>Ga0326597_10000221_pt1 | contig 105943 bp, 112 predicted proteins | sample RVTome_12_FD_203789 | JGI IMG/M metagenome (GOLD analysis project Ga0326597, IMG submission 203789) | Soil microbial communities from uranium-contaminated site in the Upper Colorado River Basin, Wyoming, United States - RVT100D185 | ecosystem: Environmental > Terrestrial > Soil > Contaminated...
AGCAGCAACTTTAATCAATGAATAACTATAAGACCCAAATTGCATGATACTTCCAACTACTGGAGTAGCTGCATTATAAAGCGCAACAATACCTGTTAATATAGATGCCATATTTTTATCTCCTTAATTAACTACCATCGCCAGCGTCATCAGCAGGTGATTGCAGTTGAACTTTATGAATGACTTCTTCTACTGCATGTTGATAATATCTTAATCGATTATCAATCCTTGTTTGAATGTCCGTAGCAGGAGTGAGGTGTGCTCTTGTGAGAGGTTGTCTTCCAATCGGACAGGTCCCCTGTTCATCTACCCAAGCATTAATGGAATCTCTTTCAAATATATGCCCATGGGGATCTCTAACAGCGTGTCTTATAGGAAGATGGGTAATGGGACAAATATTTCTTTGAAATACAGGATCATCGGCGATCTCATCTGGGATAACATCGCGTGATAAAAAGTCAGCAGCTCTAAAAGGGTCTAATCCAGGAGCAGCGCCCGTACCTCCAACACCGCCTCCTCCACAGCCTCCGCCACCGCCGCCACCACCACCTGCACCGGCACCACCAACTCCAGGTCCTGGAGGACGAGCACCTCTTCCACCTGCTCCGTGAGCATCGGATCTTAAATCTCTACCGAAGAATCTAAAGAGAGCTTCTAACAGATTGCCTGCTAAAGCATTAGTTCTTGAAGATGCAGCATTTTCTTCCACTTCTTTTCTTGATGGATGATAAGAACCGACAATCTTTGTAGAGGAATAACCTTCAGAATCTGTTTTATGTCCGACTATAGGGTATTGTAATTGCGCAAACTTTTCTTCACTTAATTTTAACTCGCGCTCATATTTCAATTCGCTGCTTTCACTAGCTGTTCGAGCGATAGCTACAATATTTTGGGCCAGGCGATGAACGATAATGGAATGATCACGAGCTTGAACAGACTCGGCTAAAGCATCTGGAGCATCGGTAAAAAGAACAATCACTCTTCCAATGGCTTCAGAGGTTTTACATAATTCTTTCGTTTCTTCATTACTTAAACATCCTATTATTTGTGCCCAAATCATTCCGCATTCGACTGCAGAGGTCACTTTTCCAAAGGAAGTAGTACCCCCGTTTAAACTCCGATCTAGTTTGGTATTAAAATTTAATATTTCTAAACAAAATCGAGTGATTACTACACCACCTTCTAGTAGGGAAGAAATAGACATAAAAATCTCCATGAAAAATTTAAAATGATGAGGGAAGTTAGTGTATTGATAAAATTTAGTCAAATATTTTTATGGACTGATAATATTTAGGTCTGAGAACTATTCATTTCTTATGATTTTAAATATATTTAATTTCATTTTTTCTTAAGATTAAAATTTCCCAAAAGAAATCAGAAGGTTAAAAAAGAGGAATTTTTTTCCTGTTTAGGAAGAAATTTCTTCCTCTTTTTCACCTGATTTTTTCTAAAAGGTCTAATAGGGGTCTGTTAGTTATTGCTTTTTTTCTTCGTCAGAACCATAGCTATCTCTTTGTTCGTCCAATAATTCTTTAGCGGCTGATTTTAAGCTTTTTATGCCTTCAGCAAAGCCAAGCTCACGAGCTATTTCATCTAAGAACTGAAGCTCAGAAAGCAGCTGATCGTTTAAGGATTCTAGTTGAGCGACTCTTTTAACTAGTTGTTGATATTGCATAGTACCCTCATATTATTATTAGTTGGTTCACTCATAGTTGTTGCAAAAATCGTGCCAAAAAATGAGGGTGGTGGATTATGATAGGCGCGTTACTAAAATAGGTAGCTTATGTTTAGAAGGTGGCTATATAAATCTACTATTCTTCTTATCCCTTGTTTATTCTGTTGTTGTAGTAAGAAAGAGATCAAAAGCAGCTCTATGAAAGAGTACAATAACTCTGCTGATGACGTAGGTATTTTATTGGAAGACTCAGAGGAAGTTATAGAGGGAATCCGAAGCAAGGCTTTACATGGGCTTAGAGAACAAGAAAAAGCTGCTATTTTTGATGAAGAAGAGCAAAAAGATTCAGCCTCATCAGAAAAAACAGCAATCTAAATCATTTATTAAGAATAAAATAGAGAAAAAAAAGAAATAGCGCCCTAAGATTAGAGCGCTATCATCAGGTTATCGAATATAACCTTTTTCAGTTTTGTAATCGTTCTCTTGTAATTCAGCGACCATTTTTTCTCTGAATTCCATCATACGATATTGCTGTTGGCTGACCGCCTTACCTAGATAATACCAGTCAATTTGTGTATCTTCTTTACCATAATAGCGGCTAGAGCCATGACGTATGTCATCTTGCCATTGGATGCGGGTGATTAAACGGCCGTCATCATCCCAAGCTTTTTCTAAGCCGTGACGTTTTCCGTTGACGTAAGGGACTTTCAGAACCACTTTATTATTCCTATATACGATTTTCATTCCATCAGGGTTACCATGATTCCACATCATCTCTGTTAGCAAATTCCCATCCGGGCTGTAGGTTTTTTGCTCACCATTGAGGACGTAGTTATCAAAAGACGCGGTGGACTGAATATTACCATTGGGATGGTAGGTCATTCTATGAACAACAAGCCCATTTTCAATTTGATCTTTACAAAGCAGTTGGCCGTCTCTTGATCTTTTCATGCGAGTGCCTGCACCATTTTCTATGAAAGCTTCTTTTTCATGTTTTTGGGTAAAATAGTCACCTTTTACAAGGATGTTATTTTGATATTCTTCGACACTCATTGGAACTCCTTGCTTGTCCCATAGTGTGATTATTTTTCTATTATCAAACTCTAAAAGTTCTTCTTTAAAAGGATTCCCTTCCAAGTCATTGTAGACAGTTTTTAAAAGATTCCCGTCATCATATTCTTCTATTTTGCTAATAATAGAGCTACTAGGATAAGTATAGGTAGTGTGGCCTTGTAAAACACCGTTTACGTAGCTGGCTTTTTTAACGGCTTGATTATCTAGCTGAGAGATAATAAATCCGTCTTGCTTACGGCTTTCCCATTCTTCTTTAGAAATATCAAATCCATATTTGTGAATATATCTTGTGGTAGCGACAGCGGTATTTTGATCATCTTGACAACCTACAAGAGCAAACAGAGACAATAAGACAAAAAGTCTCATCGGCTTTTTCATAAGGCACCTCCCAAAGTACTAATGTTACCATCTTATGTTTTGGCAAATCATTTTTCAAGATAATATGTGCTTTTTGAATTCGCTTGAGATTTTTTCTAAGACGTTTTGATGAGCTTTTTCTACTTCTTCATATTGGAGTGTTTTATTGATGCCTCTATAGATGAAGCGGAAGGTGACATTTTTCTTTAAATTCTTCATCTCATCAGTTTGATAGATATCGATAAGTTCAATAGATTCTAAAATATCTGCTAGCTGTGAATGGCTTAGAGATAAGATTTTTCCTACAGGAAAATGAGGAGTTACACAAACTGTCCAATCTCTTTCGGAAGAAGGAAACATGCTTAGTTTTTTGTAAGTGGTCTGATCTTTACGTTTTTCAAAAAGGGTTTGCAGATTGACTTGTGCAAAATATACTTTTTGTTTCAGATCATACGCAGAAACTATGGTAGGATGTATTTCCCCAAAAACAGCTGAGAATATATCATCCATATATAGATCACTTTGACTTCCAGGGTGTAGGGAGGGATGACTAGAAGAGCGATAGTCATGCTGCTCTATCCCACAAATTTTCAGTAAACTGGATAAAATGCCTTTTAAATCATAAAAATCATATTTCCTTGTTTTTTCCTGCCAGTAGAAAGGGGCGCTTGTGCCCATGAGTAGGATTGCTAACGAAGGCTGTTCTATAATTTTATTGTCTTTACGATAATGAATATGGCTGATTTCAAAAATGGCTAAATTCTCAGTTTTAAAGTCTTGATTAGTTTTTGCAATTTCTAAAAAGCTGGGTAGATGAGAAGGACGTAAAATGGAATGTTCTGAAGATTTTGCATGCATAACTTCTATTTTTTCTTTGGCATCAAAAGCTTCTTCATATTGCATGACCTTATAAGCGGAAGGGCTGATTAAATCGGCTGTAATGACTTCTTGAAGTTGCTCACCTGTTAAAAATGCGGTTAGCTTTTTTTGAAATAAGTAAAACGGACTATGTGCAATGGTAGACGTTTTAAAGCGCGGTTTTTTCTTGGGGATGTTATTAAAACCGTAGATGCGTCCTATTTCTTCGATAAGGTCTGTTTCAATATTAATATCATGACGATAAAAAGGGACTTTTACTTGCAGGGTTTCTTCATTGAGATGGGATGATGCAAAACCTAGTTTAGAAAAAATATTTTCCATTTCGTTAAGACTGAGCTTAGTACCTAAAAGATGATTTGTTTTGCTCAAACGGCAACTCAGTTGCTTTTCTGCTATAGGGGTAGGATGGGAATCAAAGAGTTTTTCGTCGATAGTTCCTTGACATAGTTCTGCAATCAGATTACACGCATAATTCAGTGCGTGAATGATTTGATTGGGATCGGTTCCTTTTTCAAAACGCATAGAACTTTCTGTAGTTAATTTGAGAGCTCTTTGTGTTTTTCCAATGATAAGGGGATTAAAATAGGCTGCTTCAATAGCTATGGTAGCAGTATTTTCATCGATAGCACTATTATTGCCCCCAATAATCCCTGCTAATGCGATAGGTTTTTCACTATCATAAATAAAAAGAGCATCTTGAGGAATCGTTCTTGTTTTTTTATCTAAACATTCAAATTCAACAGGTTTTTTGCTCTTATCCACACGCACATGTGCACCTTTGATTTTTTTATAATCAAAAGCGTGCATAGGCTGTCCATAGAGCAAAGTTACATAATTTAGAATGTCTACTACATTGTTTACAGTGTTTAGATTGCTTTGTCTTAGCATTTTCACTAACCAAAAAGGAGAAGGACCTACTTTTATATTTTCCATAAGTCTCATCGAATAGCGAAGACAGTTATCAGTATCATCTATTTCAACACTTATCGATGATTTGATCGATGAAGCACTAATATGTAAGTCTACTGGTTTTAAGAGTAGGCCCGTAAGTGCGGATAGTTCTCTAGCGATACCTAAAGCACTTTGACAATGTCCTAAATTTGGAGTAAGAGCGATATCAAATATCGGTTCAGCAAGAATAGAAAGATCCTGTCCCAAAGCAAAACTATCTGGCAATTCCAAAATCCCTTCATGATCATCATAAAGATTGAGCTCTTTTGCAGAAACGAGCATTCCAAAAGATTTTTCTCCCCTCAATGTAGCTTGTTTGATTTTAATCACATTGCCTGAACTATCAGTAAGAGTAGCGCCCTCTTTGGCAAGAGCGACAATCATTTTTTTGCGGCAATTAGAAGCTCCGCATACAATGGGATATTTTTGCGTTCCATCAAAGACAGTAGTTAAAGTTAGATGATCTGAATCGGGATGTTTTTTTACATCCTCTATTTGAGCAGCTACAACACCGCTGAAGGAAGGTGCAGCGTTTTCTATCTTTTCTACTTCTAGACCTGCCATAGTTAAATAGTCAGCTATTTTTTCTACCGGCAGTTCGGTATCAATAAATTCTTTGATAAGAGAAAGTGGAATTTTCATATTTTCTTTAATAAAGATTTACTAGAATTTCTTTCTCAAATTATACAAAACAGTATATTGAAAAAAAGATAAATCTTCCCTTTTTGGATATTGAAGATGAAAGAAAAAGAAATAGACCCTTGGCTTGTAAGAAAAATACGCTTACTCAGTTTTCTTTTGATATTGAGTGGAGGGCTCAATATTGGTCTGTTTTTCACCTTTTTCTATTCTGTAGCTAGGCATAAAAGCAAACCCATTACAAAAGAATTTTTACCTATTCAAGAAAATACTACAGCTAAAATCACACATTTTTCTAATGCCAATGAATTAAAAAAAATGATGTCATTATCTTATTCACAATTAGTCTCTCTATTAAAAAATAAAACGATTGTAGAAGAAGGGTATTCGGTAAGAGATTTAGCTTTGGGATGTTTAGTGACATTTCATCATTTTGCTTTAGACAAGGCTCTTTTAAAACAACCTATTCAGAAACGATTAGCAAAATTTACTCATGAAGATAAAGTACATCAAGTCTGGTTATTTCCTAGTTTGAGTGATTATCACTTTGATGGGATAATGCATTTTGCTCTAACCGAAAAATGGCCTTTAACAAGTAGAGGGCTCTTTGCTTTATTAAAATCAGCCGGAAAAAATGCTAAAACTAGTCTTGAGCAAGCCTGCATGGTTTCTAAAGAATATCATTTGCTGCAAACCTTGTTTTCTCTATCAGGTGGAAATATTTCTTCTAACGAGCTCTTAGAGTTAATGAAAAATGTAAGTTTTGAGCTGATCGATAACTTTTGTTATGAGCAGGTACAAGTACAAGATTTTAGTCCAGTCAGACGCAGAAATTTTTTATTTATTTGTTTAGAAGAAAGATCTGAACTTGCAGCAAAAATTCTTTTGAAGACAGATATGCTTTACGTATTGAAAAAATGTAATGATGCGCAGGTTTTAACACTTTTAGAACTGTTAAACCAACAAACAGAAGATACTGAGCAGTTTTGTGTAGAACTTTTAAAAAGCGTGCGCTCTGATGAAGTATGGCAAACTGCTGCATCTATGTTATACTCCTTTCATCATGAATCCATGCCAAAACCCTATAATCATGAAAAAACCTTGCAGCGTTTTGTTCATACCAGCTCTTTAAAGGACAAATGGAGTGAACAAGAAAAGCAGATAGAATTAAAAGAAGTAATGGTTTCTGTTGTAAAAACACCACCGGACACTAAGGTTCATGTGGTCAAAAATGGGGATAGTCTTTGGAAAATAGCTAGGCGTTATAAAGTAGAAATGGAAGAGCTTATCCGTATTAATCACTTAAAGAATGAAGTGATTTACCCAGGGACTCAGTTAAAACTTCCTTAATAAATCTTATTTGCGAGTAGATAAATCTAACCATACAACAATAATAAAGAATAGAGCCAAACAAAGACCTGAAGCAATTGTTTTGGTTGTTTGACAAGAATCAGAGGGATTGGACTCTGCAGCAGGCATAGGACGAAATGTAGCATAAGGTACATAATGTTCTTGTTCACCCCGCCGTCTTGCCTTAGCAGCACCATCCACTCTTCTAGCTACATCTGCTGCATCTGAATTTTCTTGCAAGATCTCTGCTTTTCTGGCTAAAGCATTTTGTAAATGCATTTCTAAATCATAAGCTTCTGCTTTGACTCGATCTAGTGCTAGCAATGCAGCAACACGCGCCTCTTCTACTTCAAGGTGAGCGAATTGAGGCTTTGCTGGCAATTGTGAACGATCAGAACGAAACATTAATCCGGCCCAACCTTTATGCTCTTGGTCTAATGCTGCAATTTGCACTTGGAGCTGAGTTTTTCTTTCATTGTACTGCGCAATAGTAGAATCAATATGTGCTACAGTATGTATGTTAGCTAAAAAACTCATGTTTGTTGCTCCCAAGATGAAGTAATAATTAATGCAAAAATTATACCCATACCAATTATAATTGCACAAGGATTAAAAGAGAGCCAGCCACTGTCCTTTCTAAACTCAAAAGCTGTATCTGGTGAGCGTACTGGGGCAGGTAGAGCTGCATGTGTTTGTAAGTATGCTAACTGCTGTCTTAATAAATCTAAGTTACCTTGAACAGCTCTTTTTTCCCTTTCTAGATCTCTTATATCTGCGGCAACTATTTCGACTGCTTCTTCAGGTTTAAAATTCCTATAAACGGCTGTTGCTAAAAATTCTCTGCGGTTTGGAACAACACGGTTCCAGCAAATATCTTCCCAAGTCGATTTTTCATGTTCAAAAGAAACAATACGTTGATTCAGTCGATGCAAGTCGCGTTGAGCCTCTGCGATCTCATTAGTCACCGCATGAGGAGTTGTAAGAGCAGGAAAATGCATATGCCCCCTAAAAAAGAATTATTTTGCTTAATAGGTTATCTTGGAAGGCAAGATAATAGCAATAATTAGGGAACAGGGTCATGTCCACCTGGATGCCAAGGGTGGCATTTAAATATTCTTTTTATGGTGAGATAGAATCCTTTAAAAAAGCCATATTTTTCAAAAGCTTTTAAAGAATAATTTGAGCAGGTAGGATAGAAGCGGCAACTATTTCCTACCATAGGGCCAAATGTTTTTTGATAGATACGAATTAACAATATAAAAAATTTTGCTATCATAGCTTTTAATTATAAACCAAAGAGGCATTTGTGACAGAGTCATTTTCTGAATTTAAAACGAATTTCATCAAAGAAATTTCTAAGAAATCTACCCAGCTTAATAAGATGCTTTGGATTTTAGAGACCACAGGATCTAAAGATGCAGCAGATCTATTTGCACAGTTTTATCAAGAGCTGAAACTGCTTTTTAGTGATAAGAAAAAATATGAAAAACTGCTCTCTTGGCAAAAAGAACTCAAAGAATTAGACGAGCTTTCTCAAAGAGAACTAACACTTCTTATCATGCAGTTTAAACAGAATATGATTGATCGAGACCTTTTGCAAAAGATGAGTGAGAAAGAAGCGCACCTGATGCAGCTTTACGCTAATTTCCGTCCTAAAGTAGATGATAAAGAGCTCAGTGAAAATCAGATTCGTAAGATTTTAAATGAAGAAAAAGATGTTGAGAAAAGAAAAAAGGTATGGATAGCGTCCAAGCAAATAGGCCATCAGATGGCAAAAGGCATTTTAGAGCTTGTAGAGTTGCGTAATCAAGCCGCTAAATCCTTAGGCTATACCAATTACTTTGATATGCAATTAGATCTGCAAGAAGTAGATAAAAAATGGCTATTTGATTTTTTACAAAAATTCCATAAGAAATCAGAAAAAGCGTATGACGCTATTAATCATGAGATCAATGAAACCTTATGCAAGAATTTTAAAGTTGCTAATGATCAAAATGGACCTTGGCTTTGGAAAGAACCGTTTGGTCAAGAAGATCCGCTTGCGGAGGAAAAGACGTTAGATCCTTATTTGAAAAAAGTCGATTATTGCGAAGTCGCTAAGAAATTTTATGAGCAATTGGGTCTTTCCGCAGAAGATATTATTCAACGAAGCGACATGTTGGAGCGCTCTGGGAAAAATCAGCATGCCTTTTGCATCAATATTGATAGAAAACAAGATGTTAGAACACTTAACAATCTGCAACCCACTACTAAATGGTTAGAAACGCTGCTTCATGAGCTTGGTCATGGAGTTTATGAAAAAGGATATGATGATGAGCTGTCTTGGTTATTAAGAGATCCGCCTCACATGATTACTACCGAAGCGATGGCGCTAATCATGGGAAGGCAAGCGTATAAACAACCATTTTATGAACAGTTTATCGGTGTGAAAGATAACGCGCTATTCAAACGTTTAGAAAGAAGTGCTTATCGTAGACAGATGATTTTTTCTCGATGGGTATTGGTAATGACCTATTTTGAAAATGAGCTTTATAATAACCCCAAACAAAATCTAAATAAACTATGGTGGGAGTTAGTAGAAAAATATCAAAAGATTCCGCAGTCATTAGATCGCTCTAAAGATTATGACTGGGCTGCTAAATATCATATTGGCTTAGCTCCTGTTTATTACTATAGCTATCTATTGGGAGAATTTTTTGCCTCTTCAATGGAAAGACAGTTGTTAGAAGGAAAGATGCATTTTTATGAGCCCCAAAGCGGAGCGTATTTCAGCAAGAAACTATTTGCTCCTGGATGCAGATGGCCCTGGGATAAATTAGTCAAACATGTGATCGACAAGCCACTTACTGATGAAGATTGGATCTATCAATACGCGCATTAAGATTTTCCCTTGAGGGGATTGTTTTGAGTGGTTATGATCTTTTTTTTCCTTGCGAGGATGGCGGAATTGGTATACGCGCTACCTTGAGGTGGTAGTGGGAGTAATCCCGTGGGGGTTCAAGTCCCCCTTCTCGCATTTAGCTGTAGTGCTCATGAAATATTTTCTTTACTCTATCGAGCATTTCAGCATTGAGTTTCTTTTTAAATAGATCATCATACTGTCTACTGTAAGCTAGAGTAAAAAGTTGAGAGAGCTCTTCAGAAGAAAATAGGTTTTTTGAGCTAGTCATATGTCGATGACATAGGGATTCTCCTGATTCAATGGTCACGGAAGGATTTTCACAGTGATTGCATGTAGGTGAAATTTTTAATAGCCCTTCATGAAGCAGTAGTTTTAGTAAAAAGCTGGCAGCTAGGTTTGGTGCATGATCGACGGTAGGCATTTTATCTAGATAGCTAACGCATAAAGAAAATAATTTTTTAGCTTTTTTATGGGGAAGCTGTGATAAAAGCAACGCCTTGATCATCAGACTTGCAGAGCGTAGGGTAGATAGGTCTTTTCTAAAAGGGAGATTGGATACTGTAACCTGTGCATCGATGAGCTGGCAGATATCTTTGGATGTGCGTTTATAGGTGACTTGACTGCGTGTAATCGGTGAGGCTAGAGAAAAGAGGATAGGCTTTTTAGGGGAGAGTCCGTAAAGCATTACAGATATCACCCCTTCTTTCTCCGTAAACAATTTTAAAATGGCATGTTTATCTTTGTACAAGGTCGATTGCAGAGTGATCGCTTGTGTTGAGATGATTTCCATTAATAATTCCTTTTCTTTTTAGATACCTACTATGACTTGCGAAAGCAAGAAAAAATAGATTACTAAATAGAGAGTTTAAGTCCGAATGGAATCGGATCTTGACCAGAGAACATATGCAGTAAGATCAGGAGGGAATGTTAATAAAATAAAAGGATATCGGATATTTTAGCTAGTTCGTCGGAAATTTGCATGCGATCATTCGGGGATAGACTACCTTGAGATTGGATATTGTTTTCCATATCTTTCAAAGTGCTTATAGCTGTCTTTAACTGAGATTGAACTTTTGGTGGAAAAGATCCTAAATTGTCTTGAAGGGCTTTTTGTAGTTCAGAAAGTCCTTTTATAATATCTTGCGGGCTTCCTTGACCAAGTTTTTGGTTTAAATAATTAACCCATTGAGCAATGAGTTGCAAAGGATCTTGTCCAGAATTTGGTGGTAAAGAGGGAGTTCCTCCGACTCCGGATATTGGCATATTAGTTCTCCTCGTTCTTTATTTTTTTCTATAACCCGTTTTTTTTAATTTCTAAAGAAAAAAATAATTTTTATTTTAATAGTATGCTTAGACTGTGTCGATAAAAAGAGTGGCAAAGTTTAAAAGGCATACGGGAATACGATTGGCCTAAAAGCCTTTTTTTGATAAATTATTCCCTATGCACCGATAGCTCAATGGATAGAGCACTTGGCTTCGGACCAAGGGGTTAGAGGTTCGAGTCCTCTTCGGTGCGCATTTTCATAATTATCAATTTGGGGTATCTATGCTTAAAGACATCAAACCTATTGTATCTAAAGAAGAAACGTTTGATCTATTAGAAATCCGTTTAGGAAGAGTCATTGAAGTAGAGCTAGAACCTAGTGCTCCTAAAAAAGCTTATAGATTAAAAATAGACTTTGGAAAGTTCGGCATAAAAACGAGTGTAGGGAGATTTACCAACCATCCTATTGAAGAGATCAAAGGTAAGTTAGTTTTAGGTGTGTTGAATTTTGGAGAAAGAAAAATAGGCGATGTGACATCAGAGGTTTTAGTCTTAGGCGTACAATATCCTAAAGCGGATAGTGGAGAGGCGACTTTCATCACGTCTGCCATAGAAGCTAAAATTGGCGGAAAGTTGTTTTAATCTATTCAATATTAAACCATTTCAAGCTATTAGGATTTAGTATCTTAAGTATTTCCGTGGCATCCTTAGTAAAAGTCATTAAATCCTGATGTTTTAGCAGGTCATTGACCAGTGGGTTGATAAGATCTTGCTTTTCTTGAGGTAATTGTTTAATAGCATTTTTTAATTCTGTAATTATATGAGATCAAGAAAATATAGTTTTTATTTAATTCAGATTATTCTTTATTAGGCAACTGAATAGATGGAGCCTTTTCAATAACTGCTCCTTGCATAGGGATAGTGAGCTGGGCATTGTTCTGACATCGACTTAGCATTTTTGCTAGATCCATGCAAAATATCATGGGCTGATTATAAGTACGGTAATATATCTTTTTGTTAGTTAGATCTTTTACGATAGTCCATTGGGTGTAGTCATAGTTTTTTCCATCGATGCTTCGAATCGCTCCATAAGGAATATCTACGGTATTAAGTAGATGAAAGGCTAGTTTCACATTTTCTTCAGGGCTATCGGCTGGAAGAATGAAATTTTTTAACAGAGCTATTTTTACAAAGCGAGAAGGTGGTGTCCAATCTCCTGGAATGCCTAGTAGACCGGAACCTTGTCCTGATGGATGAAAAACAGAACCATCAAAAGAAACAGCATTTTTATTTATGGCAGAAAGATTGATATAATTTTCTAGGTTGGTTAAGTGCCAAGACAGTTGTGGATAATTAGTTAAAACACCAATGGGATTATCAATGACAAAAATAGTTCCATCGATGAATTCTACAGCAAGACTACGCCCTAAAGAGTCATGAAAAGAAAGATGTATGGGAGGCACTCCTCCTAGCTGCTCTACAGGTTTTGCTAGAATAGTAAGATCCATAAAAGCTTGCTGGACATCTTCTAGTGAAGCGCAGGTGCTGAGCAAATAATTGCCTAAATGTTGAAGAGCAATTGTACTTTGAGGATCACAATTTTCTGGTGATGGATATTTGGCGGAAGGGAACCAAAGCACTTCTAAGGAAAGGCCCTTTTCATTCATTCCATCAGAAATGGTTATTCCTCCAAAAGCAGTAAGTGCTAAATAGCCATACTTATTCGTCCAGTTCATTGTTTTTTCATCAGCAGGGATGTAACATGTAGATGGCATGCCTGCGGGATAAAAAGTGATCGCTGATTCTAGATTGGTGCCAAATTCCATCGATCTTCCTACAACGATATTCCCTTGCTTGTCTGCTAAGGAGAAGTCTGTACAAGAAAAGCTCTTATGTATGGAAAATAGTATGATAAATAAACAATATTTATTCACTTACGTATTCCCTTTTACAATTTACCAACTAAAGCTGTTATATGTGATGAATAATTCCCGGGTTGTGACTGCATTTGCTGCACTAATTGTTTTGCATGTTTTTGATGTTGCTTTGGCATTGTATTGACTAGCGCATTGAAATCATCAATTAGTTGTTGAGGAATGGGGATTTCTGCGCTGGTGTACTTATTCATCATGGTTAATAGCTCTCGGATTTCTGTAATCATTTGGGAATGTGATTTTCCTGAATGTGATGATGGTGGGCCGCCAACTGGTGGGATGTGCATTGGTTTCTCCTTATTTTGGTATTTCGCTTAATACTAGGTCTACAATGGCTATTAGTTTGTTCCAAGTATTTTGATTTGGGTCATTTTGATATTGTTGTATGGCATTCTTAAGATTGTCTATTAAATTTTGAGGCAGCCCTGCTTGATTCAGTAGACTATTTAACGTTGCCATTTGATCGGCAGTAACAGGCTTTCCAGATGCTAACTCATCGAGGATGAGGTTGATCAGATTGCTTATTTTTGAGAAGAGGTCGTTTCCTGAGCCGGGTGGCAAAGAAGGAGAACCTCCCACTGGCGGTACTTGCATGATTTTACTCCTAATAATTAAAGGCCAGATAATAATTGGTTAAGGTCAACTTGAAGTTGTAATATGCTTGCAGGATCATTCAAACCACCCTTGATGTCTTGCAAAATATGGTTCACGAGATTTGCAAGATTTTTTGGTAGAGCAGTGTGGTTCAGCATATATTCTAGCTGAAGGATATCTGCAGGGTTTATTGTTCCATCCTTGATTTCTTTTAAAATTTTATTGATTAGATCCTTCAAGCTTTGGTTAGGATCTTTTCCAAAGTTTTGTGGTACTGGAGGTGTTCCTCCTACTCCATGTATTGGCATAATAATTCTCCTTATTTTGGTATATGGGCTAATAAATAGCTGAGTGTAGCATCTAACTTTATCTTCATGTTATTGCTTATTTTATCATATGCATTGTTTGGATCCGTAAGCGTTTGTATGAATTGAGTTATTTCTGATTTTAAGTCTGCAGGCAAAGAACTCTCACCTAGAGCTTGTTCTAAGGCATTTACGATATTACCGTTGATATACCCCCCTTTCCATTCAGTATAGAGCTCTTGAAGCAATTGTTTAATGTATGCGTTATTATTTCCTGAATTAGCCGGAATGGGTGGATTGCCTCCAACTGGCGGTACTTGCATGATATTCTTTTCCTTTAGTTCTCTGTAATTTCCAAATAATCTTTTTTTTAGATATTAGCAAGAATAAATAGGTTGAGCATCAAAGTAGAGATCTCATATAGAGAGTAGAGAGGAAGGCGCAATGATTTGGGTTGTCTTAGTTATATTAGGGATTATTACAGGGCTGTTCGCTGGTTTTTTAGGCATCGGTGGCGGCGTTCTTGTTGTTCCTGGACTTTTATTTATTTTTAAATATTTTCATCTTCCTACTGATGATCTGATGCATTTTGCAATTGGATCGTCTTTAGTGATTATGATCGCTACTAATACTTCAGCTTTGATCACAAGAAGCATACGTAAAGAAGTAGAGTGGAGAACAATTCGATATGCATTTATTGGTATTATTATTGGCAGTGGTGTAGGAGCTTATTCAGCGCATTTAATGCCTAGTTTTTGGCTTGAGATCATCTTTGGCATTTATATGTTTGCTATTTCGGTAAAACTATTTATGGGTTTTAAGACTAGAAGAGATGTGGCGCATACACTGCATCCTTTATGGATCTTACTCATTAGTACGATAGCCTCTTTTAAGTCCGGGTTTTTAGGAACAGGAGCGGGATCGATTATGATTCCGCTTTTATATTATATTGGTTTTTCAATGAGGGTGGCTGCGGGAACAGCTTCTATGTTTTCAGTGCTTATCGCGATTTCAGCAAGTATTGTATTATATGTAGTTAAGTTAGGGGATGTATCTATTCCTTGGGCTACGGGATATATCTATTGGCCGGCCGTGCTGTGTGTCGCGCCGTTGGCCCTTGCATTTGCTATGCTAGGGGTTTATTTGTCTAAATTCTTTTCTAATGAGATGCTTAGGAAGATCTTTGCTATTTTACTTTTTCTAGTAGCGATCAGGATGCTTATTCCTTAGGAGCAAAAAGATCAAAGATGCTCTTTACGTTTTCTGAGTAATTTGGATCTTTTTTAAGTTGTTGAAACATTTTATCTTCTAGGATCTCTTCTAAAGATTTTTTCTCAGCGGTTTTGAATTGCGCAGAAGTTTTTAGCCATCCAAGGGCAAGTTTAGGATTATTGAGTTTTGCAAATGTTTTTGCGTTTAAAAGAGCGATTTCTTGCGTGGGTTCGATCTCATAGATTTCTCTAGAGAGTTTAGCAACAAACTCATAATTTTTTTCTCTGAAAGCTAGTTTACACAAAAGGGGCTTGCCTTTTCTTAGAAGCGTGAGATTAGTGCTAGATAAAAGGGCATAGGCTTTTTTAAATTGATTTTCTGCAAAGTAGAGTTCTGCCAGTGTTTCTAATGCGGGGATGGTCAAACGGTGAGGTTTTAGTTTTAGAAGATTTTTAAGAATTTTTTTTGCCTTTTCTTTTTCATTATTCCTGAGGGCTTCAATACATTGTTGGTAGGATGGATAGGGATCGAAATCTTCCGGTTGTTTCACGATTAAAGATTGTCTTTGCATGTTTTGTAGGCCAATAAAGAATAAGAAAAGCGAGAAGAAATACATTTGTTGAGAGAAGAAATAGGCGCAGCCAACGACAGCAAATAGCGAGCTAATAAAAAAGGAGATTTTTGGAGCCTGTTTTTTAAAGTATCTATAAACAAAATAGTTGAATAATTTGCCTCCATCTAATGGCTCAATCGGGATCAGATTAAATAGCACCCAGATGATATTTAGACGCATGGTGATATACAAGACTTGCTCTACTAAACTGGGGAGCATGAGCTGGGATTGCAAGAGCAGATAGGGAATGAGGATTAAAAAACTTTCTAATAGTGGTCCTGCTAGGGTGATGAAAAAACGTTGAGTAGTTGTTAGCCCAACACTTGAAAAACTGGTGTCACCTCCAAAAGCTTTAAAGGTAATGGAGGGGCTTTTTCCAAAGAATTTGGCTAAAAGGCCATGACCCAGCTCATGAACAAATAATGAGATAGTCATAACTATACCATAAAGCAATAGATTGGTCACATTAACGGATGTGCCACTGATAAAAAAAAGTATAAATATCCAAAATGAGGGCAGAATAACCAATGGGATATTAAATATTTTAAATTTAATCATAACGGTCCTTACTTCTAATCTCAATAATCTCATAGTTTACTAACAAATTGCAAGGCTCTTTTACTAAGTAGGTAGGATATTTTTTCTTGTATATTACCCGATCAAAGGAGTACTGTAGAGATCTTAATTTTAAAGCAATGAAGAGGACTCTTATGACTGACAAATCAAAATTTGCTGCTGACGGATATAACGTATCAATAAAAAGTAAAAATGTACAGGTTACTGATGCGATCAAAGATTATGTGATGCATAAAATCGAAAAAGTTGAGAGGTTTGCAAATCATATTATCGATGTGATGGTAACTTTAGACATACAAAAACTCACACATAGTGTTTCTATCGTAATGAAATTTTTGCATTTCAAGATTCAGGTGCATGCGGCAACTGAAGATCTATATTCAGCTATTGATAAAGCATCAGATAAGTTAGTGACCTTAACAAGAAAGTATAAAACCAAATTGCAAGATCATCATGCTAAAGATTTAGCTACTGTCGATATGAATGTAAATATTTTGCAACAAGAAGATGAGATAGATGAGGTAAATGATCAAATTCTAGAGAAGAATTTGGAAGAAGAAGAACAAAAGTACCGCATTCATAAAGTTGTAGCTAAAGAGAAAATGCCTCTTAAAACTCTGACACAAGACGAAGCTGTGATGAAGATGGAATTATCCGCTGATCCCTTTATGATCTATCGCAGTGAAGAGGAGCAAAAGATTCGCGTGATTTTTAGACGTAAAGATGATGAATATGGCGTAATCGAAGTACAATAGTATTATGCCGAAAGTATATGACATTATTCGCAAGCAATGGGTAACAGCTCTTCCAGAAGAGGTAATGCGCCAAAAATTAATTCGGCTCATGGTTAATGATTTGGGTTATCCTCCTTCGTTAATTGCGGTAGAAAAGGAACTGGCTAGCTTGAGTTATTTAAAAGCTGATGATTTAGGCCAACTTAAAAGACGCATGGATATCATTTGTTTTGCAAAAGATATCCATCCGGAACATAAGTTATATCCCCTTTTAGTTATCGAGTGTAAACGAGAGAAGCTCACTCAATCAGCGTTAGATCAGGTATTAGGATACAACCATTATATTAGAGCTTTTTATATCGCTATTGCTTCTCCTGATGAGCTCAAAACTTTTTGGTATTCCAGATTGGATGGAGAGTATAAATCGGTAGATTTTTTACCTTCTTACAAAGAACTTTTAAATTCTATTATGCTTAAGCAACATGAGTCGATGGCAAACTAATTATTCTCTTTATAAAAAATATCATTTAGGCGGCGAGGAACTAAAAGATTTAAAGCTGAAACGTCAAACAAAAAAAGAGATTATACATGAAATGGCCGACGAGTTTGATGGACATGTGATTGTATATGGTATTGAAGGTCTAGTAAACTTATTCAAAACGATCGAATCAGAAAAAACATTATCTGTACTTGTAATAGAAGATGATAAGAAAAAATTATCTCAATTTTTCTCACATACTCAAGCAGAAAGCTTGCTACAACATGAAAAAGTGAAGATCATATTTTCATCGACAGCTAAGAAATTAAAACTTCAGCTCAATGAACTTTTGATCCAGCGGGTATTTCCTCAGCTGCATTGGGTTAATACAAAAGCATCGCCATTATCGGAAGAATTAAAACAGTTTGCTTTAGCATTGGCTTTGGAGCATGAGCAGCTTTTTGCATATTACACAGATGGGGGTATCAAAGCCTTTAGTAATTTTTGTTCAAATGCAAAAGCACTATCTTCGATAAACATCCTCGATGATATGAACTATTTTGCTAATCAACCTGCTATCATAGTAGGTGCTGGAGCGTCTATTACGTCACTATTTGATGCATTCAATCAGATGAAAAAAAAGGCGTGGGTTATTGCAGCTGGTACAGCGGGAAGTATTTTATTAAAAAACAAGCTAAGCCCTCATTTTGTCGCTCACTGTGATCCACATAGTCCTTATGAAAGAATGAAAGGGCAAAAAAAGTTAAAAACACCTGTTTTTTACGACTGGCTGAGCAATGCAGAAGTTGTAGGGCTTTTTAACGAAAAAATTTTAGTTGCTTCGAAGCCCAGATTTGCTTTTGAATCACAATTTTGCAAAAACATAGATTTTTTTCCTAAGCAGCAGATTTCCGCATGGACGGTAGGTGCATTTGCAGCAAAGATTGCTCATAGCTTAGGGTGTAGTCCAATCATTTTAGTTGGTATGGATTATTGTTATCAAAACGATCAAAAATATCCTGTAGCAATGGGACAAGAAACAGAAACAACAATAGAGATTGAGAAGGCAGCAAAACAATATAAGACACAAAAAGATTGGATTTTATCGATCAATGAGTTGGAAGACTTGGCCAAAAATTCGTCTACAAAATTTTATAATTTGTCTAGAGGAATACCCATTGAAGGGTTTACTTCCATTGAAACTATTTCTGCGTTAGATACTGTGCTTGAAAAAGACATAGATGTATCTATTTTAAAGAAGATAAAACAAACGAAAAACGAAATCCAATCGCCACTTATTATTAAAGGACAGCTTTTAGCTTGGGACAAAGAGATACAACAAATGTTAGAAGAATGTACAGGCTATATGCAGCAGTTAGAAAAATATTTTTCTGGGAAAGAGATGGCCATAGACTCTATGACATTCACCCAAAATAGCTTTACTACTATTCTTGACTATCAGTGGAGTATGATGTCAGCATTGATACTCCGTGAAACCAAAAATCTAATGCCTGAGATGCCAAAAACGTTAGTGCACAACATACATAAGTTATTATTTTACAAAAAGGGGATAGCTGAGTATTGTGACGTTTTGGGCCAAGCATTAGATGAATATGAGTAAATACCTCTTAGATAATAATCAATTAGTTATTATTGATGAAGTGCTCGAAATAAATATTACATCAGATTTTCATCTACCTACCTTTGACAATCTTTATTCTGTAAAGTTAATCCAAGGCCAGCATGAGACATACCTAATTAAGGGGCAAAAACGATTTGGACTGTGTGAGCAGTACTATTCTAACGGGACCTTGCGGGCAAAGATGTTTTATAAAAATGATTTATTGCATGGTCCAGTGAAATATTTTAGCTCTACAGGATCACTCCTTGTAGATAGCTGGTATTTTGAAGGAGAAAAGGTTGGTAGAGTGAGTAAATATTATACTAATGGCAAGAGCTATTCAGAAGAATACTATAAGTATGATACTCCCTTTTTAACCCATCATTTTTATTATGAAGATGGGAAGAAAAAAAGTGTGCTCCCATATAGCAATGGCAAACTCGATGGCATAGTATTATTGTATTCTCCTAATGGACAGTTAAAACGTAAGGTTTCATTCAAACGAGGGTTAAGAGAGGGTATGGATGACATTTTTTCTGTCGATGGCAAGCTGTTAGATTCTTGCGAATATAAAGAGGGCAAATGCATTAAGTCACATAAGCATAGAACCAAAGAAGATTTTTTAAAGGAGCAGTTTAATGGTTAAGCAAGATCATTTTGCCGCGAATGTTGAAGCTCTAGCAGATCGGTTCCCTCAATTTGTGTTGTATGCTTCTGCTCTTGTTCCACGGACCAACTTTGTTAATAAAGAAAAAATATTTCCTACTATTGGTAAGCATATAAATTCCCAACAGATCGAATTTTATCAAACCCTTTTTGTATATGGACTTGGCCAGGGATATGAATATTTGGCTCTGAAATCGTGGCTTGCTAAAGATAAAGAGAGAAGAGTGATTTTTTTAGAAGATGATCTAGAGGCTATGAGCCAGTTTTTGCATACAAAAGAGGCTATAAAACAGATCAATGATTCTCAAGTTTATATTTATTTTATTGAAAATATAGAAAGTAAAATCTTTGAACACATTGCTCAAACGCATGCCAAACAGTATGTAGAAGTGATTGCAAGTTGGCATTATAATCAGTCGAAACAGGAAAAATTTCTTGCTATCAAAAAAACACTGTTAAGATTAGTGTTTTATTCCTTTGCGAGTAGCTCAACGCAAATGCGTTCTAGTCTAATTTTATCGCAGTCTTTGTCCGTTTATAAAAATATTCTTTCTTTTTCTCACGTCAATAAGATGAAAGAAACTTTTAAGGGAATACCTGCTATTGTATGCGGTGCAGGGCCTACTCTTGGAGAATGTTATGAAGTTTTGCGTCAAGTCAAGGGCCGAGCGCTTATTATAACTGCTGGGACAGCTTCAACATTAGTAAGCAATCAAGGTATTACTCCTGATATTAATGTGTTTGTTGATCCTAATTTTGATGAATATGATCATCTCAAGCCCTCTAATTGTTTTGAAACGGTTAATTTCTGCATTAGTCATCTGCATGACGATGTGTATAAGCTAATGAATGGATGTTGGGGATATTTACAAACTCAGTTCAATTTTCGTTTTAATCTGTGGTTTGAAAAGTGTTTGGAGATAAAAGCAGAGCGCTTTGGAGATGAGATTTCCGTTCATGCTCATTCGGTAAGTTTTGTCGCGCTTTCGGTAGCTTATTTTTTAGGATGCGGGCCTATTTTACTCTGTGGCGTTGACTTGGGATATGTTGATTCGTATCGCTATCCAAAGGGTCTTAATATGACAGAAAATGAACTTTCCATTATGGCAAAAAGAGCTCCTACTACCGATCGTTTAATGCGTCCGATGGAGTCCAAAGTAATGTGGGTAGCAGAACAGCAAGGACTCGCAGAGCAGGCTCGGTCTATGAAAGATATTTTAGTTTATACATGCTCTGAGAAAAGTGCATTTGTTGAGGGGGTGGATCATTTATCTATTGAAGATTTTCAAGCAAAATATCTTCATCGCCAAATAGATCTGTCTTCTTTTTTATTTCAGCTCATGCAAGAAACTAGATTCAATGAGAGCCAAGCGCAAAAGCTAAAGCCTGCAATTGAAACATTGAGAAAAGATATGATAGTTGCACAAACTCATATCCAACAGATTGTTCAAGAAATTAAAAAACTAAAGATTCCTAAGGAGAATGCAAAAATTATCTTGGAAAAGAGCGATCTAAAAAATACGCTTAGTTATTCCTTATTTTTGCTAAAGGCTGTGGATATAGCAGAGAGCAGGCTTAAAGCTCTAGATAAACAAGGTTGGTTTGAACAATGGAAACTAATAGAAAACCTCCTAAAGCTGACCTTTTCTTCAATGAATTATAACCGCCCGCGAGAAAACCAACGGCTTTAGTCGTGGGAGCTGTCAAAAAGACTCATAAGCATTTAATTTATTTCGCAGGGTACGGATATTGATACCCAGTAGCTTAGCTGTTTTGGCTTTGTTATGATTCTGAGCTTTTAATGTTTCTAAGATTAATTTTTTCTCTACTTCTGCTAAAGAAAGCCCTACGGGTAGGCTATAACCTGAGCGGTCAAATAAATCTTGCGGCAAACTATTTGCGGCTTTGCTTTTTTGAAGATCTAAAAAGATATCTTCCTTTTCAATGAGATCAGTTTGGTGCATCACGATGGTTCTTTCTATGACATTAGCGAGTTCTCTTACATTACCTGGCCAGGTGTAGTTGGTCAGCAATTCTATAGAATTAGGAGAGAGTTTTTTCAAGGGCTTGTGATTTTCTTGGCAGTATCTTTTTAGAAAATGATTACATAAAGGCAATATGTCTTCTTTTCTATTTCTTAGAGGAGGGATAAATAGTGGGATGACGTTTAGCCGGTAGTATAAATCATCTCGAAAGATTTGACTTTTGATGGCTTCATCGATAGAGCGGTTGGTGGTAGAGATAAAACGAATATCTACTTTAATGGGTTTTGTTGCGCCTACTCTTTCAAATTCTTGCTCTTGGATAGCACGAAGAAGTTTGGGCTGTAGATTCAGAGGGATTTCTGTAACTTCATCTAACAGCAAAGTTCCTTTGTCTGCGATTTCAAAGCGGCCTTGTTTTCTTTCATTAGCACCGGTAAAAGCTCCTTTTTCATGTCCAAAGAATTCGGATTCAATAAGAGTATCTGCAATGGCAGCACAGTTAACTTTAATAAAAGGTTTATCTCTTCTTTGTGAATGCATGTGAATGGCCTGCGCAATCACTTCTTTGCCTGTCCCTGATTCACCGCTGATGAAAACGCTAGCAGTAGAATTGGAAATCTTTTTGATGTCTTGGGCAATTTTTTTCATAGCAGGAGATTCAGCGATAAAACTGAAAGAAGACATTTTCTCTGCTTTTAAAAACACATTTTCTTGAACGAGGCTCAAGTGTTCATCAGCTTTTAATAAAATGGCATCGAGAGCTTCAATAGTGAATGGCTTGATAAGATAATTAAAGGCGCCCAGGCTCATGGCTTCTACCGCATTTTCAATAGATGCAAAAGCTGTCATTAGTATGACAAGCGTTTTAGGGCCTTGTTGTTTTACAAATTGCAAAACATCCATTCCTGTTTTTCCCGGCATTTTCAGATCGGTAATCACAATATCAAAATTTTGTTCTTTAAGAATGTTAATGGCTTGCAGTCCATTTTCTGCTAAAACAATATCGCTATTATTTCTAGAAAGTGCATCAAATAGAAAACTTCTGATTAAGGGTTCATCATCTACTACTAAAATTCTTTTTTTACCCATACTGGCTACCTTTTTAATGGAAGGGTTATTGTAAACGTACTGCCGATTCCTTTTTGTGAGCGAACATCGATCGATCCAAAATGTGCTTGAATAATTTTGTACACTTCAGAAAGTCCAAGGCCATTTCCGGAAGTTTTAGTGGTAAAAAATGGGGAAAATATTTTTTCCATATCTTCTTCTTCGATTCCGCGTCCCTTGTCTGTAATGGAAATAACACAGGTATCATTTTGTTCGGTACAATACACTGCGATATTGCCCTTTTCATACTCATAGGATTGCATGGCATTCACAAAAAGGTTGATCAGTGCTGCTTGCATAAAATGTTTATCATAAGGAACGTGAAAAGCTTGTTTAGGAAGATGCGTTTCAAAGGTTATTTCATCGGAAAAGCTCAAATCGACTTTCATCAGCTCTATCGTTTCAGATATAAGCCCACGGATATCTTGTGATACAGGTTTGATATCAATAGGTCTTGAAAAATGCAGCACATTGTTGACGATGCGTTCTAAAGCTTTGGTTCCTTCGATGATTTTCATAACCATATCTTTTAAAGGAAGGGTATCTTGTACATCTCGCAGGAGCAAAGAAGCATATCCTCTAATACCTCCTAGGGGATTGCGGATTTCGTGCGCAACGCCAGCTGCCATTTCACCTAATTCTTTCATGCGATCTGCTTTATTGGCTTGGATTTGCAGTTTTTGTAGTTTAGTGATATCGCGTAGCATGATAATGAGTCCGGTCCATCCTTTAGACACTGGAGTAATAGAAACTTCTATTTCTTTTTTGTTATGTGGCAAATGAACGTAATAGATTCTTTCTGATACGCCAAAATAAAGGGCATTTTTCATAGAAAAGCCTAAAAGAGCATCTGTAAAGACATCGAAATAACTTTTCATGAGCAAGTTTTCTTCTGCAGGCAATATATTTTGCGCGGTTTCATTACAGGTTGTAATAATGCCATGTGAATCGATGAACAAGATGCCTTCGGTGATATTTTTTAGCACATGCTCTAGGTAGTTTGATACAGCAGCAAGCTCGACTATTTTCTGTCTTAGCTCGGACTCATTTTTTTGTAGGTGATGGTTTACCTGTTGAAAACGGTCTTGTAAGCGTGTATAGGCATCGTGCAGTTTGCGGCTTTCAAATGAAAAAAGGGAAAATGCCTTTGCCAAATGTTTAGCTTTTAACTCAACGGTATCAGCATTGATGACTGCTTCTACGGCTTTTTGCAATTCTTCAGATCTATACTCACTCATTTTTTTTCTTATGGCTCCTACTTGCGGACTATAATGAATTTTGTAATTATAGGAAATTGAATCTACATACTTTTTTATCAGATGAAAAACATCATTTTTATTAGTGTAGTCTTTAGCATATTTTTTAGCTGCAGTTTAGAAAAAGCAAAATATGACAAAATTAAACGAGACAATTGTTCGGCGGAATATGTCTATCGCAAATCAGATCAGAAGTATTTTGCCTTAATAGCCCCAGCAGAACAAAAAAGACAACCTTATCCATGGGAATCTGAAGATCTATTTGATTTACCTAAAATTACTGAAAGGCATTTTGTTTGTAAGGGTAAACCGACTAATCCGACTATCTTTCGTAAAGAGAAAAACAATACAAAAAGTTTTTCAGATTGTGAGGGGGCGAATTATCATTCTTTGCCGCAGGTGCATGGCAAACAAGGAGTGTATCCGGTCTTGATAGATCTTTTAAATTATATCCAGGACAAACTAAAAAAGCGGGTAGTTATTACCAGTGGGTATCGCTGTCCACTTCATAATGCTTATTGTGATGAGACCGGCTATTATAAAAATTCCAAACACATGATGGGCGCTGCGGTGGATTTTTATGTGCAAGGGGCAGAAGATCATCCGGAACTTGTGATTGATTTAATTCAAAACTTTTATAAAGAAAGACCAGGCTACAAAAACTCTTCAGTTTTCTCAGAATTTTTACGTTCAGAAGAAACTCACTTAGATGTATCTACTCCTGCGTGGTATAACAAAGAAATTTTTATTAAATTATACAAGCCTAATGAAGGGCGTCATATTGACAATCGCCATCCTTATCCCTACCTTTCTATTCAGGTGCGCTATGATCGTGATTTGAAAGAACAAGTGAGTTTTTCCTTAGATCAGGTCCTTAGAAACTACAAACGGTGGTAATTTTTGTTGAATATTTCAATCGATAATTTTCAAAATCAGGTAGAACTACTAACCCAAAAACAGTAGTAATATGCCGTAAGCGATACCGCCGCCTAGAAAGTGCAGAAAATGTTTGGATTTATCTGATGGCAATTCGTAATGAAAGATGTTTACCATCACGCTACCAGCGATAAATGCAATAATTAATGCTATAGCGGCAGCATGGATTTCCAGCAGTCGACCGATACCCCATCCAAGTACAAGAGCACCTGCTAAATAAAAGCGGGCTTGTTGCGCAAATACTTTTGGGTATTTAGCGCTTAATAAATGATCTCTAATCCAAGCGTGGCAAGCGATAGCGATTGTAAATAATATATACGGTTGAATTTCTGGATCATTTGGATTAGACAAAGTATAGCCGATTAAGAAATTGAAAATAAAATAGGCGCTAGCATGCGTCCAGAAAAGACCAGACCTACTTTTAAAAGGAATTTTCTCTATGCCATAGAAAAAAAGAACTCCTATCAATGCTAAAAAGTAGACATGTTTTTCTAAAAAAGGGAGATGGGGATTAGTAGTCGCCCAGATGAGCTGCCCTTTACTTAACTGGGGCAATAGATCTACAAAGATATATGCTACTGACATCCCTCCCGTAATAGAAAAAAGATTTTTTTTCCATAGTCCGGGATTTTTATCTACAGACCATAGGTGAATAATAGCTAATACTAATATAGCAATGATAGAGATGATCAAAGCATGCATGGTAAAACATATTTTTTAATTTACCTATAGCACAGGTCTTATATAAATCGTCAGTGGAAATATTTATATATTTTCGGTTGATAAAGCTAATGATTAGAAAAGCCTGCTTGTGATAGGCTAGTTTGTCTTTATATGCCGATGTGGCGAAATTGGTAGACGCGGTAGACTCAAAATCTACTCCTAGCAATAGGGTGCTGGTTCGAGTCCGGTCATCGGCATAAATTTTTTCTCCCTTTTAACAGGATAATTATTCTCCTGGAAGGCACGATGTATTTGTTCCACCGCTAGTTGGCGTAATGAGTAGAAACATTAGGTCAACGACAAACGCCATTTGTAGTGTTAGTTTAAGAGTGGATATGGCTTCTCTATGATCACCATCTTCATCGGAACGAATGGAATAAAAAAAGCAACTAAGAAAAGTTACAATTGGCAATACAATAAATACAATTCCTATACCAAATTCCGCAGGATCCACAATTTGTTTGTCACACAGACTGGTCAAAACAAGTATGTTTCCCAAAAGTGAAAATCCAATTGAAGAAAATAGGCATAAAATTGTACCTCGTGCTTCTGGATTGGTGCAATCAACATTAGGACACTGTGTTGGTGGTGCTGTATTGACCACTGTCACCCATCTGCCATTTTCGAATACCTGTCTTGATGGGAAAAACTGCCCAGGATGATATTCAGTTCTTATAGCCATATATAGACTCCTTTAAAAAAAGACTAGGATATATAAAAATATATTTGAGAGCAATATCAAGACTCTAAAATAAACCACAATTTAAAAAATCAAGAAAACTATGTAAGCATACAGCTCTTTCATCTGTAATATCGATCGGATGGTTTTTATTAACAACTCGTATAAAGAGTGAGGATGTTTAGCTGGGATATAAATTTTCAAGATGAGGAAGGCAGGGCAAATCCTCCCGTTATGAGAGCGACTATAACCCATAGGATGTCCCAGGTTATTGAAATACATCCAGTCACTTGAAGTGAGAATTTTTGATTAGGAGTCTTATGGCAGCAAAGACAGCCAAGAAAACTAAAAATAGGTAATACCATAAGAACGATACCTCCTGCTAACTGACCCGCATCCGCAACTTTCCATTCACCAAGGCTCATAATGAGCATGGTAGTGCCTCCAACAGCACAACCAAAAGAAAATATTCTATATATCCACTTACTGCAATCGTCGTCTGAGCAATAAGAAAAATCCGCTGGAGGGGCAGGGGTAGCATTATAGTAATTAGGGGCATTTGGAGGGCGAGCATATAATCCCATCGGGACGTAATGTAGAGGTCCGTAAGGATCTGATGCCATAAAAAATCCTAGAGAAAAGATGATTAAAGTAAAGATTTTGCTTGTCAGATTTTTTATAGTCAAGGTTCTTATAGTATGAGAAAAACGGATATGTATTTAATCCTTATTTAGGTTAAACTTGCGCTCATTTTCTATGGGGGCATTAAAATGGGACATATGACAGCGGTTAATTTTTCGTTAACGCAGCACTGTTTAACTTTTCCGATTCTAAGATTATCAGCTGAACCTTTAGATACTAAAGCTGAGCCTTTATCAATTGGTGGACATCTTTCCTATTTAGTTCAATCCCAAATCATTACCCGTGTAATGGCAGTAGCAACGCCTTTATTTAGTTCAATCGACTGTTTGGTTCATCTGTCAATGGGAATGATTAAAACCATTCCTTTTGCACTGAACTGTATACATGTTCGCTTGCTAAGTTCTACACCGTTAGGCATAGAAATTTTACATCATTTTAAACATGCAGCTAAATTTTTTGTTTTAGCAACGGTTGGATCGGCTATGGCAGTGCTATTTCCACCAATTCTTAAATATTTTCTTATGTCTGGATTCGATCCTGATGGTTCTGGAGTGAATTGGGACAATGCTCCTGAAAAGGTAAAAGAGCTGTGGAGCCAAGTCACGGATACAGCTACATTCAGAGCATTATGGGATAAGGCCTCTATTGTAGAGAAGCGTATATTTGTAACACTATTAGATCGAGATAATTCAGCAACAGCTCTGTTAGCCAAGACAAGTTTAGTTAGCATTATTTATAAGAAGGTGCAAGGCAGCGCAGCTCATAATTGGCCACAGCAACAAGGGCCTGGCATCTTCTATCATGCGACTTCCTCGAAGGGGTTAGAAGGTATTCTTAAAAGTAGAAGAATAGAAGTGAGACATGAAAAGGCTTATCGTGGAGCTTTTGTTTCAACGAAACCAGAGACTAGTTTTGGCAAATATGTTTTAGTATTGGATCGCAGCGGTGAGAGATTAAGCGTTCTCCAGCATGGCTTTAATATTGGCAATGCTTATTGGGCAGGACATGCGGGTGATATACCTGTTACAGCAAATAATTTGAAAAAAGTGTTGGTAACAGATGCCAGTAGTCGTGAGGTAAGTACCTTATCCAGAGATTGCCAGACTTGGACAGGCCGAAGCATAACAGTAGAGTCATTTGATTCGAGAAATTCCACTATCAATGCTAACCAAGAGATTCCCAAAGAATGGCCTGGAGATGATCCGCATGCTGCGGCAATACACCAGACATTAAGAATTCGGGCTGTCCAAGCAGTGCAAGTAGGACAACGTCAATCATTTTTTACTGCAATAATGAATACAATTTCAGTCAGCCTACCAAATATGAGTCAAATTTTTGCAAGAGCCAGAAGAACAAGACCAATTAGAACTGTGATTAATGCAGTGTCTAGACAAGGGATATTGGCAACTGCCTAATTTATTTTGGATTAGGTTTAGGATCTGCTTGAAGCGTAGATGAAATAAATAAGCTGTCTAATATTAAACTTAATATTAATGAGATTGTGATCAAACATTTACTCCAGCGACTTTGTGATGGAGTTCTCCAATAATAAGATCCCACTAAACCCAAAAGAGGGATCGCCATCATGGCAATACTACTTGAAAATAGTGGGGTGTTTGTAATTCTCCCTCCTACAGCGCTATTTGAAAACATCGCACCGCCGCTGGCAGGAATACCAATACCAAATCCTGTAATCAGGAAAAACTGCACAATTTTTTTTATCACTTCTTCTGTTGTCATTTCAGGCTCAGGCCTTGTTGTCTGTATGGAGAAGGGATATGTTGATGGCACAGCTGGCATCCCTGGCCTAGCAGGGGGTGGATGGTCCATGGATGAGTAAGGAGATGTTGCCATAATCATTGCTGAGGTTTTTGAGATGGAGAAGTTTGAGATCTTGTTTTATTGTAGTCAAGCATCAAAGTTAGTGTTATTATGATAAGATCTTATGAGGGTTGAATGAGTAATAATTGTCCTTGTGGATCGAGAAAATCTTACCAAGAATGTTGCGGACCATATCATGATGGGAAAATCGCGGAAGATGCACTGACTTTGATGAAGGCAAGATATGCGGCTTATGCATGCTATCGTCCGGAATATATCATACAAACTACTCATCTAAAAAGTCCTCAATACCAAATTGATAATGTGTTGTGGGCAAAAGAGATAGAACAATTTTCTAAAAACACAGTATTTGAAGGATTAAAAATTGTGGATTATCTTCCTGGGGAAACACGTTCGACAGTCCACTTTATCGCTTGTCTTAAACAAGGCGATAGAGATGTATCTTTTAAAGAAGAAAGTATTTTTGAAAAAGTACATGGCAGATGGTTTTACCTATCAGGCAAAACACAATCAGTACCACGCTTTTAGCCCCAGCGGTTGTTTTTTCTATTTATTTTGTTGAAGAGGTGCGTGACGGATCTGTTTATTCATCCATATAAACCCTGCGCCTACAACTATTAATGCAACTATAAATATAATCATAAAGGCTAGTGTATTTGCTTTGAGAGAGTTTGGGCTTAAAGTAGCTGTTAGCCATTGAATCAAGGGCATGATGCTTAAAACACAGGTATCAATGATCACCTTAATAGAAAACCGATATTCAGGCTTTATTCCTAAGAATGCCAATTCTTTTAAGAACAATCCTGCACTAAGGAGCAATGCAACGATTTGAAAACCATGCATACTCCAAACAAGTTCGGCTTCGGCAGGAGTATTTTTAATAATGGGTGAGAAATTAATGATACCTATCACAAAGGCTATACCAAATATTACTAGAGCTATGGATGCAAAATGTTTGAATCCTTTATAAGCTATAAAGAAGCCATAGCCTATGATGAGTAAAATAATTAATAGTGATATTAGACCTGTAGTTGTTTGTTGAGCATCTCGTTTCAATATATTAAAGAAAGCCTCTTTTGAAAGAATAGTCAATTTAGATTTGATAGCTAGAGAAGAAAAGAAATCGGCTAATTTTATGAATAAAGCAACAGCAGCAAGAGCTATCCAATAGTGCCAGCCCATACTGTGTTTTTCATCGGATGCTTTAGGTTGTTTTTGATTGGCCCAGTAATATAAGCCAAAGATTATTGCATAGTTAATGCTTAGAATAAACAGTGCAGCAGCTTCAGAGGTGTCGTTAAAAGACAGGTTTAAAAACTTAGGTGCATAGAAAATAGCTATACCAATAATCACCGTTCCCAATATAGGATAAGTTCTTGCGGCTTGTTTAAAAGTGAATTTTTGATTTATAAATCCCCATACAAGAATGATAGAGATCAGGCTAGTTGTATTGCTTAATACGTAAAAAGTTTGAATAACTGATGATTGTCTAAACCATACCGGCATCGCGTAGGAAAAGATTGCGGAAAGAGCAAATAAAGTAATGAAAGCTAAGAGAAAATATTTTATTGCTCGCATCACATTTGCTTTTCTCGAGAGGAGTAGTATTACGTATCCTGATGCAAGGAATAAGATGATGGATATTAACTTTAATTTTGGTACTTGATTGAATCCGACAGGGATCATCAAGGCGTTTTTAATGACGCCTATCATTTGAAAATTGAAGAAGTTAATAAAAAATAATAATGAAACAATAAAGAAAAATATAAAATTCTGTTGTTTAGCTTTCATACATTGTGCCCAGTCTTTCAAAACGGTGTTTAGCATTCTATACAGATATAATAAAATAACCAAGAGGTATTATCCTATCTACTCAAGATTAAGAAGCTGGAATTTCTGAAGTAGTTTGTGTTGGCTCGGGTAATTGTCCAGAGTTGGTTGCCAAAACTTGAAATCTTTTGTCTAAAGAACGCACTGCAAAGAACCATACAGGTAAGATAATTAGAGCGATAACAGCAACAACGGCTGAACAAGCTAGTGGAGTTGAGAAGATTAACAGTAGCATTTGGAAGATCAGAGAACTACCTGATTTACCCAGTCTTGATCCAATGCCATCGATAGCAGATTTTCCTTTAAGTCTACTTTCTGCAGAGAGCGGTATAAAGGCCATTTCTTTAGTATCATCATATACTGTGTATTTAGCTGCTCGGCTAAGTGCATTTTGCAAGGCTCCAAAAAATACCGCCATAGCTAGTGGTGTGGATCCTATGATTAGAGCTTGAGTAGAGGATAATGAGTAGTGCTCAACAAATAAGAAATAGAAAAAACCTGCTCCTGTGATGAGCATGATTACGGGTGTAATGAGAGCTGCCCACTTCCAGCCAAATCGGCGGATCACATTGCCGGAGATGAAGTAAGAGCCAAAAGTAGCCACGATACCTGTGAAGAAGGTAACTTTACTCATGTAGGCTAGATATTCATCAGACCTCGGGAATAGTTCTTTGATTTCTGCTTTCCAAAGCACTTCAGTTAGATTAATCATAAGATTGTAAGCTAGTACGATAACAGCGATTAGCATGAGATATTTAGATCTTGCTACATAAGCTAGCGTTTTTCTCAAAGAAAGTTTTGGTTTATCATCTTTGGAATCGCTAAAGGTAGTGGCTGTTGCTTTGTCTCTATAAATAAATATTTTAATATGCAGGAAGCGATGCAGTGCAATAGTGAGCATTCCGCAGGCAATAATTACAAAAACGACGATATATAAGGTTTCATCCCAAGCCGTTTTTGCTCCTAAGGAAGTAAAAAATTTAGGGATATGTAATGACTGAGTAAAGGAAATTTTTGAGGAGAGATAATCTCCAAACTTACCTGCAATAATTCCTGATGAGTTAATACCGATACCAAATAAGGCATAAAAGCGTTTTGCTTCGGAGATAGTTGTTACATCATTGGCAAACCCCCACAAGAGCACTGAGAGCATGATATTGCTCCATGATTCTGCCATCACGTAAAATAAAGAGTACATCCAGTAGCGAATCATTGCGATAAACCCTTTGAAACCAGCGGGTAAAATTTTTGCTAGTTGGTCAGAAAATCCATTCAAATATAAACTTTCACGGTAGGGATAAAGCACGAGAATAAAGATTGCAAAGAAGGCTAAAAAGGCGCCCATGATCACATAAAACACTTTCTCTCGATTAAATCGATTCGAGAGTTTTGTATAGAAAAAGGTAAGTAAAATAGCAGTGGGCAACATGGCCCAGACCTTTAAAAAGGGTATTACTTCGGCACCAGAGGATTTAGCGGTGATGATAAGAGGTTCTTTTGCAATTCTGAGAAGGTGGTAGTTGAAGGAGACTAGGAAAAAAAGAAAAAGCATGGGAACGAACTTATTGAGTTCGAACCTATATATGGGCCAAAGAAACGACCTAACTCTGCTGAATTCAGAGTCGTTCTTAGGCATATATCTCCCGGCTCATCTTTATCAAGGCCATTTTTTCCGCCTGTCACCCTCATTATCACTAAGAGTATGAGGATTGTAAAATGTTTTTCTTTTCCTGGCTCTATATTATAAGGGTTTTTATAATCTTGTCACTAAGAATTTAAAAATCTTATTGTGATTAAAAATTCTATTTGTTTTACAGATAATTAGGCAGAGGAATTAAATTATTTTCTTAATTTATGAAGAAGAAAAAAATAATTTCAATTTGTATACATATTTTTTTATTATGCGCTTTCACCTTTTGCATAACTCATTTTGAGGCTATCCATCGCATGATATCTCCAAAGGGTTATTGGACCAATAAAGTCGAAGAATTAAAAAATTATATTAAATTGAATGAACATCGGATTCAGAGTTTAAAGATCGCTTTAGAAAAAGAAAAAGCTTTAAAGAAATTTCAACTACTTGAGGTTATGGCGAAAGCTAGAAATATGAAAGTTAATCAACAAGCTTTGATTGATGAAGTGTATACTAGTCATGAACAGTTAATTCATAATTTGGAAGAGCAAATAGAAGAGATCAATAAACACCAAAAAAAAAACCAGGTGCTTTTAGAAGAAGCCTATCAACATTTCAAAGATCTATCCCAAAATCCTTAGGGCAAATAAAAAAACCTTTTCAACAAAAAGAGGTTTGAATATGATCCTGCAAAAAATTAATTTTGGGGTTTTAAATGACTCGCTTACATCAAACGCATGCTGTATCACAAAGACCGCCCTCTTCTTCGATGCAATCCACATCCAGAAGACAGTCTTCTAGCAGAACGCAAAGTTCTGATCAGCTTCCCATACTGAGAATCAGGCCGACAAAACTACCAACAGTTCCGACTCTTTCTTGGTATGAATGGTTATGGGAATATTTCACCCATTCAAGGCTTTATATCGCAAAAACAGAAATATTAGCGCTGAGCCAACAAGCACATGATTTATTAGCCAAATCATTTTCAGCAGAAGCTGTTGAAATGCGCAGTGTTCTTTGTGCATTTAGCCAAGTTGGTAGAAAAGTAAAGAAGTGGGAAAGAAATATTCAGCGTAATGAGGTATTGAAAGTAGCTCTAAAAGCGAACGCTCGGTTAGCAGCTATGGCAGATACATGGAATAGGATTTGTGAAACTTTGGATAACGAAAAAAGACGTAGGTTAACTCTGTCAGCTACTTTAGCAAGCAGATGTGATGAGGTGTATCGTAGAGTGAATGGAGGACATCCTTATTGGGGGCTTTCCTCTGCTAGCTGCGCTATTCTTGATGGAACTCATATAACGGTAACCAACCATGATTTCATGACTAGAGAGTCTATGAAAGGTTTATATGGGGTGGTCTGTTAAAATACCCGTTCAAAAACATTTGCAAATTGCCTTTGCAAATATTCTTTATGCTGATCTGGATGAATAGGTGTATTATTTTGATTATGTATTCCTATTAAATTGATTACCTTTTGCTTAAAAATAGAAGTTTTATCAAATTGTAAATGCAATTGGTATGTTCCGTTATGAATATAGAAGTAGTGGGGGCTTTTACCTGAACTTTGATAGGCAGTGATTGTATAGGGGCATCGCTCTTCTTTGTAAAGGGGTTCTCCATCAAACCACTGGGGAAATTCTTGTTGGAAAAGATGGGCTAAAAGTGTAGGAAATATATCGGTATGAGAAACGGCCCCTATTTGCGATGTCGAGAGCAGGGGTGAGGTATTTCCTAATTTAATAAATAGAGGGACTTGGGTTTGAAAGGTGTTTAAATGTGTCCCGTGAAATAATGCACCTTGTTCAAATAATTCTTCGCCATGATCTCCAGTGATGGCGATGAGAGCTTCTTCGTAAAGCTTTTTACTTTTTAGAGTATTAATAAAATCACTGATTAAATTATCTACATAATGTATGGCGTTTTTATATCTATTAATGATTTTAGGAAGACTTTTTTTCGAAAGGCCTATAGCTAGATAATCAATGCCATCGCAGACGGGTTTAAATTTAATGGGAAAATTATCGGGCCAACTATATTCAGAGTGCGTAGAGTCTAAGAAAACGATATAGCAGGTGCCTTGATCGGTTAAACGAGTTTTTAATGTATTCATCACAACCTGATCTCTTTTCCAAGGCTGCATGGAAGAGTAATTTTCACATTCGATAAACTGATCAATGCTGCAGTGGTTTTTTCCAAACATTACCTGATCTAACTGAAAATAGCTCAGCTCAGCAGCTGTAATGACTTCTATTTTGTAGCCCGCTTTTTTCAATAGCCTTAATGCCAAGCTTCCCTTTGACCAATTTTTTTTGCATTGTTTCCAATATAACGGATATTTTCCATGCATAATGGAGTACCAAGAAATATGCGAGGCATTGGCTGCTGAGACAGATATTTTACTAGATTGATATTGTTTGCCGAAGGCGTATAAGGTTGGTGCTATTTCATCTGTAATGAAATCCTTTCTTAGGGTTTCAATTATGAAAAGAAAGACATTAGGTTTTTTATTCATGAAGGGTAAGGGGGCTTGTATAATTTCAGGTTCTTTGGGCAGAGAAGATAAGGGTTTTGCAAGTGTAATTTTTTCAGGGGCAGGATCAAAAAAAGTAAACATTAACGGTACACGTTTTTTGAAGGTAAGATGGTTATTAACAGGCAAAGAAGAGGTGATAAAATAATCTGCTGAAATAACAAGACCTACTATTACAACCAGTGCTTGTAGCAGGTGTTTATTAGATAAAATAAGAGGGTTTTTTTGTGATATTTTATTGGTTAAAAAATAAACAAGCATACCGATTAGGGGTAAAAACAGCGCCACAAATGGAATTAATATCAGCATAAATGGCTTTAGATTTAGGGTTCTTAATGTAATGAAAAAAGCATTAATGCCTTCAGAGAATAAGTTGTTATAGGCATAAGCTAGAGTACTATCCATCAATATGACCATGATAAAATTAGCGGTTTGTAATAGGAATAGGAAAAAACAAAGACCAATAAATATGTAATATAGGGATATTTTTTTTTGTCTGATCCATCTCCCAATAAGGAGCATACAGGTCAGCTCAATAATAATTTGAAAGAGGGAATAGATAAAGAGGTAAAAATTATTAAGAGCAAAAAAGTGATAATAGGCTATAGCAATTAAGAAAACAAGAATACTTATGAAATAAACATAGTTTATATGAAGTTTATGATTAATAAATTTCATTTGTCTAAGAAGGGTATATCTATAATATTCATCTAATATTTTTATATAAGAAAAGCGGCATTTCTACAAAAGGTATATTGGCTAGTTGCCTTTTTTCCTGGATAATAGATATCATCATAGGAAACCAGAGGTAATAAATGAAAGGTCTAACTACTTTTTTTTCTATTCTTTTTATTGCCATGCAATTGCATGCAACCCCAGCTGAAGAACAAGATGTTGTTATTATAGGTGGAGGTGTTGGAGCCATGACATCAGCTATATACCTGGCTAGAGCCGGTTATGAACCCGTTGTTATTGAAGGTGAAAATCCTGGCGGAACGATCACGATGTCGCATCATGTAGAAAATTGGCCGGGGGCAGAAAAAATTTCAGGAGAAGAGCTGATTAAAAATATTCGCGCTCAGGCAGAGAAATGGGGCGTTAAATTTATTTCGAAAAAAGTGACCTCTGTGGATTTTAAGCAATATCCCTATAAGATTGTTGCCAGTTCTTTATTTGATGATGATAGCGAACTTTTTTATGCAAAAAGCTGCATCATAGCTATGGGAACAACTCCTAAATATTTAAATGTCCCGGGAGAAAAAGAATTCTGGGGGAGGGGCGTTTCCAATTGTGCTGTTTGTGATGGAGCGTTATATAAAGATAAAACCGTTGCGGTAGTTGGTGGTGGAGATGCGGCGGTTTTAGAAGCAGATTACTTATCTCAGATGGCAAAAAAAGTGTATATTTTGATTCGTAAAGATCAATTTAGAGCACATGAAAGACAACGATTAGATGCGCTATTGAAAAAGGATAATATTGAAGTAAAATTTCAAACGGAAGTGAAACAAATAGAAGGGGGAGAAGATAAAGTGTCTCAGCTGGCGTTGAAGGAGTCAGAAAATGTCCTTCCTATAGACGGGCTTTTTTTAGCTATAGGTTCTACGCCTAATTCACAGTTATTTGTTGATCAATTGGAATTAGTATCAGGAGGCTATATTAAAGTTTCTGAAGGACAACATACTTCAGTGGAGGGCATATTTGCTATAGGAGATATTGCAGATCCTGTTTATAAACAGGCGATATCAGCCGCTGGAGATGGGGCAAAAGCTGCATTAGAAGTAGAAAAGTTTTTAAAAGTAAAATTGGCTGAGGCTTCTCATCCTATTGAAGTCTGCAATGCAGAACAATTTAATCAAATACTTCAATCATCAAAAGGACCTGTTGTCGTAAAATTTTACTCTTCTCGCTGCCGGCCTTGTATAGCGCTAACGCCTTATTTTGATCAGGCCTGTGAGAAATTGCATAGCAAGATGACATTTATTCAGGTAAATATTTCTAAGCAATATTCGCTGTTGGATAAATACAATGTATTAGCCGTGCCTACTGTAGCTGTTTTTTCTAATGGTAAATTACAAAAACGTTATACCGGGTTCAATGATGTGAAAGATTATTTAGGTAGCATACAGCGGTAATAATAATGCAATGGATTGACGATTTTGATTTTTTTCTTTTTGATTTTGATGGGCTTTTAGTGCACACCGAGCCATTTCATTTTCAAGCATATCGCGATGCATTAAGCGATAGGGGATTTGTTTTAGATTGGTCTTTTAATGATTTTTGTTCGTACGCGCATTTAGGATCTAATTTTTTAAGAGACGCTCTATATGCTCAACTCTCAGGATTTCAAGAATCCCTTCCATCTTGGGAGACTTTTTATAAAGAAAAGCAACAAGCTTATCTCTCTTTAATTGCTAATAAAATGATTGACTTAATGCCTGGGGTTGGAACTCTACTAGATCATTTGAATGAGAAGAAAATCAATCATTGTGTTGTAACACACTCTGTGATGCAGCAGGTACAACTCATCAAAGCAAAACAACCCAAGCTGCAGCAGATACCGCATTGGATCACTAGAGAAGATTATAATCAGCCCAAGCCAAGTCCTGATGGATATCTTTGTGCGATAGAACGGTTTGGTAAAGCAGCAAAACGTATTATTGGTTTTGAAGATTCATTTAGAGGGCTCAAAGCATTATGTGATACGCCAGCGCTACCTGTTTTAATCTGCGCTAATGATCATCCTCAATTGGAAGGGATAATGCCAGAAAGAGCTATACATTTTGAATCTTTTGATCAGTTATTAGCGTCTGCTACCTTATCATAACGAATTTTCACTAAAAAAAGACCTTTTCCTGGAGCGGATGAGGGGGCATAGATTCTATTTTTTTTTTCAAAGATTTCTTGTAATTGTTGAGTAGAGATTTTCTTTCGCCCTACATCAATTAAGGATCCTACAATATTGCGCATCATCTTATATAAAAATCCATTCCCTTCGCATTCAATTCTTATTCCATCTTTTTGTTTTTTGATGTCTAAGCGATAGATCGTGCGTACGCTCGTTTTGGCAGAGCTATTTCTATTGGCAAAAGAGCTAAAGTCTTTTGTTCCAACAAACAATTGCGTAGCTTTTTTCATTAAAGCGACATCTAATGGAAAACGGCAACGATGTCTATATAATCTAGTAAAAGGATCTAAAGGTTTATTTAAAGTTATATGATAATGATATTCTTTGCGTTTGGCGCTATATCTAGCATGAAAGGAAAGATCTACTTTTTGGATTTTTTTGATACGGATATCATGAGGCAGCAAACCATTAAGCGCATAAAATATTTTTTTTATTTCTAAGGGCTCGGTGAGATTAAAGTGCGCAACTTGTTCTAGAGCATGTACATTAGCATCTGTTCTGCCAGCTCCAATTAAGACTACGGTCTGTTTTGTGAGTCTTTGCAATGCTTCTTGGATTAAAGATTGCACAGTCGGGCCTGTTTTCTGGATTTGCCATCCATGATAACGAGTTCCGTCATAGGAAATGAGCAGCTTATAGCGGTATGATTTTGTCATAAAAATAATTTTACTTTATTAGAAAGTATACCTGATAGAAAGGAAAAAGAAAATAAAAGACAAAGCCCGGAAAACAAGTTTCCCGGGCTCAAATAATTACTTATGAAAGATGTTTGTTTACCAATTTTGGCATGTCAAACATATTGATAGCTCTTTTTGAACCAAAAACTTTAGATAGTTTTTCATCAGGAATAATGTTTCTTTTATTCTTCTTGTCTTGCAGACGATGAGACTTAATATAAGCCCATAATTTTTTTGTTACTTCAGTACGTGGCATAGGTCCTTTTCCAACGACTGCTTTTAGTTCTTCACTTACAGCTAATGGCTGCATGAATTTAGAATTTTTTGTTTTTTTTGCCATAAAATATATCTCCTTATAGAGGATTCATAAAAAATTTAATTATGCCTACAAAATGAACTTTTTAGCGTTCTAGGGATTTAATAGTCAAAAAAAATCGTTCTCATAAGAGAAATTTTTATGCCCATCCCAATAACTTTTGTACCGAGACCTACCCTAGGGCGCATAGTCCTTTGCCCTATGATAGAAAATTTCATACTATTTGGCATCTATAAAAAAAAAAATTATGAAAATATTTTCAATACAGGCACTTTACAAGAGAACGGAGAGCTCCTTGGAGCTCTCTATTTCATAAAGAATTATTAGCTTTTTTGAGTTACAGCAGGAGAGTGATAATAATAAAGATACCCAAAGATCGCTAAAATGATAATGGCTTGGATACCGAATACTTTGATATCTCTTTGGTTTTTGATAACAAATCTGACGACTTCTTTTTTTACTTGGATGAGGAAAGGTTTTAAAAACTTCAAGCTTTCTTTAGCAGCTACTTTAAATAGACGACCTAATTCTAGAACTATAGGTTTTATGATTTCATATGCAACCTTTGCAAAATGCATTAACTGTTGGCCTGCCCAGACAGATCCATCTTTAATATTGGTACCCGCCCAGATTGCTCCGTTTCTAACATGCGAACCAGCCCATTCAGCAAGATGAACAGCACTGGACAGGGTAGCATTTAACCTGTTGGGGGGAAGCACACGAGTTGCGGCGATATACATAGTTGATCCTCCTAAATTTTAAAAAATGAGTTTAGTATAGAAGATTTTCTTTAAATGTAAAGAGAGTTTCTATTGTAAATGCATTGACATTTCTAATAGCTTTGCTCAAAATAATAGGCGTTAGATAAAAGGAAAAGTCATGGATATTGATATTCAAGAAAAGCTTGAAGATATTTCTCAGCGTCTAAAGCATATGTGGAGGTATCTTTGACTTAGCTAGCAAAGAAGAGAAGGTAGCTAGCTTAGAACTAAAGATGCAAGATGCCCATTTTTGGGATGATGCAGATCAAGCACAAAAAATTGTTAAAGAGGTCAATGAATTAAAGTCATGGACAGTGGCCTATAAAGAGCTGTCTAAGCGTTTTCAAGATTTAAATGATTTCTTACAACAAGTAAATCCAGAAGAAGACCCCACATTTTATGAAGAGTTAAAAACCGAGTTATTTACTATTGATAAAGAGATTTCCTCCTTAGAAGTCAAAAAGATGCTTTCTGGTGAGATGGATAAAAAGGATTGTTTTTGCTCGATTAATGCTGGCGCAGGAGGTACAGAGTCTTGTGATTGGGTATCTATGTTAGCTAGGATGTATCAACGCTGGGCACATAAAAGAGGATGGAAAGTAGAGGCCATAGATAAGGTTGATGGTGAAGTGGCTGGCATCAAAAGCATTACCTTTCGCTTTGAAGGGGATTTTGCTTATGGCTATGCAAAATCAGAAAAGGGAGTACACAGACTCGTTCGCATTTCTCCTTTTGATAGCAACGCAAGAAGACATACCAGCTTTGCTTCTGTTGATGTGGTTCCTATTGTTGATGAAGAGATACACATTGATATTCGACCGGAAGATTTGAGAGTGGATACATTTCGTTCTTCAGGTGCAGGAGGCCAGCATGTCAATGTAACGGATTCTGCAGTAAGGATTGTGCATATTCCTACAAACATCACTGTTTCTTGCCAAAGTGAGAGAAGCCAAACGCAGAATAAAGAAACGTGTATGAAAATGCTTAAATCAAAGTTATATGAAAGACAGATGATGGAGCGAGAAGAAAAGCTCAAAAAGATGAGCGGAGAAAAAAAAGAGATTGCTTGGGGATCACAGATAAGAAGTTATACTTTTCAGCCATATACCTTAGTAAAAGATACACGAACAAAAGTAGAAAATGGTAATATACAAGCTGTAATGGATGGTGATATCGACGAGTTCGTTATTGCTTATTTAAAGGAATTTGGTTAGGCGAATGGCAAAATCAGAACCTAATGGATTTGATGTAAGATATACACATGAGAAAGATATACGCTCTTTGCAGCAGTGGTTGTCTCATAAAGAAGTTGAAAAATGGTTTGTGACTGCGAATGAGCAAGAGGACATACTGTTGTGTAAAAACTGGATTAGCTATGCAAAATATAAATCCAGTTTAACAGCCACTATTTTTGATCAGCCTGTTGGGATTGCAAGTTTATTTTTAATGCCTTATCGCAAAACGGCTCATGAAAGCATGTTTTACTTGGTGGTAGATCCCAAGCATTGGCGAAAAGGAGTAGGGTTTTTCTTAATGAAAAACCTTTTAAATCTTGCTCAGAACTATTTTAAGCTAGAAAATGTGTATTGCGAAATCTTTGAAGGATGTCCTATTGAGGGACTTCTGGAACAATATAAATTTGAAAAGTTTGCTACCCAAGAAAAATACATTAAGCAGCAAGATAACAGTTACCTTGCACGAATACTATACCAACATTTTTTTAAATGAATGAAAAAGATTTAGAAATCAGATTAGCTGTTAAAGAAGATCGAAATTACTGGGTCAAATGGCTGGCCGAAAAAAATATTTTACGCTGGTGTCCCATGTGTAATGAGATGGAGATTGAAGATGCGGTTAGAGTATATGAAAGTTACATCCCATTAAAAGCGATATGGACGATAACATTAAATGGTGCTCCTTGTGGGTATGCTAATTTGTATATCCAGCAGTTTAAAAAAATTGCTCACCAATGTCTTTTTTCTATCATTATTGCTCCAGAACTTAGAGGTAAGGGGATTGGCACATTTGTCATGAAAGAGCTCATGCGTCTGGCTAAGGAAAACTTTCATATCGAACAGCTACATTTAGAAGTATACGAAGGAAATCCAGCGAAACATCTGTATGACCGATTGGGTTTTAAACAATATGGCGTTCAGAAGCATTTTTTGAAAGAAGGCGATAAATACGTAGATAAGATCTTAATGATGAAATTGTTGTGATGAATAATAGTAATATAAAAACCGCTCAAAAGATGACCCTAGCAGAGTTAAAACAACGGCTTAGTTATTATCTTGCTGGACCTGTTGATATTGTCTTAAAAAATAATCGCTCAACTTATTTGCATGTTGTTTCTGAAAAGAAAAAGACGCTTAAGCTTATGCTTCACAAAGCTTTTTTATTTGCCTCAGAAAGCATTTGTGAAGCGTTAGCGGTTTATATTCTTAAAGATGATTCCAAAGCTAAAGCTAAGGTCAGAAAATTTGCTTATGAGCAAATGGCTATAGCTGATTACAGTAGTGCATTAGAAAAGCAGCATTTATACACTCAAGGGACCTACTATGATCTACAAGAAATTTATGATCGTATTAACGATAGATATTTTGACAACAAATTAAGTTGCAAGATCACCTGGTTTGCCCGGCCTAAATATAAGACCTGGTCACATTTGACATTAGGTAGTTATCATGACACGATGAATCTCATTCGGATAAATCAGCTGCTTGATGATCCTTATGTTCCTCCTTATGTTCTGTCTTTTATCGTATATCATGAGATGATTCATGCGGTTATTCCTACAACGATAAATCATAAGGGACGAAAGCAGTGTCATACCAAAGCCTTTAAAAACCTGGAGAAAAAATATTACTACTATACGCAAGCTATGCGTTGGGAAAAAGAATATTTGGATGCATTTTTACGAAGAAAACAGAGGATATTGACTCATGGCAGGCCATAGTAAATGGGCAAATATCAAACATAGAAAAGAAAGAGCCGATAAAAAAAAAGGAAAAGTATTTTCCCGGCTGGCTAAAGAGATTATTAGCGCAGTAAAACAAGGCGGAGCTGATATAAAATCCAATGCTAAACTGCGCGCAGTGATTCAAAAAGCAAAGTCCGCAAATCTTCCCAATGACATCATAGAAAGAAACATCAAAAAGGCATCTAGTTCAGATCAAAGTGATTATTCTGAAGTAGCCTATGACTTATATGGCCATGGGGGCGTTGGCATAATTATCCAGGCTATGACAGATAATAAGAACCGTATGAATTCTGATCTGCGAATAGCCACGAATAAGTGTGGTGGTAATTTAGCAACACCCGGCGCTGTGGGTTACAATTTTGATCATAAAGGTGTAATCCAAGTAGATAAAAGTCAGGCTATCGAAGAGGAGCTTTTCCTTCTTACTGCAGATGTGGGGGCGGAAGATTTTGCTATTGAGGATAACATATATATCATTACTACTAAACCGGAAGATCTTTATTCTGTTAAAGAAGCGATTGATGCTTCAAATACCCCAATACTTAGTTTTAGTTTAGAGATGATTCCTAAGACTGTCATTGAATGTTCTAAAGCAGATCAAGAAGCTAATCAAAAGTTGTTTGATTGGATAGAAAATCTAGATGATGTTGATGCTCTTTATCATAATATGGGCTAAATATTATTATGTTTTTTATGATTGAAGTGCGCTTTAATTTTTTTAAAGATCATAGGAACTAGGGCTAAAATACCTAGTGAGATAAGGGCAATACGCATTTTCCAGTTTAATACTTCATCCATGGAGAAATCATCTCCTTTAGCGATAAAAGAATCTAGTCCTGCACCTGTTTGAGCAAATACAAAAGAGCCTGGAATAATCCCTACAAGGGTTGTCCAATAATAGGTACTTAGTTTGACTTGAAAAATAGATGGAGCAATATTGACTAGCCAAAAAGGAAAAAGGGGAACTAAACGCAAGAATAACATGTAGCTCACAGCATTTTCCTGAAATCCTCTTTTCATTTTTTGAAGGATTTTGTTGTTTGCTCTTTTTTCAAAAAAGGGACGAAGCGCTGTTTTAGCGGCTAAAAATAATCCAATAGCCCCGGTAGAGCCTGCGAATACAATATAAATAGTTGCCCAAGGCTGAGGGAATAAAAACCCACCGAGTATAGATAATATAGCTCCACCGGGTAAGGAAAGTGCTGTAGAGATAATATAAATGCCCATATAGATTAAAGGAGAGACGACAGGATGAGTTTTGATAAAAGACTGGATAACATTTCTTTTACTTTTCAATAGCTCAAAATCAAAATAACCATTTAAATGCAGGATATACGCTACGAGCATCATTCCAAAAATCACGAAAATAGGGATGAATCTTTTAAAATATTTAGAGATTTTCCTTATGCGGTAAGGATTATTATTCGTATGCTTTTTCATGAGCTCTTTGTCTCATGAAAATTAGGCTGCTGTCAATGACTTATTGCTCTATCTGCAAGTATTTAGCTTGTTTCATCCAGTCTTCAATGGACATATTAGCTTCGACTTGGATGTTTTTTTTATCAATCAATCCTTGTGATGAGATAAATAATTTTTGGGGATTAACATCAGAGAACCATTTTATACACATCTCACAAAATTGTTTATATGTTAATTCATCTAGGGCTTTTAAGAGTTTGCTTTTATAGTTGAAATCCTTTTGATCAAAGGCAAGCGTATAAATAAACTGGCTATGCTCAGATAAATTTTTGGGGAAATTAATAATGAGCAGTTTTTGGTTAGCTTTTAAATTTTCAAATCTTTTCTCATCAATTTTTTCAGTAAAATTGGTTACATAATCAGATAGGAATGCACTGACTTTAGTTTGTAAATCGGCACAGCTGTGGGTACCAGATTGCAAAAAGAACTGGAAAAAAAGACGAGAATCAAACTGTTTTTTCTGTCCGCTGGCAATATAGGCCGTATTTTCTTCAGTTCTTAATTTAGTAAAGAAGGCTTCTGCTAGTGCGGGAGCTAAAGTGAGCTGAGTTGCTTTTTTCTCAAAGGTAAAACCGTCTTGGTTAACAAGTAATACAAGACCGCTACCGCTATTAGTGAGTGATTGGGCAAGGGTATCTATTTTATTTTCTTTAAAATCTTCTAATACTTTTAATGCGTAGTGCTCTTTTGTTGGAAAGGGTTTAAAATCTAATCCATTATAGACCACGCCATATAATTTTCTTGCTTGCGCTTCAGTTAAATTGCCAATTATCGTTCCTTTGATATAGAGCTGATTAAATGCATTTTTACAAAAAGAAATAAAAGACTCATAGTCCAATTTTCTTAAAGCAGATGCTTTTTGGATATCTAAAGAGGTCTCAGGATTAATTAAGTGAGACATAATATAGATAGATTGCCGTAGAGGCATCGAAAGCGCAGTAGATTCATAATCTTCTAACATTTTTTGTTTGATTTGTTCAAATTCTTGTTCTGAGGGGAGTGCTTTGAGTTGATCTATGAATGCAGCTAGCGCTTTATCTAGATTATCGCTGTAACCCTCTACAGAAATATTTAAATGCAAAGGAGAACTATTTGGCATTATTGAAATACCGCTGCTATATGCTTCATAAGTCAAAGCAGAGCTGTGGTATTGAATAAAATTTGCTAATAACTCTAATTTCGTCGAGGCTTCTACAGAAGGATCAAATAGAGGGGATTCTAAGGCAAAATAAGCAGCTGTTTTAGGGATATGATAGCGATCATCTTTTGCGTAGTAAATGAGGCCATGAGAGCCGTCAATAATCTTTTTAGGATGATCAAGCCTTGGCTGGTCGGCTTGATCTTTTACTAAGGTTAATTGAGATGGTAAAAAACGGTTTTGTGTCGGTAAAGAAAAGGTTTCACTTGGAGCGGCATCAGCTAGCAAAGAAAGCGTTTCTTCTGAAAGAGGTTCTAACGAATAATCTGCTTGGTAATAAGGAGCTGTGAATTTAGGTTTATAACCTGTAAGCTTGGGGTCGGCAGCTAAAAATATTTGACAATTTTTCAATGTTAAATTTTGCAGCAGATCCTCATTTCTTTCTGTGCTATATTTTGGGATAACTACAAATTGCTCTGGAAAGGAAGAAAGAGGTTCTTTAGTTAAGAGAAATGTAGTTTGCATTAAGCTATTGAAAACTTCATTTCTAGATGAATAAGAGTAATTAGTTTTGCCCATTGTATTTTTTTCATCATAGAGTGATTTAGGAATATTATGTTCTTTGACCCAAGCGATCGCTTCGAAGAAAGTTTTTATGATTTCGGGATAATTTCTTACACCTTTGTCTGTTAAATCAAAATTAGCTGTAAGAGTTAACTCCTGATCAAGTTGAGATTCAATAGCCACTGAGAAAGAAGTAATAAGCCCTTGCTTTTTTAAAATTTCTTGCAGACTGTGGTCATGCCCTCTATTCAAAGCATAGGCTAATAGATCTGCAGGTTTAGCAGGATCTGTAATAAATCTGCGTGGCAGTTGGAATTCCAATCGTAATAAGTTGAGTTTTTGAAATGGTTGTAGAGCAATCACTTTATTTTCTGTTACAGAACTAAGAATGCTAGCGTTACTTTGCATAACTTTTAAATGGTGATCTGGGATGGCAGAAAAGTCTTCCACTATCATTTTTTTTAAATCCTCTAAAGGAAGTGGGGAGCATATTACCAAGGTCATTAAGTTTGCGCTGTAATGGTTTTCAAACCACTGCTGCATTTGATCATGATCCACTCTTTTTAGCGTGTCTATGGTGCCTGTTCCAAATCGATTTCTTGGATGTGCGGGATTCCCGAGTAATTTCGAGAGAAAAAACATTCGCCAAGCATCATGCTCGATATTCTTTTTGTGTTCTTCATTTACAGCATGAATTTCTTTTTTTAGGCTCTCTTCTGTAAATAGGGGGTCAATGAAAAAATGCGAGAATCTATCTAGTGCATCAGAAAAAGCCGGAGAATTACAAGAGAACATGTAAGCCGTATGAAGAGCGTCGGTATAAGCATTGGACATACCGCCTCTATCTTGAATAAATTTATGAAAATCATCATTGGGATATTTTTTAGATCCCATAAACAACATGTGCTCGACAAAATGCGCTAAACCAAGAGCATTATTAGGATTTTCCCAAGAACCTGTTCTGACTACTAGAGCTGCGCCAGACTGATCAGCTTTAGGATCAGAAACAATAAAGGCTTCAAGTCCATTTTCCAGTTTTATTTTTATTGTTTTTCTTTCTTGAAAAGTAGGAGTTAAGAGTTGCAATGAGCAAGTATCGGGGATCTCTGTATATTTGACTGCTGATAGTTGGCAGGAAAAGATAACAATGAGTAACAAAAAGGCTTTTTTTAGCATAATAGTCATTGGGTTGCAATTTGATTATATAAAGAACTTACCTGATTCCAAATAAAATTGGCACGATTTTCTCTACGTTGTTTTTTGTTTTTTTCTTCATGGCCGGGAAATTCTTCCATAGGGATTTCCTTACCGAAAGCAATATGTACAGGGGTAAAAGTTGTTACTCTTTTTTCTCCCATCTCTTTTTGTATGGCATCGGGAGGAGGTAACATAGCATAGGTAGCAAGAGCAAGAGGATAAAAATGAGTGGGCTTGGTTGCATGTTGTGCAATCAAGTAAAACATCTCGATACTTCCTGGATCAAATTTGGCAACGCTGACTTTTCCTTTACTGTCGGGTCTATCTCTTCCGCCGCTTGGAGCGACATAGATAATTTTCCCTCCTTCGGATAGCAGTTCTTTCATCTTTTGCATCGTTTTAGTGTTATGTAACTGCCTTGCATGTTTTTGTTCAGGATCACCGTCGAGATATTTTTTAGAATAGATACAAAGCATATCACATCCCAAACTTACAGGAATCGCAAGAGGATCAGAGATCACTCTTTCGCCTGCGACATAGATAATTTTTTCTGCAAGTGCCTTAAATTCTTGACCCAATAGTGTACTAATTGCTTGAGGATCGCTTTCTACTTGATGGTTGGCTAAAAGGACAATGTTTTCTCCTTTAGCTAAATAGTTTTCGATTTGTTTTAAATTATCTTTTCCTTGGAGGGTAGAGTTTTTCACATCGATTAATGGGCTCATCAGATCCAACCCGAATTGATAATAATCAAAAGGCTTTCTGATCTTTTTATGATATAGAGGGAAAAGAAAAGGATTTTCTGTGGTTTCTATGACCAATTGTAAAAAAGTTTTAAAAAGCGGAATAAAATCATTAAAGTCAAGTCCTCTAGCCTCTATGGTTTTTCTATAACAGTCCATGAAGTCTGTGAAAATAGGACCATACTTTTCATCAATAAGCCCTTTTTGAGACAATTTTTCAAATTGAATCAGGACTTGTTTTTCAATAGGTATCGATTTTTTCTCCATTGATCGTCGAATAAAATTCAAATTCATTTAAGTGATATTCATCGTGGGTATCAAATTCCAGATGAGCATTGGCTTTATTTGCCATTTTCACAAGATAATCTTTATCCCCCATCTCTAAAAATTTATGCATTTCAGGATGCACGATTAATTTGAGAGCATATTCATTTTTATAGTGAATGATTTTTTTCAATAGTCGTTCGATTTCGACAGCAATACTCTCATAAGTTTTGATATACCCGGTTCCATGACAATATGGGCAAGGAGCAAACATAGTTTGAGCTAAGGATTCTCTTGATCGTTGACGGGTCATTTCGACAAGACCAAATTCACTCATGCCTAAAATAGTACATTTAGCAGAATCTTCTTTCATGCTTTCTTTTAACTTTTCTAGTACGCGGCGTTGGTTTTTTCTTACTCGCATGTCAATAAAGTCGCAGATGACAAGGCCACCGATATTGCGTAGCCGTAGTTGACGAGCAATTTCTTCGGCTGCCTCGAGATTAATGCGTACTAAGGACTCTTCGACATCATCGACGGAATCACTTTGTTGGCTTCTTCCTGAATTGACATCGATAGTATGCATTGCTTCAGTCTTATCAAAGAAGAGATAACCACCGCAGTTAAGCCAGATTTTTCTTTTCAAAGCCTTATCTATTTCTCGTTCTACATTAAAGCGTTCGAACATAGGGATTTTATCTCTATAAAATTCCATCTTCACAGAAGAGTCATCGGCATATTTTTTGTAGATTTTTTTGCATCGTTGGTAGGTGATATAATCATCTATAAGGATTCGATCAAATTTCTTATCAATTGCATTGATAATAGATCGTTTAATCAAATCAGATTCTTCAAATAGACAAGTTGGGCCTGTAGCATTATGAAATTTATCTACGATATCATGCCATGCTTGCAAGAGCTCATGCGCTTCATCAACTAGCATTTCAGTAGAAGCCCCCGCACTGGCAGTTCTACAGATTAGTCCCATGTCTTGGGGCATCTCAAAGGCTTTAATCACTTTTTTCAAGCGTTCTCTGAGCTGTCTATCTTCAATTCTTCTTGATACTCCGCGATGGGGAGTATTTGGCAATAATACTAAAAATCTTCCAGCTATTGAGATATTGGATGTCAGTCTAGCGCCTTTGGTTCCAATTGGTTCTTTCACCACTTGTACTAATACAGGCTGATCTGGTTTTAATAGCTGATTGATATCTTCTTGATTATTTTTTTTTGTTTGGGAAGAGGCTGGATAAGCTGCATCAAAATCCATATCGAACATTTCTTCAAACTTTTTTTTATTTTCTAAAATGTCACTAATATGGATAAACCCATTTTCTCCTTCATTGATATCGATAAAGGCAGATTGGATATTATGTAAGATATTCGTCACTCTACCACGGTAGATGTTGCCAGTGATCTGTCTTGATTTTTTTCTTTCAACCACTAGGTCTTGAAGGTGGCCATACTTTAGATAAGCACACCGTGTTTCTTTGGATTCAATATTTATCAGTATTTCTTTCATGAATGTATGTAGTTTAAAATTTTCTTATACTTATTAGCATATGCTATTTTTAGATGATTTTCCATAAAAAAGCGATAGCTAATTTTGACTTATGTATTAAAAAGTTAAATATGTTTTTAGATTATCCACTAAATGCGATTTGACAAAGCCTATAGCACTTAGCACAGCTCTTGAAAAAGAATGGGTTGAACAGTAGCTATGGCATTTAATAATTACTTTATCAAATCCTAAAAGTAGGGCTCCTGGAGATTGGGCATAGTGCAAGAATGACTGCAGGTCTTGCAGAGGTTGTTTGACTTTATCCAAATCAGTTTTGGCTATGTGGCTTTCTAGCGTATCAAAAACAAAATTGGTTATTCCTTCGGCCGTTTTTAATAGCACATTGCCGGTAAAGGCGTCAGTTACGATGACATCAACCATACCTTCAAAAACTTCTTTGGCTTCTACATTGCCTACGAATTTAAAGTGAGGGTTTTCATCAGACACTTTTTGCAGATTGTTATAGATCTCTTGTAAAAAGGCAGAACCTTTAACTTTTTCAGAGCCAATGTTTAAAAGACCTATTTTAGGAGAGGATATTCCTCTGTATTTTTGAAAGGCATAGCCTAGCTTTGCAAAATCAATAAGGTTTGAGCTTTTTTCTGACAAGGTAGCTCCCAAATCTAATATGGCTATGGGACTTTGTTTTGTCGGCATTAACGCTAAAAGAGCTTGTCTAGATACATGAGGTAGTTTAGGCAAAAGTAAGAATGAGGAAGCCACTAAGGCACCAGTGTTGCCTGCGGAGACGAAACTATCAATTTTTTCATCTAATAAAAAAGTTAGCCCTTTATATAACGAGGAATCTTTCTTTTGTCGGATTGCTTGTAGAGGGGATTCATCCATCTCAATAGTTTGTGAAACGGTATGAAAATAAATGGGAATTGACGGTGTGTTTTTTGCAGACTCTTGTTCAAATGTTTTTTTTAAATCTTCTGTGCCAAAACAGTGGAATTCTACGGGTTCTATCAGAGATTTGGCTAAATCAAAAATGGAGAGCAGAAGCTTAAGAGAAGATGTTTCGGCTCCTAAAAGGTCAATCCCTATGCGAAATTGAGTATTATGCTTTTTCACCTTCATCCTGCTTTTGGATTATTGCTTTATTAGCGTAATAACCACAAGAAGGGCAAATATGATGAGGACGGTATAGGTTTTGACAATTCTTACATGTGGCTAGTTGAGTAGGTTTCTTAGCCATATGGGATCTTCTAGAATTTTTTCTAGCATTTGAAGTACGGTTTCTAGGTACTGCCATGGGGAATTTCTCCTAAATTAATCTAATTTTGAAAAAGGATAATAGTTTTGATCTTTTTTTTCAGCTAAATAAGGTGATAAATTTATTCTTTCAGGGCAATGGCCCTGATTGCATTCCACAAAAGAGGGAAGATCTAAAAGAAGAGCATCTCTCAAAGGAAGCCGAAAATCAAAAAGAGATCCTACAATTTCTTCTAGAGGTTTTGTGTGATAAAAATTATTTAACTCTAAGACTATGGGAGTCATTTTGTTACATACGGTACAAGGCATGTAAGCTGTTGTTTTGGCACTGAGCAATAAGATCAGGTGATTGTCGGCTAGATAAGCTTTCCCATGGATAGTGACTTGATCAGGGAATTCTAAAAAATCTTTTTCATGGATTTCTAGAAATTCTGGAGATAATACTAGCTTGATCGGCTGCTCATCTCCTCCTTTGAGACGATCTAAATATATTTTGAATTGCACGTCCATAAATCTTCTTTGTTACTCCGAATAATTTACACTAATGATGATTATTACGCTACGGCTGTAGAAGTGACAAGATTTTTTTTTCAGGGCTTATAGCTTTCATTGGGCTTTCTAAAATTTCTTTTACCTTGTTACAGTCATTTTGGAGAGCTTTTCGCTTTTCTGCGTTCAGATATAATTCTTTCAATACCGGAAGCATTTTTGCTTTGGAAAAATTGGGACCGTAAAACTCAGGAAAAATCAGTCGTTCGGCTAAGATATTAACAATACAGTAATAGTCTAAGTGAATCCGAAAAATTTTCTGGGCTAAGAATAGATCAAGGGGCTTTATGGCATAGTTAACTAGTGTAGGAACTTTATGTAATGCTAGTTCTAAAGTAATAGTTCCTGATGTTGCTATTGCAAGATCAATAGAACGCATGAGATCATAGTTTGTTGAGCTATCAGAAAAAATTGAGGCTTTTTGCAGGGCATAGCTTTTTTGTTTGACTAAAGGCAAGATCTTTTGGCGTAAAACACTGTTTGTTACAGAAAGATAAATATGGATTGATGGATCAAATTCGATCATCTCTTGAGCAAGTTCTAATTGCAATGGTAGGTTTCTTTCAATTTCTTTTACTCGACTGCCAGGGAAAATCCCTATGGTGAAATGTCTGCGAGCTTTTAAAGACTGATAAGCATATTTCTCTAAATAGCTTAGCAGGGGATTTTTAACGTAATAGGTGGGTAATGAGGGAGGGAATAATTCTGTTTCAAATGGGAAAATAGTGAGTAGAAGATCAAGCGTATTTTTCATAGTATGGATACGTTTTTTCCCCCATGCCCATACTGTTGGGCAGATGTAATGAATCAATTTTCCTTTAAACCCCTTTTTGCGCAGCGCTTTTTGCATGCGCAAATTAAAACCGGGATAATCTACAAATAAAACAGCTTTAGGAGCTGTCTTTAAAAGAAAAGAGCGAAGCTTAAAAAAGAGGCCCATTAATTTTGGTAAAAACCTGACGATATCCCAAAAACCAAATACTTGTAAGCTTTCCATTTCCATAAATGTTTTTACCGGCAGCTGTCTTAGCTTTGATCCTGTGATTCCGACAATACTTAGATTGGGATTTTGTTTAAGAAGAGCTTGGATAAGTTCTGCTGCATGGATATCACCGCTAATTTCTCCGCAAGCTACAAAAAGATCAATCGGTTTTTCTTCTTCCATAATGTGGTTTTTGGTTGGGTTTTTGTTTTTTTCGAAGTTCATAATGTTTTTCCCACTGCGAATAGATGTGTTTGAAATCTTGATTGATTTCACTTCTAATTTTTAAAAACATGAGTGATAGGAAAAAGCGAGGGTCTTTAGGGATACGTACATTGCTTATGTTCTCTGTGGAAAATAAAGGGATGAACCGATATTGGTGAGTTAATAGAGATATGAGTTCTGCTTTTGTTTTTCTAGATATTTGAAAAAACGAGGAAAAAAACTCATTAACAAGCTGTCTTGCTTGTTCTGCAATGTGCCCGAGGTGGATTTTCTTATCCATTTCAAAACGGGTTTTCAGCCTTTCTTGTAGCAGAGGAAATAAAAGACATCCCAAAAGTAAGGGTCTCGCTAGTTTATCTAGGTGATTTTTTTTGTGAAATTGATCGACATGATCTAGAAAATGTAATATGGGATTGTTTTCTTCTTTGGTAAGAGCTTCTGATAAAAGAGGCAAAAGCGAATGTAATAACCCATATTCATTCAGCAATCTAAAAAAGTCCTTCGAAGCAGAGGATTCTAACATGCGAAGGAGCTCTTCCATAATCCTTGCTTGAGAACTTTTTACGATCAACTCTTTTGAGTTAAGCAATGCTTCGTGAGTAGAAGGATCAATATGAAATTTCAACCGCGCTTTGAATTTAATCAAACGGATCATTCGAACGGGATCTTGTGCAAAACGAAGTTCAGGGATGCCAATTGCTTTGAGTATTTTTTTATCAATATCTTCAAAGCCACCGACATAATCGATAATGGTTTGAGATTCTGGATCATAGTAAAGACCATTAATCGTAAAATCTCTTCTCAGCACATCTTCTTCTTCTGTGCCCCATTCATTATCTCTGAGGATTAATTCATTAGATTGCATATCGCCAGCTCTGAAGGTAGATACCTCTAAAATTTTTCTGCCAAAACGAATATGCGCTAATCTAAAACGTTTACCAATCAATATGCAGTTTTTGAATAGTTTTTTTATTTCTTCCGGTTTTGCGGATGTAGAGATATCAAAATCTTTGGGACGAATGTTTAATAGCAAATCTCTTACGCTTCCACCAACTAAGTATGCAACATGTCCAGCTTGACGTAGTTTTTGGATTATATAATAGGCTTGTCGATCAATCTTTCCAGCAGGGATTTGATGATGAGTTAAGGGATATATTTGAGGTTGCACAAGTTAAGATCAATCAATTGGTTAAAACAAAAATGTACCTATAAAATGATAAAAAAGTCAAGGAAAGCTCTAGTTTTATTTTAGGAAAAGGATTGTTGTTAAACGGCTAACAGATTAAACTAATACGCATTATGAAAAAAAGAACTTTTAAACATGTATTTGGTTCCGCTTTGCTCATTACCGGAACTTCTGTAGGTGCTGGACTGTTAGCATTGCCCTTAGCTACTGCTGAAGGGGGTTTTTTTCCTGCTTTGGCTGTGTTTATTTTATCTTGGTTTGTGATGACGGTAAGTGGATTTTTTTATTTTGAGTTATGCCAAGCCATGGGAAAAGAAACCAATATCATTTCCCTTTCTGAAAAATATTTGGGGAAAGGTGGAAAAGGTTTTGCCTGGGTGATCTACCTGTTTTTATTTTATTGCCTACTTGTGGCTTATATTTCTGGGGGAGCGGGGTTTTTTTCGAGCCTGTATAACTTTCAGGGACCAGGTATTTTTTCTGTCATTTTATTTACTTTAGTTTTTTCGATATTCGTTTATTTTGGTGCTAAGGTAGTCGATCGAGTAAATATTTTGCTTATGGCGGGACTCGTTGTTTCTTACATAACCTTTGTTATTGTAGGCGTGCCGCATATCAATGGACAAAATTTAATGCAAACCAACTGGGTAAAATCTATTCCTGCGCTTCCTATTACTTTGATTGCTTTTGGATATCAAGGATTAATCCCAACCTTAACGAACTACTTACACAGAGATGAAAGAAAGGTTAAAACCGCGATTATTATTGGTACGACATTAACGTTAATTATCAATGTTTTTTGGCAACTTTTAGTCTTGGGCATGGTGCCTATGCAAGAGTTGCTAAGGGTAAAAGCAGAAAATATTGTAACGATTTTTCCCCAATATGAAGGGGCTCATACTTCGATAGGCTATGTAGCACATTTCTTTTCATTTTTTGCCATTACTACTTCATTTGTTGGGGTATCTTTGGCAATTTATGATTTCCTTTCTGATGGTTTAAAATGGCCAAAGAAAGGGACGAATAAATTAAAATTGGCAGCCATTACTTTCCTGCCCCCTTTAATTATTACTTTGATACATCCTAAAATCTTTTTGCTTGCTCTAAACTATGCTGGCGGGATTGGAGGGGTTATACTGTTAGCCTTTTTACCTGCGCTGATGCTGTATAAAAAAAATTTGCATCTCCCTCATGCAAACAGAATGAAAAAAAATATTTTAATCTATATAGTATTCTTGTATGTAATATTCGAGTTGATCGTTGAAATATACAATGAATATTCTAGAATAGTAAATTAATTCTTTATGAATATTAATTTATTTCGAGTTTTATTATAATAATTAACAGCAAGTAAATAATTTAGAATAAAAGAGGATTTATGGCTTCGTGGTTTGGAGACTTGATGAAGGGTATAGCTGAATCAATTGTGGCAGCAGACAGTGCTACAAAAGCTTCTACAACCCCCCCATCAACAGGAACAACTATCACCCACGCTAGCTCCGCTTCTACTCATGGTTCTACAGATGCAGTAGCTGCCTCTGCTATAAGAGATGCTGCAGCTACTTCGAGAGCCGTAGCGTCTAGGAATTCCTCAGTTCTTCGCCACAGCTCTCATGATAGAGGTGCTATACCAACTGTTGGAGGCGATAGATCTGGATCAGGGGGCATTCGAACAGTTGCACCTAGAGATTTGTCAGAAGATGAAGTAGCAAGAGCAGTAGCTAGAGCACAGGCTATTTTAGCTCTTGATGATTCTTGGGGTAGTGGAGCTGCCGCTGCTGCTGGCGGCGCAGGCTTTGGAGGAGGTGCTGGAGGTAGAGGAGTAGCTCGAAGAGACGAAAAGTTGGTTCCTGAACACGTAGCCTCAGCGCTTGCTTTTGAAGTGACGCCTCATACGGATTTTTTAGAAAGAGCAACTGCTTTACGCAATACAGCATTTGTGCAGATTGATGCAATGAAACTATACTATATTAACAAAGGAAAACCAGATATTGTAGAGCTAATAGATTCTTTAGTAATCCCTAGTGAACCAGTGGTAAGAAGACGTACCTATTGTCTATTTAATATCAAAGGGTTTGAAAGAGAGTTGTTAGATAGAAATGTAGATCTCACTGCATTATCTCCCCTTAGAGGCCTAAATCACGGTGTATATTGGATATCTAGAGCAACCTTATCAACAGAAGGAATAGTGTCTGAATCAGAGTTAAAGGAATTTGATCATGCTGAATTTATTGATATCGATACGTTAGTAGTAGCCTATGAGAGAATGGGCAGAGAAGATTTGGCCAAAATGGCCAGAGAATTTGTTTATGGTGATGAGAGATATCAATATGAAAAGATATATCATCAGTTTGATATCAATACGTTTAAACAAAGAATACAAGAACGAGTATCTGTTGAAGTAGAACGCTTGCGAACAGCCGATATGTCTGCTCGCGACATTGTGGATTTGTCCCAATGGATTTCTCATGAGCTGTCTTCTGGAATCACCATCGACATAGATGCAATGGATGAGGCAGAAAATCATTTATTTTTTGAGTATCGACAACAAATAGGCACTCAAAGACTGCTTAGACATCAGCAACTGCGAAGAGTATTAGAATGTGCGGATTCATTTGAAGCAGCGGGTGTGACAGCACTTTATGAAACAATCATTCAACACGAGGCTGTTCCTGCTAAAGAAGATTTATTAGCTGTTGATCAAATAGCTGTTCTGGCAGACATCACCGCTTTTTTAGAAAAAGTGCGTGAACTCAATCTAAATATCCACGATGGAGTGTGCAAGTCAGTCGCGAGTAAAAATCCTTTAGTATCTATTCAACAGACTGTAAAGACCACTAGAGATACTAGTATTGAAGAAAAAGCAAAAATACCTTTTGGTATAAGTGCTTTACAAAGCCGATTACTAGGAGCATTCAATGCAGTAAATAGTTTGGCAGAAGCTATTACTGAGATGAAAATAGATTATGAACGAAAAATAGAAACCGCTTTAGAAAACGGAGCCGAAGAACCTTTTAGAACTAAAGGATTACGTTTTAAAGATATCCTATTGTTTGAAAAGTATTTAGTAAAAAAATTATGCGAGTTCTATGCTGACGCAACAGGTATTCAACAACGCATAAATAGTCAGCCACCAGGTTCTGTTGTGGCTGTGATTCGCGATGGAACAGTTCTCGATTAATCCATCTGTCCTTAAATATTTTTTATTGAATTAATCTCTCTTTATTTTTTATAGATAGAGAGATAAAGAGAGTTTTTTTTGAAAAAATATAGGAGTTCAACATGAAACTTAATGTGAAAGCACTGACATTTTCTTTAGGCATTACCTGGGGCGTTTATATGCTCTTTTTAGGCTGGGTAGCAGCCTTTGGTTGGGGCGTGCGTGTTGTAGAAGTATTTTCTTCTTTTTACGTAGGGTTTTGCCCAAGCTTTGTTGGGGGAATTGTCGGCGGTATTTGGGGTTTTGTAGATGGGCTAATAGCAGGTTTAATTATTAGCTTTTTATACAATGCTTTTCTAGATAAGAAAAAAACAGCTAGAGCAGCAGCACCAAGAAAATCAACAAGAGGCCGAAAAAGAAAAGCTAGAAAATAATTTTTACAAAATTTTTTAGTTTTTTGTTCGAAAAAAACAGCCTTTTCGCTACTTTTTGTAGAAAAAGGAGTTTTCAAGGATGGCAAAATTATATTTCCGTTATGGAACTATGGGCAGCGCTAAAACTTTAAACCTTTTAGCTGTTGCCCATAACTATCGTCAACAAGGCAAAGATGTTCTTTTAGTGAAACCAAAGTTAGATGATCGATTTGGAAAAGAAGAGATCAAATCTAGGGCAGGGCTTTATATGCCTGCAGATGTGTTATTAGATAAAGATACATTTATGGATGAAGAAGCTTTGGAAAATATCAGCTGTGTATTAGTTGATGAAGTACAATTCTTAACTGCCCAACATATTGAACAATTTAGAAATATTGCGCTTCATCACAAAATTCCTGTTATTTGTTATGGCCTCAGAACAGATTTCAAAAGCAAGTTGTTCGAAGGAGCAAAACGTCTTATGGAGCTAGCGGATTCTATTGAAGAGGTAAAAACTACCTGTCACTACTGCAATAAAAAAGCAACGATGAATCTAAAGCATGTGGATGGTAGAGCTACTAATGAAGGTCCTTCGATTCAGCTAGGAGCGGAAGAGCTATATTTTCCGACTTGTTATGCATGTTATGAAGAGGCGCTTGCTAAAGCTAAGCAAGAAGCGTTAAAGGTGTAAAAGAAGCTCTTGGTTGTTAAGCAGAAAATCTTCTTTCCAGAAGTAGTTATCTAGAAGATTTTCTGTATTTATGCCTAGGATTTTAAAAGCGATGTACAATGCTTCAATAGAGGCTAATCCTCTAGCCGGATCTATACAATTAGTTTGTTTTCTCGGATAGGCTGTAGCGACAGTGTTAGGCAAACTTCGGTAGATGTGAGATTGTTTTTGTTTTTCAATTTGTGTGATCATAATTTTTGCATAGTTCCATGTTCCATCGATAAGGCAAAGTGGCAAAATGGCGTCATTTTGTGTTAATGGTGGAGCATCTAAGGTTAATATAACATGAGGCTTAAGAATAAAATCATTTGAAAAAGGATAGCAGATGAATTCAAAATCCGTATTTTTCTCTAATGGCGTTAAGCTACATTTTTTTCGATTTTCTTTTCTGTGTCTAATAATTACGGTTTTTAAAGAAGAAGGTTTCATTTTAATAAAAAATAAATAATATGAGATTAAATAGGTTAATTAAAAAAGACATTTCTATCAATAGCGGGCATTAGTTTGAAAAAAGTATTATTAGTATTAAGTTTGATGTTTTCAGTAAATCTAGCAGAGTGTGAAGATCAAAAAATCGTTTGGAATCACGATCTTGCACAAGCTAAAAAACAAGCTTATATGAGTAATAAACCATTAATCATATTGTTTTCTGATAGAAAAAATTGTCTTTGGTGTCAAAAATTGCATGAAGAAATTTTAGAAAATCCAGAATTCATCCAAGATACTAGTGATAGATATATCTTCTTTCATGGGGATTTATCTTTAGAAAAATATCCAGAGGAATGGGAAAGTTTTTTAGATGAATATCAGATAGAAGCTATTCCGACGCTGGTGTTATTAACCAACCAAGCCAAACATATTTCTACAATAGGCTATTTGCCCATTACAGGTAAAAAATATGCCACGCTTCTCAATCAAATCTCTCAGGACTATCAAGACATTTCCAATAAATTAGAAGAAAACCCACAAATAGAACTCAAAGAGCTAACGAGCTATATTTTAAAAGCTAAACAATTAGAAAGCTTATATTTTAGACATGAGTTGATTCATCGAGAGGTAAAAAAAGAAAATTATTGCCTACTCCTACTGGAAAAATATCGTCTTTTGCTAGCTCGTCCAATAAAACATGCTAAACAGTTATTAGGAATTAAAAAACAAATTTCAAAAATTGATCCTAATAATCATACCAAAGCACAAAGACAGCTTGCAATCTTGGACTTCATATCACTTGCAAAGCAAAAAGTAGGAGAACGAACACAAGAGCCCATATTGCCGTTGGTTTCTTATATCAAAGCCTTTGGGCCAACGGACAAAGAAAATCTCTGGAAGTTGCAGATGATGGTATGTTATTTCTATCAAAATCAAATGCAATGGGACAAAGCGCTAGATTATGCTAGAGATGCCTATAAAGCTGCACCCATAGTTGCTCGAAAAGATATTGGCAAATTGATGCGGCATCTAAGAAAAAAATCTTACCCTAGGCCTTATCACAACTAACTAATATTTTTTTTAGTTCTTCTTGGATATGTTCAAATGAACTAGATAAAATTTTTTTTTGAGGAATGATGATGAGTTGGGTATTTTCTGGGTGGTGGGCTTTTTCATGGCGATAGGCTTCTTTTAACAAGCGTTTCAACTTATTTCTTGTCACTGCATTGCCCATTTTTTTTGAAATAGTGATGCCTACTTTTTTGGGTAGAGAGTCTCCTTTAAGATATAATAAAATCATTAGATTACTGCAGAGCTTGCAGTGACTATTTTGAACCGTCAAATATTCTTTTCTTTTTTTGAGTTTAAGAAAAGAGGGGAGGCTTAGACTCATACTGTCAAAGATTTTCTTTTTTGTTGACGTCTTTTTTTTATCACTTTACGTCCGCCGACAGTTTTCATTCGGTTGCGAAATCCATGAGTTTTTTTTCTGCGGCGTTTGCTGGGTTGATAGGTGCGTTTCATAGTAATTTTTTTCCTTTTTGCAAAAAAGCATACAAAAAGCGTATAAAATCAGCAAGATGAAAGTAAAGATTGAAAACAATTAGGATTTTTGTCATATTTTTTGCATTATAGCTATTATTTAGGAACTAACGAATATGAAGGTAAAGGCATCTGTTAAAGCAGATTTTTCAAAAGGCGACAAAGTAGTCCGCAGACGAGGACGCGTTTATATTATCAACAAGAAGGACCCCAATCGGAAGCAACGTCAAAAAGGTCCTGGTAAAAAGAAATAATTGAATAGAGGAAATACATGGCAAGAAAAGCATTGATTGAGAAAGAAAAAAACAAGAAAAAACTCGTTGATAAGAAGTGGCAAAAACGCCAAGAACTCAAAAAAATTATTTCTGATCTCACTCGTTCAGACCAAGACCGCATGAATGCAGTGAATGAACTCAATAAACTACCTAAAAACTCTTCACCTATTCGTTTGAGAAATCGTTGTCAAATTACAGGAAGAGCTAGAGCGTATTCTAGAAAATTCAAATTATCTCGCCTATGTTTCAGAGAAATGGCATCTGATGGGTTGATTCCAGGAATTGTAAAAGCTAGCTGGTAGTTTTTTTCATCTCAGCTAATAAACTATGTATTTTTTTCCATTCAGGGAAAGAATCGTTCCATACCCAAGAATTGTGGGTGACCTTGCCTTCGCTGTAGGCTTGTTTTAATCCGTTTAGACTTACTGGTCCCACTTGATTTCTTTTTATGTCCAAATAAAACCAGAGTTGTTGCATGTATTTAGGATGTATAAAAAATCGATCTATTTCAGATAAAACGGGTTGTTTAGCTGAGGGATGCATAGTTTTGAGTGCTGTTTGCTTACCAAAACTAGGGGAAAGCAGTAAAAAGAGCATGGCTGGCCATCCAAAGAGCATACCGATAGCGAACCAGAGCCATGGGTTTTTATTCATCTTATTTGCAAAGTAAGCCGTAGCTACACCAAAAGCAAACAGGGGTAAAATTAGAGCGGGAGAAGTGAGATTCATAAAAAACCCTGGAACTTTCACTTTTTTTATTTTATATGCTGGTATAGACTACCAGAAAAACCTATTTCCTAAAAGGGGAGTCTTGGTATGTCAGAAAAAGCTAAACAACATGCGACCTTACAGTCGATGGATGAGCAAGAGCTCGAGTTTCCCGATACAACTTTCATCAGAGATGTTGAAAGCCGTGTATTTCAAGCGATAACCCTTCAATGTTTGGCAAAGATCGAAGGGATCAGCTTAATGGGAGGGAATCTATTTGATAATTTACTTGGACGGGAAGGATTAGATCGTATTAAGGGGATTTATATTGAACAGGATCAAAAAAATCACTCTGTTTATATCCGCGTTGAAGTAAATATCCAATATGGCATAGAGATCCCCAAAAAATCAGAAGAGATCCAAAGTAAAATTGTTGAAGAAGTCACCAGTTATACGGGACTTCATGTCTCTTGTGTACATGTCATCTTTAAAAATCTGATTATACCTATTCCTGAACCTACTAAAGAACAGATCGAGCAAGAAAAACAACTCAGAGAATTAGAAGATGTAAGTGATGCTAAAGATTTTGGAGAAGGTTTTTAAAAAGGTTTTAAAATGAAAACCGATCATCCTTTTTTTGCACTTAGTCATTTAATGATGGTTTTACTGCTTTTTTTGATTTCTGTGGGCAGTTTTTTTATCTATTTTTCTGCTCCTGTTGCAGATATGATTGCACTGGTAGTGATAAAACAAGCAAAAGCCTTGTTGTTGATTGGAGGGATAGGGATTGCACTTACACTGCTTTTTTCATTGGGATATTTTTTTATTCATAGACCTAGATACTTGCAAATCAAAATGCAAGCTGCCAATAAAACATCTGTAGACTTAGATTTAATTAAAGACTATGTAATACACTATTTTTCTTTGCATTATGAAAAGGGTTCTTATGAATGTCAGATCCAATTGGGCCATTCGCAGCAGCTACAGATTTTAGCTCATTTGCCATTTGAGGAAAGTTCATTAGAAACTCAATTAGAAAAAATACAAGCAGATCTGTCTGAGCTCTTTCGCTCAAAGCTAGCCTATGAAAAGCCCTTTATTTTTAAATTATTTCAAGCCAAAGAACTCATCAAAGTTTAAGGTTTTTCTTAGCGAAAAATTTTATGATGCTTGCGGCATTTTTTTTAGAGATTCCCTTGATGGCTTCGAGTTCAGTTTTTGAAGCATTTTTTATTCTTTCAATACTTTTAAAATGTTTGAGCAGGGCTTTTTGTTTTTTAGGTCCTATGCCTTCGATTTCTTCTAAAGCAGAGGAGACTTTTTTTGATCGTTGTTTTCGTTGTAGATGAATAGCAGTGTGATGAGCCTGATCTCGAATAGATTGTAAGAAAAATAAAATAGGAGAATTTTTAGCTAATAAAATAGGTTCTTTTTTATCTAATAGATGGATTTTTTCATGAGTGAGTCCTTTGTCATGCCTGCCTTGCTCTTTAGATATAGCCATTAAATCAATAGAAATGATCCCTAGATCATTTAATACGTCGCTTGCAGCGTTGATATGGGCTTTACCTCCATCGATTAATAAAAGGTCTGCAAAAGCCATTTTTTGCTTTTGTCGTTTTAGGTGACGATAAAGACAATGTTTTAATAAGGGAACGTCTCCAACTTCATCGGTTTTAGCTTTATAATAACGAGTAAAAGCGCTGTCTTTAGCTCCATGAGTGAAACGCACTACAGCTGCGACATTATCTTTGGTAGATAGATTCGATAGATCGATGCATTCAATAATATTTGGAAAATTATTGAGACGAAAGGTTTCTTGTAGAGCAACCAAAACCTTGTCATGGGAAAAGCGTTTATCTTTTTCTTGATGGTATAAGCTGAGTGCATTTTGTTTAGCGAGAGATACTAGTTTATGTTTGTGTCCTTTTTGTGGGGTAAGAAGATGGGTATGATTCAAGGCTGAATCATTTAAAATCTCTTCAATTTTCTTTTGTCCTTCAATACTAAAAGGAAGCAAAATGTTTTCTGGCAGTTTTTGCTTTGCTTGATAATGCTGTAATAAAAAGGTAGGAAGGAGCTCTTGCTTTGAGGCTAGATTCTCAAAAAAGCTAAAATGTTTTGACGAAGTGAGTTGGCCATTTTCAAAACCTAGGATAGTGATCAATGTCGTAAAACCCTCTTGATAGATCCCGATAGCGTCAGAACTTGTTTTATCAAAGCTATAAACATGTTGTTGTTTTAGGGCATGTTCTATCCGTTTGATCATCATATGGATATCATGCGCCTTTTCATACTCCATTTTATCAGATGCTTTTTGCATTTGAGTTTTTAGATTATTCAGTATTTTTTTGTTATGTCCTTTTAAAAATTCTTTCGCTTCACCAACAGCATCAGTGTATTCTTTTTTTGTACATTTATTTACACAAGGTCCAAGGCAGCGTTTAATATCATATAAGATACAAGGCCTTGTTCTATTCATAAATTCATGATCAGAACATTGGCGCAAAGGAAACACTTCAAAGATCAGATCAAGCATATCTTTCGCCGCTCTGGCATTGGTATATGGCCCAAATAGCTGACCTCTTTTTTTATTGGTTTTGTGAGTCACACGAGTAAGTTGTAATTTTGGATATGGGTGCGAGGTGAGTTCTATACAAATATAACTCTTATCATCTTTCAAGAGCACGTTGTATTTGGGTTTATGTCGTTTGATCAGCGTATTTTCTAATAACAACGCTTCTTTTTCTGATGAGACAACAATGGTTTCAATATCTGTTATTTGTGGCACCAGATGAGCTATAGTTTGTCTTTCGTCGGAAGCAGAAAAGTATTGACGGAGTCGGGATTTAAGATTTTTAGCTTTCCCAACATAAAGCACTTTGCCTTGTCCATCTTTCATCAGATAAACACCGGCAGAAGAGGGGTAGTTGACTAGCTTTTTTTTATCAAAGCTCATAAAGAATTTTCTTTTGCAAATCAGATAATATTTTTTGCGCCTCAATTGGCGTCATATTGTTAATATCCAGATTCTTGATTTCTTGAACAAGGTTATCTTTTTCAGATAACTCTTGCTTAGCTAAGCTAGGAGGGTTAAGCGGATCGTATGGATTAAATAGATAATATTGCGAGGATATCGTTTTAATTTTTTTCGGTTTTTTTTGTGCATTGCTTTCAAGCAGAGCTAACATTTTTTCTGCCTTATGAATAACGTTAGCGGGCAGTTTTGCTAGCTTTGCGACGTGGATTCCATAGCTTTTATCTGTGCCGCCGGGCAAGATTTTATGTAAAAAGACAATCCCTTCATTGGTTTCTTTCACAGCGACGTTATAATTCACTGCTCCAGGAATTTTCTTTTCCATATCTGTCAGTTCCCAATAATGCGTAGCAAACAATGTTTTTGCTTTTTTATTTTTGGTAGTCAGTAAATATTCAGCGACAGCCCAAGCAATAGAAATCCCATCATAGGTGCTGGTGCCCCTACCAATTTCATCCAAGATAATTAAAGATTTATCCGTACAGTTATGCAAGATGTTAGCCGTCTCACACATCTCTACCATAAATGTTGATTGTCCTCTTGATAAATCATCACTAGCACCGATACGACTAAAGACTTTATCAACAATGCCGACATGAGCTTTTTGTGCAGGAACAAAGGAGCCGATCTGCGCCATGATAACAATCAAAGCCACTTGTCTTATAAAAGTGGATTTACCAGCCATATTAGGCCCTGTAATTAAGAATAGACGTCTTTCATCATCCATGAGGGTGTCATTAGCAATGAACTTATTGAAAGGAAGCGTAGTCTCTATGATGGGATGTCTTCCTTCCAAGATTTCTAATCGATTAGAATCGTCGATAGTGGGTTTATTAAACCGATATTTTTTTGCTGCAATGGCTAAAGACAGTATGCAATCTGCCAATGCAATGGCTTTAGAAGTGACTAATAGTTTGTTTTGATGCTCTTGGAGTTTATCTAATAGCTGATTAAATAATTGAGTTTCTAAAGCTTTTATCTTTTCATCAGCAGATAGAATTTTATGCTCAAAAGTTTTTAACTCTTCGGTAGTGAAACGTTCACTATTAGCTAGAGTTTGTCTTCTGTGAAAAGTGTTGGGCATATTTTTAGCTTGGCCTTTACTCACCTCGATATAATAGCCAAACACTCTGGTAAATCCAACGCGCAAGGTTTTGATATTCGTTTGTTTTTGCAAAACATTTTGGTAATTTGCGATCCAGGACTTGCTGTCTTTACTCATTGCATTCAGTTCATCTAGCTGCGGATGATATCCCGCTTTAAAACAGGCGCCTTCTCCAATCCTCAAAGGGGGATTTTCTTGAATGGCTAAATCGATTAATTCCCAGCAGGATGTGATATCTGCAATATCCTGATAAATAGATTGTAAGATTTGTGATGAGGTATTTTTTAGCAGCGCTTTGATTAATGGGACCGTTTTTAATGACTGTTTTAAAGCAACAACGTCTTTTGGAGTAGCAATCTTATTAGAGATTTTCATGATCAGACGTTGGATATCTCTTACAGATTTTAGATGAAGAGGTAGCTCATCATAGATCTCATAATTATCTAAGAATTCTTGCAGGGCTTTTTGTCTTTCACAGATTTTTTCTACTTGGATTAACGGATGTTTTATCCAGCTACAAAATAATCTTCCTCCCATAGGGGTGTGGGTATGATCGAGCAAAGAGAGCAAAGATTGTCCTTTTTCTTGATGTAGTGGATCTAAAATCTCTAGATGTCTAAGACAAGCATAATCTAAAGCCATATACTCGGATAATTGGTCTGTTTTGATCGATTGTATATGCGATAGATCTGTCAGCATCTCATCTTTTAAATAACTGATTAAAGCGCCGCAAGCATTAATGGAAGCGACCATCCCTTTGAGGCCAAAACTATCGAGTGTTTGCAGATGAAAATGTTTTAATAAGGTATCGGTTGCTAAGTGGTGGTCAAAAAGCCATTCGTCTTTGCTATTGATCATCACTCGGATATAACTGGTTAAGTTTTCAATAAGCTCGCTATATTTTTCTAAAAACTTTTTAGAAAGCAATATTTCAACAGGTTTTAATCTTAAAAGCTCGTCGATCAGATGAGAAAACTCTTCGATTTCTAGCGTATTAAATTCCCCGGTAGAAAGGTCTAAATAAGCAAGACCATAAATTTTCCCTACTTCAGTAATAGCTACGAAATAATTATTTTGTTTTTCATTCAATAAAGAAGAATGTAATAAAGAGCCTTTGGATAAAATTTTTACAATATCTCTTTTTACTATACCTTTGGTTTGCGAAGGATCTTCTAGTTGTTCTGCTATGGCAACTTTATATCCTTTTACTAGCAGTTTATCGATGTAGCTTTCACTCGCATGAAAGGGAACTCCGCACATAGGGATGTTTTGACGTTTGGTCAAAGTGAGTTCTAATTCTTTTGCAATGAGCGATGCATCATCATAAAAGGCTTCATAAAAATCGCCCAGTCTAAACAAGAGAAGAGCCTCTTTAGCTTTTTGCTTGCAGGCATCCCACTGTTTCATCATGGGAGAGTGCATATTAGCAGTAGTCATCATTTATTGATTGCGTAGTTAATCAATTAAATTGTCACTAGATCTTTGAAGAAAATCAAGTGAAAATCTTTTTTATTTTTTAAAAAATTTAGTGTTAATTGGATAATTCTAAACCGTGATTATGATTATTTTTGACATTAGTTAGAAAAATAGGGTACTATACTTCTCCACATCAATAATTTTAACAGAAGAATATTCCGTGAAAAAGTCTGGCAAATTTTCCATACTATCTTTAAGTGTTGCTATATTCGCTATGTTTTTTGGTGCCGGTAACATTATTTTTCCTTTAATCATAGGAAAAACAGTAGGGGCTGAAATTGGTTTTGGCCTAATGGGATTTGTCATTACAGCGGTTATGGTTCCGATTTTAGGGTTCATTGCTATGACGGCATATGAAGGAGATTACGAAAGATTTTTCCTTACTTTAGGAAAATTCCCGGGACTCTTTTTGATTGCACTTATCATGATCATCATCGGTCCATTTGCTGCTTCTCGATGCGTCATCATCTCTTATGCAGCAATACAGCAGTATCTGCCATTTAATTTATTTATTTATACACTGATCATTGCAGGTATAGTGTTTGCCTTGACGATGCGAGAAAGCAAGGTTGTTCCTATCTTAGGAAGAGTTTTGGGTCCAATAAAAATCTCTCTTTTAGGATTGATTGTGGTTTTAGTTGTTGTTTTCTTTAAAAGGGTACCTGGATCACAAGTGAGCTCTTTATCTAGCTTTATTGTAGGGCTTAAAGAAGGGTATTACACTTTGGATCTTTTGGGGGCCTTTTTCTTTTCACATTTGATTTATGAAGCTATGAAAGATCGTTCTCATGGCCAATTAACCTTAAAGCAATTAGTGTGGCAAGGTACAAAAGCAGGACTTTTAGGCGGCTTATTCTTAGGTATTATCTACGGTGGTTTTGGGCTAGCTTCAGCAATCCATAGCCAAGGGCTAACAGCAGTTGCTGATGAAAATCTTTTTAGCGCGGTAGCGCAAAAAGTATTAGGCGATCATGGGAGCATCATGGCCAATGTGACAGTTGCTTTAGCGACTTTGACGACTTCTCTTGCATTAACGACAGTTTTTGCGGACTATTTGCATAATGAAATTTTTAAACAAAAATTTTCTTATATATACATATTGATAGGAGTCATCTTAGTGAATATTGTCATAGAAAATTTAGAATTTAAGGGTGTTATGGCAATATTAGGGCCAGCAGCGATTTTGCTTTATCCAGCATTTATTGTGCTTTGCGTGGTGAACCTAATGAAAAAGTACTGGGGCTTCACCTATGTTAAAACAATAGTATTACTTACCTTTTTATTCAGTGTGTTTTTTCAATATATTTATCCAATGATATAAAAATTGTTTTATTATTTTTTTAACTGAAATGACTTTTATTAGTAGATGTGTTATATTTTTTAAAAAATATAACCAAGGATAATTATGGCAGCTGGTACACCAGTAGAAATCAGCGGAGCTAGTGCTCTTGCAGGCAGTGCTTCTGCAGTAGATCTAAAACCATTTCTATTTGGTGAGCTTCCTGAAGCGGTTCAAGTACGGGTAACAGAATGGTTAAGCATTCGTGATTTAGACGCCTTGGCTGTAACTTCAAAATCTTGTTATGGGTTAGCTTGCAGAGTTGGTCATATAGCTGCCCAAGCTTGGGAAACACCTTTTAGGCTACCAGCAGGAACCGAAGAAAATGGCCTTAAAAGATTGCACCGCGTGTGTTCTGATATTGGATTTGTTTTTCCAAATATGGGTGTATTTCCAATCAGCCTTTTCATAAAAGAGGCTCTTCTTGAGGGGTGTTTAATTACTTTTTGGAGAGCGCTTATGTTTCCGCTTATGGTTGTTATACCAGCTGGTGTCTATATTCCAGCAGATGGTCCCAGTGGAGGCGCAAGCAGAGAAACTTGGATAGCATCAATCCGTGATTGGTTAAATGATGATGCCAATTTAGTCTATCTAGACCAGGTTAAACATCTTGATATTTCCAAGGAGGCTATCTATCGAGAGTGTCGAATGACATATTTACCTTATGAAGTGACTCGATTAAGAAATTTAGAGATATTATGTTGTTGTGGGTGTGCGTTATTTGTGATACCAGGTTTTTTACGACAAATACCTACATTATATAATCTGACGTTCACGTCTAACAATCTTAGACGTATTCCTAAGAGTGTATGCGAGTTGCCTCAGTTAATATATCTGTTTTTATCCATGAATAAATTCAAAAGAATTCCTCGCGCTATAAAACGAGCTAGCGGTTTAGAACGTCTTTATTTATGTCACAATAAAATAGGACGTATTCCAGCATGGCTAGATACAATGCTGCGGTTAGAACAGATTTGGTTAACCGGTAATCCTATTCCACACGAAACAATAGTTACATTACGCGCTCAATCTGAAAAGTGGTTTCTTCCAGAGCCTACAGTTGTTGTAGAAGAAACAGACGCTGCTAGCTAAAAGCCAATCGGTTCTTTTCTTTTGATCTTTACCCATTCGATTATCACTTTGATAAAGACCAGGGGTAAAAAGATAATCAGTTTAATCAAAAATATGGGCACAGCAATGATCTGATGGCCAATAGAAAAGAGTTTTCGTAAAAAACGTTTTCTATGTTTATTGGGAGCCATTCTTATCAATATCGTTTTATCACAGCCAAAGAGTCTAAAGTGTGCTTTTAAAGGGTTTTTTCTGGGGTTTTCTGTTAGCACTTTTACGGTGTCTACAGTTGGGTGATGATTGATAAGACCGACAATATCATATTCATGCAGAAAGCTTTTGCCTTTGATATCGGCATCTTGTTTCATTGACCGTTTGAAAAGGCCGGATGGAACAAAGGTATGGATTTCTACCATCTCAGGAAAGTCCATAGCAAGAAGATAGGCCATAGAGCCACCAAGACTTTGTCCAAAGACTTTGATTGTTTTTTGATTTCGTTGATAGATTTCTTTGATCCACTTTTTAAGATTCCTTTTCCCCATAAGATACAACATTTCACCTACCGAAAATCCGGGAGTAAAATCGGAAAGCATAGCTAGCAAAGAAGATTTCCCAGTAGGAAGTGGCGTGCTTCTAAATAATAACAGAGAGTGTGCTCTATCATTATTTTGCGGGATTAATCCATAGGAATAAATCGGATGAAAGAGCCATTCGGGGGTAAGTGGAATGGGATGAATCAAATAATCTACTAGTTCCCAGCCTTGCGTGGTTTTTCTGGGGATTTGGATATGATCGCTTTCTTCAGGTTCTGTTAGGGCAAAAGTGGCCAGCACATGGCCTAAAAACATATCCAATATATCTTCTGCATGATTTTCTAATCTTATCTTATGAAAAAGCACCAAAAGGACATTTTGCAGCTCTTTTCTGACCTCTTGAATAAACTGAGGATCGCGCTTCCAAAACAAGAATTTTAGATATTTCCATAAAAGCGGATCATTTTTAAGTGAAATATCATGTAGCAGGCATTTTACGAAATTTTTTGCCTCTTCATTAGCGACAAGCTCACAGTTGTCATAGGGGCTTAGTCCTTTAGCTTCAATAGATACGATGATTTTATCTAATTCATTAACCACTGTTGGAATATTTTTGGGGCGATAGATTAATGATTTAGGAGATAGATCGCAATTGACCAAAGCTTGGTAAAAGATTTTAGTCCAATGAACTTCGATTAACAGGGCTTCTTCAGGGGTATAAGCTTTTTGTAAATGAGCAAGAAGTAATTTTGAGACTTTAAGGATCAGAGAAGCTTCGAGCGCATTTTTTGTTTTTTTATTTATACTTAGGGACTTAGAAATCATAGACTCTTTAGGATGCTCTTGCGCATATTTGATAAGTTTATCAAAACTCTCAAGATAATCCGGATGATAGTCGTCCATATAATCTATTGATACCCAGTTATTTAAGTGTATAAATTTCTAGGCACACGCCTCCCTATCACTAATTATATGCCTTATAATTAAAAATAGAAATATTAATGTTATATATGATATAAAAATTATTAGAATAGTAAGAGATATAACGTGAATTTATTTTATAAGGCATATAATAAGATCAAGCATTCCGTCATGTGGTTTTATAAAAAACTATGGGGTAAAGCGGTACGCATTTGTGTATTCCAAATGGGAGAATTTGGACGGTTTTCCTTTTGGCGCCGTGTAATACAAATCTATGAAAAACGTGCAGTTATTAGAAAAAAGCAAATGGACTATTTTTTATATATCTTGGAAGAAATTGGAGGAGAAAGACGTAAAAAACTTTCTGAAGATGGTAATGCAGTGATTGAATTTATGTTGTTTCGCTTTGATGCACTAAAGGAAAAGATTCATGACAATGGGGGTAAGTTGCGTTCGGTTGCAATTAATCGTCTTTCTGATCATGAATCGCTTTATCAGATAGCTGATGAAGGGACCAAAGCAACCGTCATTTACCGAGACCAAGACAAATATTCCGAAGAATGGGATTTGTTTTTCAATCAAATACTCAAAGAGTTAGGATGGGATCTTATTGCTTTAGTTGATGAAAATGGCCATCGAAAACAAGCGTATATGACTTTGGGTAATCCCAATATCGATCGTTATCCGAGACAAGTTTTTTTGCGTTGCCATTCTCCTGGCCGTAGTTATCCCATGGAGATTTTATATATTGGATCTCACTTAGGGATTGGATGTGATGTATGTGTATTTGATTATCGCGGCACTTATCATAGTAGTGGCACGCCATCGGAAGGAGGCTATTATTTAGATGCTGAATCCATCTTTAAAGAACTTTTAGATCACTATCGCTATCATCCCAAAAGCATTTGGATTACGGGATTTTGTTTAGGTGCTGCAGTAGGTGCCTATATAAAAGCTAAATATGCTCATCTTCCTGTTAACTTTGTTGCAGAAAACCCATTTACCAGTGTGAAAAAATTGATTATGGCTCAAAACAAAGTAGCGGGAATATTAGGACAATATGGACTACCTGCTATAGAAGACAAGAACAAGGAAGTCTTAAAACGCGTACATCAAGATTATTTCAATATGGAAGAGAAATTTCAACATATCGCCAGAGCGCCTCATGTGGCAAAATGTAAAATTATCATTGCTGATATGGAACATGATAAGATTGTACCTAAAGATTCAGCCAACAGGCTATTTGAGCTTGCTGGCACATTTAGCGATGCCTATCACATTGTACATAATAAAGGGGCGGGCTCATCCACAGAAGCGCATATGGAAAGACCTTTGGAAAACCCACCGACATGGGAAAAATATGTGCAGATTATTTTTACCATAGAGCCTTTAGAGGAAAAAACATTTTATACTTAAATGGTGGCGTCTTCGAAATTTTTCTTAAAGATAAATTCTTGATTGTTTTCATAGATCACTAAAAAATTAGCTTCTCCTAAAGAATCTTGATGAAAAGTAATTTTGAGATCGAGTTTATCTTTGCAATAAAAGTCATTACCCTGCGCAGTTAAAGGAAATAGCTCTTGTTTTTTCTTATTATCCAATAACAAGAACAGGCGATCTTTATTGGTATATATCTTGATTTCATTTTTATCTCCACGCATATACTGGCCAATATATTTTTGATATTGTGAAGAAGGCAGCATAACTGTTTGCCTTTTGGTAGGGAGTTCGTAAGGAAAACCAAAAGCAATTGCAGCTAGGGATTCTGCGATAATTTTTGTAGGGGATTTTTCATTATTACTTAAGATAATTACGGTAAGGCCATCATCGAAGAATTTAATATAGGTAGCTACAAAACCATTAATAGCACCGGTATGAGTGGCCATTTTTTTACTGAATTTTTCTTGTATGCTCCAACCATAGCCATAATGTCCAGCGTGCGGAGTCCATGCTTTTTGCATGCTTTTTTTAGAGATTAATTTTTCTTCCTCTAATGCTTTATCCCATAAATATAAATCTTCTACACAAGTGTAAAGACCTGCTGAGGAATAGTGAATAGAAAGATCTTCAAAAGGTGCGCATATAAGTTTTCCTTTTTCATTATGCGCATAACCTATGGCTTTTTTAGGCAGGGGTAATCGTTCATCGTTATAGCCTGATGCAAACATTTTTAAAGGGGTAAAAAAGGTGTCTTCTAAAAAGTCGTCATAGGTTTTTTCTGTAACGGCTTCGATAATTGCGCCGAGTAGAATGTAATTGGTATGACTTTGTTTTACCTGTGTACCCGGTCTAAATAATAACGTTTTATTTCGGATGCTTTTAAGGAGTTCTTCTGGGGAATGGTTTATGCGTTTCCATTCTAGGTTTGCGTAGTCTAAATAATCTGGAAGGCCGGAGGTATGTGTTAACAGATGATGAATGGTAATTTTTTTTCCCATTCGTTTAGAAAAGTTAGGTAGGTAGTATGAGATTGGAGTGTTGAGGTCAAGATATCCTTTTTCACAAAGATATAATATAGCTGTCGCCGTGATAGGTTTGGTTAAAGAAGCCATACGAAAAATAGTGCTTTCATTATTCGCAATGCTATGTTCAAAGATTGCGTGACCATATCCTTTGCTAAGTAAAATTTTCCCTTTTTTAACAATTAATACAGAACCAGAGAAATGCCAATTTTTTTCAGCTTGTATTAAATATTCATCGCAGTTTGTAGCGATAGATTTTCCCATTAGGAAAAAGGGAAACAGTAAAAGCAACATTTTCGCTATAAATTTCATAAGCACACATTTACTAGTTTACTTTGTTCGTATCACTTCTGGATATTTTCTTCAACGGCTCCAATAGGCTCTTCCCTTTTAGGAAGTCTGGAAAAGAAAAAATGCATGGCGCCAATGAAAGCAAAACCAAAAAGATATGAGAGCCATATAGAATGAGTAAATCCATAGAGGATGTAAGCTATAAAGGTGATAATGAGCACGCAAAAAAATTGCCAAAAAGAAAATTTTAGAAAATGAAAGGGTGGAATATCACACGCTTTAGAGGTTAATAAGATACGACCGGAATAGGGCACTAGTTGCGCTCCTAATACAGAGGCGCTGATTACAGTTGCAGCAATTGCGGGAATGGCATGTGCTTCACCCATTTCATAAGCAAAGTTAAAAGCAAAAGGAATGACAATAGCTATAGATCCCCAACAATAACCTGTGGTCATTGTCACTAATAAAGAGACGAGATAAATCGCTAAATAGACAAAGGGTTTTGTAATATAGGCTCCAGCTTTTTCTGCAATGTACGCTCCTACGCCAAGTTCTCCAGAGATCTCACCAAATCCATTAGCTAAAATGATGATAATACCAAGCACGCCCATACTGAACATACCGCCATAAAAACAATGGAAAATGCTTTTGAATGTTAAAATTTTATTCTTCCAAAATAAAAAAGAAGAAAAAAACAATGCTATTGCTACGGCAAAGACCATGCAGGTGATCGTCATGGCATTTTCGATAATATTATCCATTGTTATTGACAGCTTTTTGAAATAAGTGATCACCGCGCCGGATAAAAAAAAGCCAGCAAGAGATAAGCCAATAACAATAGCCAGTGGCAAGAAAAAATAGCTTACATGGGCCAGTTTTTCTGATTGAAATTCATGTTCATCAGGAATTTTTCGAATAGGGATAGAACGACTAAACCATTTTCCAGTAATGGCTACAAGTAAAGATAAGAACAATACGAAATAAGAGGAAAAATGATAGGGCAGTGCATTCAACAGATACTGTGTAAGTGTATCATTGATTCCTATAAGATGCCCGGAATCTTTCATGATACCACCTGAAAAACTAGACCAGGTTGAAATGATAAAAAAAGAAGGGATAAAACTCACTGATGCGATCAGGTATGCCATCATGGGAATAGAGATTTGATAAGTATCAGTAGTTTTGCGCATGGAAGCTGAGCTGATTAATATTGTAGTAAAATCAGAAAAAAAAGTTAAAAGACCAATGATCCACGTAGCAAGCCTTGCTCTTTTTGCACTGACAACAATGTGTTTTAAGTATTCAGCAAAAGAATAAAAAATACCTGCTGTAGCCAATAGTTTTAATAAAACACCCATTAAAAATATGAAAATAACGATTTCCCATATTTTCGTATCAGAAAAGGTACTCAACATGAAGTAAAAAAATTGTTTCAAGCTAGGCCAAATTGAAAAATGGGCAAAAACAAAAGAAGCTGTTAAAATACCCAGCAATAAAGCGACCCCTATGCGTCTAAAAACTAACGCGACAAATAGGGTAACAAGAACAGGTATGAGGGAGTAAAAACCATAATTATTCATACCTTTTACATATGCGTAATGCTAATTAAACAAAAGGGAAAATCTAATGATGAATACGTTTTTAAAACGAATCTTCTCAGCACAATCTAAAGCAAAAAAACCAACTGTTTGTTTTGCAACAGCGGTTTGGGAAAGGGATTGGAAACACGTTCTTTTAGATGAGCAATATCTTACAAAAAAGCTAATTGCTAATCATGAATACCCTTTTGATGAAAAACTACTGATCATCAATAACGTAAATGACAAAGAAAAAGTTATTCAATGTGCAAATGCACTTATAGAAAAGAAAATATTTACCCGAGTTGCTCTTGCAGAAGATTTTGCTAATGAAACACTGCAGTTTTTTCATTTAGAAAAGAAAGATTTCAAAGGAGAAAATCAAAATCAGGCTTTTGAAATTGTGAGGCCCAAGTGGGTCTATTATAATGCACTAGCTCCCTTGAGTGCGATATACCTTTGTAAAAGTGACTATCTTTTATACGTCACAGCGGATGTATCGATGCAAAAACCGGTAAAATGGATTGAAAGTGCGATTGATCGTATGCAGAGAAAGTCTGTTTATAAAGTCGCTAATTTGGTATGGAATGATAAGTATGACGAAGCCAAAAAAGAATCCTATAAAACCGACAGAGATTTTTTTGTGGCAAAACAAGGTTTTTCTGATCAATGTTTTTTAGTAAGAAGAGAAGATTTTCGTCAGCCCATATATCATGAGATCAGAAAAGATGCAAACCACTATCCTAGAGGAGATGTGTTTGAAAAAAGAGTGTTTAGTTATATGAAAAACAGAAAATGGAAACGACTAATTTATCGGCACGGATCTTATACGCATGAGAATTTCTAATAGGGAAGAGCTATGACCATTTTTTCTAAAGATTCTTTAGAAGAGTTGCGCACTAAGATTGATTTAGTAGAAGTGCTATCGGGATTTATTTCTTTGAATAAATCGGGTGCTTTTTATAAAGCCCATTGTCCTTTTCACGATGAGAAGACCCCCTCATTTACCGTACAAAGAAATGATCATCATTATCATTGTTATGGCTGCGGGGCGCATGGAGATGCCATTTCATTTTTGATGCAGCATCAAAAGATGAGTTTTTCCCAAGCTGTAGAGTATCTAGCTGAGAAGTTTCAAGTCCATCTAGAAAAAGCCCAAGTATCTGCAAATGCGCCTTCTATCAACAAAACTTACTTAAAGCAAGTGATGGAAAATGCGAAAAAATTCTACCACTTTACCTTATTACATACACCCGAGGGGCAGATAGGCCTTAACTATTTATTTCAAAGAGGAATAGACTTAGCTTTTATTAAGCGCTTTCATCTGGGGTTAGCTCCGCAGCGCAAAGATTTATTTATTCAGACAATGCAAGATTTAGGCATCAGTAAAAAAGATCTACTGCTTTGCGGCCTAATTAAAAAAGATGAGCGAGATTTTTTCTTTGATCGGATCATGATACCTATTCATGATGCCTTTGGCGCGGTAATTGGTTTTTCTGCAAGAAAATATAAAGAAGAGACTTTTGGCGGCAAATATGTGAATAGCCCAGAATCGGTTTTATTCAAAAAATCGAGGGTATTATTTGGGCTAAACTATTCTAAAAAACGCATTATGAAAGAAAGGAGAGTTTTGATTGTTGAAGGGCAGTTAGATGCTTTAAGTTTAATACAAAATGGTTTTGATTGGGTAGTTGCGTCACAAGGAACCGCTTTCACAGAAGAACATGTGAAGCTCATTTCGGATTTAGAAGTAAATGTTGTCTACCTCGCTCTAGATAGCGATTTAGCTGGGCAGGAGGCTGCGATTAAAACAGGACATTTATTCCAAAAACATGCGATTGAGGTATTGGTTGTTTCTCTACCTGAAAAAAGCGATCCTGATGAAGTATTGAAGGAAAAAGGGCCAGAAGCTTTTGAAAAGCTTTTAAAATCAGCACAGGATTATTTAAGTTTTTTAGTTGGGGTGATGTCGAGAAAGATAGATATTAACTCACCTGCAGGAAAAAATGAGTTAGTAGAAAAAATTGCTAAGCAGATCAAGACGTGGGAGCATCCCTTGATGGTACATGAGAGTTTGAGAAAGTTAGCAAGGCTTACACAAACCCCTGAGACCGTTGTAGGAGTAGGCCAGGCGCAATCTCCTAATGTCTATATCAAAAAAAGCGCTAGCCTATCTCAAAGTTATGTCGATCCCGATAGGGTTTTAGAAACGGATCTTTTAAGATGGCTGTTTTTGGTAGGTGTCGAAAATGAACAAATTGTTCTGCTTGCCAAATCTAATCTTCATGAGGAACATTTTCACGTTAACACATGTAAAAAGTTATTCCAAGAGTATATGAAAGCATATGAAAATAAGCAGCCAAGGGATTTACTGGCTTTTGCGATTCATCTAGATGATGCTGAACAGCAACTATTTATTTCTGAAATGCTTCAAAAGAAAGTTAATAAAGAAAAGGCTTATGATCAGTTTATTTTAACTGTTCAAAAGATTTTAGATAGACATTGGATGCGTGAGCGTGAGACCATTAAGATGAGAATCCAAAGCGGCAAGTGTACTGAAGATGAAGCATTAGAGTTGGCTAAACGCTTTGATGAAATTCGAAAAAATCGTCCTCAGATTGAAGAATCTTTCAGATAACTTTTTAATGTGTTTATAACTTGATTTAACGGTATGCGTTTTTGCTCCATTGAATCTCTGTCTCTAAGTGTCACAGTTTGATCTTCTAGTGTTTGATAGTCTATGGTTAGACAATAAGGAGTTCCAAGCTCATCTTGTCTACGGTATCTTTTTCCGATGGCCCCAGCTTCATCATACTCCACATTAAAATGACTTTTTAGCGCATCAAATAGTTTGATGGCCACATTTACAAGGTCAGGTTTTTTCATGAGAGGGAATATCGCAGTTTTAACTGGAGCGATATGAGGAGCTAGGTGTAGTACAGTTCTGATTTCATCATTTGGCAGCTTTTCTTCTTCATAGCTATCACATAGAAGAGCAAGCAGGGTTCTTCCGACACCAAAGGTTGGTTCAATGACGTGAGGAATAAAACGTTTATTGTGTTCTTGGTCAATATATTCTAAATTTGTTTTAGAAAGATTCATATGCTGCGAAAGATCAAAATCTGTGCGGTAAGCAAGGCCGTATAGTTCACTGCGCCCAAATGGGAAATCATAGACGATATCAACCGTTCTTTTTGAATAATGAGAAAGCTTTTCTTGTTTATGCTCTTCGGTTCCTAAATTTTCTTTTTTTAACCCGATTAGGTCACACCACTGGTGCATTAAGCTAAGCCAGGTTTCAAATTGTTGTTTCCAGGTTTCCTCTCTAATAAAATATTCGATTTCCATCTGTTCGAACTCAATAGTTCTAAATACACTATTACCAGGTGTGATTTCATTTCTAAATGCTTTACCGATTTGCGCTATACCAAATGGCAGTTTTACCCGCATAGTATCTATAACATTTTTATATTCTAAAAAGATGCTTTGAGCTGTTTCCGGTCTAAGATAGGTGACGTTATCTTTTTCATCAGTTTTACTCATATTTACTGGAAACATGAGATTAAAATATCTTGCCGAGGTAAAATCTTTCTTTTTGCATTTTGGGCAGGCGATATCATTATCTTTAATCAACAAGTTTAGTGCTTCGATATCTAATCCTTCGACGTCAACATTTAAAAGCTTTTGGATCAAATGATCTGCTCTAAATCGAGATTTACAGGATTTACAATCTATCATGGCGTCATTAAAACCAGCGAGATGACCGGACGCTTCCCATACCATTGGATGTAACAAAATAGGCCCATCTATTCCTTTAATATCTCTTCTTTCTTGAACAAAGAATTTCCACCATAAATTTTTAATGATACGAGTCAGTTCGACTCCATAAGGGCCATAAGAGTAGGTATTAGCAAATCCACCGTATAATTCAGACCCAGGATAGATAAATCCTCTTCGTTTAGATAGGGCCACAATAGGTTTTAACGAATCTAGCATTCTAAATGAACCAATTAGTTATTAGCAGTATGATAGACCTAGCTGTTTTTTGCAAATATTCCTATCTTATTGAAAGAAAAATTCCATTTCCCGTACAACAAAGATAAAAGAGACACTATGGAAGAAAAAACGCCACTACTTTCTATTGTATTAGTTGTTGACCGGTTTCCACATCTTGCGATGTGGACATTAGATAGTATCGCTGAGCAAAACCAATCAGATTTTGAAATTATTATAGTAGAAAATGGTATTGTACAACGAGATATGGAGTTCATACAAGAACATGCTGTGGGAACGATTAAAACTATACTGACCTGCCGTACCAATAGCATCTCTAAAATGATGAATGAGGGGTTAAAACAGGCAAAAGGGCGTTTTGTACAATTTTTATTTTCCGGAGACACCTATTTATCAAAGTATGCACTTCAAGAGGTAAAAAACAATTTGTCGCAGCGAAATTATCCTGATCTATTGGGATATGCCACATTGATTCGTGATAAAGATCAAGCTCCTTGTGTATTGACCTATCCCTTCAATCTTGAATCATTCAATTTACATTATCTTGAAAAAGGATTTTTACCCTTTAAACATAATAGTCTGTGGTTTTCAACACAGATGCTCAAGGATCTGAAGGGATTTGATGAAAAAATTCAACAAAGAGAAGTTTTTGAGCTTTTATGTCGAGTGTATCTGAATAAAAAATTTCGTAAAGAATACGAAAATAAAGTGATTGCAGATTATGAAGGATATAAACGCAGTACGCATAGCTTGTGGCAATATGCCTATGAAACGCTAAAAATAGTACATCGTCATTTTGGGTTTTATCGCATGTTGAAATGGATGTTTGTCCAAGATCATTTCCGATTTTTAAAGCTACTATTCAGGAATCTTAAAAGCTCATTTACAAGACCTTAACTCTTTCTTAATCTTTAAATACATATAAAAATTATTTTTAATCATTGGTATTTATTGGCTAAATGCTATATAATTAGTGGTATAGAACTAGAGGAGTTCGCGTATGTATATTGATCCCAATGATATTAAATTAATAAACCATACCAATAATGTTTATGGCGAAATGATTAAAGCACATGAAAGAGCATCTTTAGCAAAGGCGATATCAGAACAACCTCTAATGCGTGCGATTGTTGAAAGAAACATGGCCCAACTAGCTACGTATTTTGCATCGTAAAAAGTAGTTTATAATGAGTTATCAAGCAGCTTTTTTAAAAAAGCTGCTTTTTTTTTGCCTTTGTTTTTTAAAATTTTTCTTTGCGTAAAATATTTTTATTAGCTATTTTCTACCCTCATTAAAAAGAAAATTTAGGTAGATTATGGCATTTGTAGTAGATCGATCACGACATGTTGTTCAACCACCGCGCGCAAACCTTGAGCGGGCTCTATCTACTGTAAGTTCTGCAGTGAACAGATTTTCACAGACCGTTTCAAGTTGTATGCAGGCAATAAAAAATTTTTATTATATCCCCGACAATGCAGGGGGTGCAGGGCATACATTACTGGAATCTCGAACGGTAACTGAAGCTGATTTAAGCATGAATAATGATGTTTCTGAGACTGTGAGAAAGCTTTCAAAACAACAATATTATTGGGGTCTATTTCCCTATAAAACTATCCATGCTAATGCAATGCTACGTCCTTTATTTGCTGATCAGATCAACTGCCCCATTTGTTTACTTGGGTTTGAGGTAGGAGATGTCATTACAGGGCATAATTTAGCGGCCGAAAATGACACAACGCATGCGGCTCATGATATATGTAATGCAAATTGGCTTAATCACAAGTCGTCATGTGCTCAATGTAGAGAACCTATCACTACTCCTGGTTTAGTAAAAAGTAGAGTCTTACATACGATAGCAATTGTGATCTCGATAGCAGAAATTTTTTTATATTGCGTTGCTCCCGCTTCTCCTTTTTTAATGCCCTTTTCTTTTACCTTTTTATATCTTCATTATCTGCAAGGGTATTTTGTGGCTAAAAAAGTGCAAGGGATAACTATAGTAGATAATATTTTATTTGTTCTTGTTTTAGAGATGATGGGGAATACATTATTTCATTTTATTTCTTGCTTACCGCCATATATGACGACACTAAACTTACTTGTGGCTATGACAGCAATGTATTACAACGCTCATTAAAATTTTAATTAGATATACAGAAAATTTTTATATGAAAAATTCTCGTTTTAAAAAAACTGACCAGATAAAATAGTGGTCAAATTAAAGATAGGATATTGATTATGGCTGTTAACATGTATGCGCTTCATGGAGTTAATGTAGACTGTCCAATTTGTACCGAGTCCACAAACAATGCGGTTGATGGGATGCCAGGTGTAATAGGACATAATACAGGTGGACATGATCAGCATGCAATGCATGTGAGATGTTTTAGCAAAATGGTACACCATGAGCTCGCAGTAAAAAGAGAAAGTTATTGGGGGGACTCGAGTTATAGGCATAATAGTACGATCCGCTGTCCGATGGATCGTCAGGTTGTTAATATCTCTAATGGCGTTAGAACAATGTATCAAAATCTTAATACTCAATATAGTTATGCTTGGAGAAATGGATATCACGAGAATGAAATCCCTGTGCAAAATTTAACATTTCCAGGACTACCGGCCCCGGCCCCAGCTCCGTTGGGAAGCAGAATGCCATATACTGTGACAGCGCCTATGCCAACCTATGCTTATGCAGGAGGTGGACCTGGAGCACCAACCGGTGGTTCAAGTTTGTTTCAAAAAATCTTAGAATATATACCTGCCATATTGAAAACAGCTTTTGTAGTTGCGTGTGTTGTAGAAGTCATTTTATATGTATATATTCCTGGTTATTTTTCTATGGTGCCAATATCTATACTGGCTTTAGGTATTCATTACTTAGCAGGACAGCTTTCTTCTTCTTTTTTAAGTAAAGGGCATTTGGCTTCTTATTTTATGATAGTTTATGCGGTTGCATACTATAATTCTGCACTTGCAGTCATAGATAGTTTACAGGCTTCTTTGAATGCTCTGATGTATATTGGATCTTTAATTATAAATGCTATTTAGGGTGATATATGGTACCCTATTGTAGTTTAACAAAACAACGATTGTTAGACTATTTGAATGAACACTCAGAAAAATCTTTCCATGCTACTCAATTATTCCATGCTATATATCAAAAAAAGGTGCGTGATTTTGATGAAGTCACGACACTTTCTAAAACATTGCGAAATCAACTAAAACAAGACTTTGCTTTTCCAATACTCAAGCAGATCAAAACGCAAGCATCTAAAGATGGTGAGACAGAAAAATTTTTATTCCAATTACAGGATAACGCTTTAGTAGAATCTGTCTTGATTTATTCAAAACATCGAAGAACATTGTGTGTGTCATCTCAAGTAGGTTGTCCGGCTAGATGTTCTTTTTGTGCTTCTGGTAAAAAAGGGTTGATCCGGCAATTGAGTGCAGCAGAAATTGTTGAACAAGCATTATGGGTGAGTAAGTATTTAGAGGATAAAAACGAAAGGCTGTCTCATATTGTGTTTATGGGGATGGGGGAGCCCTTAGAAAATTTTGATGCGGTGATGCATGCTATTAGAATATTGATTGATCCTGAGGCGTTTGGGCTGTCAAAAAGACGCATTACTGTTTCAACTGTTGGAGTGGTTGATAAGATTTATCAGTTGATTAAAGAGGATTTAAAAATTAATTTGGTCATCTCTTTGCATGCACCTTCACAAAAAGTTAGAGAAAAAATCATCTATTATGCAAGAAAGTATCCAATAGAAGATATTTTACAAGCAGCCAAAGCTTATTTTCTTGCTACCAAAAGAGATATCACTTTCGAATACACACTGATCGAAGAAATAAATGATTCAGTAGAGCAAGCAAAAGAGCTGGCTGAGCTATTAAAAGATTATCAGTGTACCGTCAATCTTATTCCTTATAATCCGGTTGATTTTGTCCGTTATAAAAGACCTTCTGTAGAAAGGATCGATGCCTTTCATCAGGTGTTATTACAATCTAAAATTCCCACAACACGCAGATATACCAAAGGGGTAGATATCCAAGCGGCGTGTGGTCAATTAGCGCTTAAAGAAGAAAAAAGTATTTGTTGTTGAAGGTATTGTCTTGGTTAAGTACTCTTTTTGTTAATAATAAAAAGGATATAGCTAGTGAATATCGCTCATTTTTTCACTATTATTCGCATATTTATCGCACCATTTTTTCCTCTTATTTATTTACATCCTGAATGGTTTCATTTGGCTTTACCCTATATGCCTTATGTTTTATTAGCGATATTGATTGTCTGCGAAGTGACTGATCTTATTGATGGGTACTTAGCACGAAGCAGAAAATTAGTAAGCGATCTGGGTAAAGTATTAGATCCAATGGCTGATAGCATAACTCGAATGCTTATTTTATTTAGCTTTACTCAAGGGCCTGTTGGCGTCTCTATTCTTCTTATTTTTGTCTTTTTGTATAGGGAGTTTATCATTAGCACATTAAGAACGATTTGTGCTTTGAGAGGCTATGCATTAGCTGCTCGAAAAAGTGGTAAGATTAAAGCAATATTTTTAGCTGTGGTAAATTTCTTCGTCGTGATTCTACTAATATTTTACCAGTTAAACTGGATAGAGTTACCTACTTACCAATGGATTTGTTTTAGCGTTATCGCGCTAGCCGCAGCCTATAGTGTGATCACAGCAGTAGAATATATCTACGTGAATCGAGAACATGTAAAAAAGATTCTTTCTAATCCAAGTCCATAGAAGCGTTATAAAGCTTCATGTATTCTTGTAAGGATGCTTTCCAGCTATGATCAATTTGCATGTTTTTGTACATGAGTTGATAGATCTTTTTCCGATTATGATTCCAGTCATGGAATGCTCTATTGAGCGCGCTATCTAATCCTTGTTGATCAAAATTTTCAAAGGTATAGCCATTTCGTTTTTCTGAGGGCTGATTAGAATAATCGATATCAAATACAGTGTCTTTTAACCCTCCTGTATTTCGAACAATAGGAATCGTTCCATAACGCATAGCAAGCATTTGAGTTAATCCGCATGGTTCGAACAAAGAGGGAACGACAAAAAAATCTGCTGCAGCAAAGATAAGGTGAGCAAGTGCTTCATTATATTCAAATGATAAAAAGGTGTTGTTATTATCTTTTAACTTTTTTTGAGCTTTAAAAAAAAGGCTGGTAAAACGTTTATCAAATAAAGAGCCTAAAAGAGCAAACTGCCCTTGATGTTTTAAAGATTGATAGAGGGCATGTAAAACAAGTTTGGGTCCTTTTTGAGTGACAAGCCTACCTACACAAGCAACTAAGAGGGTGTCTTTATTAATTAAGCTCGTTTTTTCCTGTAGTATTTTCTTATTTTTTTGTTTAGCAGCCACTAAATTTTCTACTGAATCTTCTTTGCTATATTTTGCTTGAATAAAGGGATCTGTATGTGGGTTCCAATATTCAGTATCTATGCCATTTAAAATGCCTTTTAATTTATGTTGATGTGCTCTTAGTACCCCATCTAAGTGTGCTCCAGATTCCTTATATAGAATTTCATCTGCATAGGAAGGGGATACTGTTGTGATAAAACTGCTATAGATAATCCCACCTTTCATCAAGTTAATTTGTTTATGTTTTCCCAAACGAGGATCTTGCAGTTTGGTAGGAATTAAATAATCTTTTCCTTTTAGGCCAATTTTATCTAATGCATTTGGTTTGCAGTGGCCTTGGTAGCCTATGTTATGAATGGTCAAGATCGTCTTTTTAACCGCTAATCCCTTAGGTTTATACATATCTTCACATAATATGGGTATAATAGCGGTATGCCAATCATGCAGTTGGATGACATCAATAGGCTGTTTTTCTTGGAATAAGAATTCCAATGCGGCTTTGCTAAAATATAGGAAACGGTCGGGATCATTTTTATAGCCATAAATATTATTTTTGCTAAAAAAATCAATGGGCTTATGAGGAGAGATAAGAAATATTTTGAATCCTTCTAAGTTTAGCAGGTAGATATCATTGGTGATTTGATCCTTATCGTAGTGAACAATTAAATTTTTTTTATAGATCTTTAACTGAGAAAGGATTTGTTCCGGTATCGAACCGTAGAGAGGGATAATAACAGAGATACCGATGTTCTCTTTGGCAGAGCTTTTAGACAGGCTATATACTACATCTGCAAGTCCGCCAACCTTTGCAAAGGGCGCGACTTCTGATGCAATGTGGACGACACGCATGGGTTTGGATCCTTATTCTTATTAGCAGCAAAGCAAAAAAAGATTTATTACTCAATAATAAGTGGAGTAATTTATTTTTTGACCAATTTCGTAGCTTGATAATAATTCTTTGTTCTCTATATGATTTTAGCTTTGTTGGTGGGGTGTCGCCAAGCGGTAAGGCAGCAGGTTTTGGTCCTGCCATGCGGAGGTTCGAATCCTTCCACCCCAGTTGAGCCTTGATAAAGAGAAACTTATTCAAAGAAGGCGGGAAAATAAAAGTTTTGTTTTCTTCGGATTGGATAAGAGAGTCAATGTAAGCATAATAATTTTTTTTTTATTACGCCTCTTAATTAAGGTTGAATGTGTTTTTTAGTACCATTAAAGCGTTATTGGCTTTACAATAACTTGGTTTAAAAATTGAGGAGACCCCATGGAACTTAAACTTTATAAAAGACCTGATAATAAGACAGGAACCAAAAATAAATTGCGTATTCAGGGATATATCCCTGCAGTGATATATGGCAAGGGCCTATCATCTGAAAGTATATATATCGCTAAAGATGAATATGAAGCAGCTCTAAGACAAATCGATCCAGGTAAACTTTCTACTACTGTATTTGTTCTTGTCGATGAAAAGAAGAAATATAAGGCCATTATCAAAGAAGCACAATATCATGTGACCAACTACAAAGTACAGCACATCGATTTTGAAATCCTACAAGATAATGTAAAAGTAAATGTTCATGTACCGATTAATCTATCCAATGTAGATATTTGTCCAGGTGTGAAATTAGGTGGTACATTGAGACAAGTAATTCGCAAGATTAAGGTAAACTGTTTACCAAAAGACATGCCAAAAGAATTTGTTATTGACGTAGCTAAAATGAACCTAATGGATGCGATAAGACTATCTCACTTACAGATGCCACAAGGAGTAAAGCCCCTAGCACAATTACAAGAAGTAGCGGTGACCGTAGCTAAGCGATAAGGCATGGAAGAAAAATATTTGATAGTTGGGCTTGGCAACCCTGGCCTTAGATATAAAAATACTTTACATAACATGGGGTTTCAAGTTGTGGAGTATTTGGCAAAGAAGCAAAAAGCCAGCTTTAAAAAAGATAAGGCCTGTAAAGGATTGCTCACTAGTTTTACCCAAGAGGGGAAAAGAGTTTTTTTGCTCATGCCTCAGACTTATATGAATGAGAGCGGAACTAGTGTGGCAAAAGCGTTGCGTTATTTTGAAGTACCTCTACAGCATTTGCTGGTCATCGTAGATGATGTGGCTTTAGATTTTGGTGTCCTTCGCCTTAGAGAATCTGGCAGTGCGGGTGGACATAATGGATTAAAAAATATCCAGCAACACCTTAGCACTGAAGAATATGCGAGGTTAAGAGTTGGAGTGGGTGAAAAACAAGATGACAGAAGAGATCTTTCAACCCACGTGCTCAGCCGGTTTACCAAAGAGCAAAAACAGCAGCTTCCCGAGCTTTTTAAGCAGGCTGAACAAGGAATTATTACATGGCTTTTTGAAGGAATAAAAATAGCCATGAATCAAATAAATGTTAGAAAGAAACAAAATGAAGAGGCAGATAAAGAATGAAACAAGATAGAAATAGATTGTATGAAGGGATGTATATCCTTAATGCCAATTTAAGTGAGGACGCAAGAAAAAAAGCGCTTCAAAAGATTTTAGATGGCATTGAAACAAGAAAAGGCGAAGTAGTAAAAATCCATGAAATGGGTCGAAGACGCTTAGCGTATACTATAGACAAGAAAAAAGAGGGATTTTATTTCGTCGTATATTTCAATGCTAGTCCTGAAGTGATTCAAGAACTTTGGGAAGAATATCAACTCAATGAAGATCTAGTTCGGTTTATTACTCTGCAAGCAGACAAAGTGCTAGAGTCTTTAGAATTCAAACCATTAAACGCGGGAGCTTAACATGAGTAAAGAGTCTGCTTTAGGATTTATAAAAAAGAGAAAAAACTGCCCTTTTACTGCTGCAGGGATAAAAAAAATCGATTACAAAGATTATGATAATCTTCGCATGTTCATTACAGAAAGAGGCAAACTATTACCTCGCCGCATCACTGGCGTGTCTTATTATCATCAAAGACAGTTAAAACAAGCTATCAAACGTGCACGTCACATGGCTTTACTGCCATTTGTTGGTGAAGATTAATCTAGATTGTGAAGGAGAAAATGCATTATGTTAAAACAAAGTCTATTACTACTAAAAGATGTTGATGATCTAGGCAGAGCTGGGCAGGTAGTGAGTGTAAAGTGTGGTTATGCACGAAACTATTTACTTCCACAGCAATTTGCTATCATAGCAGATAAACACACTCTTCTTAGACAAAAAAAGCTTCAAGAAGAAAGAGCTAAACAAGCGAAGGTTGATGCTGAAGAAGCCAAAGAACAAGCAAAAATCATTGAAACACTAACTTTATCTATTCCAGTAAAAGTTGATCCAGAAGGTCGTATGTATGGTTCTGTTTCAGCTTTAGATATTTTACACTTGTTAGAAAAAGAAGGAATCAAGCTTGAAAAGAAAAACATCTTGGTTAGAAAGTCCATTAAAGAAACTGGCGTACATACTATTCATTTAAAATTGAAAGAAGATGTTCCAGCTACTTTTGTATTGAAAATTGAAGCTGAGAACCCACCTGAAAAACTAGCTGTTGTTGAAGAAGTGGTTCAACAAGAAGTAAAAGCTCAAGAAGAGTTAGAAGAACAAGAAGAAGACTCAGGCGAGTAATCAATTTGATTGTTCAGCTAAATAGGAGTGCGTTAAAAGCATGCAAGAGCCATTCATTATTGTTACAGGTGCGGCTGGGTTCATAGGATCTGGTGTTGTCAAACATCTTAACGATTTGGGCCATCAGAATTTAATTTTGGTAGATGATTTTCAGACCAAAAACAAATGGAAAAATCTTGTCTGTAAACGCTATGCGCTTTTGATTTCTAAACATGAGCTGATGTCCTGGTTAGAGGGCAAAGAAAATCAGATCAAAGCGATTATTCATTTAGGAGCTTGTTCGTCTACAGCTTGGGCTGATGATGATTATCTGGTTCATAATAACTACCGTTATTCTGTTGCTTTGGCTGAATATGCTATTCGCCATGGTATTAGGATGATTTATGCCTCTTCGGCTGCTACCTACGGCGATGGGAGCCAAGGATTTTCTGATGAAAAAGACATCGCGCGACTGTCTCCAATGAATATGTATGGGTATTCCAAACAGCTATTCGATTTATGGTTGCAGCGCAGCTGCAACTTCGCAAATATGGTAGGTTTAAAATATTTCAATGTATTTGGCCCTAATGAATATCATAAAGGGAAAATGGCTTCAGGCGTTTTCCATCTAGCCAAACAAGCCATTGAGCAAAAAGCCGTTTATTTATTCAAATCTAACGACCCCGAAAATTATGCTGATGGTGAACAGCGACGAGATTTTATTTATGTAAAAGATGTTGCCAAGATTACCTGCCAATTTTTAGAAAAGCCTTATTGGAATATTTCGGGTTTATTTAATGTAGGAACTGCGCAGAGTCATACATGGAATGAGATTGCGCGTGCTATTTTTAAAGCATTAAATATTGATGAAGATCTTCATTATATTGATATGCCCAAAGAGCTTTTGAAACAGTATCAAAATTATACTGAAGCGACGATGGATAAGTATAGAACAGCGCTAAAAGAACAAGCAGTTCATATGACATCCTTAGAAGACGCAATAAAAGACTATATCAACAATTATCTGCTGGATGAAGCTAGATGGTAAGACTAACTAATCTATTAGCCCAGTTAAAACCGATTAAAGCATTGGTTGTGGGTGATTTCATGTTAGATAAATATACCATGGGAAAAGTAGAAAGAATATCTCCAGAGGCCCCGGTCTGTGTGTTAAATGTTAAACAAGAAACATATCAACCCGGTGGAGCTGGAAACGTCGCACTTAATTTACTCTCCTTATTTTGTGAAGTGAATGTATTAGGACGTGTAGGGGATGATGCGGCTGGAAAAGAGCTGATTAAATGGCTAAATAAGTATGGGGCTCATACCAAATACATATATAAACAAAATCATTATCCCACTCCTGTAAAAAACAGATTAATCGCAGATAATCAGCAAATGGTGCGTATTGACTATGAAGAGATCTTGCCTGTTGACGCAGCGATTGAACAAGAAATTATTCAGTCGATGGATGTAATTTTGGGGTCTATGGATATCGTATGCTTATCCGATTACAAAAAGGGTTTTTTATCGGATCGATTGATCAAAAAACTAATCGAAGTATGTAATCAGAAAAAGATCCCAATTATTGTAGATCCTAAGGGCATCGAATTTGTTAAATATGCTAATGCTACAATGATCAAACCGAATTTAGGAGAAGCCTACGCGGCAGCGAAACTGGAAAAATCAGCTTCATTAGAAGAAGTAGCTAAGAAGATATTAAGTAATACAAATGCTAAGTACTTACTTATTACTCGATCCGAAAAAGGCATGACTTTGTTTAGTCAAGATCTTATCAGATATGACTTTCCAGTAGAAATCAAAGAAGTGGTAGATGTTACTGGGGCTGGGGATACGGTACTGGCCATGATTAGCATGGCGATAGCCAACAATCTAACAGTAGATACAGCATGTAGACTTGCGAATATCTGTGCATCAATGGCTGTAGAGCATGTAGGATGCCGCAGTATAACTTTGCCAGAGCTTTCTCAGCGTTTATTAGAATTAGATGGTGGAAATAAGATCTTTGAAGATGCTCATATCTATGCGTTAGGGAAAGTATTAGAAGTGACCCCTTATGATTTGTTATGCATTGACAATACAGTAGAGATCAATGCCAAGACGATACAGATGATTCGCTCAGCATCTGTTTCTAAAAGACCTTTGCTAGTATATTTAGGGTCGACTAATCCTGATGAAGATTTAGTTTCATTCTTAGCTTCATTGAAAGAAATAGAATTTGTAATTCTTTATAAGAAAAGCTTAATGGAACTAATAGACAAAACACCTCCACATCAAATTTTTCACATCAGAAATAGTGATGAAATCATGCTATGTGACAAAATATCTTTAAGCGATATTCAAATGGTTTAGTGCATTTTTTTATTCATTTTGTAAAATGGTGCGAAAAATAAGGAATTATGATGAATATCCCATCTACATTTGTTAATTTTGGCGGTGATGTGTTAAAGTTTACTTCAGATTATTTGCGTGACATAGCTCCAGTAACGGAGTATATCACTCCTTGTTTTGCAGCAGGAGCTGGAAATCAATATGAGATAAACAATCGAGCCGTGAATACTTTTCCCAAAATAGCGCAGCTTTATCCTTTAGCATTGGTTGTATATAAAACCTTTGGTTTTTTGAATAAATTTTTTGGCTTAGCAGCATTTAGTAATTGGATATCGATTACGTTCAAATGGATGGCTTCAGCGACTATTTTGTTTACTCCTATTTGGCGATATCTTCCACAGGTATCTAAACAAGCAGAATTGCAGATTTACTCGCTTAGTAAATTGACCAATGTAATTTTTGCTTTGATGGGAAGTTATTGTACCTTTGTAGCGGGAAGCTACATCATGTGTTTGGTAAATCTTTGCTTTTTATGGAATTCAATAGGGGTATTAATTGAAGGGGCTCAACCTCTATTAATCTAATCCATTTGTTTGCAGAAAAGATGTTTCGAATAAGCTAGCGCCTACTTGTGAAATAATTCCTCCTCCTAAACAGATGTCATCTTGATAAAAAACAACAGACTGTCCCACTGTAATGGCTCTTTGTGGCTCTTCGAAAGTTACTTTTATCTGATCTTTTTCTTTTATTAAGGTACAATTTTGTTCTTCATGTCGATAACGAATTTTAGCTTTGCATTTATAGGGTAATATCGGAGCCTCATTCACCCAAGAAAGTTGGCTACAGTTAAGCGATTGAGAAAATAAAGCAGGATGATCTTCACCTTGAGCAACGATAAGTTTATTATTTGCAAAATCTTTTTGCACAACGAACCATGCCTGACCCTCGCCACCAATGTGAAGGCCTTTTCTTTGACCAATAGTAAATAAGAAAAGTCCCTCATGTTCTGCTAAGATTTTTCCTTCAATGGATTCGATGATACCGGGTTTAGGAGTTAGATATTTTTTGATGAATGGGCCAAAAGCTCTTTTCCCGATGAAACAGATGCCTGTAGAATCTTTTTTTTCGCTTGTGATTAGCTGATGATCGGATGCAATTTTACGCACCTTTGTTTTCTCGATATTTCCAATGGGAAACAGCACTTTTTTTAAAATATCTTGTTTGATGGTGTACAGGAAATAGCTTTGATCTTTATTAGGATCTTTACCTTTTGCAAGGTAATGGTTGTCATTCAACAATAGGTTTTGGCAGTAATGGCCTGTTGCTAAATAGTCTGCTTTGAGCTCATAGATAGCTTTATTAAAGAAGTGATGGAATTTGATCTTTTGATTACAGAGGATATCCGGATTAGGGGTATTTCCTTTTTGGTATTCATCAAGAAAATTTTTAAATACTTCATCTTTGTATTCTTGAGAGAAATCTACAGAAAAACAAGGGATGTCAAGTTGATCACAGACCCTTATAACATCTTCAAAATCTTGTTTTGCAGGGCAGAGCTCATCGGTTTCTTCCCAATTCTTCATAAATAAGCCGATAACGTTATAGCCTTGCTCTTTTAAAAGAAGAGCGCTTACTGAAGAATCAACACCTCCTGACATACCGACTACGACAGTGGGAATCTTTTTTTGAATAGTCATTGCTTTTCTCAATATTATGGCAGTGAGTATACAGGAAAATGGGCTTTAAAAAAAGCCATTACCCAAGCTGTTTGAGACGGTTGATACGATCGTCTATGGGAGGATGGGAAGCAAAAAGGTAAATTAATTTTTTACTCGGCGTGGAAGAGATTTTGAAATTCTGAAATGCGGGTTGTTGTTTAGTTTTATCAACGATGGACTGATTTGATTTTAAACTCGTTAGAGCGGCAATCATATTCTGTTTGCCTGCTAGTTTAGCGCCGCCAAAATCAGCTCGATATTCTCTTCTTCTTGAAAAAGCAGATACGATCAAAGAGCCTAAAAGCATGAAGACGATTTCAAATAGAAAAACTAAGGGATAATACATAAAAGATTTTGAGCGAGAATTTTTAGATCGGCCGCCACTCATAATTAAAAAGGCAAGCGCTCTTGCTAGGAACATGACAAAAGCATTCACAATACCTTGAAGAAGTGTCATAGTGACCATATCACCATTAGAGATATGTGACATCTCATGGCCAATGATCGCCTTGATTTCATTTCTATCCATTTTGCTTAATAAAGCGGATGATATGGCAATTAAAGAACGATTTTTTGTTGGACCTGTTGCAAAAGCATTGATTTCATCTGATTGGTAAATGCCGACTTGAATCGAGGGTGAAAGCCCTTCTTCTTTAGCGAAACGAGCGACAGTTTCAATCAAATACTTTTCCATAGCATCTTGAGTTTGGGGATTAATGAGTTTAACTCCCATCAGCCAAATAGCCATTTTTCTTGAAAGAAATAAAGAGATAAAGGCACCGGTAAAACCCCATAAAAAGCAAAAGATAAGCAAAGCATAATAATCCACACCATAAGCAGTGAGAAAGGGCTTTATGTTAAATAAGGTTAATAAAAATGAAATAGTAAACAGGATTAAAATGTTTATTGCTAAGAATAGGAAAATCCTTTTGATCAAATGCATATTTTGTTTACCTTTTTCTCTTAAATGATGTATGACTTTTCTGCATCCACATTAGCAGATAAAAAAGTTTGCGTAAATATGGCTTTTTGTGTCATGAAACAAATTAAAACTAGACACAACAAAAACACCTTATTAATTTTATAAAAAGAAGATAAAAATCTATGAAAATTATTCCCATACAGCAAGAAAAAAATGCCAATCTCACCAAAATTAAAAAAGAATTGCGTGAGAAAAATCTATGTTATGTTTTGTTAACATGCTCGCATCCCGCTGAGGATGGAAAAATGATGATTGAAGTAGCCTATGAAGGAGATGACAATATCGCTTGTTATCTCATTGATAGCGCGCAAGAAGTGTTGTCAGAAAAAGTAAATCAATCTCAAAATGTATAATCTTTAAGAGGATTTATGAGTGACCAACTCACGCCCATTAAAAAATGGTTTCAAGATAAAAAAGAAGAAATATTTAAAGACTATTTTTCATTTTTATCCATGCCATCAATCGGTACAGATAGTGATTATAAACAGCAAACATTAGACTGTGCTAAGTGGGTTTTAGATTACTTAACAAAAGCAGGCTTGAACACAGAACTTGTAGATACGGGCTCTTTTCCTCTTGTATATGGAGAGAGTAAAGATCATGATAAAAATGCTCCGACATTGTTGTTGTATGGTCATTATGATGTGCAGCCAGTAGATCCTTTAGAAAAATGGGATACAGATCCTTTCAAGCCAACTGAAAAAAATGGACAGATCTTTGCCAGGGGAGCCCATGATGATAAAGGGCAGATCTTTTATACCATGGTGGCTCTTAGATATTTTTTAGAGCATCACAAAAAATATCCGGTACATATCAAAGTATGCATCGAGGGAGAAGAAGAATCTTCTAGCGTAGGCCTGTCCAAAACATTACCTTCATTAAAAGATAAGCTTAAAGCGGATTATATCTTAGCTGTCGATTGTGGTATTCCTGATGAAAACACTCCTGCAATCAATTTAGGGGCTAGGGGGGTATGTCAGGTAACAATGGATGTTACAGGATCTTCATCAGATTTACATTCGGGAGATTTCGGAGGGATCGCTTATAATCCGTTACGAGCTGTAGCCGAATTAATAGATAAGTTTTGGGATGTTAAAGGCAAAGTTGCCGTTCCTCATTTTTATGATGATGTAAAAGCGATTACTAAAGAAGATAAAAAAGCCTTTATCGAAGAGAAGGGTGCGAAGGTATATGAAACAAAACATGGGATCTTTAGCTTTTTCAATGAAAATGGCTATTCTTTAGAAGAATCCAACGTCCTTCGTCCTACTTTAGAAATCAATGGTATTGGCGGAGGGTATTTTGGCAAAGGCTTTAAAACGGTTATTCCTGCAACCGTAACGGTTAAAATCTCTTGTAGGCTCGTTCCTGATCAGAATCCTAAAAAAATCCTAAAAGAATTATCTGATTTTATTAAAAAACATATCCATAAAGGAATGAAAGTAAAGTTGGATATGGAAGGGACCGGCAAAGCGCTGCGCTGTTCAAAAGATTCTGCTATAGTAGAAGTGGCTACTAAAGCTTATGAAGAAGTATTTAAAAAACCTTGTCGTACAGTTTTGATGGGGGGATCTATTCCAATACTATCTGAGATGATTGAAATATTAGATGCTGATTTAGTGGGCATTGGACTTGGTTTATTAGATGATAATATCCATGCGCCTAATGAACATTTTGGCAAAGATCGATTCGAAAAAGGGTTCTTGATAATAAGTCGTATTTTAGAGATGGTAAATCTTGAGGATAAGTAGTAACTAACTGGGTCTGGTGTATGGAGGGAAAAGTTAAGCAGTGGGAAATGATCTTAGCTGATCGAGTACAGTTCTGGGTATTATTAGGACCTATTTTTCTTCTTCTTAGTTTATTTTTAACTTCACTATCAAAAGGAACGATACCAAATTTTGATCTTTGGGTTGTTGTGATGATAGGTTTTATTCTGTGTTGGTCATATCCCACGAATGGTTTTATCATCAGTTTTACATTATTGATATTTTCTATGGCAGGTAAGCATTATTTCTTATCGTCGCATCATTTGTGGCAATTTGGTTTAGAAAGTTCGGTAGCGCTAGGATTATTTATTACTTCATCATCTTTCAAAAAGATGATGAATCTTGTGAAAACCTTAGATACGAATAGGCAAAATCTTTTGGAAAACATTGCTCTTTTAGAGGAAGAGTTAAAAAAAGAAGAGGCGTTGCATTTGGAACAGCATCGTCTAGCGCAAGATAAGATAGAAAGAATAAAAACACAGCTAGAAGAAAAAGAAGTTGAATTACTTTCTTTGAAAAACTTACATGATAGTGTTAAAGATACTCACACGCAAGCCTATGAAGAAAAACAAAGTTTAGCAGAAGAGTGCTTAGCAAAGACCAAAGAGATCGCTCTTTTAAAAGAAAAACTTTCCCACCAAGAAAAAATGTTGATTACCAAACCATCTACGAAAATATCCCATGATATTTTGCAAGAGCTCACCGAACTGCAAAACCAACGTGTAAAAACAAAAACGTTAGAGCAAATCATATCTAAATTATTTTTCCGTAAAACTAATACTGATGAAGATAGCGAAGTCTATGAAAAACGGTATGATGAAACTATTGATGAGTATGAGCAACATTTAAGTGATAAAAAGCGTTTTGAGCATCTATATAAACAATTAAAATCACAGTTTAAGCAGAAATCAGATCTTCTTCATGAAGCGAGAAAAGAAGTCTTTACTTTGCAAGAGAAACTTTCCGTTATTAAATTAAATCAAACAGAAGAGGATTTAGAGCCGTCGGCATATCATAATGAATTAATCGAGAGGATCAGTATGTTGGAAAAAGAATTAACTATTCTTGAAGCGGAAAATGAGCAATTAGAAAATATCATCGATGTTTTATCATCTAGCAATATAAAGTCTTCAAAGAATCCTAAGGTAAAATATCATTTAGAAGAGCAAGATCTGCCTTTTTAAGCATTGGGTGGCAGAGTTAAAATCTTATGCCCGGATGGGGTGATTAGGATAGTATGTTCCCATTGTGCACTAGGACGTCCATCTACAGTTCTCGCTGTCCATTTATCTTTGCTATCAATCACTGCTTCAGCAACTCCTGCATTAATCATGGGTTCAATCGTAAAAATCATACCAGGAGCCATGGGTATGCTATAATCATTATAATGGAAAGGAACCTGAGGAGGCTCATGGAATGCTAATCCGACACCATGACCTACAAATTGGTAAACTACTGTGCAATGGTTTTTTTTAGCAATGGCTTCAATAACTTCAGCAATTTCAAAAATCTTTACTCCAGGCTTACAGATAGCTATTGCATCCATTAGACATTGATAGGAGGTATCTACTACTCGCTTCTTTTCTTCATCGATTTGTCCGATGGTAACCATTCTGGAACAATCCCCATAGTAACCATCTAGAATAGATGATACATCGATGTTCATGATATCCCCTTGTTGCAATGGTCTATCGTCGGGAATGCCATGGCATACAACCTCATTCAAAGAGGTACATATTGTTTTAGTAAAGGGAGGATTGCCATAATTTAAAGGTGCTGGTTTTGCGTGCGCCTGTTTATGTAATTTAATGGATAATTGATCTAATTCGTTAGTTGTCACGCCTTCTTTAGCCTGTTTACACAACTCATCGAGGATATAAGCGGTCAGCTGGCAGGCTTCTTCAATTTTTTTAATTTGGTGTTCATCTTTTAGGACGATCTTATACTGATTATAATATTCTTTTTTTACATCAACATCAGTAAAGGGTGCAGAGCTGGGGTAGTGACATTTTTTCCATTTCTTTCCACTGCCGCACCAACAGGCATCATTTCGAGAAATCATGAGCTCATTCCAATTTTATCTTTTAGTTCCGGAATTTGTTTCATCGTTTCATTATATCCTTTTTCAACAATGACGTCGATAAGATCAAAGTCGCTTGAACGGATTTCCTTTAGGTTGGGTTGTAGTAGGATATCACAAGGTTTTTTTTGAACTGCACTTGTCACATATGAGACGTTGAGCAGGGTATGTAAAATATTTGGGCATTGGACTTGGCTTCGGATTGTAAAAATTCTTTTAAAAATCGCCTTCCATCCGAACAGATAATCATCAAAAGGTTCTGATAGAAAAGGCTCATTTTGATGTTCTACATCCACACCGACCACAATACCCGAATGAAAGAGCGTATTCATAATATCTACGGGAAGATTATGACTTAGCGAGCCTGTCATTAAGAAATGATCTTCATGGTATACCGGGGGCATGATACCAGGGATTGCTAAAGAAGCTAGCAATGCTTTGGTTATTAGTCCTTTGGTATGAATGTATTTTTGTTTTGTAGTGATGGAAGTAGAAAGGCAATAAAACGGAATAGATAGTTCTTCAATATTTTTATTTTGAAAAAGAGCAGATAATATTTTTCGTATTTTTTTAGCCTTAATGAATGAGATATAAGGAAAATGGATATCTAAAAAATTGCCTCTATGGGCAAAAATATGTTTGAGTGTCCGTTTGATTTGGTCGGGAGAGTAATTGATTGCAAATAAGGCTGCTATTATAGCTCCAAGTCCACTACCTCCAATTCGGTCAACGGGAATATGGGCTTCTTTTAGCGCTCTTAAGATGCCAATATGCGCTATTGCTCTAGCTCCACCACCGCTCAAGACTAAGTTAATAGATTTTTCAATCGATATACGCACTAATCGTTCAATATCTGTAATGCGGTTTAGGTGGATATGATGAAAAATGGCGTTGGGAAAAGCGGATAACCAATTTTGGATAGAGAATATTTTTTTATCATGTAAGAAGATTAATTCAATGAAATGAGAAAAAAGAGAAATATGTTCTGCAAAAATCTCTTTCAAAGATTGGAAGAGTAGACTGCTAAAATCTTTATCGATAACGACTAAGATCTTATCTACCAATTTCATCATTGTTTTAATAATTTTTGCATCGGCTAAATTAAGCGTAAGGATGATTTGATCATTGGTCGTCTCAAGTTGGGTTATTAGCTGGCGAATATTTTTCTCTTCAGTAGAAGCGAGTTGTCTATTAATTTCTTCTGAGGTCAGTAGGTGAACGGTTCCTTCTTTTTTTAATACTGTTTGATATAGGTGGATAAAACGATCAAAATTATGAGAGGGTTCCGTTTGGATGATAGCAATAGAATTGACGGAGGGTTTTTTAAAAGACTTGGTAGTCAGCTGTTCGAATTTTTCAGACATGCTGTCGATAACATTTGAAATGACAAGAGGATATTTTTGAAAAAGAGCTATTAGGGTATCTTTTGAAAAGACGAGTACTTCAGTTTCTTTTAAAGCGTATAAGCTGATATGCCAATTTAAGTCAGCGAGCATAGGCAGCTCACCGATAATATCGTGTCTTAAAAGTTCACCGAGGAAAACTTTTTCTTTCTTTTCATCTTTTTTAAATGCCAGTAATTTTCCATGGACAATGATATAGATATATTTATCGATATCACCTTGATAAACTAAAAATTCGCCTTTGGCAATCGTTCGTTTTCCAATGCGGTTAGCAAAAAGCTTAAGCTCTTTTTGATCGATACCTTTAAATAGTGGGTTTTCTTGTAAAAAATCAATTATCATGTGCTGTTATTAGGGCTTTGTATTCTTTAAGATGGTTTTTGGCATGATCATATCCTATCTGTCTGATCTTTTCGAGGTTAGCAAAATTCAAGGAGGCATATTTTTCTACCGGGGGTCTTATATATATTTGCGCAAGCCCTCTGTTTAATAGATGAGTTTTGTTTTCTTGGCTAAAATAGTCATAGGCATGAGAAAGGATATGAAATATAGGAAAGTGAGCTTGTTTTGAACTAAACAAGGATTTTATGCTCTGCGTGAATGACAACTCTTTTTCTGTGCTTAGCGCTTGATACAGATCGTGTTCCTTATTCGACACATCAATAGCTATAATTCTATGTACGTTATACGTATCTGCCATTACATCAATAGGCAGTACATTTAATATTCCTCCGTCGACTAAGATTTTTTTGTCTAAGTAAACAGGAGGAAAAATACCAGGCAGGCTGGTAGAGGCTCTAACCGCTCTGTGTAGAGCTCCTTTGCGATGGATGAATAGTTTTTTTTCGTAAAGACTCGTAGAAGCACAAAAAAAACGAGTTTTTAAATCTTCGATATTTTTGGGAAAATAATTCTGCAATTTTTTTGACATTTTCCTTCCTGCAATAAAGGAATACAGAGGAAAGGTTGGATCAAAAAGTTTTCGGGTTTTGCTGAATAACTTTTCCGCAAAATGAAACATTTGATCGAATGAATAACCATGCGCATAGGCGCCGGCTATTATAGAACCGATGCTTACTCCTCCGATAAAATCTATTTCAATATTTTCTTCAAGTAATGCTTGCAATACTCCGATATGAGCGACACCTCTTGCTCCACCACCGCTGAGTACAATACCTAAAGAGCGATTAGTGATGACGCGTGCCAGTCGATCCATGTCTTTAATATTACCCATTTCCATATGATGATAAGCAAAATGTGAACGAACTTCTAAAAAGCGCGCTGTTTTAGTGATTTCGTGATGAGTTGTGTGAACAAAAATAAGATCTTTGGTAGCTAAAATCTTATCGTTATACAAGACATATTTTTCTTCTTGGGTAAGCTCTGTTTCTTGTTTACAGGAGAGTAGGGCAAAGATTTTATCTACTTGTCTTAGGCAGAATTTTGTCCACCGATTGATTTGTGGATCACATAAGTAAATAATCCACTTATATTTTCTTTCTACCTCAGCTAAAAATTGATAGAACTTTTCTTCATTATCAAAATGGTTATCTTCTGCCTGTTTTCTTGTAACAAGCAGGGTGTGCCCGATTTTTGAGAGTGCTAGTTCAAGATTTTGTACAAATTGCAAGCCATCTATTTGATCAGACATAGTGATGCAGGCGATACTCATCGCAAACTGACCGGGCTTAACATTTGGTCCAAAATGTTGATGAAGCTTTGTAGCAATGATATGGCAGGTATTTTCAAGCAATTTAGGAGACGTTTTTAGCAAGTCGAGAAAATTTTGGCTTGAGATTTTGATTAGGACAGAATCTCGAATAATTTCTATTCGAACAGCTTTCGCAGCATGGGTAAGAATATCTATCTCACCGATGGAAGAAGAAGGAACGAATTCGATGATCTTTTCTCTGCTGGCTGTAAAAAGGCGTAACCTACCATAAACCAGAAAATAGACATCATTGATCTTATCCTTATAATCTGAAAGCAGATTACCGCTTAGTTCTTTTATTACTTCGCCTTTTTCGATGATTTTTTCGAAGATGGAAGGATCCACATCATCTAACAGCTCGCATGATCGCAAAAAGTCAAGCAATTGCTCTTTTGAAGTAATCAAAGGTTTTAAGGCATCTAGTTCTATCACAGCTGTCCCAAATCAATAATGCACTTCTTGTAACATCAACCCATGGGCAGGAGCACAATAATTTAACCTACCTGCTATGGGGTTTTGTAAAGTTTCTTTTATAACAGACTTAGGAATTTTATGGGCACCAATATAAGTTAATAAACCGGCAATATTTCTAGCCATTTTGTATAAAAAACGGTTTGCTTTGATCTCTATGCGTATTTTTCCATTGTCTAGATCAATAATAGAAAGTTTTGTCAAATCGCATTGAGCGTTCTTATATTTTTTGGAAGAGAAACTTGAAAAATTCTGCTTAGACACCAATTCATTGGCTGCTTGCGTCATGATTTTCAAATCCAATGCATAAGGAAAATGCCAGGAGTATGGTTTATCCCATGGAAGAAGTATGGTCTGAGTTGCCAATTGATAGTAATAGGTCTTGTATTGAGTATCTAATGTAGGATGAAAGGATAAAGGTTTTTGATCGATATGACGTACTATAATACTTTTAGGTAACAAGCTATTGAGTCTAGACAGGATCTTCTCTAAAGCCAGTGGATTGTAGGTAATAAAATTCACTACCTGGCCGTAAGCATGTACTCCTTTATCAGTTCTGCTTGCTGCTTGCAGAGTTGGGGAATGTTGCAAAAGAAGAGCGAGTGCGTCTTGCAATGTTTTTTCAATACTTTGCAGGTGATTTTTTTGCCAGCCATAGAATGTGGTTCCATCTGTTGCGCGCGCGGGTACCCCTGGTTTTAGCCATGGGGGTGAAGCGCGGCCCTCCATATTACTTGATTAATATTCTTGTTTAGTGGTATAACTCTAGAATGATCATACAAAGAAGTATACCGATAACTCTCGAAAAATCTACCGATCTTCTCGAAACTATTGAGGAGTTTAACCGATACCAAAAAGAAATTTCGGAAGATTGCTTTAATGAAGGTACAACAAAAAACGCTCTTGCATTGCACAAATCGGTGTATCACTCTGTAGATTCTCAACTTACAGCTCAACTTAAATGCTCTGCTATTCGATTGGTAGCTGGTGCATACGCTTCGGCAAAATCCAACAAAAGACCTGCAACCAGACCCTTCATTTTTAGAAGAAAAAGAGCGTTGTTTTTGATTGGGAAAAGAGGGCGTGATGTCTCTTTTACTAAGTGCGGTAAACTTTCGATTTCTACGATTGAAGGCAGGAAAAAGGTAGGATTTAAAATACCTGAAGCATTCCAAGCCGACTTCTCTAATGCCACTCGTATAGATTCCCTTAATATTGGATTGGACGGGAAAGGATTTCTTTGCATATCTCTTCAAGTAAAATATCCCAAAGCAATTATTCCAGTTGGCATTGATCTCGGCATACGAAATGCTTTGGTAGCATCGACTAAGCAAAATACTCTTGTAATCTCTGGAAACGAACTTTTTCGAAAAAGAAAGTCGATTCGAAAAACGAGAGCTAGAATACAATCCAAAAAATCCTCGAAAAAGGAACTGGGCAAAGATACACGCTCTGTGCGTCGCGTCCTGAAAAGTCTGGCGAGGAAACAACGTAATAAGACAAAAACGTTTTGTAGAGAAGCAGCATCTCAGCTTTGCAAATGGGTTCCTGAAAATGCTGTTCTTGTATTTGAGGATCTTAAAATTAAAAGATCTTCCAAGAAAGAACATATTCGAAAGGGCACGCGAAGGAAGTTGAACAGCTTTTGCTACAATCTGATGATTCAAAGCGTAACTAATAGAGCCGAAAGGGACGGTCTGGCAATCGCCTTTGTCAATCCTGCGTACACTAGCCAAATCTGCAATCAATGCGGTTTGATTGGTGATCGTAACGGCTCTAGGTTTAGTTGTTCTTCTTGTTCTCATCATGATTGTGCTGATCGTAATGCCTCTTTAAATATTTTGTCTCGCTTTGCGGTCCTTCGGGGCCGTGCGCACCTGTCAATGTGCGCTGAAGCCCAAGCATCTACTATGGGCAAGCCCCCGGCTTTAGCCGTGGGGTAGTTGACCGTATGCAATGGTTAACACGATATTGCGTTTCATGAAAGGTTCTTAGCGATCATAAATGTTTTTATGCCTGTTAAAAACATTTCTGAAGCCATTAAGATCAAGATTAATCCCATTAATTTCTCAATAGCAGATACCCCACGTTTTCCTAGTTTTTCTTGGATGTAGGGAGCGGTTAACAATACGATCAGAGATATAAACCAAGCAATTAATATAGCGCCCAGCCCTTCCCATAGAACTGCCTCATGACTATAGATAATTACAGCAGCTAGGACCGCCGGTCCAGCTACTAGAGGAATCGCTAAAGGAACGATGAAAGGTTCTGTAATTTTTTTGAGATCAGTATCTTGTCCAGGTGCAACGCGTTCTGCAGGTGGAAAGACCATTTTAAATGCAATTAAGAATAAGATGATTCCGCCAGCTACTTGTACAGTGGATTGGCTGATCTTAAGGAAAAAAAGCAGAGCTTCTCCACCAAAATAAAAAACAAAGATGATAAATAGAGCAATGATCATTTCACGAATAATAATGCGCACCTGATCTTTTTTCTTAATGCCGTAAAGCAAAGACATATAAAGAGGAATATTACCAATAGAATCTAATAGTAAAAATAAAGTTAAGGAAAGTTGTAAAATGTTTCGCCACATACAATCACGCGGGTTATTCACCTCATCTTAAAAAAAATTGTGCATTATTTCAAGGGGATAAAATGGCTGAGAGAATATCACAGAATATTTATTTCGATTCATAATCCATGATTTTTACTAGATCTGACATAAATTTTTTTTGGCTTCTGGTTAAATCATAAAGAATACAAAAGCAGTCTTTGTTACGTTTAAAGGCGGATTTGGTCCAGTTGGTAGACCCACTGATGAGTATTTTATTATCTATATATGCATATTTATGGTGTAAAAGCTGAGGACCTTTACTGACTTTGATATTAACGCCAGACCTTCGCAGTTTGTCATACATCTTTTTGCTTGCATGGATAGAAGATTGAAAATCGAGAAATAGATTGACTCTTACCCCTCTTTTATGGGCTTTAATGATCTCATCGACTAAAGAGCGGTGGGTAAGGGTGAACATAGCAATATGAATAGAGTGTGTAGCTGCTCGCAAGAGATTTTTAATGGCATGGATTGCTTGGCCATTTGTGTCAGGAAGAAGCCATAACTCAATGGGTTGTCCATTGATATGCGTAATCATATGACCAGATTCATGAGGTGTTTTATTAATTAGGAATTTTGCTATCTGGGGACTGTAAAGACCGATGATGAGATTATCATGCATGCTTAGTGAAGAAGCGGTCATGTTAGCTGAACCGATAAATACCCGTTTTTCATCGAGTACCAAGATCTTTTGATGCAACAAACCGCCTGTTTTAACGGGAGTTAACATTGTTTTGGGAAAGGGAAGTTTTGGAGAAGAACGTTTGTCGTAAAAGATTTTTACCGAAAGATCTTCTGCTTGTTTTTGTAAGATAGCGTTGATGATTGGATTATCGCTTAGCCCGAACATAATCATATGTAGAGATTTTTGTGCTTGTCGAATTGCTTTTAGCATGGTGAGACGTAAATCAGCATGTCGTTGATTAGAGTAAAAAATAATGGGTTGAGATTCTTTAGGAAGAGGAGGGCTTAATATGCTCCATATATAAATAAAAATGCATGATAAAGCAATGAAAGTAAAAAAAACTTTTCTAGATGGCTTAATCAATGAGGAAGTAGTCAACCAAAGCTCCTTGCACTAGCAGCAAAAAGCGATTAGATTTTATGCCCTTCTTTTCGCAATTGCTTAACAACAGCACTAAGACCTAATTTATCAATGTTTCTGATGCCAGCAGCTGAAAGGCGCAAGGTGATAAAGCGATTTTCTTCAGCAAGCCAGAAACGTTTTTTTTGCAAGTTAGGTAGAAAGCGTCGTTTGGTTTTTCCTGTGATATTTAGACCGATACCTTTTTTCTTTTTAGCAATACCACGGATGGAATAGGTACGTCCTTTTCTAGGTTTTTTGTTTGTGACAATACAGGTTCTGCTCATGGCCAGAATTCTCCAATAACTTTTATTTTAAGAAAAAAATCATAGCAAAATTTTGTTATGGTTGCAAGTGTCAAAAACTATTTGTATATAGAGAGCAAACCAAGTAAAATTTTTATTGGCACATCAAGATCCTTGTCAAGTGTTGGCAGGATATGCCATATAAGAGTTATGAAAGCATTATTTAGCATACTTATTCTGTGTTGTAGCCTCTCAGGAGCATCTACGAAGAAACTGACGGTATTTTCTTTGTATGATGATGGGGGCTATTATTATGACACTTCAAAGAAAAGAGCCTTTTCTAAGGCCAAAATATTAAAAAAAATATTACATGCTCAGCGCGGCTCTTATCCCAAATGTTTAACATTTTTGGGAGGAGATATTTTAATGGCTCAACGCTTTGCCGATGAAAAAGAGAGCCAAAAGTGGATTGAGTTTCTAAATACCTTTCCTATCGATGCTAGCGTCATAGGGAATCATGAACTAGATAATGGGGTATCTCATTTTGAAAAAATGCGAAACCATTCACAGTTTAAATGGCTTGGGGCTAATCTTATTGACTCTTCTAGCAAATGCATTGGTTCTGAAGCGCAGTTGCTTAGCTATCACATAAATGATGTTCATATAGCCGTTATCGGTTTGAGTCATATCCCACATACTACGAACGAGTTTTATGCTCTGCCAGCAGTGCGATCAGCAAAAAAATTAATAAAAAGGTTACCAAAAACGGTGGATTTTATCATTGCGTTGACGCATTTGAATGCCCAGCAAGCTATGATATTAGGAAGACAAATTGGGAAGATTAATTTAATCATTACTCAAGATTATAAAGATCCTAGCCTCATATATGATCAGGGCACTTGGATTGTCACGCAAAATAATTTCCGATCTCATCTTGCAAAGATTGATATTACCATGGAAAAGGATCGGCAAAACAATATTGAATTATTTCCAGTCTTTACTGTCTATTATCCTGAAGAGGGTCTTAAAGAAGCTTCTCATGAGATAGAAGCAAAAAAGCATTTTAAAGAACTTTTTGTTTTTTCAGAACCAGTAAGCACGACACCTGAGGCATTGGGAAGACAAAATCCTTTAGCTGATATGATTGCTGATAGTATGTGCAAGCTTATGAAAGCGGATGCAGCTGTTTTTCCAGCAGGGATGCTGAGGGGGATGAAACAATATAAAAAAGGGGATACATTTTACTTAGCGGATTTATATCAGGAATGTTTATTTAATAATCGTATTGCAATGATCAAAATGAAGGGAGTGGAGATCAAAAAACTATTAGAAATGGGAGTGAAAGACTATGAAAATAGCACTAAAGCATTTATTCATGGGGCCAATATATCTTATAAGATAACTAAGATAGCCCCAAAGATGACAAGAGTTTCAAGTATACTGATTAACAAAGAACCCTTAGAATTAAATAGAGAATATCAGATAGCAACTATAGATTATGTTGCAGAAGGAAGAGGCATTTTTTCTTGGGTTAAACGTCCTGCTTCATATCACAGTAAACGCCTAGTGCCCATTTTGTCGGAAACTCTGTCTAAAAAAGATTCTACTTTTTCTAAAGAAGCAAAAATAGTTATCGCTGACGGCGTAAAACCCCCGCCTTCAGGCGTGGGGATATAAGCCGCTTTTTTTCTTTGGATATTACTGTCGCTCATGTTAAACTACTCCTACCTTTAAAGGTCTAGCCGAGGG
>Ga0326597_10000222_pt1 | contig 105910 bp, 156 predicted proteins | sample RVTome_12_FD_203789 | JGI IMG/M metagenome (GOLD analysis project Ga0326597, IMG submission 203789) | Soil microbial communities from uranium-contaminated site in the Upper Colorado River Basin, Wyoming, United States - RVT100D185 | ecosystem: Environmental > Terrestrial > Soil > Contaminated...
ACAAAAATATAATATCAGTTTCAACCTGTGGAAACAATACGGGATGTCAACTTTCCCTTTGCCGTGACAGATTTCGGTGAAAATGTATTTTGAGCTGTCACAGAAGATGATTCAAATGTGTTAGTCGCAGATACATTTTTATTATCAAAATAATTCACCCCAGATACATTCTTCGATACAAAAGAATTTTTTGCAGTAACATCTTTTTCATCTAAGAGAGTCCCATAGGCAACCTCTGATGGTGATACCGATGCGCTAGGCGATACCGATGCAGAATCAGAACTGGATGGAGAAACAGAGGAAGAAGGAGATATGCTTAATGATATTGAGGACGACGGGCTAACACTCGACGATGGCGATACGCTGGGGCTTTCTGAGCTTGAAGGGCTTACTGAAGATGAAGGGCTGACAGATGGAGATTCACTTGATGATGGGCTAACAGATGGTGACTCTGAACTAGACGGACTTACTGACGAACTTATTGACGAACTAGGACTAACACTTGGAGATTCTGAGCTTGAAGGCGAAACTGATGAGCTGGGGCTAATAGAAGGACTTATTGATGAAGAGGGGCTAACTGATGGTGATTCGCTCGAAGAAGGAGATACTGAGGAAGAGGGGCTTACAGAGGGTGAAGCAGACGATGAGGGGGAAACAGAAGGGGATATCGAACTACTAGGAGATGTTGAAGAACTAGGAGATACTGATGGCGAGATTGAGCTAGAAGGACTAACTGATGGTGACTCAGAGGAGGAGGGTGAAACACTAGGACTTACTGAGCTGCTTGGACTAACTGACGCAGAGGGGCTGATAGAAGGGCTTTCAGATGACGACGGGCTAACGCTCGCAGATGGCGAAACTGAAGGGGATTCAGAAGATGATGGTGAAACAGATGACGATGGACTAATGCTAGGTGATTCGCTGGAACTGGGAGAGACTGAGGGGGAAATCGAAGAACTCGGAGAGACTGATGGAGATTCTGAACTGGAGGGGCTTACAGAAGCAGAGGGGGATATTGAGGGGCTTATAGAACTACTAGGCGGATTCAAAACACGGCAACTTAATTGTCCCAATTCTGCATACAAACTTTCAACGTCAGCACTTGTATATCTCTCTTGAACGTAAATATAATCCAATAAAACAGGATTCGTATTTGTAGGATCATCTACCTGAATCTGAATAACACTATCAGCAGTTATTCTAAATTCTCCTAGGAATACCGTTTCGTGATATGGGTCAGCCTGACTAAAGGTAACTGGACTTCCGGCTATGCCATCTACGACTGCTCTCAATCTAGCTGTATTTGTAACAGTCGGGATTGCTTTTAGATACACTCCTATATCACCATCAATTGAAAAACTTGTTGAAAGAACTGTTTCCCAAGACGTTGTAGGTGTATAGCTAACCGCGTTGTCTGACGAAAATGGATACGCTATATAAAACGTATAATCAGCAGTAACGGCTTGTCCGCCCCCAGGAGGAGAGTCAAAGACAATTACATAGCTATCGGTAATTGTGTAATCCTCTGAATCCACTGGCGAACCAGCAACATACACAGTGACAGAAGCAGGGATAACTGCGTTGTACCTCAAATCAAAATCTGTACTACTTCCATTTCCTGTACCAAGGCTATCTCCCGTTACTGAACGAGTAGCTGTGGCTACTGAACCAAGAAGATTTATATTTTCCGCTTCTGCGTACCTATCTTCTGTAGTTGGATTGGCATACGGAATACCTCCGAAGAACACACCATCTCCATCTGAGACACTTCCTAAAGTAATTTCATTCCAATGCCTTGTTGAATGAGTAAATCCAGAATCCAGAGACCTGGTACCCACTAGCCGCATAATGGTACTAAGGGTGCTTCCTGCATTTTCAGTCCCCCATTGATTTATCGAAGAACCTGTACTTGTAACAAGAAGACCATTTTCAAATTCAATGGCACCAGAAGAAAGACCAGGAAGTGTTACACTGTCTGTTGCACCTGAAAACCTTCCTACAAATAGTTTATCTAACAAATAACCCATTGGTTCCTCGTAAGGAACAATCTCAAAGCGTTCTCTTGTGTACGGCCATACTTTGAAGTTAGTTACTGTATCCCCATTTAGAGAAATAATAACTTCTGCCACTGGGCTACCAGCACTCAATTCAAGAAGAAAAGAAGCATCTTTAGCGGACTGAAAACTCGCAGATGCCTTCCATTGACTTGTAGAGAGTAATTCAGATGACCAACCAGGGTTGGTGTAACCAGTACCACTGACAGTCACCTGAAAAAAGTTTGCGTCAAAATTTATCCATGCGGCCCCATTCCAAACGTATATAAATGTCTGACTAGTCGTAAATCTTGAAGCAATTATACGAACAAAGCTGTTTTCAAAGACCATGTCACCAACAAACGAGTGTTCTATATCTGTAATTTCGTCCCAACCAGAACTATCGGGGTCAACTCTCGTTAAAGTAGAATCACCATTTGTATCCCAAACACGAACAGGGTCTTGATCTGCGCAACCAAACACAGGAGAGGGAGATGGGCTTAATGAGGAACTTGGGCTTATAGAAGCGCTTGGAGAAACGCTAGGGCTTTCTGAACTACTTGGTGAAATGGAGGGTGATTCGCTACTAGAAGGGGATATTGATGGTGAATCTGAACTTGAAGGAGAGACTGAAGCTGACGGAGATATAGAAGGACTTTCAGAACTGCTTGGGCTGACTGAAGCTGACGGCGATACAGACGGGCTTTCTGAGCTACTAGGTGAAATACTACTCGAGGGGGATACACTTGGGCTTTCAGAAGATGAGGGACTTATTGAGGAACTGGGTGAGACAGAAGGGCTTTCACTACTTGAAGGAGATACAGATGAGGATGGAGAAACCGAGGGTGATTCTGATGAACTTGGACTAACCGAGGCAGACGGGGAGATGGATGGCGACTGTGAACTAGATGGCGAGATAGAAGAAGACGGGCTTACTGAAGGGCTTGCAGAACTACTAGGACTAATAGAGCTGCTAGGAGAGACAGATGCAGATGGGCTTACTGAAGCTGATGGGCTCACCGAAGGCGAACTGACAGTTTCAAAGAGGAAGAAAGGAATGTCTTGGCTCGCTCCCGCCGACCACGTACTTCCACCATTTGTGGAACTACTCTTATTCCCGTTATGGTGACTTGTCGTAAAGAGATTACTGAAGACGCTATTGCTGCCGTCAAGCGTGCCGCCCTCACATCGTATTGCCACTACGTATTTCGTGTCTCCGGTGAGATTGATTCTCTCATCGCCACTGAACGTAAACTCGACCCACGTGCTCGATGTTGGTACGGTCGATACATCGATACCGTCAGATGTGGCGATGGGCGATGATGCGCCTGCCGGCTTGCTGCTCGTTCCATAGGTTCCCGTGTGATCGTAGACATAGGCTTTGATCGTGCCTGTGGGGGAACCAGTCCTACGCAAGTGAAAACGTGCGCTTGCTAGGAATCCAGTCGCCGCGTTGAACGATTGACCAAGGATGTGGTTCGTGCTTTGGAGAAAGAAGGACGCATCGGGGTTGTTCGTGCGCGTGGATACGTCTGCTAGGATGGAGTCCCCTTCGGTGCTGGGAGATACGCTGGATGAGGGGCTTACGCTAGAGGATGGGGATACAGAGGGGCTTTCACTACTGGAAGGTGATACAGATGCACTTGGAGAAACTGACGGCGACTCAGAGCTACTCGGGCTAACCGAGGCGCTGGGTGAAACACTTGAGGATGGTGAGACAGACGGTGACTGTGAACTGGATGGCGAAACAGACGGGGATTCAGAAATTGGTCTAATGGAAACAATGCTTTGCCTCCAATCTGATCCTGTGCTTCCTCCTGACCATGCCATTGCCTGAACCCCTGTCACATCATCTTTGTAGCTTCCCATTGTGTAAATAAAAACAGAAGCCGTAAAATTTGCTATTATGTCTTGGTTCGCCCCTTCGACTGGAACGCCCGTAAGATTAGATTTAACAATAGTTGAATCAATAATCCAGCAATCTGAAAACCCAGCCGTTATGTTCGCAGTATGAGATTCACTATTATCGGTCGAACCAGTTGCGCTTGTATCAATAGCATCTGCGCTCTGAATCGCTCCATTGAGAGAAATACCAAATGCCCCTGTTGTACCTATCGTCCCAGAATATGTTACAACAATGTTGTGGGTGCCAGTATCAGGGGCTATCAAATACCATAGACCGACAGTGGTGTTCAGTGAATCATCGTTATCTTCCCTAATATTTAACAGAGAAACTCCATTATATGTTATTCCCGTTACTGGTCTGTCTGCATCCGTTAAATCATCTGCTGTCGTACCGACAATAAGAATTCTATTTGTACCAGAAACAGTATGAGCGAATGTTAAGGAGGATACTTGGGTATTATCTACTCCACTGGAATCCGATACTGCGTCAAGTGTTAGTTGCATTCCCGCCAATTATACTCTTTAACTGTAAAGAATCCCAACCGTCAATAGTGTCAATAGTTCCCTCTTTCCATCCACGACAACTCCTCTGGCTCCTAAAATCTTCTTGTCGCCACCTTGCCTTTGTCGAATTGCCGCCATACTTTATATCTATATTGGGCAATATCGACTCCCAATAATCAGATTTCAAATCGTCTACCCTCTCATCTCTATTATGACTAGCTGGCTCGAACCCAGTGGCAAATGAAAATCCATTTTCTTTTACCTTCTCAATCCTCTTTTTGTAGTGCTCTATCAAGATATCTCTGTATGCACACAGTTGCGACAATCTTTTTGCCTCATAATAAACCGCAAATCCGTCACTGGATCGAACGTGCCACACATTCTTATTGTAATATATTTTTGTCCTATCTAGCGGGATAAAATCAAAATGTTTGGGCGAGTAGAGTACGTCATGCTCGCAGAAAAAAATAACATCAGATTCCGATGCCTCTAACCCAATCAATATCCTCTCAAAAAGATCAATCCACCCCTCTGATGGTTCTTTGACTATATTTTTACCAAAATCTATGGGAACGTCGGTTACACTGACAATGTGTTTCGCTTTTATACCCTTCAAAATCTGTTTCCTACATTCTTCAAAAAAGGGTTCTGATTTACATCTGTGAGAATAGTAAACTACCCCCTTCCTCGGTTTTCTCTCTCTTTTTTCTACATGTTCCCCTCTCTGGGCTATTCTATTCGGCATAGGAACTTCCCCTCCTTCCTTGAGGGCTTTTAGGGCTTCGTCTGTCCATCCTGGTACTGGCCAGAATTTTTCAACTAGCCAGTGTAAAGGATGAATTTGTTTATCCCATTTGTTGTTGAAGAAGATTTCTCTGAAAACTTTTTTTGCGTTAGCAACCTGCTTAGAGGATTGTGGATATGGAAAGCTAAAATCTCCACCAGCAGTTCGGAAACAGTGAGCCTGGTACGTTGCCCTATTTACCAGAACACGACCGCCAGAGAGCCATGTTTTAGTCGCTATTTCCGCACCCTCAGTGCCCCAGGAGCCAAAAATCTCACTATCCATATCAAGGTCTACATACTGCTTTTTTGTCATCATAAAACATGACCCCTGAAGTGACATTGTTTCTACGATATCTCCATGTTGATTCTTTTTCCATTCATTTTGGTATTGAAAATGTGGCTCGGAATCAAAGCAGTAGGCAGTACTATTGGGACTGGGCTTTGCTCTCCAGACGATATCTTTCGTTGTAGGTTCACCACATTCAGTGCAATTACCACTTCTTCCTTGGTATCTTCTGTGGTTATTTTTGCAAATCCAATCAAAAATATGCAGATTCTTCATCGTAGGAGCCATCGTTACGTTGTCGCCAGTTTTAGCGAACGCATCTATCATGCTTCTATCAAAACCCTTTTTTAGACTGCAATGTGCATCAAGTTTCATAATGTATTTACCCCTTGCTATAGCAACTGCTTCACGAACTGCTGCTCTCTGACCAATAGACTTTGAATGGTAAATAACCGTAACCCTTTCATTCTGCTGGATAGGAGGATTAGCCAGTTCTCCGTCGAGGACAACAATTATTTCTGTATCTGCCTCAATATTCTTTAGAACATCATCAATAGTGTTTGTTAAAAATTCCTCATTTCTTGCTGGGATGCAAATCGAGATTTCGTAGCTCATATTTGAGTGCAGGAATAATAATTTCTCTCCTTAACAAACATCCATGAACGAGTATTATCTCTTTTTTCGCCTTCGATGCGTTCCTTCCTTCCTATAATATACAAAGTTGGAATCCTGTAAGCCTCTTGGTATCCTCTAACCGCTGGAATAACGCCCATCAAATACTCTGGATTTTTGCGACTGATAAAATCATGTCCAGACACAATTCCTCCTATTTTTACTTTAGGAACCCACGCGGTTAAATCATTTACGACATGAGAGTATTCGTGATTACCATCCAAATAAGCAAAATCCAAGGACTCATTTTCAAAGTCCTTCGCGGCATCCACGCTGAACTTACGGACTAGCTCAACATCATAATCCCTGAGACGTTCTTTTGTCTCTTCGTAAAATCCATCTAGCTTCTCTTGTGAAACATGTTCACGATACCCCCTATAAGCCTTCCATGGGTCCACAAGAAACAATTTCACCCCAAGCATTCTTTGACAAATAGTTTTAGAATAAACACCTCTCTCTACTCCAATCTCAGCCCCCTTGGTAAATCCTAATTCATGAAACAGGGTAGGAAGATCATGTCTATCCATATTCGGAATTTCGACCTCTTTTCCTATGCCGAATCTTTCTTCAAGAAATTTAGATGTTTCCATAAAAACCTGAAATTATTCTAGCCCAATCAAACCTGTCTTGCACCTTTATTTTTTCTTCTTCTGTTACTGGCTCAGCCCCCTTCTCGAAGATTCTGATCAGAGACTTGAAAACATCCTCTCTTGGTGCTTCTTCAATAAATATCGCAATATCGTGAAACCATGACCTATAGTGAGGTTTTTCAAAAACTATGGGTCTCGCTCCACACATAAAACCCTCAATTACTGGATACTCAAATCCTTCTATCCTTCTAAGACCCGAAACAAATTCGCATTGACTATATTTAATTGCTAAATCCGAATCAGAAATACCGTTGCTGCACTCTATTCCTTTACCTATCTCTGGACCAACATGGAATATCTTCTTTCCCACTCGCATTGCAGCGACGTTACATTCTTTTACACTTTCAGTGAGATATGAGAGTCCGCTACTTGCGATGACGTATTTTCTCTCTCCAAATTCATGCCTGAAATACGTCCCCAGAGGCGAATGGTAAAAATTAAAATCACAAACTTCCCCGTCCTGCTCACAAAGAAGTTTTAAGTCATAATATGACCAAACAGCCTCCGCGCCACGCCAGAGAGGAATCCACGACTTTATATCAGGAGTTTTTGTGCTCCTAACTGCGTATTGGACAATGGCGTATTTTTTACCTTGTTCTTTCAACCTTTCGATTAAATCCGTCATTCTTTCCAATCTACCGATGATATTCACGATAACAAGATCTGCGTCGTCTATGTTATTCACTATCTCCACTGAACTGGGGGCGTGTTTTTCTAAGGCGTTAATCACCCTTGTCATTCCCCTGTCTCCTTTTTTGTGGGTTCTGGTGAAAACCCTCATTTGCCCCAGTGTAATTTCTCCCTCTCTTTTAGTTTCTCAACTTCTTCATCCGACCACCCTGGCATCGGCATAAATTGATCTATCAGCCAAGAAAGAGGATATTTTTGGTCTTGCCAAACTTTTTCTCCTGCGAAGAATCGCATATTCATATTTCTACCTTGTTTAAGCCAGCTACCATTCAAAGAGTATCCTCTACCATATTTTTTGCCCTTGTGCAAGTGAAAAAAATGCGCCTTTTTATTTGTCATAACCATCCCATCTCCTGCTAGATATGCCCGGAATGAAAGTTCTTGCGCCTCGCTCCAAAATGGTCCCCAATTTTTATCATCCATAAGACCAAGTTTCTGAAAGTATTTTTTTGGCATCATCCAGCAACTCCCTTGAAATCCTATGTTTGGCGAAATCAATTCATCTTTTTTTTCTCTCGATCTCTCATCCCACTTTCTTCCATTTAATCCTGCCCCACCATAATCAGATGGGTTGTCTGGGAATGAAAGATACTCATAATCAATATGAGGCTTCCCCACATCCTGTTCACACCAATTCTCAGCATCAAGGCGTCTTCGTTGTGGGATAACCACCCAATTGTCTTCGCACTCAGACGTTAAAACTTCATCAAACCCTTTTGACACGGAACAGTGACCGTCGATCTTCACAAGATAATCTCCCTTTGCTATTGCTGCACAAGAATTTATTCCAGCCCTCATACCCATCGGTATCCCTTTATGTATATAAATAACCCTCGGATCGTCAATAGGATCACACCAATACCCATCGAGCGACACGATCACCTCAACATCTCCAGTACAGTTTTGTAAAATATCACGAATCGTATTGTCGAGGAATTTTTCATTGCGGGAAGGTATTAAGAAGGATGTCTTGGGCATGAATGAATTCTAACCAATCCCATAAGCTGCCGCAAGGAATTTTTCTACCTCTGTAATATCTGCGTTTTCTGGAAGACTGCACTTCTCAAATTCCTCTTTACAGTGTTCCTCTAGCTGAAAAATCCTAGAAAAAATATCGCTGTCTGACTTTAGCCCGTTTTTTATTTGTACTAATTCCTCCAAGACTCCACCAGAATACTGCCCTATCAGTTCTCCTGTCTTCAAAAGATGCAACAGCTGGTATAGGGTTCTAACATGGGCACAAGCATATTTGTATTTTCTGTTATCCCTTATGCCGTCATGGTCACGGAACTTTTTCTCCTGATTTTTCGAGTATCCTAAAAAGGCGTGAAAGCACCTTTTTGATAGGAATTTTGGTAATAATTTCTTCAAATCTTCGCCTAGAGGCGTCGTTGTTTTCGGAAGACCAACTAATACCTCTAAGGAAGATGGATTGCCCTGAGCGCACATTTTTAGGAACTTACATAATTCGTATGCAGTTGCATCCGTGTTCTCACCCTCAACCCAATGAGAATCCTTGACCGTTCTAAAAGGAGAAATAATTTCGATAGGAGAAACCATAAAAACACCCCTTATATCTTCGTCGCTCTCTGGCGTGGCAGTACCGTGTAACCTAGAGCCGACGATGGTTGTGAGGATGAAATTCTTTTTCATCTTAGAAATCATAATTAGGGTCTCCAACCTGAAAAACGTGAAGCCCCATTTTTCTCCATGCGTCACAAACTCTCGGTCGGTCGTCCACAATAAACCTAGGGTTGAATTTTCCTCTTATATTTTCATCAAACATTCTAGTCTTAATCAATGCATCGTTCTCTGTATTACCCTCTGGTCTTATAAAGAAATGGTGGTATTTTATTCCGTGTTTTTCGAGCCACTCCTTCGTTTCTTTTTCGCAAACCCCATCCCTTCCTGTCAAAATAATAATTTGATAACCAAGATCGTAATATGTTCTAGCCATGTGAGCAACTGGCTCGTTGACATCATCTTCTCCTACTCTGGACCAGTCGAAAGGTCCACGGTTTTTCATCAAAGCAAGCGTACCGTCAGCGTCGAAAATTGCAGCATCAGGGAGCGAGTCGTCCATTTCATAACTATGCCTATGCACCTTCGGTCGTATGTACTGATTATACATTTGCATAATCACCTTAACACCAACAGGATTTTCTCTTTTTGAGTCTCTATCAATACAAACATCAAGGGGGGTATCGAATTCTTTAATTTCAAAGTCTGCGCCATGAAATTCTGCGAGAGAACGATATCTCTCTTCGTGGTAAGGATTGAAGTTTGTAGAATCTATTATCGGGATTCGACCAGATTCCAATGCCGCCTGTGCAATCGAAAATTCAAACGCCTGAATCATTTTTTCCTTCGCCTTGCTCCATTTTCCATCGTGGAACATTTTTCTTAAATCATCTTTTGAAATTCTGACATATTTTATGGGGTCTTTTTCGACCAACGAACGGGCGTGTGTGCTTTTTCCAGAACTGGGTAAACCTCGTAAAAAATATATCTTTACCTTATTTACCATTTTATTCTTCATCTTTAGAGAACGGTAGTGAATAAGGAGGCTCAACCATTTTCCATATAATTTCAGAATAGTCCTTTCCATCATACATGGAAAATAGGATGGAACTATACTCACCACCCATTGCTCTTGCCATAGACGCAAAGTATTTTTTCCTCTCTTTTTGATCTTTTATTTTTTTCATCGAACTCATATCCATAATTGCTTCAAGTGTCTCCTTAGCCTGAGATTCTATATCGTTGTAATCGAATTCTATGTCCCTATATACCTTATTTGCCCATCTGAAAAATTCATCTGGCATTCCCTCTATCAGTTTCAATATGTCATCACCATTCTTCATGCCTTCCCAAATCTTTCGAGAGCTTGTCTGCGTTAAAATAGAGTGGAACCTGACATATTCTGGCAATTTGATTTTTACTCTCAGATCGTCTTCAAATTTAACAACAACCCCTTCATTTTGCCCATCATCTATTGCAGAATCCAAATATTCATCTTTTGAAAGTTCAAATTTTTTCACAATAGGAAACCCTACATTCTTAGCCACAGCCTCACAATATTTTCTGCCCATACTCTTCCCTGTCTCATTATCCAAAACATCTAGGAGTATAAGTTCCTCAAAATTATATTTTACGACGATTCTATTTTGTGGGTGAATTAACTCGAATAAAAGACTTTTCCCCTCTGGGAATCTAAAAATTGGCAAATATTTCTCAAGGAATAAATTCTTTCCAATTTCTGCTTGGACTGATTTGAAACTACCGACCGTGGAGAAACGCAAAAAACCACCGTACTTAAAAACCATAAAAAGAGATCCGTCCATTTTTTCCGTCACCTCATATTTTTTACTCCAATCTATTTTTTGCAATATAATCCCGTCGTGTTCTGAGTCGTTGAAAAATTTTCTAAATCCCCTCGCAACAACATTCCCACCATCGTCGAGAACCAATCCCCTACAAATTATAGAAAGATCGTCCCATTTTCTTTCGTAGGCACATTTTGCTGTGTATTTATATATTGTGAGCGGTAATCTGCTGTGCCGAGATGATCTAACGAGACCGCGCTCCACTAGATCATTTATTTTTTCTATGTCAACCCTCGTCATTTTTAAGAGAAGAAAGCATATTTTCGACTGCTTTTCTACTCTCTTCTTTCTCTTCTACTAGTTCTTTTGGTGGATACTCCTGATCTAAACCTATAAGAAAAAATCCATATTCAAAATACTGGAATTGACATGTTTCGAGGGATATTCGCGTAGCCTCCTGTTTGCTATCTGCGACCATCATGCAACTTCCCTTTTTGAGCTGTTCTTTTGTTGACATCGCGCTTGCAAAATCCATATAGCCCCTCCATTTCCCATCAGGACATTCTAAGACGACGAGGACATTATCTGCTGACACTATCTTTGTTGGGCAAGTTTTTGCAAAAGAACCTCACTCTCCCACTCATTCCTAGCCCAAGAAATGAAATCCTCTCCGTTCTCGTACCTCTCAACCACCCCACCCTCCTCATATGATTCCATCCATTCTGACTCTAATTCTTCCCTGTTCTCTTCCAGCCACAAATCGAAACTGATATGTTCCATGTGTAAATACTAGCAGATATTTCTACAAAAATCAATAGCTCAGAGCAACAATTTTACATAGATGTCATCCTTATTTAATCCTGTCTCATGAGCAGCAACTGACGCAAATTGATAGATAATCTGATCCAATACATAATCTAAAGAATCCCCAGATGTAGAATCCCATAAAAAGTCAAGAGTCCTGATGCTGGCCAGCATAATGTCTGATATTCGAGCGATCCCGTTTTCTGACGCACCATTCTCTACCATTGTTTCTCTGCATGAAACATACGCATTAGCAAGCCGCTGTTTTCTAGTTTGCTCAACCATTTTCTTTGGAGAGGAACTTGATTTCTTTGTCCGCGAATTCCGCAATTCCCGAAATTTCAGCCTCTGATGATTTTTGAAAAAAATAATCGACATTAATTCTAAGGTTCCTATAGGGCGTTTTACTCATTCCAAATTTAAGAAGCATCATTTTCATCAGGTTCTTATATTGCTCTTCTCTGGGGGTAAATACTACCCCGCCATCACACATCAACATTGACAGTGCTCTTCTGCTCGGACAGTGAATTCTAAAAACATATCTTATCTTTATTGATTTTTTCCCGTTTAACCTCTCTCCCCGCTTACATAGCTTGTCCATATTTGGATCAATCAGAGCGACTGAATATTTCCCCATGAATTCAGCGGCTCTCAGAAATGCCTTTTGTGTTACCGAAATATAGGAACACGATTCCTCTTCTGGTGGGGAATTCAATCGAACTATTTTTGATTCAACCGTCTCTCCGTTACAAAGAAATTCATACGCACCGATGGCGATGTCTCCTTGCTTCTTTGCATACACATAAATATCTGATATGAACTCTGCCTCGTATTGCATGAAAAGACATTACACTTTTTTAATCCAGTGTTCAAATACTTTTATTGTTTCTCCATCCTCTGTTTTCATAAAATACCGTGGGGTTCCGCACATATCTTCTTTTTCACCCGTATACTCCAAAAGGGTACCGATTGGGATACCCTTTGGGTTACTATTTATGATCTTAAATTTGTCACCTTCTTGCCAGTCCATGCTGCGATTATAGCTGAGATACCAGCATTTTCAATATCTGATTCTTGGATTCCTTTGTTAGATTGCAATTTAAGACATCTCTCATTACTGAGAAATTTTCTTTTTCTGATTTCTCAACTTTCTTTTCTTGCTCTTTGGTCTTTGGGCTTTCTATTTTAGTTATTTTTTGTTGCCCCTTGTCCTGAAAAGCATCAATAAAAGATTGAAGTTCAGAGTGAAATTTCTTAGTCGTACTTTTTCTATGCCCTTTTAGAACTTGGCATAGGCTTTCTGGAGTAAGGCTGATATATTCTCTACCAATCTGTTTTTGGGAAAGGCCAGAGGATTCAATTGCGCTAGATAACCTCTTTCTAAGGTCGCTATTTATTTTAACGAGCGGAACGCCGTTTCTTTTTTTAATAGTGTACGATCTTTTTTTCTTGGAACGACCATATTTTTCTAATTTGCTATTTTTTGAGACTACACCGACTGTTGTTATGGGGGGGGGTGTGACCACCGGACTGAAAGTATCCATGATTTTTTTTGGGAAAAAATTAATCATGTAAAAATACTAGCATAGCCAAATAACAAAGTCAAATCTTTTTCTTCAGTGCTGCTCCTAATTTGGAGTACCGATCCAAGGTTTGATAATAGTAACGATGCAAAAACCGAAGTGAAAATGCCTCTTGAATACCCCTTGCCTGTATCAATTTCCATAACCAGATCAGGCGGCCACATCGTCCGTTCAGGTCTTCACACGGATGAATGTATTCATATTCATTGTGTGCTTTCCATGCGTCCATCTCATCAAAATTCTCCCAAAATTTATCCATTAACTTTTGAACGTCTCTCCAGTCTGGGCAAACATGATTGCCAATCTGAACACTGCATCTCCTGTATTCCCCCTTATACATCAAGCTGCGACCTTCTGATAAAGATAAGTGAAGCTCTAAAAATTCCTTTTCTCCTATCTTCTCATACTCCAAAAATTTCTTTGCAGCACTAACATCGTTTCTATTAAGAACACCTATCCAATTCTTTTCGTCTTCAAGTTCAAACTCTATGGCGTTCGACTCGCGCATGAACTTTTCAATAAGATTTTCGGGGATTTCCATGGGAGAATACTAGCAGTTTTTTCCAACGAAATCAACCACTTTTTTCTGTACCAGAGTAGTGGCAGTATTCCTTAGCTGCCTCCAAAAGTTTCAGCTATCTCTTCTCGATGTCCAAAAGAAAAATCCTGTATTTCTGTGCCTCATTAGCAAGAACATAACGAAATTGGTTAATCTTCTGAGCCTTCGTGCATCGTGCCGCACCAGTCTCCTCTAGGTACTGGAGGCTTTCTTTCACCTCCTCATCCAATTCGACCCGAAACTCCCAAAAAGACCTCTGCAACCTCGCCCTCTCATTCTCGCACGCATCTGAGATTTCTCTCGACAGTTCATCTAGCTCATTTGAGTCTGATGGAGCGGAGTTAATCATGTGGTTCATGTCAACGGATGTCCATTCGCTCATGCTCCAATATTAACACACGCGTCAAGATTTCAAAAATCCCCCCCTTGTGTAAATACCTCGTCATGGTGTACGATGGTATTTGTGTCGGCTCCTAAAAAGAGAAAGGGCGAAGACGACTACTACAAGGTAGTAATTATTAGCGACCCCCATGCACAATTCTTAGACCAAAAAGCATTTAATCTATTCTTACAAATTTATACAGAAAATAAATTTGACCTTCTCGTTTGCAACGGTGACTTCATGGATTTCCCAACACTCTCGTCTTTCGCTAAGAGAATTGAGACCTTTAACCCATATATCATTAAAGAATATAGCCTTGGAGAAGAAATTGATTTCGTCGAAAAAAATATATTAGACCCCCTTCATAACGCACAAAAAAATACACCAAAATTATTCAGGATAGGAAATCACGAAAAGCGCTTCCTCCGACCAGTCAGAGACAACGCCACTGCCCTGTCTGAAATCCTCGAAGAGTGCAGAAAAAGAGGATCAACAAAACTAGAAGAATTACTACACTTTGACAAATATAACACAAAAATCAGCTACCGACATACCGATATTCTTAGGGGAAAATTTGCACTAATCCACGGTACACACCTTGGACAAAATAGATGCGAAAAATACCTCAGAGAATTTATGATGTCTGGTACGAGCGGACATTCACATCAGGGTCTCCGAGGAGAAAAAACAATATACGGGAAACAGGGAATAGAATGGGTAGAGAGCTTTTGTCTGAGAACAATAAAAAATATCGAATATATGGAAGAGGGGATGATACCAAATTGGTCACACGGATTCGTAACGGTATGGTTCAAAAAGGGAAGCGACCGTATGCACATCAAACAACATAAATTCAATGGGTACGAGTGTGAGTTCCACGGAAAGGTTTACCGCTCTTGAGTTCTGAGGCACATGCCATGGATGAACCGAGAAGCCACTTGGTCTTTAGCCTAGTGGTAGTTCACTTATTCTTCTCTTTTCCTAGAACCCTTAGAAGGAAAGCGCCAAAATCATTATTAAAATATCCTAAAGTGGTTCCCATGAGGGCATGTAAGAAAAAAGGCGTTTGTGAATCGTTAAATTGAAAAATTGCATTTGTTACTGATAAAGTCCATAAAATAATAATAATCGTATTAACGATAGCAATGGCAGCTTTTCTGCCCTCAATCCTAGTGACATCTACCCCTATCAACCCTCTCATAATCCAGCCAAAAACAACCCCTACTGCAAATCCAATTGCGAGAGCTGTAAAACTATCAATAAATTGTAAAAAGGCGTAGTCGATCATGTTGGGTATGTAATAGTCTTCACCGCCCCCTTCTTAAATTCAACGACAAAGTGATTATCACATCCATGTTGTATATCATGGACAGCCCCTCCAGCAAAAAACAATCTCACAGTTCCATAATATTTTCCACTTAGGCTTTGGGAATCAGTGGGCGTTATCGGTATCTCTAAAATCCCCAATGAAATATCTATGTCATCGGTATCTTTCGTGAGAACCGCATCTGCGTCTGCGTCACCGATATTTCTCTTGAGAAGAAAAAGAACATCTTCGATAGCCGCTGGGTCAATATCCTGCTTTCTATCTTCTGTCACTGACCACCCTTTTGAATAGGTCAACTCTATCTGAATGACCCTATTGTTCCCCGATGGTGCTATAGCCTTTGACATATAGATATTATATGTCAACTCTCCAATTTTACCCACAGATTATGTATTGCTAAGAAATTATTGCATTTCGTGGAAAAATGTGCTACACTTCCCATATATTATCACCTATTTCTCAATTAAATATGAGCTGTATAGTCGCAATCCGAAATGATAAAGGTGTAATAATGGGGGCAGATTCCTGTGTATCAAGTTACTATCATCGTGCGACCCCTCAAAAGGAACCAAAGATCAAAATGGTCGGGGAATATATATTCGGCACCGCTGGTGGCGCAAGGGAGGGGCAGATCATCAAAAATGCCATAGCAACAAAAAAATATAATGAGAAAGATGATTTCTTTTATCATTGCATTAACATCCTCATACCAGAAATAAAAACTGCTCTGGGACAGGCTGGGTGCCTTAAAAAGGAAAGAGAAATTGAGGAATTCAACGGAGAGATACTTATAGGGCATGGGACTAGGTTGATGAGGGTAGGAGGCTCTTTCGCTGTTATAGAGCACATTGATGACTTTTTAGCTATAGGATGTGGCGAGGAATGGGCAATAGGGGCAATGTACGCATTGAAGAAAAACATGAAAAAAATGTCGGACAAAGAGGTGCTAGAAAATGCCCTACTCGCTGCGACCCAATATTCTGGATTTGTGAAGGGACCATATCATTTCCTACAAAACTATTAGTATGGAAAAGAATTTTGTAGACATGGTTATAAAGAAAATCGTAGAATCCAGAGATGGGTGTAAGCATGAATGTGAATACGGAGAAGGGCATGTGTTTGATACCTATTGTGCTAAATGTGGCATGTCGGTAAGAGATTACAAATTTGAAGACTGGATAGACCTCGAAGATGTTCTAAGGGCAACGTGGACAGACGATTCTGTAAAAAAATATTTAGAAGTTAGGACTATTGACATTCCTAGAGATGATATTATGGGGTCCAGAGATAGCATGATCGCCAGTATCGTCTATTCATGGGAACTGGGTAAAACACTGCGCGAACAAAGCGAAGAAACATTGAAATTTTTAGACTCAATTCTCCCACCATCTTTATGATAAAATTTATATCATACATTCTCATCGCACCATTCATATTTTTCTGTATCCTCTTTTTTATATTAACAGTAATAGTAAGCGCAATGATGGCATTTGATGGAATAAAAAATGGAGATATAGAACTGATATTTATTGGTGCAGGAATATTTTCCTTATTTCTTTTTGTATTAGGAATTTGGATAATGCCAAAATAAAAGATATGAAAATAATAATGTTAGACATTGACGGCGTATGTAACCAAATGGGTCCCTCCTACTCAACACCCATAAAAATGGTTGGCGATATTTTAACTCAGGTTGAGCCAGAGATTATCTATAGGTTTAATCTTTTGGTGGATAGGACTGACGCAGAAATAGTCCTTTCTAGCTCTTGGAGATACCACCCAAACTGGAGAGAAATAATGAAGGCGAGTGGGATTGTAAAATCATTTTTAGACAGAACCCCATTTGATCGTTCTTACTCATCTAGGGGTCATTCAATACAGGCGTGGCTGGATGATCATACAGAAGTAGAAAAATATGCGATAATTGACGATGATCGGGACATGCTTCCAGCACAACTGCCAAACTTCTTTCATTGTAATGAAGAAGAAGGATTAACAGAGGAAATTGCAAAGACCATAGAACTTCACCTTTCTTAAATGGAACTCAGGCCCTACCAGCGTGATTGTGTCGATGCTATATGGAAGGCTGTGGATGAAGGTGAGAAATTAATGATAGTTGTCATGGCTACAGGGCTTGGGAAATCCGTCATACTAGCAGATATACCTAAAGTTATCAAGGGTAGAGGGGGCAAAACTTTAATAGTAGCGCACAGAGAGGAGCTGCTTAACCAAATAAAAGAGAAAATAGAACTCATATCTCCTGAATTAAAAATAGGAGTGGAACAGGCAGAAAAAACAGCTCCACCATATTCAGATGTGATCCTCGCTAGTGTCGCCACCATAGGCAGAAAAGATTCAAAAAGATTAAAGAAATTTAACCCAAATGAAATTCAATGTATACTACTTGACGAAAGCCACAGATCGGTTTCTGATGGTTTCAGCAATGTTCTCTCGTACTTCGGATGTAATAAAAAGGAAGGGATTAAGCCTGATTGTCCTTTTGTGGTCGGCTTCACTGCCACACCGTTTCGTGGGGATTCGGTTGGGCTGGAAAAGGTATTCAATAAGGTGGTTTATACATACGACATAAACACAGGAATTGAAAATGGATACCTTAGTGATATACGGGCCTATAGTATTTTTACAAATCATAAACTCAATGTAGGGGTTAGGGCTGGGGATTTTGCAATCAACGAGCTATCAGAATCAGTGAACAACCCGATAAGAAACAAGCTAGTTGTTGATTCCTATAAAGAAATATGTGGAGGGGAAAAGGCTATATGCTTCACCGTAGATGTTCAACACACTTTTGATTTATGTAATCAATTTCGGTCATCTGGATTTTTGGCACACCCAGCACACGGCGGTATGCCAAAAGACGAAAGACATGATGTTGTTGATAGGTTTAGGAACGGAGATATACAGGTTCTCTTGAATTGTTCTATGTACTGCGAAGGATTCGATGCGCCTGAAACAAGGGCTATACTCATGGCTCGACCGACAAAGAGCAAGACCCTATGGCAACAGTGCATAGGGAGGGGCACAAGAATCACTCCCACCAAGAATGAGATGAAACTGTTGGACTTCGTCGATAGCTGCAAGCGCCACAGGCTAGTAACCTCCAGCTCCCTCATCGGTCTCGATGAACCCCTCCGAGCAAAAGGTCAAAGAATAATGAAGATGAAAGATAAAATCGACGAACTAAGAAACCGCCACCCCAACAAAGACCTCTCAAAAATTGATCTTGAGAATATCGACAAAGAAATTGAAGAGATAAATATCTTTGAGATGGCTACGCTCCCCCCTATTATCATGGAGAATAGCAAATATAAATGGGTTCAATATCTTGATGGATATAAGATTTTTCTCGGAGATAATGAAAATGGAGAAAAGAGATATTGTGAAATAAGACCAAATATCGTTGGCACATACGAAATCCATATTTATACAATGGTTAAAAATCCCAAAGAGAGAATAGAAATGGATGGTCTTTACAGAAAAAATGACAGTAAGCTGGTTGGTTCTGCGCCGACCGATATAGATGCTATAAAAATGGCAGACTCATTTATAGAGCAAAATATGGCATCTTCCAAAAACCTCATTAGCCAAGATGCTAGGTGGAATAATGATGTAGCTACACCTAAACAGGTGAGATTTCTTACGAGAAACGGTCATAACAAACAAGACGCAGAAATGCTCACAAAGGGGCAGGCGTCGAATTTGATATCAAATATAATCAATTCCTTCAAGGGCTAGAAAAAAGTCTTGCTTTTGTTATTGACACAGTTTACAATGCTGGTGTTAATTTTTATTGATTCTATTTCCATGGTAAAAGAAAGAAAGATCGGAACGAAAGGACACAAAACACTGATGAGTGAATGGCGTGTCGCCAAGAATCTCAGCCTAAACGATATAGCCAAAAAAATGGGCATAACAAGGGAATGTGTACGTTTATGGGAAAGGGGACGGACGAGGGCGAGCTTAGAAAATATCATATTTATTGCTGGAATTTTGGGAGTAAAGCCGCACGATATCGAGAGACATTTTGCTGAGGAGGCGATGAAAAGGCGGGGGATAATGTCGTATGGAGATGAAGGGGAGGAGGAGAAAAAAGAGCTGAAGGTCTTCTAGGGTCTTGACAGAATCATGGAGAACTGCTAGGGTTTTGTCATGGAACAACTATATTCCGACCTCGAACGGCACGATGGCATTGAGGGGGACATGAAAGATGAGCTGAAAATGCTCTATCCCGACTTCCCTGCCCTCGATTCCGACTCTCCTCCACCCATGCCTCAGGCAATGGTTGTAGGGATCAGGAGTGGAACGATGAGGATCAAGAGCGAGGTGCACCAATAATCGTATCATTTTGATACGATTTGACAGAATAGCCCTAAAGGTGGATAGGGGGTCTTTGTTCTAAAATTGGTTGAATGGTGGAAAGATTTATATTATGGTGGGGGTATGAGACCTGTGAACAGATTAAACATAGAGAATGGACAAAAGTTCAATAAGTGGACAGTTATTAGGGAAGAAGATCCAGTCATATATAGCAACGGAAAAAGAAAAAGACTTTTCCTATGTAGGTGTGAATGTGGGAAAGAGAATGTTGTACGCCTTGATAATATTAAAAATGGTAGGTCTCTATGCTGCATGAACTGCAAAAATGTTTTTCGAGCACACAGTATGTCTAAAACCGAAGAACATAATATATGGATGGGGATACAGAACAGATGCTATAACTCCAAGGGGAAACCACATAAAAATTACGGAGGAAGGGGTATATCAATGTGTGAATCATGGAAAAATGATTTTATGGAATTCTATAACGACATGGGGCCAAGACCGTCAAAAAAACATTCTATTGATAGAATTGATAATAATGGGAATTATTGCAAAGAAAATTGTAGGTGGGCAACGCAGGAGGAACAAAATAGTAATACTAGACAAAATTTCTATATAACACACAACGGAGAAACTAAAACATTGGCTCAGTGGGAAAGGAAAACTGGTATATCCAAAACAGCAATAAAATACCGTATAAATTTTAAAAAAAGGCGACTATCCCTTGGAAGCTAGGACACTATGATTTACTCTCTTACTGTGACAGGCGGACTATGGCAGTAGACCCTTTCATTATTGGCTTCTGGCTCGGCGCTATTTTTTCTTTCTTTTTGACTTCGGTAGCTTCAGCACTGGTGTATCTCCGTCTTCGGCATTACCCAAATCATTAGCCGATAGTTCCATCGGTTCAGAAGTGCCACTTTCTTTTGAGTATCCTTTTGAGTGTTGTAGTTTTGCAATCTCTTCACGTTGCTGTTCAATTTGACTATATTGACCTTGGATTTGTTGTCCTTGGTATTCATGCTCCCTTACAAATCTCCCCACTCTATAGCTCCCGTAACAAATAGCAGGAATGACTACGACAAGAAATCCCCAGTTGCCCACAATACATTGCCACGCAAAACTTGCTATTTGTTCTACGTCTGGCGGGACATTGCTCATTTCTTCTTTGGCAGTGAAACTTTAAGTTCGCCATATTTCTTTTCGTATTCCTCTATTTTTTCCTGTAAACGAAGCATTAACTTCTTAGCATGTTTTGGAGTAAATACGTACTGTCCATCAACAACAGAGCCTGTCTGTAATGCCAATATAAAGTGTTCTTCGTTAAACAAGACAAATGCCCTGTCACAAAAATAGCGACGCGGATCGCCAATTTCTACTTTTACTGTTTCTTCGTCATTCTGCTTTGTGGGTTTTGCCATAGTGAAATGGGGAAAGAAACTAGACGATAGTATCAGTCTGTTATCTTTTGCTCCACCTATCTTTTACTTTTTTGAAGTATTCAATTCTGCTATCAATCTTTACGATTTCTCTCGGATAAAAAGAGAGCATTACATCACACAGTTCAATCATCCAATCCTTTCTACTGTAATGTGAGTTAACAAGAATCTTGTTGGAGTTGGCAATCTGAATTTGCCCCCACCCCAATGCACCTACAGTAAGACATTCCCAAGATAAAAATTCGATAGGAACAAAATGAACCTTATCCACTTCAATATGATTTTCATTCGCTGAGTATGCAACCATCAATATCACAAAGTAGTTTTTATCATCTTCATAGAATCTTGCCAGCCTCTCAACGGATGTTAAGTTTGGCATATTAAAGTGTGTATCCATTCTATGTGTTTTAATATCAACAACATGGTAGCATGAATTCTTGTCTGTGAATGCAACATCAGCCATTGCTCTTCGTGCAAAGTCAGAAGAGTATTCGGAAATATATTTGCCAAGAATTTTATCAAAATTGTCCTCCAAAACGCTTTGTATTGCATCACCTACTGCACGAGGGCTTGATATTGTTCTGGCTGATAAAAAGTCCTCTTCTGCGTTCAGAAAATCCTTTATCTTTTTTTGGATAGAAACATACTTATCTGTGCTGAATATAATGCTGCTCATTACGAAACCAGAGAAAATAAGTCTGCTTCCTGTTGTACCCTATTTGGCTTGCCTTTCTTCTGGTCTGCAAGCGAATTCCTTTCCCAAAATACTCCATCACAATATCCCTGAATAGAGTTATCACCTTCTGCCATTTCTAGCCTTCTTTCAGTCAAACATGCGTAAAGTTTGTCGCTTTCCACTCCACAATATCTCCTTCCTAACTTCTTAGCTACAACCGATGTTGTACCAGAGCCAAGAAACGGATCAAAGATCATATCACCCTCTTTGGAGCTTGCCAGTATTATTTTAGCAATGAGCTTTTCAGGTTTTTGTGTTGGATGATCTGTATTTTCTGGCATTGACCAGAAGGGAATGGAAATATCAGTCCAGAGATTGGAAGGTGATGTCAGACGGTAATTCCCATTTTCTTCTGATTGCCAGTCCTTAGCCTCTCCATTTTCATTTTTATATGGAGCTATCACTTTCTTTTTCAATTTAACTTCTTCCACATCGAAGAAAAAATCATCACCTAACGTTCCGTACCAAATATCCTCAGAGCAGTTTTTCCAGTTAGTTTTTGCCCCACGACCTTTTTCTCTTTCCCATGTAATTCTATTTCGTATGGTAAAATACTTCGACATTACGCGTTCTACTGCACTAGATGATTTCCAGTCGCAACAGACATATACGGAAGCAGTAGGCTTGAGTATTCTTGTAAGTTCAGATAGCCATGAATCTACATATTGTTTGTAATCATTATCCTGCATCTTCTTAAAAGAATTGGAATTAAACGTCTTATTTAAGTTGTACGGCGGATCAATCACCAACAAATCAACGAAATTATCTGGTAAGCAATGTACTGCTTCAAAAAAGTCCTGATTTATCGTTTTACCATACAAGTAATCAGGTGTCACCCTTTCCTTTAATTCTATTAGATTGTGTGACAGTCTTTTCATTTCCTGTTCATCTAGCGTAATAGTTTTATTGCGTTCTGCACGAATTTTGTTTTCCATAAAACGAAGGGGTAATTGACCTCATACTAGCGACATTTATTTCTAGTAGCAAAAAATGCTATAATCCCCTACATGCCAGACCATTCCACTGACCAGAACAGCTTCTTTAGGCTCCTCAACCTTGCCGCTACGACACGCGTGAAAGGAGAAGATCGAAAAGATGGTTTCCACTCTTCCGATGATTGTAACGCCACTGAAATTCAGAAACATAAGCGTGGAGCATCTTCGGAGAAATAACGTGATGCGTACCGTCTAGGCTGCGTTTTAGTTGGCTCCAAAAGCCTTCAATGGTGTTTGTATGCGTTCCATTCTCTTTGGCGTACTGCTTAGCTCCATGCTGTACCGTGTCATGCTCCATTTCCAGTAGTGTTGCGATTTTCTTGTAGGTCTTGAGTTCATCGGTCATAACTTTCGTACCCTTGGCGATATTGTTTTGGAAGTGTGGAAGCAAGGTTGACGCTCTTACGTTCTCTACAACGGAAGCGTTCATTTTGCCCTTTCTCTGTACGGCTCCAAACACAATCGTTTTTCCTTCTGCTCCACGCCCACGTTTACCTTTTCGCTTACCACCTACAGCCGTTTCATCGGCTTCTACTTCCCCGAAAAGCATTGTGGCATTCTCCTTCATTAGCTTCCGTACTTGATGCCCGATTCTATAGGCGCATTTGTAGGTAACGTCCAAAGCCCTCTCCAGTTCCTTCGCTGATACACCATTGCGAGATTGAGAGAAAAGAAAGATGGCAAAAAACCACTTCACAAGGTCTGTAGAAGAATGGTCAAAGATCGTTCCCTCCTTCGGGAAGATGTGAGAGCAGCCGTTCTTACAGGTGTAGCAAGCCCGTGTAGGGTGCTTGTAGAACTTTGTCTCCCCGCATTTCGCACACTTTGGTTCGGGGAAGCGTGCGTTGAAGAGATATGCCAGACAGGTGTTGTTATCGGGGAATCTCTTGTGGAAGTTGAGAACAGAGAGGCGTTGTGCTTTCATAGGTGAGTAGGAATGTACCTATAGTCTAGCTTTTACCTTCCTAGTCGTCAAGGGATAATCACCTAAAAAAATGTCAGCAGAGGACGCACTATCAACACCTACTGACAAAATTAAATATGATAATGCAAAAAAGATAAGATATAATGGACAAACAAAAACTATATCAGAATGGTCTATGGAAACTGGTCTCCCCTGCTATCTTATTTACAAAAGAATAGAAAGTGGATGGGACACTGAAAAAGTTCTAACAACAAAACACAAAAAATACAAAAAAAGAGGGAGATGTTAATCTCCCTCAAATTTCGCAGAGAAAAGACGATTCAGAGCAAATTTTTCTTGACCAAAAGTGCATCATAAAACGTTTTCGCATCGGATGTTACATCATAATCACCATCAAGATTGAACTCAATGGAATACTGCCCTAAGCGAGGTTCCTGGTCATTCGCGTGATTTATCTTCTTGAACGTCCAGTGTGATGTTCCATCTGTGCTATGGTAGAACGCAACTCCATCCCCAACAGCCGTTCCGACAGTAACTGGAGTCAAATAACGATAATCAGCGTTATCCGAAGCTGCTACCATGAGCGTAAGCATGTTGGTTAAGTACGTTTTCAACTGATCTGCCGATCCCCCCTCGTCGGAGAAAACGACACCGCCCTTTACAGCGTCTGTGTCATTCACATCGTCTGCATCCCGTTCTGCGATAACGAGAGAGTCATGTACGACACCAGTAACGTGTGTCAGGGCTTTTGTATTTCTATTGATAATAATAGCAACAGCCATTTGTAAAATTAGAATAAAATAAAGTATAGATAGTATCTCCTACTATTTACACGTTGACAACCCCCTATTCTATATTTTACAAATAGTTGTTATTATAACATATTTTTTATTAAAATCAATGTTCTGTTTTTCATGATCGTGCTATGATAAAAACATGAACAAAGGGAAATCTCGACGGGCATCTAAACATAAGAAAAGCGGAAAGTATTCTAAGACTTTCAGTCGTTCGGTAAAAAAGAATGGTATGTGGAGAGGGAAAGTTGTGGACAAAATTGTTCATGATGCCTACCTTTCTGAACTCCGCCAAAAAACTAAGGCAGTCTCGGCAAACGGCTAACAACGACAGCCAGCTCCTCTCTTGTAACAAAATCAGTGGGTCTAAATAGCCCATCTTCGCCCCCCTTCATTATCCCCTTTTCTTTGCAATAGCGAACGGCTTCCTCGCTCCATCTTCCTATCTCTACGTCTGGGAATACTGGGATCGGTATGGGAATAGATGTATCTAGTTTAATGTTGGAAAAAGGTCGATATTGGTTGATTCTATAGGTATTTTTTACCAATTTCGCTGGAAAAACGAGCGGGTCAATCATTTGCTTCGTATCGTTGTTATAGCAAAAGAAATGTGTTTCATAGCCTTGATCTGCATAATCTCTTGTTCTCGCGATACACCACCCATCTGGAGGAGTATTGGTAGCCCCCAATGCCCTACCCCCGCAATATTTTGCTATTGTATCTGAAAATATAAGACCAGCATCATTAAATGCTCCATTCACTACCAATAATTCTGTAGGATGTTTCTGATAAAGATTCGCTAAGGAAACGAGAAAACAGCCAAATCCAGAAACCCGAAGATTGCTTCTGCCAAGGCTAGCATTTTGATAGCTAGGGTCGCGCTGCGAATGCAAAAAGGTTGTCATTGTTTATATTATAGAGGGTCTTTTTTGTTGGGGCAAGGCATTGACAACAATCTATTTTCTGATTAGAATTAAATAGATGCTGACAAGGGCATTTCTTAGAAGATTACTTTCCGTGCACTGCTTGTCCATTGCACGGAGAATAGTCTTTTATGGGCAAAGTTAAAGATATTACTGGACAGAAATTTGGAAAACTTACTGTCATTAAAAGACATGGAAATGATAATTTTGGGCAAGCAACATGGGGTTGCCTTTGTGAATGCGGAAAGAAAAAAGTAGTAACAGGATATGATCTCAGGGGTGGACGCTCAAAGAGCTGCGGATGCCTACAAAGATCTGGAACACATGGTAAATCCAAAACACGACTATACAGAACTTGGGTCTCGATGAAGACCAGGTGCCTTGACGAAAACCACAACAGCTATGCTTCCTACGGGGGTAGAGGAATTAAAGTTTGCGAATATTGGCTTAACCCAAAAAATTTTATGGATTGGGCATTAAAAAATGGTTACGATATGGCGCTGCAGCTAGATCGTATAGACAATAATGGAAATTATTGCCCTGAAAATTGCAGATATGTAACATCGAAGAAGAATAATCAAAATAGATCTAATAATGTTACATATATGGGAGAATGTGCGTCAGAAGCTAGCAGAAGATTGGGCGGAAAAAGAAATCTTGTTTCTAGCAGAATTCAATATGGAATGTCAATTGAAAAAGCATTTACAACTCCACTAATGAGGAAACAAGTATCCAAATGCTCATAAAGATGAGCCATCCCTCCTATCAAGGACACCATTAAAAATAGGCTCCCAGGATTCTCGAAAAATTTTATCCCACGTATACTGCTGCGCCCATTCGTATCCCCTTTCAACCTGCTTAAATGTTTCTGTACCCTCTTTGGGATGTGGCAATCTATTCCCCCCTTCGTCGGTACAGTCTATAAACACCCTCTTCATCTGTCTCGCCAGAGACACCGGATCTGTTACAGGACGAGGCGGATCTGAAAATTGTGAGGATCTGTCCATAAATCTCCAGTTCCAATAACCATTCGGACCATTCCCAGATACACAGAATTTTCCTCTCTCTGCATCGCCTTTATTGCCATATTCTTCGCCAAGGATTTCTATGCTGGCTGTATTTCTTGGCATGATCACTGGGGTTTTTGTGGCTAAGGATTCACTCAATTGAAATCCCCAGCCCTCGCCCCTGTTGCTACTTACAGAGCAATCCGCAGCATTATAAAACATATTTATCTCTTCAGTCGTGAATCCATTTGGCGGGATGGACGGGAAAATAATGTGGTCTGCAACATCCTTCATGTGCTCATCCCTAATATAAATAAGGTTCTCTCCTGGTCCAGAAATAGGGTGCATGTGGAGAAGTAATTTGGGCTTTGGGGTATTAAACTCCTGCTTCTTCCACCATCCCATAAAAATCTGGAAAGCGAACATCGTTTGGGGTATATCCTTCCTGACCTGATTCTTATTGAGGTTCATAAATAATGCCTGATTTCCATAGAGATGAAGCTCCTCTTTTCTAAAAACTTCCACCCCCTCCTCTGGAAGCGGCTTAAAAATATCTACGTTTGTCCCATGATATGCGATGGTAACCCTCTCTAGTTCTCTTTCTGGGATATGTTTTTTTAGCTGTTCCATACCAAAATTTGTATAGACAACAGGTTGGTCAAAAGACATCGCAGTTTTACACCATGTCTCAGGAATGTCAGAAGCATCCACTGGGAAATAAAAAATGCTTTTGAAATTCGCTCCCATAGCCCTTTTTCTAGCGAGTGCTGTAGATATTTCTTGCATCTGGAAACTATCTTCAATTGAGAAAAACACATCAAAATCTGTATTCATTATATATTTACATAATGCTTTTTTATTTAACTGCTTATCTCTTTCGTCTCTATCTGGGCTTCCTTCTAGCCTAGAATCAATAATTGTAAAGCGTTCGTCAGATTCTCCTGTGTGATTTATCGCCCAGATAGTAATATCACATTTATATGTCTTGTGCACAAGACCGAGGATTTCATTAGCCACACGCCCGAAGCCTGATGGGGCTAGGGGGCTATCACAAAATACGAGGATCTTCTTTTTCATGGAGGAATCTTAATCTTATTTTATTTTTAATACAATAGAAAATATTAATTTGACACAGAAATATTATTTAATTAAAATTAGATAGATGCTGACAAGGGCATTTTATAGAAGATTACTTTCCGTGCACTGCTTGTCCATTGCACGGAGAATAGTCTTCTTATGAGCAAGGTTATTTACATGAAAGGGGAGAAATTTGGAAGACTAACAGTGGTCAGAAGGGCAAAAAATGCTAACAATAGAAAGGCTATGTGGGAATGTACCTGTGAATGTGGTAAAAAAACAATAGTAATCGGTTACCAACTTAGATCAGGACGAACGAAAAGCTGTGGATGCCTTAGAATAGAAACAACTAGCAATAATATGAAGAGGCACGGGATGATAAATAGTAGTCTATATTGTGTCTGGGCTAGCATGAAGTCCAGATGCCTTAACCCAAATACTAGGTGTTATCATAGATATGGAGGAAGGGGGATAAAAATTTGCAAAGAATGGATAGAATTTCTACCGTTCTATAATTGGGCTACTGAAAATGGATTTGAAGACGGTCTTAAACTTGATCGAATAAATAACGACAGGGATTATGAACCGAAAAATTGCAGGTTTGTCACTCATGCAGAAAATATGAGAAACATGAATTGTAATGTAAAATACAAAGGCGAATGCGCTTCAGAGGCATCAAGAAGGTTAGGGGGAAATCCAAGCCTTGTATCATGTAGAATTTTCCAAGGAATGTCTGTAGAGGAGGCATTCACCACTCCATTAAGAAAAAAGGGACAGGTCTCGTAACCCATCCCTTATATTTTCCTACTGACCGATTTCCTTAGATTTTTCGTCTTTGACATCGGGAGCCGTAACGGTAACTTCTCCTTTGGGTTGGTTTACCGTCTGATTTGAAACAGAAGTTCTGGAAGCCAATAATCTCGCACTGTCCTGAGCGATTGGATACAAACCAGTCACGGTTCCACCAAGCACAATTCCTTGGTAGATGACATTTGACATAGCCGCTTCTCCGAGGGATGTGACTCCGACTCCGATGAGAACGGCGACGATGGGCATAATGACATCTCTGTTGTCAGTAGAAAAAAACCTGTTGATTAATTTTCCAACGACAGCGGTAAGACCGACGATGACACCTGCCTGTAAAGCTAGACCTGTTAGTGAAATGCTATCTAAGTCCATAGAATAAAATTGGGAAAAACAAACAAAATACTAGCACTTTTTACAGGTGAATCAATGCTTTTCACTTGCCTCATCCAAAAAGGATACAACAACACTTCTACTTCTTACCCCATCCATTTCTACAAGGAAAAGAGTCTCCCACTGCCCAAGTAGCATCTTTCCGTTAAGGACAGGGATCATTTCCGACGTATTAAATAATAAACTGCGAAGGTGAGAGTATCCATTAATTCTTTCGTCTGGCGGAACGTCCCTAATTCCCACGTAATCATGACGGAAGTGTCCTTTTTCTGGGAATGTATCTTCCAAGAATTTTAGGTAATCTGAATGAAGAAGAATTTCATTTTCAAGAATGCGAATGCTGGCAGTTGTATGCTGCGAAAACACATGGACAACACCATTGAACCCATCAGGTATTTTGTCCTGTACATCTCGCGTTATATTGGTGAACACCTTCTCTGTTGTAAAATTAAGTATAATCATCTTTCAATGAGGTAAGTTCTATCCACAGCTATCCCTATATGCGTTCCCCTCGGGTATTCACCCTTTACCATTTTCAAAACATGGTCAGCAATTCTCTCTGGGTCTAATAGCGTGTTTGGGTCTTCATCTGGAAACAAATCCTTCCTCATTTTTGTCGCTATCCTATGCGGAGAAATACAATAGGCATTTACCCCCTCCTCCACCAAAGATTCCGTCAAGGAGATCAGCCCAGCTTTACTCGCAGAATATCCACTCCATCCACCTCGCCCCTTTAATCCCGCTGCCGAGGCTATGTTAATAATAGTATGAGCACCATTCAAAAGGGCATATTTTGTACAATAGTATGCGCCGAGGAGATTCACAGAAATTTCTCTCTCCCAAAATTTTACAGAGTCGTTAGATGGATCATCAACACGGGCTGGATGTATGTATCCAGCGCAATTTACAAGAATTTTTGGTCTATTCTCCTCCATAAATTCTTTTACCTCTTCTGATATTGTTATATCTAGGTCGTTGCTTCCTGGTGACATGCAATTTGGAAACCGAGAAGCTACAGCCTGAGCAGTTCCGCCAGTACCGCCAGTGACTAGAACTAAATCGTTTTGCACAGTGATTCGAGAATAGGCAAGTCTTCTTTATATGTCAATTTATATAGATTCCTACCGCCCTCCAGAATTTTTGGTTTTACATCCCAGTATTCCTTAAATATCACAGTGTCATCTGTGGCATTTTCCATATTCGTGTGCTTGTGAGCCATCCTAAGACTATTGAGATCAAACGCCTGTGGCACCTGTAGTGCAATCAGACCAGACCTTTTATAATCTCCATCATCATAAATAGTATCGACTGGCTCAATGCCGAATGTCACTGATGGGTGTTCTAACACAGCCCCCTTTATACATTCTATTTGAAAAGGAGTTACGAGCGGTCTCACAGCATCAAAAATAACAACATAATCTCCACTCACATTATTGATACCAATTTTACAAGATTCCTGCCTCGTCTTCCCCCCTGGTACATCCATTCCGACAATAACGATGTCGTCAAAATGATCTTCACAAGTATCAGAAACCCACTTCCAAACTGGCTTACCGCTTAGGAATATATCTTGTTTTTTTTTGTCACCAGAGAACCTCTCTCCATTCCCGCCAGATAATATGATGGCGCTAAACCGCATTTTCTATGAAATGAACACAGTTATTTATAGCGTTACCGCAGTTAAAAAGCAACTGATCTTTCCAAAAATCTCTCCTATCCTTGAAATAAGATTCCTTATTTTTTACTGCAATATCTATCTCTTTTTTAAGTTCAGATATATCATCTATATTCCTCCCAATGGTCATATCCTCCTGTTTTTTTGCGGTTAAATACGACCCCCTTTTTCTTGATTCCACATTAATCGTACTCCCATTAGGTGCAAGTATTTGTATAACTGGAAGGTCTGGTATTGCCAAAGCCTCAAAACCAGAACTTGAAAAATCTGTTAAAACAACATCTGATATCGAAAGAAGATCATTGACATTCGGAGTTTCTATGTACCAAGGATAATTTTTATCGTATCCCCACCCCCTGAATTTTCGGTATGTGAGTTCGTGTGGTGCGATAATAAGATTAGGGATATTTAGAGAAACAATATCAGGAGTCCTAACCCATGCTGCTGAGTGGCTTGGAACCCAAGAAATTATTGGATACCCCTCTATGAAGGGACTCTTCATTTTTTTCTCAATTTCTTTTAGGATTTCTGATCTGTGATCCCTCATGGAAATCAACTCATCAGACTTCGGGTATCCAGTTACGACACATTTTTCTTTAACATCTTCAGCCCTGTTTACCCACCACTTCCCCGATACCAGAATCCAATCAAATTTACTATAAGAGTGGTTATTAAGAGGAAAAACAGACCTTAAAGGATTTATCCCATGCTCAATACAAATTTTCTTTCCACAATCACCCTTAAATTCATTCACCAAAATAGAATAAGAAGTGATTGTACAGTCAGACCTTTCAAGGTGTATACCGTTTTTCAGGTCTTTCCTAGCCAAGTTTTTCAATATGATTTTGTGTCCTCTTTTTTCAAGTTCATCAAGGACTGACTTTGCAGAATATAGGTGCTGGTCGTGGCAATAAACATATTGGACGCGCATCCTAAAGAACAGAATTTTCCAAAAAATCGCAAACATCTTTTGTAGCATTCCCAGCATTATGGAAAATCTCATCCCTCCAAAATTCCCTCTCTTTCCGATGGTAGTCCGATTGCTCTATAAGTGCATCAGAAACCTCATTCTTTAAAATAGATAAATCACTCACATTCGCCCCCAATCTGAATTCCCTATCATCATTTTGTGAAAGAGGATAGTGACCGTTTTTTAGAACGTCAAACTCACTTCTGTTGTGGAATTTCATATCTTTCAATATCTGAATAATCGGTATGTTCAACAGTGTTGCCTCTACCCCCGCACTTGAATAATCAGTAATGACTAGATCAGATGCCAAGAGAACGTCATATATTGTATCTGTCTCGATATAATATGGGTAATCCTCTTTGTAATTCATTTTCATTCTTCCGTCTCTAAATGCCGCATAACTTCCCTCATGTGGCGCAACTACAACATTATATTCATTGCCAATCCTATCTAAAATTTCGTCGGTCATATCGCATGCGCCTCCGTGGGTGGGAACCCACGAGATTATGGGACCAGACTTAAAATCCTGCTTAACAAAATCACGAAGCCTCTGCCTATATTTTCTCCTCACTTCCTGAGTGCCCTTCCCAACAAGAAAATCAGCCTTTGGCCATCCTGTCATCTTGCATTTTGGCAAAAGATCATAATTAAACAATGACCTCCTTACAGCATCCATTTGCCATTTTCCAGTAACAAAAACATGGTCGAATAATCTATGCCTATCTAGTGGAAATCCCCAAGCGATAGGGTTCACACCATGTTCAATACATACCGTTTTTTTACATCCATGATCGAACCGTATTCTGCCATTCTTCTTATCTCTCAATGTTTGCATTATCCTCGGATAAGAACAAATGAAAATATCACCGTTTGAAATATCTACATCTTCAAATCCTGGTTTCCTTTTCCGTATATCATCGTGGATTAGGCTGACTTCTGCTATATCATGCCCACGTTTGTCCATCTCTTCTAAAACAGGGTTCACTGCTGACCAATGTTGCCGACCACAATAAGCATGGATAATTTTCACTCAAGAATTATAGATTTCTGATGAATTATTGTCAAACCTCAATTTCTAATGCTATGCCATTGCTACCCGAATTACCAGGGCTACCATCTACTCCAAGTGCCCCTCCGCCATCTGGGGCACCGGCAGACCCAGCAGCCCCCCCAGCAGCTCCTGTAAGAACATAAGAGCCTGTCCATCCAGAGTTGTCTGAATAAATGTTAATTCCTGAGCCTCCACTTCCCCCTGCACCACCACCACCACCACCGCCTGAGCCACCGGTATCTGCAGGGGCACCACTACCGTAAGTACCATTGCCACCATCCCCTCCTAGGCCCCCAGTAGAAACAATGTCCCAGTTTCCATCCATTACCTTAGCAGACACAAACCACCTTCCACCCTCTCCACCAGAACCACCACCACCACCGCCGCCGCCGCCATTAGAACCAACTGGGGGTGTACCAGCATTTCCACCGCCGCCCCCACCTCCGCCACTTCCACTTCCACCGTTTCCTTTTATTTCAGATAATGTTTCCCCTTTACTGGTTATCATCCTCGGCAAATCTACAATATATTTTTTAGATATTGATCCATCAGTAGCAGTCCCTGCTGGTCCCGCAGAACCACCAGGTGCCCCATTTCCAGCAGGACCAGCACTACCTGAGCCGCCAGCACCACCTGAGCCGCCAGCAGATCCGCTTGTAGATCCAATTGAATTAGTCACTGACGTACCTGCTGTCCCAGCAGACCCAGGATTACCGTTAGCAACTGGCTCGCCTGATTTTCCGCTTCCTCCTGATCCACCAGTCTTTCCTGCTGTAGAATCTGGCAATGTCACCCCACTAGACGCTGCCCCAGCAGATCCGCCACTACCACCAGGAGTACCACCAACAGGAGCTGCGTTCCCACCGTTACCTCCGTTGCCGCCACCAGGGGCGAAGATCCCACCACCGCCAGAAGAATCTGTTATTCTCCTTGCAAAAACCCTATACCCACCAGTGGTAAGATTAAAACCGGCAAGGTCTAATGTCTCATAATGTGCATCTGATGTTATGGAATCATTCCCAGTCAAAGTCTCATTACCATCTGATCCAGTACCCCATAAAAAAAGATTTTCTAAATCACCCTGCTCGGGTATTTGTGGTGTCTGCATTTGGAAATTTGTTCCATCAAATTGAACATCAATAACCATATCTTCTTCTATATCGCCAGGTGATATGGTTCCGTCTTTATTTTTTCTTAAATCAACAGATGCGAATGCAACTCCCCTAGAATCTGTTACGATTATACCAACTGCGCCTGTTACTGTTTGATTCGACTTAAATGAAAACCTAAGACCCTCTGTAATTTCAAGAATTGGGTATGGGAGCGTTACATTAAAAGTATCGGATGACCCCGTTGCCGAACCTACATACCCCAATTCTCCAGAATAAACAGATTGGAGTGCCTGTATATTTATTTTTGATGGTTGCCTTGTGTCTACTATATCGCTATTTGTTATTGTCGAAAAAGAATCTGGCGTAATAATATCTGCCAATCTATAAAAACCATCTCCAGAATCTAATTCTGCTATTATAGCTGCATCTGATAAAGCCGAAGTTCCTGTCCCCTCTATAAGCTCGATAGTTCCGTTATTATCAGCTTCCGCATCTGGGACTACCCCCGCCTGAACCCTAGCGATAACTGCATCGACACGATCATCCCCAGAGCTATTCGCAGGTACTGTCAATAACTCCTCTTCTGTGACATAGATTCTTTCTGAGTGTGGGTCTTCTAAGCCATCGTCAATACCAGAAATATACACCCGACCAACCTTAACCTTTACCTGATTATCTGGTGTATCATTTTCTACAACTTGGCAGTCGCTACCATCCCCCGAAAAATCTGCGACACCACTTTTAATAAGGTCTGTTTCTAAAAGAGAAACATCGACACTATTCCACAAGCGGCTGGGGGAGTTGCGATACGAAACACGAACAGACATATTAACACACTACGCAAAAAATCTTATACAATCAATTTTTTACTATTGTCAAACTACGCCTTGAATCCACTCCAAAAATTCACAGAAAACCTCCAGTCTGCTGGGTTTTTACTTTTCACCTTTACATTTTCAACGCTATGTAAGAAATGAGACGGGAAAAATACTATTCTATTATGCTTAGGAACCACCTTTTCTATCCTTTTCCCAAACTTAAACATAATAGATCCGCCTGTAAACTGCTCAGGGATAGTGTTTGCATAATATACAGCAGTAATGACCCTACCTGCTATATTCGTTCCTATTGCATCCGTATGCCATCCATAAAAATCACACTTACCATATCTGCTTAAAATCATCTCACTGTGGGTTGTCCTATAAATAACAGAAAGGAGTGTGTCCCCCATCTCTTTTTTGAGGATCTTATCTTGATATGTGACTTCTTCCAGTTTTTTTATTATGAATGATTTGTGCCTATCTCCAGTACCTTTCCCATATAATTCCTCTAAATATACAACATCATTTTTTCTCATCTTATTATTTAATACTCCTTTATCACCATCCATCACTTTTGCTGGTTCATAGAATGGTGCAAGATAAACACACTCATCTAGCACTGCCTGAGAATCTTTTTCGGGTAAAAAATTATCGACAATCAAAATAGGGGCACCGTCCATCCACTGAAATTCCATCGTATTCGCCTCTGATTCTTTCTTTTTTGGCACAGGCAAATCCTATCACTTAAAATATATAGGTCAAGCTCGTTCCAGAGAATATACCCTCCTCACAGTCTCCGCTATCGTATTAAGAACATCTTTCCTTGTTACAGCCCTATCAGAAAGAGATATTCTTACATTCTCCACCTGTTTATCTTGCCGAACCTCCGACATTTTTGATGTCACTCTGAATGGCAAATTCAATGAATAAAAGCCCCTATCTATTTTTACGCCAACAATATCTCCAACTTCGTATAAATTACTGGATATTCTCTCTTCGATTGGAACTAACTCTGGTATTTCTATTGGGCTGTCTAACTTTTCAAGGATAATCTCTGTTTCCTGATCGAGCGTGGATTGGTCATTTGCGTCTCCAATGGATTCTACCCTCTCCAAAAGACCAAATGTGTCAATACTGTCCTGTGTGGTCTTTGTAGACGTTAGGCTGGTCGTAGTACCCTTTATGGAATTAAACAGCTCAGAACCGTCGTAGACCACATTTATGTCTTCTACATTGGTCTCATTTGGCTTATTGTCCAATAATTTGAAAGTGACTTCTCCGTTACTTTTATCCGACCCCCTCGCAACCACCATTTTTGCTACCCCTCCGAAATCTATGAAAAATTCACTCCCCACTGATTGTGCCACCGTCCTCAGAGCAGATAACGCTGTCTGATCCTGAAAATCGAAACCTCTCTGCGCCCTGATAAAACTTATGTCTCCCGTGCCATTATCTTGTATATTTATGACAGAACCGCCTGATGTTAGTGAAAGCTGAAATGTGTCTGTTGTTTCATTCACAACAAAATAAATCTGATGTTCTACTAATGGGAATGGAACAGATTCTGTAGATACAATAACAATCTGTTCGTTACCCAAAAACCCGTGCCCCTCTGATGTAAATGTATCAGTTGATTCATCTGGAACTGTCGGAACACCAACGCCTCCGAACTCGAATGTCCCAGCGGTTATCCCCGTATCATCTTCGTCATTGATAACATCAAAAATATCTTGAAATATCTCATTGGCTGCTTGTTCTGAATACTCTTTTGTTATCAGCCTCTTTTCTAAAATTCCCTCAAGTCCCAGACATCTAATCGTTACATCCGTTGATTGCATACTCCATAGGTTCAGATAGCCCTCCCATTTTGTATCCTCTCCGTGCTTTATGCGAACCCTGTTCATTACCTCTATGTTTTCTCTCGTTAATTCTGGTCTCGTATATGGGATAACGACCTCCGCAGTGTTTCCTTTGTCTATGCTTATTTCATAATTCATAGAGCCGAACGCCTTGATTTTTGTCAGGATATTGCTGAATGTTCTATCCCAAATTTCAAGATGATATTCTATAGGAGCTGTCATGTTTTACATTTTACACCAATAGAGTTTTTTTTCATAAATTCCTTCATGGTTAGTTTCTGTTTTTTGGAATTGCAACTCAGACAAATAATTTGAGTATTGTCAAGGGTCATTGGAACTGATGTCAAATCATTATTTTTTCTATCCCACGATGCAGTAGATGCCTTACTATGTCCATCAATATATACCAAATCTTTTTTGCACAAAAAACATGTTTTTGTTCCCGACGCTAAAGATTCTAATTCTTTTCTTGATACAGAAATCCTAAAACCACTTCTCTTATGATTCTGGATTGTTCTGCCAGCCCATACCCTGTATGGATACTTTTTATTATACATTTCTTTCCATATTTTAAGTCTAATCTTATTGCCCCTCCTCCAATCTCTCTGTTTTTTAGAAAAAACTTCTTGGTTATTATCACGCCATCTTTTAGTTGAAACATAGCTTTTTTCCTTATTATTATAATAATAATTCTTGCGATTCTCTCTAATTTTAGACTTATTATTTTCATAGTATTTTGCTCCATAAGAACGCACTTTGCATTTATTTTTTCTCTTCCATTCTATACTTTTTCTATTTAGCTTATCCTTATTATTTCTATAATAGATCTTGCGAGTTTTTATTACTTTTTCCTTATTATTCATGCGATAAATTTTTTGTTTTACTGACCTACACGCCTTACATTGCCCGTTATATTGTTTCTCACCATTGTGTATTCTTTTCACATAAAAATCACCAATAAATTTAACCTCACAACACTCCGAACATTTCTTCCGTTCTTCCATGTCCTAATAATAATCTATCTGGGCGCAGAAATCCATGTGTCCCTATATGATAAAGTGGCAGATGGAATCCCTGACATAGAAGTAACCCTCAGCGTGTCTGTGCTTCTTGGTGAAATATATATCCAACTGCTCAATTCTGTCTCAAATTTCAATACGCTATTCCCATCTTGGTCTACTGCCGTCCCCTGAAGGGTATCGACCGTTATAGTATCCCCAGGATCCATCTCCATATTAAATTCTTGATACGTTCCCCTAGTCTCATTTGTTATCCTAGGACTTTGAACTGTCCCTGACCCAACATTTTCAATGGTATATTCGACTGGGGCTGACCAGTTTCCGTCTGAGATTGCTGTCTCATCATTTAGATAGCCACTAGCCCCAAACATAATTGGAAAGAAATTTGGAAATCCCGAAGCGAGAACGGCCTTATCTAGTGATAATGTTTTTTGAATAGTGGAATAGATTCTCGGGTCTTCACACCTGAACTGCACCTGAAAACTATACTTCTTCCTTGCCTGCAATTCTCTTTCAACAAGAGAAAGGCTATGAATCTTTGCATTGACGAATTTCGATGGCTCCCCTGGTTTCGAGAATGTCAAGGGTGCATAACCATTATTCGACGGCGTGGGGATGTCTGCAACATTCCAGTAGAAATTTAAGTCCTCCATTAATTCAAGGGTCTCATTTTCATTGGCACCATATAAAATACCCTCTAGGGTAATGAGCCTAGACCCAATATAGCTAAGATGATCAACAATCCCATGATTCCCGATAATGACAGATTCACTATGCCTAATTTCTGGAGACGTAAATCCTGTTACCTTGTGAACTGCGATTATTTTTTTGCTCCTACTTGTATTACAATCTGAAACGCCCCCCAGAAGATCATCTGGGCTTCCAAAGATATTTATCGTATAGCCATTGTAGGTGTATTCGTAACTCTGCATTTAAGAAAGGAGCCTGTTAGAAAGAGAGTACCCCAGATATTCTGCGAGTGATCGCATATCAATTGACTCTTTAATTGTGTTCGTCATATTGATCTTAATATCATTAGACTTGTGAACGCTGCTAGAAACTGCCCCAGCCAAGCCACCAGATGAAAATGATGGAACTGATCCAGATTTTCTGATGGATTCCAACCACGATATGACACCTGGCATACCCCTGTTCATCCATTTGGGAATAATGTATTCATCTTTGTGGACAATACCTGCTGGCTGAAATTTCCCACCGCTTCCAGTATATCCACCACCAGCAAATGATTTGAAAATATTGGCGACTCTCGCCCATCCACCTTCAGAATTACTAGGAACATCCCCAGTCGGCTGTTGTGCGCCACCGCCTCCGCCTGCCTGTGCGGCTGCTAATGCCTGATATTTTAGAATCAAGGCATCAATCGCCTCTCCTATTTTTTGCATTCTGGTAGTCTCTGCCTCTTGGAATTGCTGCCCCCTTGTTTCCATGTTGTCATGCGTAACCTGAAATTGGGTATCAAGGTTTCTAAGATTTTCTATAGCAGCTGATTGTTTCTTTCTATCTTCCTCCATAGCAGTAATCGAAGCCTCTATAGTTCTCCTCTGCTCTTCGGTTAACCTTTCATCGTTATCCTCAAGGAATTGTCTTTGCGCCCCTTCAGATATAACCCGCTTCAGATTTTCTTCAGCAAGGGCAATCTCCTTTTCTCTATCTATCTTATTTTTCATATTGCCTTCTTCATCGTTAAATCTTCGGGCTAATGTAACTGCCTGCTGTGCAGCGATGTAATTATTTACATCGTCAACCCCTGCCTGTGCAATGTTCCTTTTAAATTCTTCTTCTTCCACCGCCCTCCTTTTCTCTTCTTCTGCTCTTTCAGTTGGACTAAGACCCTCAAGAAACTGTTTATCCTCATATCCTTTTGCAAATGCAGATTGCGGTGTCGTCCCAGTTCTCCTAGCTTCTGACTCCTTTATCCGTTTGATCGAAGCCTCTATTGACAAATATTTTCGATTCATCTCATGAAGTTTCGCTATTTGTTTTGCCGATTTATCAGAAATAGCGTCAAGTTCTGTTCTCTGGATTCCAAGGCTCGTAAGTTGTTCCTCTAATAATTTCAGCTCCTTTGATCTATCTGGGACATTGGAAATGTTATTCGCTGTCTCTATCATTTTGTTCGTTTCTTCAACAGTTTTCATGTCCTGATCCCTCTGCTTCTGATCTTCTGGACTAAAGCCTCCTTCTGGAGCCTCTTCCTTTAGCCTTTTATCTGCGTCCATTCTTATTTGAACCAATTCATCAACGTGATCCTTTTCTATCTGGGCTATCTCATCATTGATGTCATCAATATCATTCAAAAATTCCTCCTTCATATCCCTGAAACTTTGCAATACATCATCTACAACCTGTGTGCTTTCCCTGAAAGAATCATTGAGCTTTTCAAGATTCTCATTCATTTTTTCTAAATCTTTCGCCAATTCTTCTAATTTCCACCCTTCAAATGTGTCCCCTGCTGCCCTTTTTATTCTTCCCAATAACAGAAGCTCTTTCTCAGTGATAGTATTGAGTTTCTTCTTATCCTCAAGAATCTTTTCTTGGCTGGAAACATATTCTTTTCTGTATTCTTCTATTTTCTTCGTTGTTTCATCAATCTGTCTTTGGAGTTCTTTTTGCGCTTCTGATTCCTTAGATGTACCGCCTCCGCCACCAATATCCTCAATTGATTTTTCAAGTTCTTCTAACATTTTTGCAAACTGATTATCCTTTAACTGGTCTTCTATGCCCATGGCTGCCCAAACCCCAGTTACAGCACCACCCACATTCTTTGCATATTCTGCGCCGTGCTCTTTTCCAGCGGCACCAAACCAAGGCTTTGCCTTTGCTATTTCAAGAAGCGCACTAGATGTCAGAGCACCAGAAGCAGCGGCTGCTGCATCAGATTCCGAGATCATTCCCAGTGCCAAAAGACTAGTAGCCAGTCTGCCAGCATCTTCATATCGTATGGCGTTCGCAGCATTGGAGATAAACCATTCATCTGTTATCACCTGTCCTGCATCCCTCAATTTTGAGATGGCCTCTGTTGATGTCATGCCCTCAGACATTAATATTGTTATAGCCTTGCCTATGTCTCCAGCTGCTGCCTCCATCCTTGCCACTTGAAAAATGGTTTCAGATGCTGCTTTTTCTGTAACCTTTGGAAGTTTCAAAAATCCCTTCCTAACTAATTCCAAAAACTCATCAGATGTTTCAGACATATTTTCATTAGCGGTCTTCACCTGCTTTGCGACTTCAATATATTGATCAACAAAATTTCCCATAGTCTCTCTTCCTTTTGAGCTGACCTCGCTAACAACCTGCCCATATTCCTGAGATCCAACGGACATATTCTTTATTTCTTCTCTTATTTTCTCTCCGCTTTGCCCTGTAGATTCAGCCAACTGAATGAGGCTTTCTTTCGATTTCCTTGCCTCTTCTGCCAATAATTTCAGGTCTTCCCTAGCAAAAGGCAAATTAAATAGTGGATCTTTTCCTTTCAGCGCTCTCCCCACACCACCCCTCTCGGCCCCAATTTCCCCAGCCATATCTGATGTCCTATCCATCGAATTCAGAACGTCAGACCCAGCACCTCCAAACTCAGATAAATTAGAAAAATCTTCTCTGAAATTCCTCAGTCTTTCCATTTGGGCATTTAGATTTTTCACATGCCTGACTACCAATGCTAGAGATATAACAGCAGCTGCCACCCATGTCATTGGGTTCACTAGAAGGGCGGAGACCATCCCCTTAGCAGCTAATGCCGCACCTTTCAGAGATGCCCCAAGTCCCACGGCAGCAGTATTTGACGCCAATATTGCGCTATTCATTGTCACAAATTTGCCAGTGGTCTTATCTACAAGGTTGCCAGCCTTACTAATTTCGACTCCCATAGCTGCCATCCTTTGATTTATCGCAGTTCCGACTATTGCAGCAGAAGACCCAGCCCCTGCTGCCTTTGATGCTGCTATGGCCGCCTTTATTCTTCCTGTGTCAGACATGATTGATGTAAGGGCAACGCCCGAAAACATTGATCTGCTAGCCGCCAATACAGTAAGTGCCTTCATATCACCAGCTAGAGCAGCTATAACCAATCTCAAACCCCCAAGTGCGGCTGCTACCTTATTTATGCCGATTACAACAGCGACACCAAAAAGAACGTGCCTAAAATCAACTGCTATTTTTATAGTTCCAAGCATTATTTTCCCTAAAAATGCAATGGTCTTCCCAAGCGCCTCGACACTCCTAACAAAATCCGTACTTGTAAAAATCTTCGACATCTCCAATGAGAATTTCCTAATCATTGGAAGGAATTGTTTTGCGAATGAATCTGAGATAAAGCTAAGGGCTGCCCCTAGAATTTTAACGCCAGACTGTGTTGATTCAAGCTGCCTCTCAAATTCTTGCTGAATAGATGTCCCTTTCATAAATCCTTTCCCAGATAGTTCTAATGTATTCGTCAGTGATTGAAGCCCCTTGTCTCCAGACAGCTGAAGCATCGTTTGGATGACACGAACACCGCTCAAATTTAATTCCTTTAGGAATGTGGTAGCCCCGTCCCCCTTCTTGTTCAGTTCCTCAAGAAAAACCTGAAGACCCAAAACTGGGCTTCTCTCAAATGCCTCTTTGAATTTTTGCCCAGCTGGACCCAATTTATTAACAAACTTATCCATGTCTTTGCTGGCATCAATGAAGAATCTGTTTATAGCAGTAGACCCCAACTCTGCTGTTGATCCCACCTCTGTTAGAGACGCACCTAGCGCTGCTACTTGCGCTGCCGTTCCACCCATAACAACACCAGTGGCTCCAATCCTCCTTGTAAACTCTGAAATATCATCGGCACCAGCTGCCGTGTTATTCGAAAGTTCGTTAAATGCAGATAGGAGCCTCTCAGTATCATCGACACCAAGATTCAAAACATTCAAAAGTTTTGCTACTTTTGTGGCAGCCTCCTCTGAGCTACCAGCCATTTCTGGCATCGCAACTCTCGATTTTGCTATGAGTTCCGTAAATTTTTCAAGAGCCTTTATGCCCTGCTCCCCCTTGCCAGCCTTTGTGAATATTCCCAATCGACCAGCCACAACCGATATTTCTGCAAGTTCTTTTTTGGCTATTCCCGTTTTGACTGATAGATCTTTGAACGTATCACCCATTCTATTCACCTCCTCTATGGTTGCACCCGTTGTTTTTCTGACATTATACAATTCTGCCTCGAATGTTACTGCGTCCTTGATAACTTTTCCGAATAATGCGACAGAGGCTGTTGCTGCTGCAAATTTAAGGTAGCTGGATTTCATAGTGCCAAATCCTCGGTGTATTCTGGACATGCTACGAAATAGCTCTGAATCTTGGGCTTGGAACCTAATCGTAGCTCTAGCCATTGTAGCCGATACCGCCATCTTAAATTAATGGGAAAATCATCGGCTGTATTTTACAATAGAAATATAGTATTGACAATTGCCAAATACCCCCTTGACACAAAATGTCTTGGGGGTAGGCTGTCATTAACGAGATGACGAATCAAATAATAAACCATCGGCTGTGCAGTGTCAAGGGATGCGGAATAAACCACAGCTCACGGGGGTATTGCAAAAGCCATGCTCGAAGATTTAGAAAATACGGAGATCCCCTTGCTGAATCAGAAAAATCAAGAAAATATAAAAGAAATAACTATATCAAGGATGGGATTGGTTTTATCCAGCTTACACATGGCAAATATACTATGGTTGATATTGAGGATTTTGAGGAAATGTCGAAGTATAAATGGTGTTATTGCAAACCAAAAAATAAGAGAACTGGTTATGCCAATAGGCAAGTAGGCGGAAGGAATAATGTAAAAACCATAATTATGCACAGAGAAATAATAAAAGCTGGTCCAAGAATTTCTGTGGACCACATTTCGCACGACGGCCTTGACAACAGAAAAAGAAACATCAGGAAATGTACTGCCTCTGAAAATGCATGTAATTCAAGAAAGAGAAGAGGGAATACATCGTCTAAATATAAAGGAGTGTGTTGGCACAAAGCCTCTAATAAATGGATGGCATATATAAACTTTAACAAAAAACGAGAATACCTCGGTCTTTTCACCTATGAAGAATATGCAGCTAGGGCTTACGATATAAAGGCGAAAGAGATATTTGGCAAATTCGCTTTTCTCAACTTTCCCCAATAAAACAATAGAAAACAACACTATTCCTTCTTTTTCTTCACTGGCTTTTGTACTTTTGTCCTCATTCCAAGACCAGCAATTACATTGTCATCTGCGAACCATTTTTCTGATTTCTTATCTTTCTTTGTTCTCATTTCAAGAAGGTTTTGTCCAAATGTTTTCGGTGGTTGAACCTCCTTCGACATTCCTGCCGCATAGAGGTGCATGACCAGATTCGCCAATTGAAGATTATTGTTGTAATTCTGCATTATACACAATTCAAATGTTGATCTGACCCAAACAAACGACTTATTGAGAATATATTCGTCAGTGTACCCACAGCCCATCCTGATGGTATTTATCATCTCAAGGAGGGCATCTGGCTCTATGGACGCTATTCGTTCATCACTGCCATTATTTTCTCCACTTCTAAAAAAACCCCCTTAAAATCCTCGGTATGCACGAACGCCCTGATCAGACGTAACATGCCTAAAATAGAAAAGTTCTCCTTCGTGAATTTTTCATCCTTTCTCATTATCATAGAAAGGAGGGTGATTATCTCATCTTCATCAAGGGTAGAGACAAATTCATAAACAATGTTGGACCACATTTCATTCGCTGTGCTATTAGGATCTTCTTTCGCCTTTTGGAATGCCTCAGTCTGAAATAATCTTGAGTAATTCTTCGCTATAAATTTACTAACAAATAGGGCAGTCTTCGGACTCATTGGCTCCAGTTTTATTTCCTCTTTTCCAAATTGGACAACGCAGAGAGGGTCTGGCATCAAAACATCCTCAGCCTTCATATCAATGCCGCTCTTTTCTGGTTCCTTCTTCTCTACCTCGTCAACATCTTCCTTAGTTTTTTTCTTCTTATCAGCCATGTAAAATAATTGGAATTAATATATATGGTTAAATTTTACATGTTAAAAACAAAAAGTAAAGCACAAAAAATAGGGGATTTCTCCCCTATTTCTATAGAACGATCACAGTTCTTACGATGGCGGATTCTGGCGGAGAACAATACCGAACTCCTCACCTTCATCCTTGCTAGGATCAGGCAAAAGCCTAAACGTAACAGGCAAAACGGTTTTTTCACCTTTCACAAAGGCGTGAGAAGATTCACTACCATCGACCTGAGCGATCCAGAAAATATACGCTCGAACCCTTGCCTCACCAGCCGCACAATCTTCAGCCTCATCAACGATGAGTGCGATCATGCGCTCTGGAAGACAGGTCGGAGCACCAAATCCAAGCCTTCGCTCGTCTGGATACCCAGAGGGTACGGTTGTTATAGTCGTGATAGAGGATGCACCGATCCACGCAATCTGGAGATTCTCCAGTGTGGTTTCGGCAAGTTCCGTGCTAAGAGACATGCTCCAGCTCGTAACTTCCTCATCAAAAACGCCAGCAAGCTGGTCAACCATGATCTCATTCTTTTCGTAAGAACGAGAAATGGCAGCACCACCTTCTGTGGCACCGAAATCGTTCCATCCTGACTGCGCTGCATACGGAGAGGTACCGACGTTTACGATATCAGAGATATCAGTAGGAACGGCTGTTCCGCTGTCTGCATAGAGCAGACGACCAGCACCTCCGAAGATATTATCTCTCGATATAATCTTCTTACCGCTTCTGTAAACTGGCATAGTAACGAATGGAAAAACGATTAAAAATCCCTATAAAATATCAAATCCGAATCCTTGTTCAGAAAGTTTCTGTAATAGCGCGTTGCTTATGTAAGCTGTGCGTTTGTCGCCTTTTTTCAGGGTGATGATTTTTTTAGAAACCTCATCCTTTAGGCAAAGATCATCTTTTCCTTTGGTATATCGTACTTGTACGAGATTCCTTAGGACGGAAACATTTAGTTCCGTATGAGCGTAGCCCGTTCTTGCAATACCCCTTACGGGGGAAGCAATGAATTGGTCGGACTTCTTCTCATCAAGAGACTGGGTTTCGTTTTGATTGACCTGCCTTTTAGGGACAGAATACGCCTTTTTTCGCTGATACTTCTTTCTGGACATAATATACGGATGGTTGAAGATTTACAGGAGATGGGACTTTATACCCACCTATTTTTTTAATCGTGCTTCATTCAGATGCCCATCTGACAGAATTTTTAGTGTCTCTCATAGAGAGATTGAAGCTAGTAAAAAATTCCACTTTTTATTCTATAACAAATATATACCTTGTCCATGAATAAGACTTGCCCCGACTCAAATATACTGAGCCTCCATTATCTCTATATTTACATACATAGAGGACTCAAACCATCCAAGAGTCTCATCGCTAGTGTCTCCAAATTGCCCTTCTATTGTAACCTCTGTGATATTTTCTCCTGTAGGCAAATTCATGGGTGAGTGCAGCCTTCTGATAACAGCCCTTCTCAATAATGCCAGCGTAGCCATATCCTTTGCCCTGACTCTGAAAAAATATCTGTATCTTCCGTAAACACCCCCTGCCCTATTAAAAACAATAAGGGGAACATCTGGCTCCTTCCCCTTGATAAGAGGAACACGATAATAAAAAACCCTCGTCCCAACAAGGTCTGATATATCATCATAATCTAATAGAAATGTTCTTATACTCTCGTCTATCTCTGGGAATGGATCGTAGGCTGACATCAAGAATTTTGGGTAACTGATTTGGCAAATACTGCACCTGCTAATGCCTTTATTTTTGGCTCTGACTTATCGAGAGAAATTGCTAAAATATGATACCTTCTTTCGAGAATGGGAGCATAGTGCTCGTTCGTATCTGGATCAGTTGCAGAACTCCCTACATCAAGCCATTTATTACTTGGTCCGAATTCAAAAATACCAAATTCAGATAATGGGTTCCCGATTGAAAGCATATATCTTGCTGTCACAATATGGTCTTCATCAATAGTGTGTTGTTTAGCCTCGTTCGCAAACACCTGACCAGCCTTTTTTAGAACTTCCTTTATGCCACCCCTTACGGCTGGTTTGAAGCGTGGATTCATTTGGAAGATACCAACTGTCTTAAAAATCATACTGAGATGTTGGGATTTCTAAAGGTGCAAGATGCCTCTATATGATGTATGCCCCTGTCTGCTGGGATTTTCACAACATTATTAACAATCATTGGGTTCGCCCCCCCATCATCCTCGAAAACAATCTCCCCATTATTCGTTTGAATTTTCATTATCTGATCCGATTGCCGTATATTTGCGCTGGGCAAAAGCATTAAAAAGAAATCGTAATCGACAATATACTCTTTGTTTTTCACCCTCTTTGTCTCTTTTTGAAATACACCAGATTCAACATGGCATTTCTCTATGGTATCTTCTGTGACCTGATCATATTGCCCAAAACCGTCCTGAGTCCCAGAATCAGTAATATGTCTCACCGTCACAGTATGGCGCAACTCGTTCGCTGGGATAACATGAAGACCTTCCATGAGGGTAGTATAGCTTGACACGAAAATAAATGTAGTTTTTTGTTTTGCTCAAAGATTATGAACCATCCCCTTTACATTACGCCAACAATCTGAGAAAAGCCTAAATCTTCCCTTATTGTTATGGAACTCTCTTACAGATGATTGGAGTGCCTTTTTATCTTCTTGTGTTTTTGACATAAATACAAAAGATGCCCTATTGTTTCCCTCCTCTCTCGCAACACTGTGAACGGAGTACCCTTCCATCGTGAGGTATGCAGCCACCGTTAAATCTGCCGTTATATAGGGATATGACGACGTTTCTTCAAGTAAAATTGAAGGAATTTCGTTTGTCAGCGCCTCTTCTTTCTTTTTGGCACTCATAGGAAGCTAATCGAAAAATTCTCCATATAGGTCTTAAAAACATCTCTATTATTTTTTATCATCGCTGCATCGAATGATACACCTATGGTCTCAAGCGCCTTAGAGCTTATTCTCTGTCCAGAACCCTCAGCAGCCGTCTCAAACCACTGCTTTGTATATTTACCTGTCGTTATTGTCCTTACAAATGCGTCTGATGTCCTCTCCCCAGAAACAAAGTCGCTCGTATGATGGACATATCTCTTAATCATGTCTTCATTTCTTAGGTGCATTGCAATGACATTCAGAAGGAGTTTCCGTATGTCCGCTGGGACCGCACTCGATTCAAAATATCCCACTTTCAGGAGAAGGTGCAACCTGTCATTATCATCATCATTCCACGACATCGACAAATCAAGCCCTGGTAAATGGACAACTCCCTGTGAAAATACCTCATACGGCTTTTCTATTTCTATCGACGCCCCAGTAATGGGATTAACGATGTGCGCCTCCAACACCTCAACGACTGGTCTTGCGTCTTTTATCTTCATTCTTACCTTATTGAATGAGCTTACCTTGTCCATGGGAATAACAACCTTTTTATAGTGATGCCATAGCCTTTCATTCTGGAATCTCCCTATCGTATGGTCTAATAAATCACTATAGGCATCACACAACATAATCACATTGGGGTCACACTCATCAATACCGTCAGGATATTTCATATATTCAACAACCTCTTCTGGCGTGACATACGGCTCTTTTGTTTTTACATATTCTATCTTTTCCATCGAATAATCCGATGTCACATCAGTAACGGAATTGGAATACCTGTACCTGTATCTATCTGTCTTCTCTGGATTGGGATCAACAAAAATTGTGTATGGACCATCGACATCCATTACCTTTTTTTCTAACAATTGGAATTCTCCGTTTCTTCTCTGCTTATATAATTCAATAATATCGTATGGCGATGGATAAACAAGAAAACCATCTCTATGTTGATATGTTAGTGTGCTGATCGTTAAAACAGGAGAATCAATACTGATAACTTGTACGATCTCATTGTTATCTTTGTCATTATCATATCCGAATACGGCAAAATTATTAGCCAGAAAGCCAGTAGAAGACGCAAGCTCTGCGCTAGATTCTGTTGCCAGTACCACCTCTTCAAGCAGTTGTCCTGTTTGCAGTTTCCTGAAGTCGTAGTTGGGGGCGCGGATGGCTTGCACAAAAAATAAAGAAAATATTAATCCTCAGTTACAGCTCCACCCTCATAAGCGCACTCTCCGAACATATTTCTTTTCCCCCTGAAATATTTTAATTCGACATCGAGTGATCTGTATGGGGTTTCTTTCCTCAGCCTTATGCCTGGAATGTTCGTATATGGTGATGTGAAGGAGCTGAGTTTCGTTCCTTTTAGAAGAAAAAAACAAATATCAGTTATCTTTGCGCCGTGTTTTCTGGCTGCCTCCTTGTGGTACTCTGCGATTCCTGCGTCTGCGGCTGCAACCAACCTTGCATTCTTAATATCATTAGTTCTCCTCTCCTGCTCTCTAAGAATTCTTCCCTCTAGCGTCTCGCCAAATTGATCATCACCAGAAGCGAAGTCTGATGATATAATCTTATTAATCGAGGCTGATTCTCCATCGTGGGGTTGGACCTCTTTCGATTCGATATCGAGCTTCCTTTTTACTGGTTTATTCTTTTCTGCACTTCTGTCGGGAAGTCTAGGCTGTGATTCACCAGAATCATCATCATCTTCTTCTTCATCTAACACACTATCGGCAGCTGCTTTTGCCCTAGAATCTAGTGAGTCACCATCGTCTCCAAGTGCATCTTGCACTTCCATAGCCTTTTCTCTAATCATAGGCAGAGACGCTTTCGGGTCCATTGTATTCCCTGTTTCTTGCAGATATGACAAAAGAGTGTCTTTGTCTGCTGTAGATAAATCTTTTTCTTTAGACATATAGTTAATTGGGAAAAATTAATTGAAAAGTGTCTATATTTTACACAGAATATTTAAAATAACAATTGACATGTAACAAAGAAAAACCCCACTTTTAGGTGGGGTTAAACTTCTACTTTTTGCCTCTATTAAGCAGTCAAACTGTCGTTCCAGACCGTTGCGTCTGAATTATCGAGGCCGAAACCGATTCTCGTAGTAATAGTCCACTCAGTAGAACGCTTCCTAGGCTTGCGCTCACTCTCCCGAGTAATGTCACGGTGGACACCAACAACGAAGTTGTTCATAGGAGTAAGAATCGCAAGGTTATCAGAGAGGCGTGGGATACCGATTACTGGGCGACCGAACAGACGAGGAAACGAATCTGATGCCAACTGAGTATCTCCCAGCTGTGTCTCTCTCTGAGAGATCGTGTTCCGATAGTTCTGAAGGCTGTTCTCACTTACCGCAAACGCAAGATTCTTATTGCGCCACTTTGTCGGCATAGCCTTAATCATTGTGTGGGCAACAGAAGTGCCAAACACGCCAGAAACAGTAACATAATGGCTGCCTGGACTCTGTGTTTGGAGCAATCGAAGGAATCCTTCCTGCTTGTTTAAGTCTGCATCAGCAGACGTTGTGTCTGAGAAAAGTGCGAAATCCTCAAGGTCATTACCAGCTTGAGCTGCGATCATCTCTGCAATCGTTCGGTTCGTACCATCCTTTGCGATGGTGTCTTCTGCGATACGATCAGACTCATTCCAGATGATGATATATTCCTGTGTGGAGAGAGTCAGTTTATCAGAGGTGATTTGAACCAATTTGTCATTACCAGGTTCAACACTCTCATTAGCGTGGTGCATGACTCGCTCACCAAGGTGGAGCCTGTCAATTTCCTCAACTGGTGCGCTCATCGTAACGACACGACCAAAGTTTCTAACGAATGCTGATTCATCTACAACGTGATGAACGAATTCGTCTCTTTGCTGAGGATTGAGCAGCCCACCCCCTTGGAAGTCTTGGGTTCCGATTTTCTTCAGGGCTTTCTTATTATCCATATTCCAAGATAGAAAAAATAAATAAAATAGATACTAGGCAATCCTCTTGCCCCACGGATCAGACTTGAATGAAGTTTTCTTGCCAGAACTACACGTTCCACCGCAATCATCTTCATCAATTTCCTGATCGTCTCTCTGAACAGATCCGCCCGCTTTCTTTGCGAACTGTTCAATGGTTTGGGCAACAGCCTTATTAGATTTCTTGATCTCAGCAACAGTATCCTTGTTGCTCTTTTCGATGGAACCAGCAAGTGACTTGATGGCATCGACAATCGCATTCGTTTGCGCCGACGCCTCCTTGGTCTCTTCCGTTTCATCTTCGTCCTCTTTCTCCTCATCCTCTTTTTCATCTTCCTCTGTAGACTCAGTTTCCTCAGTCTCCTTCTCATCTTCTGTGGTTTCCTCATCTTCAGACGATACCTCAGTCTCATCAGAATCTTCCGTTTCCACGGTTTCATCCTCTGATCCCTCAACGGCACCCTCTTCAGACTCTTCTACTCCATCAGCCTTAACGAGAATCGCTAGATGTTGAACAACATCTGCAACCAATTCCTTGGCTGCCTCTACGATTTCTCCTCGACTGAGAGTGTGAAGCTCAGACATGCTTTCGTCAGTGATGCCAGCAGCCTTGAGAGCCGACTGAATTGCACTGTCTGCCGTTTTTTGCATCTGAGCCAAATTTACTTTACTCATAGTTAGAGGGGCTAAAATTGATAATGGGTTACGCTTCTTGAGCGTTTTCATTGAAGATGGGCAATTCACAGTATCTAACACCTTACCTATTCTTGTCAAATCAGGTTGTAAAATTACACTTGGCACGAAGTTTTCTTCCGAGTCTACCTGACCATCCTTACTGTCAAATTTACACAGTTTTGCCGCTTTATAGCTTGATATAAGGGCATCTGGATTCGCTGGTCTATCGACCAAGGAAATTTCAATGAGTTTAATTTTTATAATTTCGATACCCCCTGTAAATACTTCGTGCATATTCCCATCTTTATCTGCGACCTCGACCGTGATTGGTTCCCACTCCTCAATAACTCCGCCGATACTGAACCCCTTATACACTTCTTCTTTTACCTTCTCCCATTCCTGATTATCTACAACCTTGGCTGTAATATAGAAAATCTTCTCAGTTTCATCTACTTTGTGGTCTACTATTTTTCCAGCAGCAATGTTCGAGTGCATCGAGCGAAGGTTGGCGAATTTCATATAGTCGGGTAGCGCATCTTTTATCGCTGTCACTCGTACAATATCTCCATAGGAATCTACGGACTCAGAGGACGCTATCCCCTCCACTGTTTTATCCTCTTCATTAATACGAATAAACGGAGAGTAGTATGCCATTTTCTTGGAACGATCTTCCACTTTATCATTCTTTTTTAACGCTTTCTTCGCCATCATTTTCTTGAATTTTGACACAGTAATTATGGGTAACAGATAAAATTATTTAACAGAAAAATTAGAATCGACCCACTTCTGGGCTTCTTCTATTGAAAAGTTTTTCTTAGGGAATCTGAAGGCAGAAACTGCGCACTGCATTTTCTTGCCCTTGATGATACCGACTATCGCACTCACCCCGATCTCCTTATTAACACCTATGTTTGTCAGTGACCCATCTACAAAATCAGATGTTTTCCTAAATGTTATTCTAATAAATTCTGGTTCATCTTTGCTCTTGCTAAAATGAGAACTGGAAATTTTTGATAAATTTGGGTAGCGATTCTCTTGAGAATTTTTAGTCATTAACAGTATTAAAACATAATACTGTCAAAAGTGGTATATTTTTCCCTTGCCTTACTTTTTCTCTGGGAGGCGAAAGTTTTCTTCCTTTAGCCAGTGGGCTATTAAAAGGCTCTCTGCCCTGTTGTGATGTTTCTTTAAATATATATCTGCATCTGGATATAATTCTAGTGCCATTTTTATCGAGTCTGATTTATCACTTTTTAGCCCAAAATACTTCTTCCATTTTTGTGGCGTGACTATCGTGTAATACATATCGCTGTACTCAAGTGATCCTATTAAAATCCCATATCCATATCCAAGACTAAACACAGAGGAGACCCCCTGCTTGGGCATAGAGTGCTGTGATTCTATCGCGCAACATACGGTATCGCCGGACAAAAGGCTCATCAGGGAGGCCATCTCCCTTTCATCATATTTTTTCCTATATGTCTTTCCTACTTTTACTTTTGTCACTGGCATATCGTAAATTTCTACTTTTTTCCCGTTATTTGATATGACAGACAGCGCCCCAGTAAGACCCACATCTATCCCAATAAAAGATTTGTAGCCCACAGAGTGTAGGGTACATCATGGCATAAAAAACACAACCTATTTCGGGATGGCTCCCGAAAGATAGTTCCACTCTGTGATCTCCAGCCCCCTTTTTCTCCTCCATCTCCGGTATTTTTTCTTCCTTGCAACCAATTCCCTAGAAACTGGTTTCGATTGTTTGTGGGTTACCCTATCCATCGCTCGTCTTCTGGCTCGATTGATAACTGGTTTTTCGCCAATGTTTTTTTGTTTATCCATTGAAAGAATACTAGCGTACTTTGATGCAAAGTCAAATGTTTTTCTTTAGCTGTCCAGTGATAACTCTATTTGCCTCTTTATTACCTTATTCTCTTTAATCATTCTGCCTATATAATCTTGCGCTGATTTAGGAAATAGTGGATGGTAATAATTATGTTGGAATTCACTGTGCGGAAGTGTTATATCCGCAATGGCTATTTTTATATGGTCATCTTCAAAATATGAAGGATCAAATTCTGTGATATTGTTCATCGTCCTCCTCTTCTCTTTGACATGTGTTTTTTTTACAATCCCTATCTTGAATACTATAAAATCGGTGTCGCTTGCGTCCCAACAAATTCTTCCAAAATACTTACTGTGTTTCAGTGGGACCGAGCTAACTGGATGATATAGTGCACTATCCATACCCTTCAAATTCTACACAAATTTTCAAATTAATAAAATATTTACGATTGACTCGATGGTACAAAAATTGTGTACATAAAAATCAGCCTCCAAATGGGTTCCCAGCTTGCGGTTGAACCTGTTGCTGTGGCTGCTGAACATTCCACGGAGGGGAAACAGCCTGTTGCTGTTGCTGGGGGGCTGGTTGACCGTGCTGCTGTGGTACTGGGGCTGGTTGTGCCTGCTGTTGAGGTGCATACGCAGCTGGTTGTGTATGCGGCGTATAGGATGGTTGCTGAGGCTGCTGGTCTCTAGGTTTCGACAAAAGGATTGTGTACTTAGGAACCTTTTCATTTTCTGCAGATTTCTCATTATAGAATGCGACAAGGGGAAGAGGCTGACCAGAACCGAGACACCGATCAATTTCTGCCTTCGCCATAGGGCTATGAGATACATCGAGGCTAATAGAAAGGAATGTGCTGCCCTTGGAGCTAATTTTTTCCCAGATAGCACCGACCTGTTTTTCTGGCTTCTGATATGCTGACATGTTAATTGGGGGAATTTGGAGATAAAAGTGATTCTAATTCCTCTTCTAATCCTTGCGCCTCTGGATGTTCCTCCTTTAATTGTTCTACAATAAATTTTCTTACATTCTCCTCCCTGAATCCCAGTTTCTTAAACAGAAACATCAACATGTGGATAATTACTTCTGATGATTCTGACTGATTCCTCTCCGACTTCCTGAATGCCATGACCGTTTTTGCCTTTTTTCCTGAAAACATACCACGAAGAAAAACTATTGCGGATAGATCAGTGAAGCCATCTTCCATAAATACACCATCTACCTTATTGAGAACGTCATTCATAGACGAATCTAGTTCTTGCTCTGTCCGATTTTCTGTCTCATTATTTGACTCGTCTGAGGACATTCTTGAAGAGGGAAACTTGATAATCAATATTTTCTGGACATGGCTCTGAATCAATACTATCACTGATGGCCTTCCATGTCACATTACTCGCTGTGTCATCAACCCAATGGAATCCGCCAATGTTCTTAAACAATTTATGTGGAATAAGAATTTCTTTTTTGACATGCGACGCTCTCCTCATGTTCACCTCCTCGGTGAAATAAATCTTCCACTTCTCATAAAACGACAGAGTTCTCTGCTCTTTATCAAAGATGACAAAGACCATATCATCTCCCATCGTCTCAATGTCTGTTATGTCATATACGACACAGTGATCCTCCCTAGAGTTTTTATCTAGTGAAAATATATTATCAATAGTAGTAAAGTACATTTTACCATCTGCACCATCCCGCAGTATCTTCGTTCTGCCGTTCTTGGATTTGAAATAATTTTCTCGCATAGTTAATTGAGGGAATTTCGTTCCTGCTCGTCAATGATAGCGTAGACAACTGTGTTGGGCAACTCTCTTACGATTTTTGTAACAAAATCATCTGCATTCAGTGAAATGGTCAATGTTTTTGATGTATCAGAATTTCGTAGGTTGATGCGAACAGATTTATCTTGCTCCAAAAATGAGAATTTCACAGAATCAAACTCCTGCTTCTCTTGTGACTCGATCATTTCCTTTCTTATCTCCTTTGTCTTTTCTGTAATAGATTCAAAATCTTCCATTAGTCCGACAATCTGAATATCCCTAGTGGCTATATCACAACTGAAGCCATCTAATGTTTTAACTTTTATACTGTATGGCGGTAAATCTCCATTAATGCAAACTGATCCGTCTGGATAGAAACAGTTCAAATTTGATTCTAACGCCATGAACCTGAAAGCCCCCAAATCGGTTCTTATATAGTATTCCTTGCCTTCTTCAAAATTGAAAACACTAAAATACATCTCCCTTTTTGATAACAAGGTAAATATTTGGCGATACTTCCACCCCACATTCTTCTGGCTCTGGGAGAACCCTATCGTTCTTTAACTCCATGACGTAGGAGTTGAGAGCCTTTTTATCGAATACCTCTTTTTTCTGTACGATGCTATCGTACATATTATTATCCCTGAGCCATTTCTTGACTATCTCTTCGTCATTTATATTCACACCTTCTCTTTCTGCTGTGTGAATTTTATACTCACCAGATTGCACATTCTTCTCATCCTCATCTTTCATCCGTTGTAAAAGCATCTCCTTAGCCGAATATATTTTTCCTTCCAGTTCTTCCTCATCTCTTTTCATTGATTGATATTCCTTATATTCCTTTGTTTTTTCAAATTTTTCAACGGCATCAATCGTCGATTGCTTTGCGCCTTCTAATTTTGAAGATGCCTCTGCAATCTCATCTGCCAACGATTGAATTGTTTTATGCACAAAAGAATACTAGCGTGTTTTCTTCAACGGCGCAACCCCTTTTTTCTCCGATATGCCACTTGCATCGGTGTTAGTCCTTGATTTTTAGACATAAATCTTTTCTTTTCATATATGTATTTATCTCTCATATATGTCTTGTATGCCTTTGGCTGATTTTTTTTCGCCGTACTGGCCTTGAAGTGCTTTTCTGAATAGTCGATCTCAGGAAGTCCAGCCTCCATCCTTCTCCTCAGCGCTGTTTCAATACACAAATTCTCAAGTTCTTTTGATTCTTTGACTTCCGATAGAGCTGGCTTGTGTAACAGGTCGTGGCACCAGCCACATAAATTAAACAAATTCCATTCCTCGTCCCTATCCCTACCCCTATATCTACTCTTAAATATACAGTGGTGCAGATGTAGTTTATTCTGAACCCACAATCCCAATTCCTCATTCCAGTGTCTTTTTTTCCTGAATTTACATTTAGGATTTTGACACTGATAATTATCTCTTACGAGACATTGACGCCTTACCTCGTCTCTGATGCCGTTTAGTGCCATGCCTAAATCCTAGCAAACGAGTATACATGAGTCCAGAACATCATCCTTCGCGTCCGATACGGCATCCACACCACCTCCTACAATTCCATCAACAACATCGACTAGTCCACTTTCGACGTTGACCACATTCTCATCATCTGCCCCGCTGCTAGAATCTTCTCCTTTGGTGCTTGGTATAACCTTCTCAATTGTCCTTTCGATAATTGATGGGAAAATGGAACTTTCTTGCTCCTGCTCTTTCGCTTCAACTGATGGAACGAATCTCCCGCCCTCTCTCTCACTGGTTATTCTTCCTTCCATTACACCGTCTCCACCATTTCTGAACATAGAAGTGATCAGTATCGCTAGCACTGGGAGCATGAAGGCGAATGTTGCCATTGATACGAGCCTAGACTTATCATCAAGGTCCATCATTGACTATACATTATAGAACAAAATTATTAATTTTCAATTGGCGATTTGGATTTTATCTTGCCACTAATTCATTTCAAGAACCAATTCGACGATGGAGCTGAAATCGACCTCTCTATCACTTCTTCGGATAAGAACCTAAGTCTCAGATACCCACCAGGATATTTTCTTAGGTTGTCCAGTGCCTGAGTAGATTGTCCAGCCCAAATGTCGATTCTCCTGTTTTGTATTGCAGAACCGTGATCACGGCAGCTTAAAACCCCAATACCCTCTACCTCAACCTTTGTCCCAAATGGAATCTCAGGTGGGCAAGCAGCAACCTTAAACGCATCTTCTGGCTTTAGAATATAACTACTTGCTGTGCTTAAACAATTACCCCAACAGTTCACCACAAAGTCCTCCTCATACTCTAAGTCCCTTCTCAGGCTATCCCTGATTGCTGGTCGATCATGAAACCACTGATCTGCCTCCTCCAGTGAATCGCCTATAATTTCATCGTTGAACATGATCTGCGATCCACTATTGGTTATGTAATCCCATTTTTTTGCCGTCGCTATAAAAACTGAATCTTTTACCGATCTAAAATACCGTTCCTGACCTCGAACTGGCGTATAATATCTAGTGACATCCCAAATCTCCCATGTGTGAGTTGTTCTCCACATATCATCGAGGGCTGTCATTATATTATCCCCTGGGCAGGCTGTGGGGCTAGCCCACCGATGGGGAATTATTTCATCAAAATTATAGATAGAATCTAGGTTCTTTATCAGGTCTCTTGCTGCCTGCAATTGTTCTGGCGTCGGTTGTTCTACTTGGAAATTCCCAGAAAAGACGATGGCGATGGCATGATTATTAACCTCTGAGTTTCTTGTGGTCCCAGTCCTTTCATACGTTGCCCTGTTTGGTATCACCTCTCCTGATGTTTCTACTAGAAAGTGATATGCAATGTGAATACCATACACGCTCTCTTCATACCCCCTGTTCTTGTGAGAACTATTGATCTTACTGTGTTGGTTGTCTCCATCTTCGGCAGTATGATGGACGACCAAGATCATGGGGCTATCTACCTGGCCCCTAATTTTAAAGGGTCGTAGACATTGGGACAGACTGTATCTGGGTATCCCTCTCTATAATGATCATGGAACCATATTGTGCTGTTATCTTTCTCAATACACTCCTCCTTGTCTCCGTTGAGGCACTTGCTCCACCTTTCTGCAATGGTCTTACAAGATTTTTGCATAGATTTTTGCTTTGCGACAGCAGCCCGATACGCAACCCTTTCATCCGAATTATATGCAGACACGGCAGAATAAATGCCCAGACCAAATACGACAAGGGAAACAAAAATAACGCCAGTGATGAATTTGTTTTTGTTCATAATTACATTGATAAAAGAATAAAAAGACAAACGACGGAAAAAATAAAAATAGTTCTCATTTTATTATTTGGTCTTGGAATTTTGATTCGAGATATTTGTCTATCCACTTTGCGTCGAACACAATAGGCTTATTGTTAATGGTCTCCTCTGAATCCTCGTCTGTAATGGCATCCACCATTTTTGATAAAACATTTTCAGAGCTTACTCGAACATCTAAATTATATTTATCTAGGAAATTATCAATCACACATTTTACAAGGTCTTTCTGTAAAATAAGCAACGCCTCGTCATACATATCAAGGTGCTTTCTAAATGGGTTTTTCCAATATTCCATTTCGTCTAATTTCATCTTTGAGGCATAGATTATCATTGATTTTCTTATGTTCTGCTTATTCAGCATCTTTGACTGCCAGAGGGCGTTTATTTCATCCGATGGTTCAATATCTTCAAACTTCATGCGATCAGTGTAGCAGAACACCAAAGAAAAGTCAATGACATTTCTAGCTATTTATGGCATCTTTCATTGTCTTACCTGCCTTGAAATGCGCTCTACTCTTGGGAGGAATCTTTATTTTCTCAGTAGGATTTCGGGGGTTGATGCCGATTCTTGATCCACGGTGCTTAACGCTAAAACATCCAAATCCATTGATTTTTACTTTCTTCCCCTCCCTCATATTCTTATATACAAAATTTACAAAAGCATCTAAAGCGTCTGACGCTGCATTTTTGGGGAGACCTGCTCCTTCTGCAATGGCATCAATGATGTCTTTTCTGACCATAATTTAATTGGGAATTTAATTAAAAGGGTTTTTGGGGTCTTTATTGCCCCTAGAATTCTTAGCGGATCGTTCCCAGACTCTCACAAGCGTTTCCTTTGTCTCCTTCCTCTTTAGCCATTTTACAAGATTATGTCTCCTAATAACATAATAATTCTTTGAGGCATGTCCAGTTTTAGCCGTATAATTATGTTCTAATGGCGTATTAAACCCCTGATATATCCATGCGGGAGAAACCCCTAAAATACCAACGAGATCTTTGGGCTTTAGTATTTCTGGACCATTTTCTACATCCTTGATTATTGAATCTATAGTTTTCATATAGCAGAAATATACATGACTTTTAACTATATTCAAGTGTAAAATTTTGTTTGCTCTTGCCACCCTATCCTCGGCTAGTAATACGATCTTTTTGTGCCCCTCGCCATTCTGCATACAGCTTCATGTGCCGATCCGATAGAATTTTCTGCTGCTGATATATCGTATCCATCATTCCCTTTAAAGTCCTTGAAACGTGATAAAAATACAACTCCTTCCTCGATTCATCCGCTGATGTGATAGTCGCAATGGATTTTTTGTCATCATTCGTGAGACCCTTCTGTATCCTCTCTGCTAAAGTCTTTGCCTTTTTACTGAGCGACCACGTTATCCCCGCTTCGTGCAATTTAATTGCGTATTTTAACTGTAGTGACCTACCCTCACACCACGCCTGTTTCTGTGAGAGGAAAAGATACATCTGTGATAGATTCCATGAATGAGAAATTATATCGTCCATTGTCATTCCCATAAGGTAATTCACATCCATATCTATCTTCTGTTTTAGCTGATTAAGAGACTCCTCCATATCCTTCGGAGGGACAAGATCGAAATCCATGACCTCTGATAAATCTTTTAATAGAGAAGAGAAATTTGATTTAGCCTCTTCTCCCATTTCTAGGGCATCAAACACTCGCTCAATGTGCTCGGAAATTTTGCCTATTGCTTTGGATTCTTCGCTCATTTTTTTAGGGAAAGGCATCCTTTATGCTCTGCATTACATTCTTCTCCTGACAGATCACAGTCCATTTTTATGCAAGCCTCCCACCATTTCCTATCTGCGTACTCTTCCCAGCAATCTTGGCAGAACTCATCCGCCCATTCTGCGATCTTGCCGCATTTGCATTTTGCTTCTGTCTCATCATTCATCTGTACGGGCAGAAGAAATTATTAGAACAACTGGGCAAATTATATTTCCCCTCCATCATATCCTTACATATCGACATGCCCCGCTTCGTATCTTCATAGAACCCAACAAGATCTTTCATTGTAAATTCTACTGGCTGGTTCGATACGGTCGCATCCTTATTACCATTCTTTTTAATCAATGAAATAACATCTATCATTGGAATTTCCCCAGTAACAGCCCATCCGAAATAACAATACCCCTTGAATTGATATGAATTCATACACTTGCTTTTTGTCCATTTTGTTGTGCCACTCTTAAAGTCCGCTATTCTCATCTTTTGCCCCTTTAATCCATCATTAGATAAAATTTTACTCAGGTCGATGATCCCATAAAGAGGAATATCTAAAAATTCATTCGGATTCTCTGGATGACGAATCCATGTTAGAAATTCTTTTTCTGGCGATCCATCTCTTAGTCCTAATGTATCTAATTTTTCTTTCAGAAGCCGAACATGGGTCTCTATTTGATCAATATACTCCAGACCAGCCCTCGCTGCTATCTCCGCTTCCTCTGGCAAATCTTCCCCCTTTATCGCAAGCTCTATTACATAATGAACAAGCTCCCCATATCCATAAATATGCTTCTTGTCCTTAAATGGATCTTCCTGTTCTTTCTTAATGTATTTTCTGTAAAAGCATGATGGACAGGATTTCAACATGTTGTGTCGAGTCGCGCTCCAGTAGAATGGTAGTTCTTCTGATTTCTTCTTCGCTGGAGTACCGTACCATGTTGGAATTTTCTCAGTCAATAGGTAACTATTCCCTAACATATAGTTTGGGGAACTCTACGTTTCACAGGGCGAGTAACTCTCACACAGTCCCGTAGGGCTGTGCTACCATCTCCTCCCTCCGCGTCTTGGTTGGCACCCAACCAGTGCTTCAGAACCATTTTGGCAGCGTTAATGTCTCTGTCGTGTTTTGTAGAACACTTTGGACATTCCCATTGCCTTATTGATAATGGAAGCGATTGACACACGAAATTACACTGTGAGCAGGTCTTCGAGCTTGGGAAGAAGCGACCAACTTTCTCTACTGAGTTGCCACGCCACTTCTGCTTATACTCCAACTGTCTGATGAATTCACTCCATGAGGCATCCCCTATGGATTCCGCAAGGCAATGATTCTTCATCATGTTGCTCACTGCCAAATCTTCACAGACGATGACAACGTGGTTCTTGTTTGCCAACTTCTTCGAGATATGGTGTAAGTGATTAGATCGTGTGTTTTTTATTTTCTTGTGAAGTCTAGCTACTTTTAATTTGGCTACAGTACGGCTCTTTGATCCTTTTTGTTTTCTTGAAAGACCCTGTTGAATCTTCTTCATTTCTTTTTTTAGACTCTTCTTTGGATGGATGTTCTCGTACTTCTTTCCATCACTGGTAATAGCAAGGTGGGTGAGTCCAAGGTCAAGACCTATGGGGTCTTTCTTTTTTCCTCTTGGTTCTTTCATTTCTTCCTCTGAAACAATCGTAGCCCACCAGTCCCCACAGGCATCTACCTTGATTGTAACGGAGTAATTCTTATTGTCCTTCGGAGGGGGGTTCCCCTTAAAATAAATGGAAAGACCACGTTCTATATGTAATTTCTTTCCATTGATTCTCCATCTATCGGGTTTTCTGAAGGATTGGTTTGGATTGTACTTGGATTTGAATTTAGGATAATTTGCCCTCTTCTCAAAGAAGTTTTTGTATGCTGCATCTAAATCTCGGAGAGATTGCTGAAGGGGGTGTGTCTGCGCTTCTCCAATCCATTTATACTCATCCTGCTGCTTTAGTTTTGTTAGTGCCATAGCAGTTTCATGGTAGTACATTTTTTCTCCTCTCTCTAAATAGGCTGTTTTTCGTTCATTAAGAAAGTAGTTCCAAACAAATCTACACGCTCCGAAGGTTTTCCTTAGCTTCTCCTCTTGATACTTTCGAGGATAGAGCTTGAGCCTATAGGTCTTTTTTACTTCCATGATTGAATGGTACACGGATGATATGGTTGTGTCAATAGTTACTATACTATAGGGAATAGTCACGAGTTAATATCTCCATCTAAGATTGGGGGGACGATTCGTTCGCCTTCGCTAATACCTCCTGATAAACAGAGCTAAGATGTTTCTTTGCCCCTGCGCTCAGGGTGGAAATTTCCTTTTTCATTTCCTTCGCAATTTTATTCAGGGCATCGTTTGGATTCTCTTCATTTAAACATGCCCTTATTTTAGCCTCCATAGACTGAACCGCCATTCTCGCCCCCGAATCTGGGCTTTCTTCGGTCTCTGCATCTGACAACATAACATCTTCAATAGTCGAAAATCCTCCCGCAATGTCCAATCCTATTCCGGCGGCCGCTATTGCCCTTGACCTTGCCGCTGTCTCTGCCTTTTCGATATATGTCGTTGAATAATTTGCATCCCCACTTCTTTTTGCTGTGCCTGTGCCCTCCTTTAAGATGATAGGATTTTGCTCGCATGGAAGAAATACTTCTAGGGTGAATCTAACACTGGCTATTGTGGTGAATGGCACGTTGGCAGATATAAACTCTGTTTTTGTAAAGTTAATAAGCGCCCTGCACCCCATTTCCTTCTCGATTGCGTTAGCAACCATCTGCGCCATAAAAGCCCTCCCAGATGCTTTGAGATATGTGTTTCTTGAGTGCTCAATGTATTCTCCCTTTTTATCCCCATCAATATATCCTACATAGTCTAGCAAATAATGATAATATATAGGATTCTGAGCCGATGCAGCCCTCTGGCTAGGGCTGGCGAGTCCATTCATTTGACAGTAAACATCAAAAGCCTTCTCACATTCTGGGTAACTTTCTGCTGGGGGCTTGAACTGTTCGACCTGCTGATAAACTTTAATTTTTCCTTTGTATGACATAAATAAAAATGGTAGTTAATATGTATGAAATCTACTCTAGTTTTTCCCAGTGGTCAAGGATTTTTTTTCTTCCTAGCTGCCAGACCACTTTCCAGAGATTTCACAAACATGTCATCATCAAACATCCATTCAAATCTTCCTGTATAAATACAAAGAGGAAGGGAAAAAAGCGGGGTGACCTCTACGAGAAATGAATACCTCTTAACATAAGATTTTGGGCTTACAGTCGTTATCACTCCCTTTTTATCAGATACCTTTATATGAGGATATTCGACTTTTCCCTCAGTCTCTTTATCATAAAAAAACTTATACAAATAATATTCAATAATCATTATTGAAATAAATATTGAATATATAATAATTATTTTTTCTGTATAGCCCCAAAATAAAAATGCAGATATGGATATAATTGGCAATAGGATTGACACAAACCACTTTATAACCTGATCTGTATCCCCCATCGCCAACTCCCCATTTTCATTATTATAAAATTCTTCTGGTGCCTCTTTTAGTATTGGAACAATTTCATAGTCGGTACCGCCATGGTAAAATGTGGATGGGATATCACTGTCTTTGAGGTCCATATAAAAATTGGGGAAAAATCAGCAAACAAATCCCATCAATTTTACCTTATGTTCTATTTCTTTTGCAACTGTCTCACCAACACCCTTAATGGATGTTAGCGTGGAATACCTAATTTCTATAAGAATATCTCCTATAGTTTCTATATCGTCATTAAGCATTGCCCTGTATGCCCTTGCGCTGAGCCGCAAAAATTCTATGGGACTGTCTTCTGTAATTTGGAACTTACTTTCTTTCTTGGGGGCCAGTGTTCTAGTTCTTACTGAGGAGACTTGCACAGTTAAAATGCTATCATAAAAACTACCATTTTGAAACAAAAACGCTTTGCTTTTTCTCTCAATTATCAGTGTTGTCTTCTTCCTCTCCCGATCCTATCTCCTCACCACCTTCATCTTGCTGCCCATCTTCTGCGACACCCGCATCATCAGAAGTGGGCGCAGATACGATAATATCCTCTTCTCCAAGACCATTAATTGGGTGAACAGAATTCGGGAGATAGATAAGGTGGACATCAGCATACGGTACATTCGATACCCTGGGCATATTCAACATCTCCCTACCCTCATTTATGGTTATCTCACCAACCCTAACCATATCTTTGACTATTTCACTATCCTCTTTCATATCAGTAAGATCTGGCGGATAGAACACAAACCGACCACTGAAACCAAAGTCTTGCCTAATCATCTTGGTAAATTTATATGCGATTAGCATCTGAAGAGGTCTGACCTGATCATGATAGAATGTCTCTCTTTGGTCCCTAGAATTGGAATTATGTACAAGAATACCATTGGCGATGAAATTGTGTGAATCTTCAACCTCAATATCGTATGTCATTTCTTTCCTTCCTGTTTTCTCAATAGAATCTACAGTCTGGGTTCTTAGCTTCCTGAAAAACTTTTTATCAGTATTGTCAAAAACAATAATAGAATCACCCTCCATAAGCTGATCAGCATTGCACCAAACGAAGTCCTCATCATACATTTCATCAACGAGTGCAAACGGATGGTTGGCCGTACAATTAATCTCTTTCCCGCCACATGTGATTTTATAAATTTCCTTTTCTCCATTTTCAAAAATATTTATTACCTTTCTCTCTTCCAGTTTTCCATCATCGAATGAGTATACCATATCTCCAACTTCTATTTCAGAAATAGGTTTGCGCCCTTCTACCATTGAAACGACTGTCTCCGCAGTCAGACACCTATTCGCATTTTCGACTAGATTGAGAAGAATCGGCGGGACTCCATACGCCATAAAAACCATCTCCCTTAGATATTTCATAAGATTCAAATACGCCCCTTCTGGCTGGTGTTGATTGAGGAATTTCACCTCAAAATCTGCGTTGTCCTCCCCCTGCAAGTTAATAATAGGAACCTTATTCCACCTCTTCTCTTCATGGATAACCTCTTCAATATATTCTTCAAGCTCCATGAGCTGCTCGTCACTAATTGACCCTCTCTTAACAACGAAAAGGAACTTCTGTAACCAACCATGTTCAAATTGGTCTATATTAAATTCCTCTGTATATTTTGCCATCAGAAGAACCCTCGATAAAGATATTGCCGGAGATTGCCCATAATATTTACTATCTGGATTAGAGAGCTTGAACCACATTATCTCTGTCATTTTTTTCTGACGAGATCCCTTTGGCGGCTTCCGTGCGAACCCTTCTGATTCAACGCGCATATCTCTCTCAGGTGTATATTTGTTGTACCAAACAATTTCATCTTTCATGTTTAATGTTTCATCAATCTCAACGAATCTCTGCCCAGTCCTGAATGCACCATATTTTTTGTCATCAGACCTTCCTCTGGCAACACGCATTTTTCCTATCGGTGCTCTATAAAATCCAGATGGTTTACCGTCAACACTCCCTGCGAATCTTGTTATCTCCATGGCGGCAGAACCCGTATTAAGGAGATCCGTAACCAAATCTTCCATCTCTACAGCAAATGGAGAATCTGGGTTCCCATTTTCAAAAAATTCAGTGACATCACTCGGCACTGCCTGCGCAGTATTATCAGGAACAACCCCATACCCGTTTTTTGTGACTGACCCAGCTGTGACATCTATACATCTCTGCAATGTTGCGTTTTCAGAATATAGATTGATTAAAGAGTCAAATGGGAATGTAGGATGTAAAACGCCTATATCTTTCAAGATTCCCTCTTCTTTTTCATCATCTACCTGTTGGCTTTGAACATGGCTTTTCCCCAATAAAACAACAGATGACTCCTTTTTTGAAGTATCTCCTGCCAATGTCTTCTTAGTCTTCTTTGCCACTTACACCACATCATACTTATTATTTACACAAACGCAAGGGTTTCCGCATGTCTAATGCCTAAAAATCTGGGTACAATGCCAAACAGCCCTGAATATCAGACTTATACCTCGATTCAACCACATTGTCGTAAAACATGAATTTACCAACAATTTTCGATTGCATACAGGTAACGAACCCCTCGTATTCATCGTGCCCTTCGACTGATCCTGAAGAAGTATAATATACCAATGGATCATCGGAAACCGTGATATTAGCCCAATACTGATCAAGGCACCTTTTTGCATCTAATCGAAGATTGAGAACTGGCACATCCACCGAAAGCTCGTCCTCTATACAATCATAATATTCTTCGTGGATATTCCTTGTTTTCTCATCGTTTTCAATATACTTGGTTACTTCTTGTTTGCTATTGATGGCCAGATGGTTAGCAGGCACGATAGCCGCTTCCCTATAATCCAAGACCAACCATATAGCCAACATAAAAACTGCAATAGTGGCACCGACGATTTTTAGAAAATTTTGAGACATTCGATATTGGGAAGGAGAACACCATAAGAGGGAAAAATTCCCCCTCATGCTAACCTCTTTAGCGGCAAAGATGATGCTGCCCCCTACGAACCTCTGCTCCCCATCGTGCCTCATGCGTTTCAGACACTGCATGGTTTGCAATGAACGTAGTATATAGCTGCCCATCATGGCGAACTCCATCGCAGAAGTTGGCACCAACTGACAGATACAAGGCGATAAGTGCAAAACCCATATAAAATTGGAGAAAAATATAAGAGTTTTCAGTGTAGCAGAAACAAACTTGGAAGTCAAGACCTGTTTCCCCTTTTCTTCTTTTTCCTGTATTCCGCCGGAGCAAATGGGTCAGCACCAAATTTATATCCAGAATCCTCAAGTTCCTTTGCATATTCGTGACAATACATCCCTGGCACTTTGCTGTTCTTTCTTTTCTTCGCCATATACTAATCGTAGCCTATATTGCCCTCTTGTGGAAGGGAAATCGCCTCTCGCAACAATTCTCTCACATCTCTTCCCTCTTTATGGAATCTGGGTCTCGAAAGTTGTATCGCAAACCCCCTTAGGTGTGGGTGATAAGAAAGAGAAAAATGCGTATTGTGCTTTTGCCTAAGAGCCTCCAACAATGTTACCCCGTCATTCAGGCTAACCTGATTTGGTTTCCTCATAGACACGCTCTGCACACTCGCTAATATTTTTCCCCTCGCAGCATTTTTTGATGTAGCCCTGCACGCCTTGCAAACCCCCTCTTTTCCGTCTGGCCTCCTCTTATCTGCCCTGAACATCTCTATTGGTTTTTGTGTTCCGCATTTGTTGCAAGATTTTTCCATTTTTGAGAATTGTGAAGTTAATTGGTGACTGATTTTAGCTGAGGGAACGGTCGGTGTCAACCCCCTAGAACGGCAAATCGTCTGGTTTTTCCTCTTTCTTTTTTTGTTTCTTCGGTGCTTTCAGAAGGGAGATTTCCTTCTCTCTCGTTAGCTCCTGCTTCGTCCCTATCTTTTGATCGACATATTCATATTCAAAAGTATATGGGTTAAATTTCATCACTATCGTCTTTTCCCCGACTGGAGAACGTATCTTTGGCATCATAAAGTGTGTTTCATTGATGTCTGTCCCGAGATCATCGCTTCTATCTCTCCACATATTTATGACGACGTTCGCCGTTTGCACTATTGAACTCGAATCTTTGAATGAGTCTAGCGTAGGCTTCTCACCTCGCAATTTATGATAATGAGCAACCAATAATATGGCTACCTCTAGCTTATCAGCAAGTCCCTTTATTCTCTGCATAACCTCTTCTATTGCATCTGCCTTTGTTCTGTTCTGCACACCAATATTGAAGAAGTGAAGGTGATCTATCCCAAATAATTTGTATCCCCTTTCCGCAGATTTTATTATTAGATCTTCCAATGTATCGACATCCATTTTTTTGGGTGCATCTTCGTGCCCTCTGTCATAAAATATAAGATTCCCACTATCCTTGGTCATCCGCTCTGCCTCTTCCCTTTCTTCTGCGTAAGAAGAACTAACTATATTATTGTTTCTAAATTCCTTCCATGGATAATTTTTGTGACCAGCCCTCTTTCTAATTTTCCCGATTGAAAACCACAACTGCTTTAGTGTGTAGTCCAAGAGAGTATCCTCTAGGGAGAAAAGAACTACTTTATGCCGTAGAGAATTATGCCTTAAAATGCTTGTAATAAAAGAACTTTTCCCGAGTCCTGACTCTCCGCCCACTAAAACAACCTCGCTGGGATATATTCCTCCCAAGTGATCATCTAGCGGTGCGTACCCATAAGAGAATATACTATTCGGATCAAGTTCGTCAATGTATTTTGCTGATTTGTCCACCATTGTATCCAGCGTCACAAATGGGAATGAGTTCTTTTTCTTCTCTTCATATTCTCTTTTCGACGCTTCTCTGACTTGCTGATAATTTTTTCTGAACCATGCAAAGGTGTCTTTTGAATCAAGTTTTAACCATGTTTTCACAAATGAGAACGGCGAATACCCCTCCGAATCTGGCGGGAGATGGTCTGTCCCTCCATGAACGAGAAAATTCCCCTTATCCGCGACAAAACATGCCTTGGGCTTCGTATCTCCTCCACTGTAAAAATGATTTTTCTCTAGTCTCCAGCCAGTAAGACTGGCAACGATCCCCCCGATTGGGATTGAGTTTATCACAGATAGCGTGTTGTCTGGATCTGACGGCTCTATTGAATTTTCAGGCTCCTCATCGGAAAAAATGGCTAGTGCTTTCCCCACATCCTGAATTTCATGTATTTTGAATGTTCTATCTTGATAGTAGAGAATTTCTACTAGTGTGTGTTGACCGTTTTTATTGTTGTACGTTCCTGGGAATCTCGAAAGTCTTGCTGCATTTTTGCACGCTGGGTCTATCTCTATTCCAACAGTTCTCACCGCCTCTTCTATAAAATGCTCCACCCCTAACCTCCACCATAATTTATCTTCTACCTCAACTGTATCTCCTATAAAATGTATATGGATGCCATTAGCTGTAAAAACAAGATATCTCCAATTTCGTAATTCTGTGTGGGAATCTAGTTTGTCAACAATATACCCAGCCGCACTGTTTTTTATCTCCTCTTTGGATATCTCTTTACCATACTGTTTTTTGTGCCATTCCCTGATATCAAAATCTAAGAAAAAGCTATTCTTGTGAGTTATGTGATCATCCTTTGCTCTCCCCTTGGTTCCTATTTTTACACCCCCCAAAAAATATAAATCCTCATTCTCATGTTTTTTAATTATTTCTGTTGGGAATTTATCTTTTTCTAAAACTGAATATACTGTGTAGAGATTTCCAAATTGCAAATCGCAGCCGTCAATAATAAGATCGTTCTGAAACTTTAGGAGGTTGCTCATTGGGAATCAATTATGCTCTGCTATTGCCATATCCGCAAATGAACGTGGGTTGAAAATAAGAAAAAATGTTTTAACAAACAAAAAGAAAGGCCGCTTGGGAGCGGCCACACGTGATAGTCTAAATTTTCTAAAGAATCTTTATAATCTCGTCCATGGCATTTATAAAATCTCCAACTTTGTCTACTTTAATAATGTTTTTGTCTTTTAGGACTTTTAGAATTTCAAAAGCCTGTTTTCCTTTATCAATGGACTTTTCCTGAATATATACTGGATATGTTTCTTTTATGACATGCGGGTAATAATAATCTCTCCAATATCCCCAGCATGTCATCCCTGATTCCTGTGGAGAAATATAATCTGTCGTAACACTTACGCCCAAATTATCTCCAACTGGAGAATTCATCATTGACATTACCTGTGATTTATTAAGATTTTCCATAGTTTTTGCAATTGGAAGGCGGATAAAAAACGACTATCAAGTGCAATCTGAATATACTCTTCCGATTCTGACTGTCAACCCTCAACACCAAAGTGCTCTCATATATTCCCCAAGAAGTCGTAGCCCCTCTTCTCGCCTCCTAGCTCTTATTGAAAATTCGTCGGGACTCAGTTCTGAAAAATATTTGTCCTCATTTGCAGTAAAATCGACTGCGTCAATCATCTCGTCCACAATATCATGCCAATCTCCATCTTTGTATTCCTGTTCTCCCACATATTTTCTATTAAATTTTTGGAACTCCTTTAGCCTTGGTAGTAGCCAGACACAAAGCGTGTGGTCCAATGACCATAGATCTTCATCTGAGAAGCCTCTTGTTAATTTCTGCCATTTATATTTGATGTATCTAAGCGGTCTCATCTTTTTTATAGAATTCTTTCGTATCAATGTCTGTCATATATTTTACAATTTCTGATATTTTTTCTCCAGACACTATCATCTTTTGCATACTCGATACTATATCTTCTCCATCATCCATCATACGATGTATAGACATATTACTCAAAACATGGCTAAAAATATGAACTGCGTTCATCACATCCTCATCTGTATATCGAATATGTTTAGATTTGTCTCCCGCATCTAGCTCCAACATCGCTGATGCCATTTCATTTAATAGTTCTGATATTTTTGGACCTGTGCTGGGGTGTGGCTTGGTCATAGATTATTGTGGGAATCCCATTTCCTTTAAAATTTCCAAATATTCCTCTCTCGTCTCTTCTTTAATTCTTTCGTTTGCTATGATGGTATCTTCTCCCCTTTTAGTTGCCTCAAGGAACATATTCTTGACTTTCTCATCGAATTCTTCCATGCGCCGTGATGGTTCCACCTTGGTCATTCAGCGGTGGAGTTTCGGATAACCTCTTCGATTTCTTTTTGGAGTTTTTGATCACCAGAGACTTCCTCTCTCATCGCAACCTCACCTTTCCATTTTCTATCTGCGAATGAAATCATTGGACCTGATTTTTTAATCACTCCTGTCATTAGACCAGTGGTTATTATGTCTTGCACAAGATCAAAACCTAGACCATATCGGATAATCACCTTCGTCTTCCCGAATGGCTTTCCTACTTTATTCTTCTTTACATCAATCGTCGTCTCCCCAGTCTTCTCATCTATCTTTTTTGATGACGCGTGTAGAACGATGCTCGATGCGTAGGGTAGGGCTTTCCCACCTGGGCTTGTGATTGGATTTCCATACATAGCCATACTTGCCCTGAGCTGGTTGATGAAGATGCAGGTACATTTGTTTTTAGATGCCTTGGGTGAAATTTTCCTCAATGCCTGACCCATGAGTCTAGCCCTTGCCCCGAACTCTGCATCTCCTATCTCTTTTGTCAGTTCCACATTTGGAGTGAGCTGCGCTACAGAATCCAAAACAACGACCTTAAATTCCCCAGAAGAAACGAGGGCATCCATTATTTCTAATGCCCCCTCTGCTGAGTCTGGCTGGGAAAGAAAAATATTATCAATATCTAGTCCCAATGTCCTTGCATAATCTGGAGATAGGGCGTGTTCTATGTCAAGAAACGCCAACTTCTTATTGGGATACTTTTTTTGTGCCTGCGCCAAAATCGTTATCGCAAGACTGGTTTTCCCGCTGGCTTCCATTCCAAGAATACTCATTATTCTGCCCTCTGGGATTCCTCCTCCGATAATAAGGTCAAGGCTAGGAAGACCAGACGAAAATCTGTCTATATTCACAGCCTTCATTTTTCCATAAAGTTGTATTGTTCCTTCTCCATATTTTTTGTTCAGTGCCGAAATTACAGATGTCAAAGATTTTTGTTCCACAGATATATTTTACTTCTCCTATGATCCAGAATCAATTTTTTTCTCCTTATCCTTAAAATACCCCATTGACATCGTACCCATTATATTCCCTGTTCTTCCTATCTTATATACTTTACCATCATCGGTAGCCCCTTCGATCATCCCAGTCTTTTCTAAAAACCACACTGCCACTCTTTCCTGATCTTCCTTGCCCATAGTTGAATACTCAGAAAGCTCTTGACTCTTTATTGTCTCCCATGCCTCTATAAAAATTTTCATTGTGCTCTTTTCTTCATCTTTGGTTTCCTCAAGGGAGATTGCATGTTCAAAGTATTCACACAATTTATCTGGATGCAGATATGGAACTAGATCATAGGTTAGTATCGGATATTTCGTATCCTTTGAGAGCCTTGATGATAGGTCTTTTCCTTTACCCATTTTGCTGGGGAAGGGATTACTCTACTCCAACATCAACCTCGATTCCAACGCCAGATCCTGCGGAAGCCGACCCTGCGGCGTCTGCATCTACAGACGATCCAGATCCGACATCAACATCTACATCTGTTCCAATGTTCACATCCGCACCTCCACCAAGGGAGCAAGCAGCGAGAAGGACAGTGGACATGGCTACAATAAATTTCTTCATAATTTAACGGGGAAAATATCAGGTATAGTTTATAGCACCGACCAGAAAAGTCAATTAAAAGAAAAATCTAACAGCGACAACTACAACCCCCACTGTCAGGACGATAAAGATGAACTTTTTGTACTCTTCTGGTACGAATTCTTTTGTTGCCCAGAAAGCAGCTGCAAAACCGAGAATAGTAAGGATAACTTTTTCCATGAGATAATATGGGTTAGGATAGAAAGTCTAATATACACCACTTTAATAATAAATGCAACTGCCTACTGCTCCACGGCAAGCATCATGGACCTATTAGCCTCCTACCCCTACAATCGTAGCAATCTTTCTCGAAATCTGGACACGGATCAATAGAAAGACCCTCTTTGATGAACTCTTCGAGTTGTTTGTTCCGCTTCTCCATAAAATCTATCTCACCTCTTATAGCCATATTTTCGTCAAGAAGATTCCTAACTACATTCCTACACTCAAGGCATTCTCCATCTGCAAACGCATCACAGGGTCCATATTTCGGGTGATTTGGGTACGCCCTCTCGCCTAACTCTACGACAAGAGCCTGATTAGCAATATTAGCACACTGCACAGCTGTCAAAGACTGTGAAAGGTCTCCTATTTTTTTTAATGCACCCGTTGTTTTTCTTAAAAAAGCCAGCGCAGCTTTTAGCTCTTCATCATCTTCTAAATTCTCCTCAATGTTAAATTCTCTTCTCAATTCCTGAATCAGCATTCTTCTCTTTCGTGAATCCGCCTTATACACTTCTTTTTCTCTGTAGAGACGATCTCCCTCTTCCTTCTCTTCATCAATCTTTTTTTCTAGTGATCTGATGTAAGAGAGAACCTGATCCTCTTGATTATAACTAAGATTGCACAGCCTTTTCGCCAAGAGCTTCTGTATATCTGCCGATGGTGATAGTTGGCTAGTCATGATTGAATAGCGTAAAAATGAAAGCCATAACACCAACGCCCCAACCAGCACCAACAGCGGAGATAATAAATATTGGATCAAAATAATTTGTGCCCAATCCCATGAACGTAGCTAGCGCTCCTATCGGGACAAACACAACGAGCGATCCACCCGCAATAAGTAGAAAAACGATAATCCCGTTTACGAGCGCTATGCCGATGGTGACGAGAAAGATTTTCATAAATTATGATTCAAGAGTAAGTAATTTATATTCCATTGCGGTAAGCCCGAAGCTCCAAGCCTGTGCCAAATCAGCATCGCCTTTTTCACAGATGTCTGGGGCGACCCCCTTGACATAACATCTACTTGTGGAAGGGCAAATATATTTCAAAAAGTAAGCAGTCTGAGAAAAGACATTATTTATTCTATATAGCTCATTCCCCCTTGTAGATTTATCCAACTTCTCCGCTTCCAGTTCCTTGAGCATGGTTTCTGGCTCCATGTATTTAATCGCAATCATTCTCTGCTCCATGTTTTCAAGAGACAATGCCTCTTTCGGGTCTATTGTTTTACTTACTATAGATTCCCATAAGTTCTTTTCAAAAGAAACACCATGAAGAAAATAAAATTCCTTTCCACCCTTCCATCGAATTGCTGGACTGGTATCGGAATGGAAACTATTTTCTTTGTCTATTTTCACAAGGGGGGTCGGGACGCAGTATAGTATATCTTCCCATTCCACCCTATATCCCATGCCATACTCCTTCGCTTGCATAAGAAGTTCACAGTATTCCAGATAAATCAGATCATCTTTAGTGGGAAGATTATCTGTAGGGTTCTTACAGTATTCATACTCGAACAAATACCAATCGAAATCGTAATCTAGTGCGCTACTTGCGCTCCTTGCGCTACTTGCGCTACTTGCGCTCCATGCGCTACTTGCGCTCCATGCGCTCCTTGCGCTACTTGCGCTACTTTCGCTCCATGCGCTCCTTGCGCTACTTGCGCTACTTGCGCTCCATGCGCTACTTGCGCTCCATGCGCTACTTGCGCTACTTGCGCTCCATGCGCTACTTGCGCTCCATGCGCTCCTTGCGCTCCCATTAAATTTCTTGTAAAAAATATCCTTGCACCATATTACCTTCTTCGGTCTCGGAAGATTGAATATATCATACGTCTTCATCAAGCATTCCTCTGCTCCCTCTTTATTCAGGTCGAAATCCTCCCTCTCTACGTTCCTACACATACGATCCAAGAGCGATGCTGTATCTGGATGGTAGTCCATAAAAATAGTGGGTAGCAAACTAACTAATCCTGTACCTGTCTGATGCTTTCTAGTGCGTAGTCAAATTCGTTCTCAAACACCCTCTCATACATTCCAGCTGGGACTTCTATTGTCTTGTGTTCCTCATGTTTCAGGGGGGCGGGGATGGTCAGAGACATATAAATTACTCCGTTGCTTTCCACCACCTTCACCTCTTTAGAATAAAGAACATGGCGATGCCCAGTCTTTTCACCAAGAGCAAGCACAAGCTCGCCACTATGTTTTACTTCCTTGCCATCAGGCATAGAGGATATAGGTCTCAGCAATAGGTCTCCGTGGCGAATGAAGTTACTCATGGTGTGATCTGGGGAAGCGATTATATGGAAAATACTAGCATAGTTTTCTATGGAAATCAAGAGGGTAAAGCTGAGAGCAGCTTGTTCTTCTTTAGTAATATCCACATGTCGGAGGCTGCGTTGGCTAGTAATTGGTCAGAGAATCCTGCTGGGTTTGGCAAGTAGCTTTCCTTTGGTCTTTCCGTCCAGAGCATCGTGTAATTTATGCTCATAGAGCCATTCTTGTTTTTCCAAATATTAAGACAGTGCTTTATCCCGTCTTTTTCGATTTGATAAGGCAGTCTCCCCAAAATTTCACACGATAACGGTGCTGCATATAATATATGTGTCTTTGGTGGTGTCAGGATAGGGCAGATATTTCCATTACTAGCCGACATAAGGAACGGTTCATATTTTCTGCTCGTTACTTTATCCGTATACTCTACCCAAAACATACAGGCATTTTGTGGGTATCCAGCCCTATAAAGATCTTTAGCCTTCTCAAGAGAGCAGACTAGGTTTTCCGATGGGAAGTACATGGTTTGAGGGTCTAGTCCTTTTTCTCCTGTGGCTAGTGAAGATTCATCCATTTTATTCAATGTGAATTTTAGATTATTTACCATGCGTGAGATATCAGGAATAGGCTCATATCTTCTGGACGTAATAAGTCCTTTATAGATGGTAGTATTACCTCTACCCTAGAATATTCTTCACCAAGACTATAGTGAGCAGTACTAAGTTCTATTACTTCTCCCGAATTATTGGGATCAACTTCTGCGATAACATGTCCTATAAGATAATATTTACCACTCCATTGATCTCGGATAGCCACGACGTTTTTACTTTGGTCTACCTCTTCGTGGTAAAAATCTACGAGTTTTTCAAGTTTTTCTTTCATATCAGTAGAAATATCTTCTCTGAGTATTTTCCAACCAGCCATAAGATAGATTTTATATGATATGCTCATGCCAAAATACTAGCAGAGTTTTCTATGGAAATCAAGAGCAAACACAAAAATGTGTTATTCATGTATAGTGTATGTATGTCTGATACACACACTTCATTGCCTCCTACGACTACTGCCCAGGAGGATGTTACCAAGGCAGGGCAGCGTAGAATCAGTCTTATCTGGGAGGCAACACAATCTATTGTAGCCGTAATGATTACAGCAGCAACAATCTATTCGTCAATTAATAAGATCGAAACTCAAGTATTGAGTAATGCGTTCTTTCTTATTGTGTCAATGTACTTTGTTAGAACAAATCACCAGAAAATTGGCGGTGTGTCAAGAGATACAAGTATCATTAGATAGATTGATAATCCGTTGATTTGCACTGGAAAAATGTGATAAAATCAACGCATGAAAATACCAAGATGGCAAACTCCAGAGCGCAAGGCATATATGAAAGCATGGTATTTGGACAATCCTCGTGATCGTCGAGCTTATAGCAAGGCTTACCATGAATCTCATAGGGAACATGAGCGAGCTTATCGTATGAAGAATAAGAAAAAACTATCAGCCCGAAAACGTGCCTATTATCAGGCTAACAGAGAGAGGATATTGGCATATTGTAAAAAATACGCTTCTGAAAACCGTGAACGAGTTTCAGCTTATCATCGTAGGCACTATGCAGCTAACAAAGAGAGAATAAAAAAGAACGTATCTTCTTATAGAAAAGCTAACCCTGAAAAGAAAATACACCTCGAAAATCGCCGCCGAACTCGAAAATTCAAAAATGGTGGGTCTCATACTTTAGAGCAACGACAGGCGAAATTCGAGCTTCTTGGAAATGAGTGTTTTTTCTGCAATGAGAAGGGGAATCTCAGCATTGATCACGACATTCCCCTAAGCCGTGGTGGTGGCGACGGAATCGACAACATACTCCCAGCCTGTCGCTCCTGTAACTCAAAGAAGAATAACAAAACAGCATCGGAATATATCGAATTCCTCTTCAGAGAAAACCAAAAAAGCTAAAACAGCTTTCCCTGATTTAACATCCTTTTCCCAGAATCATACCTCTTAGACTCTCCCTTGGGGTACGGTTGCACTTTATATCGAAGACTGTCTTTGATTTTTTGGGAACACCCAACGAAATAGATATATCGGTGTTTTCTCGGTCGGTCTTTCAGATAAAAATCATCCCCGTATTTTTCTCTCATATACTGCGCCCTGTTTTCCTGACCCCTTGATTTATCAGCTATTGTTGCCCCATGTAAATGCTCCATTCCTTTAATTTTCCAGTCGGTTCTTTTTTCGCTCAGTCCAGTATAAATGAAATTGCACGCCTGATAGATATAGCCGATATGCCCTTGTTCTGTATCAGCATAAGAAACTATAATAGAGGGCTTCGAGAGCATTCTTAATGATCTCCCAACGAGAAATGACGCGGAATTTTTCGGGGAATTTTCGTCCACAATTAGCCTATTGAGTTCCATTACATGTTTTGCGTACTCTTTTCCGCATACCCCTTTCAAAAGAGATGAAGAAGCTGGAGTTCCATAGCTCACAACTCCAGAAAGGAATCCGTCGATGTATAGACCAAATGCGTAAGAAATACTGGGTATCCTTTTTGCGTAATGTCTTTTGAGACACCATGTTTTCATCTGTTCGTTTGGTATTGGTAAAACTTCTTTGGACATACACTTATACTATCACAGTTTTACACAAAAATAAAGTGTTGATTTCGGGGGAATGGTGAGGTATAGTTATGGGGATGCAGACACATTCATTTTTTATCGGCAATTCCGCGCTGGGTCGGGACATTTCAATGTGTCTGCAAACCTTTGTGTGCCCGATCTGGCGCAGAGTTGCTGATTTTCTTTTAATCCAATGGAAAGAGAATCGTTAACCATTAATGGCACAGATACCATTTTAGTAAGCAATGGATACAATTGTGTCTGGAAAAGCAATATGCCAATTAGGTGTTCAATTTGCAAAAAGTTTTCTCCTATAATGACTCAATATAAGTTTCCAGACGAGGAGATCACAATATGTTTCCATAGGGATGCAAAATGTTTTAATGAGATAATCGAAAAGATGGATTTCGATGGTATTGATTATGTCCTATGCAGAGGCATTCATTGTCCAACAAACACCAAGGAAACCAGAAAAGTGGAAAGGGGATTAATGAGTTACAAGCTACGATGGGAAATTCTAAAAAGAGATAACTTCCTATGCGGTCTCTGTGGAGGGAAGGACAGACTTGAGGTGGATCATATCATTCCAGTATCTAAAGGCGGTAAGACTGAAAAATCCAATCTCCGTACTCTTTGCTACCCATGTAATCATGGGAAATCAGATGAATAACGATGGTAATTACATCCCAGAAGGCTGCATCTTACTTGCCCGCAGGGTACAGAAGAGTGACATATGGAATAAGCCAGCAGATTGGCTGAAAATATGGGTCTATATCTTGCAAGAGGTTAATCATAGCGACGATAAGCCTTTTCCTCGTGGGTCAAATTTCTTTAACTTTCGTGATGAGGCTAGACATTGTGGCGTGAAGTACTGGACATGGGTCAACTGTATACAGTGGCTAAAATCGACAAGACAGATAACAACACGAAAAACAACACGCGGAGTGGTCGTTTCTATTGTAAACTATGAGCAATACCAGAATTTAGAAAACTACAAAAACAAGACAGAAAACAATACGAGCGACAAATCAGAAACAAGTCAGCAACAAGTTGGTACCAACACTATAAACAAGAATGAGAAGAATGGTAAGAATGTTAAGAATGACAATATATATATTCCAGAATTTGACGAATCTCTGGATTGTGGTGCAATAGGTAATGACCATGGTGAAACAGAGTCAACGCGCGGGCGCGAGGTTATGCCAGAAAAATCAAAAAAGTCAAACAAGGAAGAGGAATCTGAAATGCTGGATTTCATGTTCAGAGAGTTTGAGAGGATATCCGATAGAAGGGCTTGCAAAAGAAAAATAAAAAATAGGTCATCCAAGCTTCTAGCGGCCATAAAGGATTTTGGGGAAGAGGATTTAAGAAAATCTTGGCAACACATGTCCGAAGACGCGTTCCTCAGAGGTGAAAACAAGAATGGAAAGGACTACATGACAATCGACTATGCACTACGAACGGATAAAATAGAAGAACATCTGGAGCCACCAAAGAAATCTAATCAAAACCCCAATTTCGCTTTTATTAAATAAATTCCCCCAGTCCCCATGAGATTTCTCAGTTACATCAAATACTTCGATGGAAGTTTCCGAACCATTACGAACGAACAAGCCAGTGAGCTAAAAAAACACCAAATGAATAATGTGAAATATGTCGCACTACCAGACTCACAAATCACGGTTTCTAATATTTCTCGTATCGAGAGCACACGATTCTTACTGGCTGAAATGGATGAAAGTGTTTTTTCAAGGTTCGGTCGCAAATTAACAGATATCCAGTGCATGAAACTCGGATTATTGCCGCTTACCGAGGAATTTTTAGAAGAATGTCTTGCAGAAATTCGTGATTCCCTTGCCAAAAAAACCAATGATCTTGCAGTTTTAGAGGAAAAAATAGCCGCTCATGAAGAGTCTAAAATCCCAGAGAACGAACGCCTTGAACCGCTGGCAGCTAAGCTAAGGGATAAGCAAAAAGTCGAATCTGAAATTGCAGAATTGAAAAATATTCTTGCGATGTACGACGAAAATTTGAAAAAACCGCCAGTTTCAGACAAAAAAAAGACTCCAAAATCGTGAATCTCCGTTTCTCACCATAATTTTTCTCAAAAGTCCAAGCAACTCGCCGTATAATCCCCGAAAAAAATCAGATGGTACCAGATTACCTAAACGATATTCAAACTTCACCTACCCCCATCAGAATGGCGAGATTTGCCTTTTATTTTTTAGGGTGTTTCCCCCTCATTCACTTTCCGACCTCCCGACTTTTTCCACCTTGCAATTTGGAGGAGCACCAACAAGGTTCCATGTTTCACCATTTCGGCTTGCAGAGGCGTAATAGTGAGCACTTATGGGACTATTAAACTCAAAATGGATTCTCGTCTCGAACCCGCGCTTCGCCAATCCCTCTGCAAAAATCTTGGCAGAACCCCCACATCTCACCTTGTTTTCGTGCGCTGAAAAGTCCCCCACAACAAAATCCCAACCTCCGACATCTTCCGAATCTTTGTATTCGTGGGAATTTAATATTTCCAAGCACCGAGAAATTTCCTCTTCTGGAGAAAGGAGTGTTTCTGAAAACGCTGATTTATATTTTTCGCAATTTCTTTGGATATTCGCCACTTGGATTAGATGGGAACCAACGATTCCCGATGACAGCAGAGCCAAGGGGTAAAGAGCCTTCTTGTAATCCACTGATTTAATTGTACCATAAATATACCATAGAAAAAAACCACACTTTCCCTATTGACAGAAATAAAAACATAAGCTAACCTTCGATGCTGTAATTTTTTCCAATCTTTATTATGAAAAGAGCAAAATACCCAAGCGTGCCAGCACCCGTCAGACAGCGCATCAAAGAACTGTCTGAAAAAGAAGGGGTACACAAGAGAGTCGTCGCAGATGCCCTCGGTGTCTCGCCACCCACTCTCTACAAAATCATCGGCGGTAAAAATTTCCGTGTCAGCCAGAAGACACTTAGGCTCATCAATAAATTCGATGAGTCAAAGATCACCGACAAATCTTCTCCGAAGAAAATCACGATCAAGAGGGAAGACATTATTGCGTCGAGGGGTGATACGAAGATGATCATTGACTCGGTGACATCTATTCTCGAATCATCGGACATCGACAGTGATGAAAAGGTGTTTGCGTGTCTGAAAATTCTGGGCTAAGATTGTATTTCTGGGGTCTTAGGTTGTCTGGAAGCCCGAGGGGTCGGGGAAAATAGGGGACAAGAGTAATCTTGCTCTCCTTTTTTCTAAGGTGTAAAATACATACATGGCTCGGAAGATACATTCTAATGTACATCATTTGGCAGCCACATCCAGGGGCGGCACAAACCACCCAGACAACAAAAAAAGAATGGAAGTCAAAGACCACAACGCGCTCCACAGAATTTTTGGCAACCAGCTTCCTCATGAACAAATTCTTTCCATCCTACAATTTAACAAGGGAATTTTCAGGGAGGATTTTCTGAGATGCATCGCATCTCATATTCTTTCACATAGGCACGAAGAAATGTATCAGCCGCAAGCCATAGCAAAAGATAGGCTGGAAAGTATGACGACTGTGATCTCAGACGATCTCTTAAAACTTGTACAAAATGGAGAAAATCCCCATCCTGAAAAATGATGAACACAGTACTGATCACCATTATGCTATCCAGTTTTGTATGTTCTGTCCTAATAGGTTCGTACATCATCTTCTCCGAAATCAGCCTGAGAAAATCTCTTATCACAATTTTTTTGGGGTTAGCTATTGCCTTTTTTGTTTTGGTACGCTAGGATATCACCAGTTCTTTGAAAATGAGTCTTCTGTCTTGGCATGGCTGAACAAGTCTTTGTGCGAAGGACTAAGGCACAATGAATCGTCCGAAGGGGCGTGAAGTTGGTTCCCGAAAGATATTACCTATCTTTCATTTCGCTCTAGGGATGCAGGTAATATCTCGAATTGATCTCCGAGATGAAAGACTCCTGCTGCCAAGACAGAGGACTTAGAGAACAATGGCAATTGGAATTGTTAAGAGAAAGTGGTATTATGTGTCCTGTGTACGAACATGACAATGCGAGGCTCGTAGAGACCTACAGGGAACAGCTTCAAAAAAACAGCGGGGACGAACCCAGAATGGAAAAATTAATGGAGGATATCGAGGAATCTCACTACATGGATGGATACATAACAAGTATCCAATTTGAGAGCCTATTTTCTCTCTACCAAGAATTAACAGGGGACTATTCTGTTTTGCGCCCCTAACAACATATCTATGGATTGTCTATTGTAATATATGGCAATTTCTGCTAGAATTGTTTACGATTTTTCCACTATATTATGCCAGCTATATTCATTATCGGCTCCATCGCGTTCTCCGTGTCGCTCTTCACCCTAGCGGTGCTGTTCGCCTGTCCACAAATCGTAGACCTGATCATCTACAGGTTACAGGATGCGAGAGAGTATCTAAAAGAAGAGAGGTCGAATGAGACCCCTGTTCATAAACTGGCAAAGCTGATCTGCTTGGCGCATCTGGATTGGAAATTCTGGACAATCTATCTAGCCCTTGGTATCACCATGGGCTTTCTCATTGGAAGACTATGAAAAAATACGAAGATGTAAAAATCGACGGCGGTGATCAGATCAGCCTCGTTAAATTATCAGGACACAAAATCAGAGATATTAGGGGATACATTATTGAAGATGAATATGAAGAAAAGATATTTATTTTATCAGAGATAATTTCTGAAAATGGAACGATTGTTGATGTCCAATCAGAAAATGAATGTGCATATTTAGATGATTATAAGGAGGGGGTTCTCACACATGCGCTCCTTGAAAGTGTCTATAATTCCGATCCCAATAACCTAGTATAAAATACATGCCATGTCCCCTTTGCCATAGGCGCGGAGACACTAGGCTAGTAACACTATCGAAGGTTATGGCTAAATTGAAAAATATTGGCATTGAAGAAGAACCGAAGACTTCTTGTTGATGCCATTCTTGAGTTGGATTTCTACCTCGACTCAAAGGGATACGCCCCCCAAATATAATTGAGAGCTAGGGAGCCTCTATTTCTATAGGGGGTAGTCTATATACAGATAAATGGGGGTATGGATTGTATTGTTAGGCAAGTACCTATAAATTTTTCGTAGGATTAGAGATGTATAAGTAAAAAATAATAACTCCACTTAAGCGGGGTTGACGGCGGTGAGAAAATAGGGGGTGGTATACTATGGCGAGGCGGCTAGTGATAGCCATAGAAAAAAGCCGCAACCTGTAAAGGTTGCGGCTTGCTATTCTCTCCACGTACTAGCGCATAGAAGATGAGGAGCTGCTGCTACCGGTAGCGGTCCCGTCCCGATGTCCACCCGCAGCAATCCCGTTCGGATTCGATATTATCCCCATTCCGAATGCAAGGGATACGCATAGGGCCCCTGTTAGGAAAGCGTGAAGGGAGGCCCGCCGCCGGATAGGTACTATGCGGCTTGTAACACTCGCGCGTACTCTCTTTTTCATGGCGCTTTTTTTGTCGCGTTGCGTCCTACCCATATATTTCACGTGTTCCGATCGCCACGTAGTACCGTTTTTTTTCGCCGATGGTGTATTGTTAATCCGTATTATAGTATTAAGATCGTGCATTGTGTGAAGGGGAAAAGAAAAAAAGAAATTCTATGAATGACGCAAGTCATGCCATGCATTCCTACGTTGCTCTATATATTCACGGAAACGTGAAGGAGAAAATTTGTCATTGTCCCGCTTAAAACTGTCGCAGAGGGAGGAAATAAGCTGATCGCTTGCTTGCCAGTCTGCCAGTGAAGAGGCGATCATATTATAGTATTTACGTGAAAGCATTAGAGGGAAAGGAAAGAAGTAAAAAAATTATCGTGCAAGTATCGCTAAGCCTTTTTCGTGTAGCTCTTTTATTTTTTTCTCTGTTAGGCGTTTGACTGTACCGTGTTCATGCCCTACGCCTGTAGGTACACTTTCGATCATGTTCCCGCGTTGCGTATAGGACCATTCACTAGTACGCACTCCGTTTCCAGCGTATGCGGTCCGATATATTTTTTTGTTCTCTTCATCCTGCGTTTCCGCCTTCCATCCCACTAGTGCGCTTTTTCTGTAGTACGTTTTCATCAAAAAGAGAGGAAAAGAAACAAAAAGCCCGTTGGCATGATAATGAACCTAAAAATTGCCGATGATATAACTCTCTTTACTTCCATATTTTCGACGTAAAGCGGTCGATTGCCTCCATGTCTCGCCGCTTGCCTAGTTCTACGGCTTCGTGCTCTGCCTGACGTAGCGCGGAGCGGTTGAGATTTTCCATGTCGGCGTTGGTTGTTGGTTGTTCTTTTTTGTGCATAGGGTGAAGGGGAAAATGTATAAAAGAGAAAACGGTGAATTATCGGTAAAAGTCTTCCATCAAGTCGTATATATATTTTGAAAGCCCACCGCTTTCGTCTATTTTATTTTGTATCATGCATTCTATAATTGTCCCGACCTGGTTATGATCGAGTTCTTCCGTGTCGTCAAGATTCCAGTCGTCAATATAACTTGAATAATGCGATGAAAAGCCGTCGCACGATGTGAAGTCTTCTTTTATTTTTTCACGTAGTTTTTCACGGTCAACCATCTTGACTAGTCTTTTCACTTCAGCCTCTTCAATATCCGCAAAAATCCTATCGGTTGCAAAATTGTATTCTCGCGGGCTATCGAGGCTTTCATACTTCAATTCTATTTCATTGTCTTCCGAGAATCTTTTTGCATACTCTTCGGCGTATTCTTTCATCATTCCTTTATAGTCTGCTCTATCTTCTCGCTCTTCCCAAATTGCATCAATCCTCTTTTCGTACTCCTCTTCCGTTTCTTTGTCTTTTTTAGGGTTATCATCTTTCAAGTTGTACGCATCAGACTCCGATAGGCATAGTGCCTCTTCCACCTTTTCCATAGACCACGACTCATAGAATCCATCGAATGGTATTGTGGTGCTTTGCATAGGATGAATGTTGTAAGCCGGAAGCCGTCCGGCGCGGCGGGGAAGTGTGCCCGTGTATAGAGCGTCAATAGTCGCTCTTTCCTATGGTGTGAATGATCGTTTTCTTACGTTGCTATGCCATTATAGTTTACAGTTTTATATGGTGCAAGGAACAGGGCTTTACAATTCTATTGTTTCTGTTCTTTACTATACATATTATAGTATAGTTTTATACTATTGTCAATATCGTATATGGCTATTCTAAGCCCTTTTTCTTGCTTTTTGAGGCGATCTGTGCTATACTGTAGACCATGAGTAAACTACAGAATAGGCTACAATATGCGAAAATAGTCAAATTTTCGGCAAGATTTGAAAGTGTCATATTTTCAGAATATGGCAAATACAGGAATGAGAGGCAAGCGTGTAGCAAGCGTGTGGCAAAAATCTGGGCAAAAAGTTGGCGAGAAATCTGATACAAAAAACCGTAGTTGCCGCATGTAGTCGACGACCACGGTTCTCTGCCTTTTTTATTCCTTACCCCACCATTCTATGCACAAAAATGGTTGAGATGAAGGAATGGTAGCAGAAACAATGTCGAGAGTCAAGGGTTTAGGATGAAAAAATCTGTATGTCTGTATTTTCTTGCGGCGCGAGAGAATAGAATACAATCATCTCCATTATTTACGATCTCTCACACTATAACACTCTCACAAAAATAATATCAGTCTCACTCACAAAACGATTAGTGTCACAAAATAAGAAATAAGAAAGACCATAATACCCATGAAATCATTTACTTCCATTGAACGATCATGTATATTCATTCCATGAGTAACGACGACATTGCGCCTCAACGATCGGATACTCCGTCCGTGTCTGATAACGTAGAATACAGTGCTGCTGCGTTGGCGAGCGGCGAAGGATACGATGTTAGAGATTTCACGAACCTTCTGTATTCTTACTATGTCCTGTACAAAAATGGTGAAAAATCACTTTCTGAATTCTTGAGAGAACCAGACGAAACAGGCAAGGTTTCAGAAAATTCTGCGGATCAAAAGACCAAATACAATCAAGATCATCCCTCTAGGCTATCTTAGCCCAAAAAACAAACAACCTCTCTCCTACGCTCTATAAATACCCTCATACGATTTCCGTTTTCGTTTTGATTCTAATTCCCATTCCTCTCCCTCATTCTGAAATGGAAGTGGAGCAGGGGGGTGGGGGTATGATGTGATCATATTGTGATGTTATCAATTTGACATGATGTGATCATTATAATAAAATTGATGTGATCATTTTTATTTTTACCCAAAATTCATCATGGCACGAAAGAATCAGCAGCATGTATCCACTATCGCATGGGAGAAGGCGGCGCAAAAGGAGTTAGCGCAAAGCATCGCAAAGAAGCATGGCTTCAAGAGCCTATCTCGATTTATGAGACAGTCTCTAAATTTTATTGTTTTGAAAGAAGCTGAGGCTGGTTCATTTTTTGCGGAAATAATCGAAAAACAAAAACAACCCGTTTCTCTCGCTCAAAAATTCGATTCTGTCACTTTCGATAGTGATGTGATCAATTCTGAAAATGATGTGATCATTGATAAGGTGGCTACACATAGCGAAGAACCAAAGGAGAAGGCGCAAGGTAAAGAATTGCTAGCACCATGGGATATAGAGGAATAATTAGGATTCTATTCTGACCCCTATCAACACCAATAGAATTTGGCTTTTGTTAGCCATTTCGTAAAAAGCGATTATTTTAATTTTTGGGAGAGATGTTGCGCGAAACACCACATAATTTAGAGTTTTATGGCTTGTTAGAGCGAAGTTATGGGATTTTTGGGAACTTTTGGTGGATTTGGCTTTGGACTTGGTTAATGTTCACCCCTACGATTTCGGTTTATTTTTGGCTTACTACAGCCATTTCTGTTTTTCTGTTTGGGCTGGCAGGGAGGGGAATAAAGCGTAGGCAGTGAGAGTGGGCTAACCCTTGCCACAAAAATGGGCAGATTTTGAATGATTTTTTTAGAGCTACACGAAACCAAAAAGAACAAAAACACCTCCCTATACCCATATAAACTAGTTCCCTATACAACCTCAATCCTAATCAATGAGAAAATATCAAAAGCGAAAAGAGTACAGGGGGCATGAATTGATCCATCACTTTCCATTTCTCAAATACTCTACAATTGCCTTTTCTCTCCTTTCCTTGCTTATGTGGAATAATTCGGGATTCTCCTCTACTACATCAAGTATATGGTCTAAGAATCGTGAGTGGGATTGTCTACTGTTATATATTCCTATCTTTGGGGCAAATGACCTTATTCTCTCCCATGTATCCTTTCTTATGTCTCTTAGGTAATATCTTTTTTTTCTGTATTGGTATTTGCTTCCTTTTACTGGCATACGCACAATTTACACCCTGCACATTTATTTGCAAGCCGCGAAAAAATCCCCTAAATCTCCCCATTTCTCATTGATTCAATTCTTTCTCCCATTCTTCAATTGTATCTTTCGCTGTTTCTATCGCCTCCACAGCCTCTTCAATTTCATTCTGTAAATCATCTATTTCATCTCGCGAGTCTTGCAGCTCTTTTTGTAAATCTATGATTTCATTGTGAAGGTCTGCTTTTTCATTTTCTAGTTTATCATTGTCTTCTAAGAGTTCTTTTATCGTATCATCCTTGTATTCAACACGCAATTCATCAATTATTTCTGCCGCTAATTCCCGCAATTTTTTTAGGTTTTCCGTTTTTTCATCATCTAATTTCACTCCATGCAATTTCAAAATCTCTTTTACCGCCTCAATCTTTGAATTTCTATCATTAGTCATGGCAAGAATTATAAGTAAAATAAAGGTAAAAGTCAAAGTTCTTCACTTGCTTCGGGAAAGAAAAAACACCGTACAAATACCAGCAAATTCTCATACTCTCCTCTCTCATCCTTCTCTGTGTCATGCCACCTCTTCCGTGTTGGATAAATGTCTAATCGGTTGTTTATTCTCACTTGGTATAATTCATTGCCCGATGAATGGAGAACGATACACTTGTACCCTTCGGATTCTAAAATTTTGAATAGAGGATATTGTGATTCTCTCACTTTCTGCTTATCCTTTTTGTTAGCCTGCTTTATCACACGACCGACAATAGCAGTATCTGAATCGTGAGACATTATACTTTATGAGAAAGATAACCGCACCAAATACACTCGTAGCAGCTCCGTTCCTCTTTCGTATTCAACTTTCTTCCGCAATCACATATCTCCTCTGTTTCTTGGCAGAGAGGGGAAAGGTGACTAAGAAACCCTATAGGGTCACGGGTAGCCCATGCACAAGCGTCTGCAATGATGAAAACAAGGTTATGATCTTCGATCCATTCATCAGCGTGCCAATGTAGGATTCTCTTCCCATCAATGGAAAGCTCTATTGTATCGCCTGTCATTTTAATGTCGGTTCGTGCTGTTTTCATGGTTAGAAGTGTAGCGAACTAGATAGGAATAGTCAAGAGTTTTCTTCTGATTCTTGAAGGTGATCTTCGTACAAAAGAGAGTATACAGAGACATTATATTTATCCTCAATCCATTTCCAAATGTGTTCTATGTTAGTTCCTTTACTAAAATTCATGAAATTTTCCTCAATCTCTCCATTGTCATTTACTGGAATATCACCCAACTTTTCCCATATTTCTCTTAATTCCTTTCTGTTTCCTTCGTATTTAGAGCTATCACAATCGGAACAGGCATTTTTGGGGTCTGCATCACAATCATCATGGTCACGGATTTCGTATGTAATATTTTCAGGACATTCCACATCTGTAACGCATCCTCCATGGACATGTATTACAATGTTTTTCATGATAATAATTGGTAAAAAGTAATCTTAGTCTATCATATATTTGAATAAATAGCAATAGTTTTATATGTACTTAATAGTAAATACCAGCAAAATCATATAATTCCTCCATGTACTGTTTCGTTTCCTCGCTTGCACCTTGGCATAAATCCATTAAACGAATTTGATTGATACTATCGAACATGGCAATCATATAGCCAGTATTGTCGCCTACGTTCTTAATGTCCTTAATCCTATTTATTTTTTCAGTAGCGTATCCATAAGTATCATCATATCCGTTCCAAATGAAAATACACATTTCTTTTATTTCGTTAAAAACCTTATCGGGCGGTGGGGTGTATAAATCGAAATCAGTCATTTTTAAGAGGGTGAAAAGAAATAATTATTTACATTTATCACATTCACAACCATCAAAGTGTGTTTTTTTATTTCTACACTCGGGACATTGAATATATTTCTCAAGTGGAAGAGAATCCATTTCATCTGTAGGTTCATAACAGTTTGTGCAGCCTTCATTGTCGCAAAGTCGTACTAACATTTTGCTGTTAGGTATGAGCAACGACCGCACATTTCATCATATTCAAATTGTTCTTTCGTAATCTCTTCACCGCAATCACACAACGCAGTTTCAGGCTTACAACCCTCTTTGCATTCCGAACAAATATCAGAATTTTCAATGAGTGCCGATGAACAACAATTACTAATAAGCATACTAGAAAGGCAAATCGGCTGTATTATACGATTCAATTTTCTTTCCAATTCTTTTCTCAATGAGTTTTTGCAGTATTTCGGAACACTGTTTTACCATAGCAGGAGAAAGTTCTTTGTATTCTCCATCCGTAGTCCATGCCATTTTTTGATACACCTCTATCAATTTTTCAAGTTCGTTTTCCTCAAAGTCTTTTGCAGAAACTACTGATACCCTTCTTACGTTTCCATTCACCGCGTTATCCATAAAGTCCGTAGCTTTTTCAAGCGCATCTTCGGGAGTTATAGATGGAACATTCGCTACAATTCTTTTTATGGTTCTCGCCTCATCATCCATTGTAATCGCCAGTGTTATAGGATGATTTTTCATGGTTAATCGTGAGAGAATACGGAAATAAATTTTAGTAAGAATTAGGGGTTTTGTATATTTATTGTCTTAATTCCTGTTATGGTGTTTGCATCAAAAATTATTTTCTCTCCCCAATCTTTGTATGTCTTCGGTTCTTCCATTCTTTTGTCTTCCTTGGAATATCGTACAACTGTAATCTGGTATGCCTTTTCTTCGTTAAACCTTTCAAGAAGTTTCTCGTAAAAAATATCTGTATGACCTTTCAACAATCCCTTTATCCTTACCTCATATACATATTCTAAATCCCCCTGTCCATCGGGTTCCCAATCTGCATTCTCATAGTGTCTAGGAATATATTGTTTTTCTAAGTCTGCAATCCCCATTGTGCTAAAATAGTTAAAAGCATCCTCGTCAACCGCCTTCCTCAGAATATCAACCAACTCTAATCCAACACCTGTTTCATATCCGTCATGGTGATGGTAATAATTTTTCTTTTCTTCCCGTTCCTTTACTTCGGGATTGTCCGTTGCGCTTCCAAAAATATATTTATCTTCTGCTGATACGATAACCATTGATCTTGTACTCATAGTGAAGTAAGGAAAGTATCTAAAGTGTAGCGGAAGTTCATATAAAAGTCAATGAGTAAGGCTTTACTTTTCTTAACTTTTCCAGTATTCCCATTCTTTGTCTTTACCTTCGGATTTGTCTATTGCACCGCTAACTATTTGCCTAAGAGTCTTACCACTTTTTAGTTCTCTATCGGCGTTGTGCAAATACATCGCAGCTAGTTTCAACACTTCCAGTAACTCACCCGAACACAATGCTGCATTAACATTTATGTATCCGCTTGAAACACGGCGACACAATGCGCTGGCTCTGTGATCATTCCATTCCTCAAGTGCCTCAGCGCAAGCATCCAAGAAAAACATGGAGCTATCAGAATACTGGCTCATCATTCTCCCAAACCTAGTAGCGTTGTCTACTTCTACGTTATACGACTTTTGCATATCGTACACGATAGCGGCTATTTGTTCTCTCTGCTCTTTGTTCATAGTTCGGGAGTGTAAAAAGTAATAAATTGTTTGTTTTTGTTTCTTCTCTACTTGGAAATGACTTGAACAATAAAGGACTCAGAAACGGGAGACTTGAATTGGTTAGCGTCAATCTTCTTAGAGGCGAAATAGTTATTCAGCTTTTCGGAGTCAAATCTTAAACTTCCAGCCCTGTAGGAAGCTGTTATCATTACATTGTCACCATCAGCACTTGTGATCTTCCTATCTTTAATGAACTCTTTGACACGGCTCCATAATTTCCCCGCCCTATCGCTTGCGAGTTTTGCGGCAGCGGCGAGTTCAGCCAGTTTTGCCATGTCTGGCTTCTTCGACGCTTCCAGTTCATCCATGACCTGTTCATGCTTACTGAATAGAATGTTCTCCATGTGAATAGTTGGTAAGGAATAAGACTGAACTCAGTCTAGCAGATCATCATAGAAAAGTCAATCATTTTATGATTGTAAATAAAGGCTTTTATGGGAAAAACCATATCATCAATCCCCAAAAAATTATATTCCCTACCACTTGAAACCATATTTCCCAAGGTTCGTATTTTTTGAATGGGTAAAAATCCAACGGCTCTGGCTCATAGGGTTGTTGCTCCAACCATTTTTGATATTCTTCGATGGACATTCCCTCTTCTTTTAATTCTTCCCTCTGTTTTTTCAAACTCTTTTTTGGGATTATGCCTAGAGGGGAAACAATTTTTTCCATCAATTAAAATATCCGTCAAGGGATAACTTGTCTTCTTCCAAAATTTTCGTTACCTTTTCAATTTTTCTTATTTTCTGTAAAACCAATAAATGATTGTTCCCGTAATCGTCTGAAAATTCACTGTATCCGTTCCTCCTGTTCCATCTGTCTGTTTTATCATAGGCGTTTCTTATGTGTTCTCTCATTTCTTCGTAAGAAGAAAATTCTAATTGTAGATTTCCCGTTAGCTCATCATTTTTGTATAAAAGAATCGTGAGCATATATGCCGTTTTTTCCTCTTCGAGCACGTTGCTAGGCTTCTTCGGTTTTTGAGTGGCGTACATAAATATGAATGAATGGAATTAAAAAGGTAAATCAGGAAGGGAAATTTCATATATCGCACAATTCTCTTTTTTACAGTATGTGCAATTTATCGCGATAACGTGTAGTTTTTCGAGAACAACGGTTCCTTTTTCTTTGTCGCCTTTGTAACAATCTTCGCATATTTGAGCGGTGTACATGAGTGGCTAGGGAGGATGAATAAAATATTTGCCTTTGGATTAGGAAGAGATGGCGAGGGAAAATTCCTCACTTCTTGAATTTAATACAGCGACACCGGACGCGCGGAGACCGTCTATTGTCCCCTCTTCTTTGTCGTTTCTCTCCATTTTGTAGTTTTCTCTACCGACAATCCTGTAATAAAGTCCTAGCGTTGTTTTTACTACAACCGTATCATTGTGTAAATCAGCGATAGCAGAACAAATTACTCCTTTTTGCTTCAATTCTTCGCGCCTGTCTTCTGTTTTCTTGTATTCAGCGGAAGCGGTCCTACATGACTCGTGATTCTTTTTGCTTTTGTATTCCTTCACCTTATCCGTTCCTCTGCAATTAGGACAAACGGCGATAGGCCCGCAGTATCCGTAGGGACAGCCCTGTTGTTTTCGCGCGTGGCAGCCGTCGCAGAAATTGCAGCACATTGATTCATATCCGCTAGGGAGAATTCTGAAAAGATTGCAATTACCCATGAGAGTGAGGGGAAGGAAAGTGATCCTATACTAGCAGAAGTAAATGGAAAAGTAAAGACAAAACACTTGTTATTTACACTATTTCCTGTTCCAAATAAATTTGTATTCTTCATCGTATTTTCCATTACAACAGCTACCACAAGCCAATGTTTTCCTAATTCTGTACCTTTCTATTTTTCTATCGCATGAAGGGCAAGTCCCTATCCATATTTTTTCGGGTGCCACTATCTCGCTACCATAACATCGAAGTCCATTACATCCTATACTCACCGCTATTTTTTGCCATTTTCTGTTATGCGAAAATTCCCTTGTTTCTTCCCAATGTAAAGCGTGTGCTATTTCATGTAGGATAGTATCGCGCACATCGTCCTCACTATTTAATTCTGTTAGGTGACGGGAAAGCGTAATTTTTCTTCCGTGTTTTCCTGTAGGATTTTTGCAGCTTCCAAATCTCCTTTTTGCGTTATCAAATTCAAAAATCCATCCGTGACCTTCCATATTACTCCCATCTGATAGCCCGTGCTCTTTTATTAGGCTGATAGCCATTGATTGTGCATCGTTTAGATTCATGGTGAAGGAAGAAAGTTACTAAATACTAGCAGAAAAACATATAAAAGTAAATAGCTTTTCATTGATTTTACACATAGTTATTTTTTAATATGTTATGAATTTCAGATTCTCGCATATATAAGGATATAAAAATATCAAAACTCGCTCTATAAGAGGCGTTAAAAAATCAGAATAGGATTTTACCTAAACGATATTCAAACAGCTCCTACCCCTATAGGAATGGCGAGATTTAGACGGGGAAATTTAGGATGTAATGGCATTTGAAGAATCCGAAAAGCGTGGAAAATAGGTCTGGTAAAGCGTGGACCAAGCGTGTGGCAAAAATTTGGCTCAAAATCTGGGGAATTTCTAGAAAAATCTGGAGAATTCTGTTGACATTTTTTGGTGTAAATAGTAGAATGAATTTGAAATTTTATTTTATATTAATAACTATTAATTTTATGTCATCAATCTTATTTCTGATGGGAGTTTCAATTCTTTCTGTAGTTCTGTGGATTCAGTTGTCGAAAATCGTGGAGAAACTAGGAATATTAGTTACATTTTTTGAAACTGATGAAGGAAATACTGATGACACGGGCATGGAAATTACATACAATGTTATCAACGACGGATGGAAAGATGAAAACACGGCAACACAAGGAACATATTATCTTGAAAATAAATCCCTACCAGAGTGTTTCAAATATCCTATAGCTACAAAAACAGATATTGAGAATGGAACCATAGAATTATTGACAAAAGATAAAAACTCCTATTGCACGATGAGTATTGAAGATTTTGTGGGATCTTTCAGGCATCTACCGACAGAAATTAAAAATAGGCTGGTGGAGGAGGAAGAGAGTGAAGATATTTGCCCCGACTGTGAAAAATCTTGACGGCGACAGTGTGTTTTTTCTATAATGAAGATCGCGGGGTAGAGAAGTCAGGTCCATCTCGCTAGCTTCATACGCTGGAGATCGCGGGTTCAAATCCCGCCCCCGCTACCACATAAAATCTGTACTAAATATTCTACATTATTGTGTGCATCCTGCGATTTTCGTTTTTAATTCAATTTTGTTTTTATCTTGTGACGATGGAATAAAAATGGAGATGGAGGAGGGGGGTACTCTATAGCGTCCATTAGGATATTTGCCCGTTCCCCTCAAACTGCCCAATTATTTCAGCGTCCTTTTCTCTAAATGGCACTCCCACATGTTTGGTTCCGTAGAATTTGGAGCAATTATACAAAGAGGCGGCTACTGCATCAGCAACGTCCGATGTTCCATAGCGCGGGTGATCAATTTTATCAGTAGTTGCATGCCTCTCAAGTTGTTTAAGCTCCTCCAATAAAATCTGGTGTTCGGGCAAAAACACCCTTTTTTCATAAATAGCGGCCTTTAGTGTTTCATACGCAGTAGGAGTGCGGACTGTGCTAATAATATCTGAGACTATCCCATTTTTTTGTAAGGTCTGGATACTTGAAACAGAATTATGAACAAAAACACCTGCTTTCAGTGCAAAATTGTGAATCCCTTCCACTTCTATATCCCAAACCTCATCCTCTATTCCTAAACATTCGACCTTCACGACTTTATGATTTTTAGGAGATTCCTGAAAATCCTTCCACCCTTTATACCCCTTGGCCCTAACTCTTTTAGAAATTGTTGCGTGATGAACACCCAATATTTTAGCTACCTTTGCACACTTTAAGTGAGATAGCCCAACAATCATTTCCCATGTTACAGAACTATTAAAATTACCAGCATCTTCCCCCCGATAAACGGGTCTCTTAGACATTTTTTCTCTATATTTCGGATCTGCCCACCTTTTTTTTTGTGATACGCCAACTTTTTTTCTAGTTTCCTCATTTTTCATGGGATGATTTTTTTTCATCCTTTCTGAAATAATTGAAGAATTTTTTATGTTTGCCTCTGTCATTCTTTTTGAGGCTTCCTTCCTTCTTTTTTCAGTCCAATTTTTCGTGTTTGCCTCTGCCGTTCTTTTTGAAGTTTCCTCTCTTCTTTCAGCGGTCCAATGTAACTTGGAGTGAGAACCGTGGCCCATTATTTCTAGGTTACTTGGATCGTTGTTCATTTTATCTTCATCTATATGGTGAACAGCCATACCCTTGGGGCATCCTTTTACAAGCCTATGCTCAAGTTTATTTTTACCAGATTTCATGTCTCTCACTCGTAAATAACCATCAGGCGTTACGCACCTATAAAACGGCATCAGACTATCTCTGGGTTTCAATAATTTTGCCTCTACATAAGTTCCATCTCTCATCATAAATGGATGATTATCCGAACAATCTATAAATTCACCATTATCTAAAGTAATTCTCCATATTACCTTTTTCCCAGAGCACCAAGCAGCCTTTACCCTTCTGCAACAAATTTCTCCATCTTCTTTTGAAGAATAGACATAATCCCCTTCTTTGACTTCACATATCCTCTTGTTTTTCAGAGAAAGACCAGTTATAATTTGGCCGGATTTCAATGGCATGTTGGGATTATATTCACCTTTGATACCACTAGCAATAGGTATTAGGGTACTCTTTTCGAGACATTGATAGCTGTCGAAGGTGGTCTTATATATATTCCAACCCCTCCTCTTCATTTCAAGAATTAGCTCAACAATGGAGCTGAACTCAACCTCTCTATCACTACCCGCGCCAATTCTTGCTACAGCGTCAAAGATAATAATAGGGCGACCCCCGTGTTCATTATCAAAACCCCCGAAATGACACACTGCGAACCCCGCAAAATCACCCCTTGACCCGTCTGCCCTGATTTTATTAAGTCCCAAGTCTACATGAATAAATGTAAGATCCTCTGTGGGATTATCGAAATCAAATTCTGACAAACTCGATTTGGGTGTGAATCTGTTTTGAATTTCAACATACATGCACTTTTCTATTTCCTGCGGTCTCCTGAAGAATCGTTCTAGGCTGTTGCTGGGAATCGCACCATAGTCTCTCGCACTCAATTCGGGGGATTTTTCAAAGTCCTCCTGAAGATCGACTGGGATAATCCACACCCTTTCATCCAATTTATTTCCATACAGTAACTTTTCTTTGTTTCTCTTCGTGGGAGAAATGTCATAGACCTTACCATCCATGACAAAATTCTGTATTTCTCGGTCATTCATTATTCTGTAATTCTCACGATCAAAAAGAAAAACATCATCACTCATTCGATCCCTATCCTTTGCTAACCATGTTGGAAGATTAATAACATATGTGTTTTTTAGCCCAAGATGCTTGACTTCTTTAATTTTTTTATTCATAAAATCTTCTTCGTGTTTAGGACTGGATATTAGGCATATAAGCGGTTTTACCAAAGAATTTTTATCTTTTTTGAAGCGAGAATTTATGCGGCGCTTAATTTGAGAATAGAGCATCTCTGCATGGTCCTGCCCCTCCCCCGCGCCACCAGTTTTTGACCGTAATTGCTCAACATAAAATGCCGCTTCGTCGAGAATCGCGCAGAACACATTCAACCCAAGCGCAACAGTTTTTGACGAACTTCCACAGATCATCGCAATTTTATCTTTTTTGAACCGTATCCTGTCCGACAAAATCTCCATTCCAAACTGTTTGAAGAACGGTGACTCTGAAACCATTGATGAAATCCCCTGAAAAACAACGTCCCTTGCCTGATTTAATGACAACCCCATATTCAAAAGAACAATGTTTTTATCCTGAGAGAGACCAAGATACCCGTGGGGGTACTTTAGGCAGAGGAGCTGATGTGCCTTATACAGTAGCAAAATGCTACTTTTGAAAGATTTTCCCGAGCTGTAGCCCTCGTAATCAATCACCTCCGTATAACCACCATCCAGTATCTTCTCGCACTCAATCATGACTCTCTTAAAAACCTCTCCTTCAAGACCAAGATAATATGGGTCTAATATAAATTCAAGAACGCTAGCTGGGCGGAATCGAAATTCTGGATTATCCTGCAACCACATTTCATCCACCATTTTTTTCAGAGAGCGTGAATCCGAATTCATCACCATCTGTTCAAGATAGTCTATTTCTTTTTCGCCTAAAATTAATGTTTCACTCGTCTTCATCAATTTCTTGCTTGGATTCGATAAATGCGACCTCTTCTGGGGTCAGTTCTCTCCCCAACTTCTCTTCTACGGTCTCTGTCGGGATTTCTGGGGGTTTGTTATGCTGTTCGATCATCGCCTTGTTACGCGCCAATTTTTCCAGATGTTCTCTGAATTTAACTCTATCTGTGGGTGCCATCAATTCATATACCTTACCCATTTGCGTAAAATTATGTGTAAATTCTTGCAGTGCGGATTCATTATCCTCCATCCCTATCGTTTTCTTATATGTCCCAAGTTTATCAAGATAACGGGCATATCTGTCCATTTCTACCTGAACAATCTCTGATGTCACCCTTTCCCCCGACTTCTGAGACATTTTATCTTCTTCCGAAAGAGCACGAACAACCCTAGATTCCTGCAAATGAATCAATCTCTCCCACATGGCAGAAACGATGAGTGGCTTATGTCTCATATTCATTACCTCATAATCAATTCTGTTCACTGGTAGCGTCGCCACCTTTTCATTTTCTCCCAATCTATAGACCTCTTTGTATAGTTCTGTTTTGAATCTCTCTAGTGTTTCTGCGAGCCAACTTGCAGTTTTACCTGCGAATTCGTGTTCTGCTACAGACATGAGATACATCGCTAGGTCTTTTATGTCTTGCCCCGCCATAATCCTCCTACAAATTTCTCCCATATAGGAAGATTGCTGGATCAAAAGGAACTTATCCTTTGCCATTTTTCTTGCTAGCTCCTCCAATTCTAATTGTTCCCATTCCATTTCTTTTACGAGGTCTTTCTCTATCGAGTCTTTCGTTGGTTTTTTATCCTCGTCTTTCTTATTTTTTTTAGACATAGTAAAATTGTTAATCGAGTATATACAAATATTAACATATATTTTTCTGTTTGCAATATAAATAGAATATTAAACTATCATCTGCTAGAATTCTCCCATATGGAATGGACGACATTCGACATGAAGGCAATGGTGCACTCAGAGCCATCCTGCGAAGATGAAATGGAAGCATTGTCTCAGGAGATACGGGACATCTGCGAGAATGAGAGATCAAGACTGCAAAAGGATTTCTATGATTTTCGCGCTGACCTACAAGAAGAACTGAATCAACATCTGACCATCCTAAAATCGACGAACCCAAGAGACAAGGGTGCGCGTGAGAGAAAGATGGGACACTTTCAGTGTGTTCTTGCGCAAGAGTCTGGAAAATATGAGTTGCTTCTTATCGAAATTCAGAAGAAGGAACATGGACTTTTAGAGGCTGCGAGAGACTACTGTTTGTTTTCGTAGTTCAGGAGTATCATACGTCTATGGGAGAAGACATGGGCATACCCATGAGGCTCCATGAGATGACCGCACACGAAGGCGACAGCACCGTCTATGTGAATCTGGCTATGATGTGCTACGGAGCCAAGGAAGAGACAGTAAAGATTTTGAGAGAAAAAACAGACATGGCGTATGTGCGCTACGCAATCACCCTTGAGCAATGGGGACGGCTGTATGACATTATGGCAGCTCCTGGATGCTTGAATACGACAGCACAGACAATAGCTGCCGACCGGCAAACGAGAGTAATCCCCACACGCCAGTCCTCAAAATAGGAAAGTCCTTCTCTGTATTGATAACCATGATTTTTAAGATCAAGTCTTTCAGGGTCATAGGATGTGGCTGTTTGTCTAAATTGATTTGCTGCCACTCGCAATTCTCTCCCGTCCTCTTCCCATGATGAGTACCATTTCCCATCAATAAACATCGGTAATTGTTCTTTGGTATATCCTCTCCAATCCCGTACTCTCATTCCGTGGCTTGTCAGTACCCAATAAATCATCTGTCTGAACCCGATTGCATTTCCGTTTGCGACGATGTTATCCTCGATTGTTTCCACGGTATCACAATCCGGCCTCTTCTTTTCATGGAATCCGAAAGCATCCGAAGCCAATCCCATAGTGATCGCAGTGCTCCGCGCAAGAAAGTCCCTCCTGTTTTCCGGTTTCTCCATTACAAAATCGCGTAAAAAATCCTTTCTCCCTCTTTTTTGATTTTGATCTCCTTTCCCCAATGAAAAAAGGTGGCAGTCGCCTCCATGTGTGTCAATTCAAACTCCTGCTCCTTTCCGTCCTCGGTTCTCTGGTAGAGAAAAATCCTCTCATCCTCCGTGGCTATTCTGAAAGCTCCATCGTAGATTCCCCTATAGGGAATCTGAGTCCAGTTCAGCTTTTCCTCGTGAACCTCTCTCGGCTTCTTTGAGAAGAAAGACGCGGCATACGGGACGGCAACGGTCGCGGCACCGGCGAAGTAGGCAATGACTTTTGCAACGAACTCCCTTCGTTCTATTTCCTGCTCCTCCTCACGAGCGGATTTGTATCCTACCTTTTTGCCGAGGTTGTAGTTTTCGCGGGACATGGGGAATGATAATTGTTCCTATTATAGCGTTTTTTGCGAAAGTGCTCTAACAGCACATGTTGCCTAGTTTTCATCGAGTAATAGATTTAGCTAGATTGTCCGACTGGTACTCTGCGAGGCAGTCATCACACAAGTCCATTCCATCAATGGAAACATATCCATCATCGTCATTGAGTGGCACATCACACTTATCGCAACGGACTCCATAGTCATTTTCCATGTGGAGAGAGGGAAGAGAGTATCTTGCAGCGTTGGCAATCAAAGTCTTTTCCGCACATGCAATCTCTTTTCTGAATCCACTCCCGCATCAGCTTATTCTCCTTGTACATCTGATCGCTCGCCGCATTGAATCCCGCTATAAAACAATCGCACGTCTGTTCTCCATCATTGTAAGCACAGAAATGATTTGATAGTGCCTCTTTTGCCGCTGGTTTATTAGGTTCTGTCATGGCTGGAGATTGGAAAGTGTGTCGGATGCCTTTTTTTGGAAATAGTCATTCGGCTTCCAATCATCGTCATACGACCTTTGGGGCTGCTCGTTAGCCCATCGAACCCGTGACGTGTGTGTTACGGTTCGCATATCCTCTAGTGCTTCACGCATTATCTTGTGCTCATTCAATACGATTGACACGGGGCATTTCTCAGCATGAAACCCTTGATCTGCGACATGGCAAAACCGACACACTGTTGAGTCACGAAGCCTGTGCCATGCCGATTTTGTCGTTGTTCTGCTCATAGCTGTGTATTGGTGGCAGAGAATATTTCGTAGAGTCTCCTGGCTTTCGCCTTGCCCAGTGCAGAATCGTCCAGCGACAGTTTCAAGGTTTCTCGTACACCTACAATGTCTACTTGTTCGCCACGAAGCAATTTTTCAAGACCGATGGATGTGAGGTAAAAACTCATGGGTTAGGGGAGGATGGGGCGAGTAGCTTTTTCTTCCGCAACAATCTTACGATGCTTTTTGCAAAGCCCTGTCTTGTCTGCATGTTGTAAGCACAAAACGTGAAACTGACTATCGTTGTACACAACGCCTGTGCATCGGTTCCATTCTGCCAATGGTGTAGAGGGTTCTGTCATGGGAGGTGCTTGAGAAGTAGATCAATTGCTTCCTGTAACACAGTAGCTCGTCGCTCTCCCTTTGTTGTGTCTTGAACGGCTTGGATAAGGCCAAGAGCACGATACAGGTCACTGATGATACCGATGTTCTCAACCGTCATTTCGATCTTCTTTGGCCGGACCGTGTTTCTCTGTTTTGCCTTTGCTTTAGAACGTTTGCTATCGTGCTTCATTGGGGGGAGGGGGAATCATCTTTCTGTGGAAGGGGAGAGAAACAATCCATATCCTCAGCCGCAATCTGCACAAGGGCAAAATTCGGGCATGCTGGATTCACGCAACATCTCGGTTTTGCTTTCGTGTGGTGTACGGCAATAACGGGAGAACTAAGTTCTGCGCCACATTGGTTACAGGTTGCCGATGGTGTGACAGGCGTGGTCATGTGTAATTGAGTTTCCCTTTCGTATAGTATTCCCTGATCCCAGACTCCTTTTCAAGATATGCTCCATGTGGTTCAGGAACTGCACAATCCTCTCCGATAATGGAAGCCCTTACGGCCAGCCATTCCTCCTGTGTTATTGTACCGAGTCGGAAAGCGATCGTGGCTGCGTTGAGTTCTGCAATCCTCGGGCCGATTTCTTCCATTGCCCTCTTGTCAGATGCTTCTTGGGATGGCCTTCCTGCGAAGCATCGCATATCGAGTGTGCCGTCTGATTTGTTTCTAATCTTCATGCTGCGTCGGGGCGGCCAAGGAGTTCATTCATTTTTGCATGGATCATCACGCGGAGTTTCTGTTCACGATCCACGGTCATTTCTGGGGTTTGAAAGTCCACAAAATCGGCCAGGTCTTCGAGTTCAATCAGCGTCTGGGCCTGTTTGATGGATTGTTCAAATTTCATAACCTCGTAAATAAGACTAGCATACTTTTACAACAAATACAATAGAATTTTTAGACAACACCAACAACCTTTTCTATATCACCCACCTCTCCTTTTATTGTTTCTGTATCAACAACAATGCCCTTAATTAAAATAATAGTCGGAGCAGCAGAGGGGGATGGGGAAACAGAAGAAGATGGAGAAGAACTCTGACTCTCTGATGATGATGGCGAAACGGATAGAGACTCGCTCGAAGAAGGAGAGACAGAGGCAGATGGTGATATAGATGGAGAAACAGACGACGAAGGTGAGACCGAGGAGCTGGGAGAAACTGATGGAGAAACAGAGGAAGACGGGCTTACCGAAGAAGATGGAGAAACTGATGGCGACTGACTCGATGAGGGGGAGACTGATGGGCTTTCGCTGCTACTGGGAGAAACAGATGCGCTGGGGGACACAGATGGTGATTCAGAGCTACTTGGACTGACTGAGGGGCTTTCAGACGATGATGGTGAAACCGAAGGGCTTTCTGAGCTTGAAGGGCTTACAGAAGCCGAGGGACTAACAGATGGAGATTCACTTGATGATGGCGATACGCTGGCACTCGGAGAAACAGAGGCAGACGGGCTAACGCTGGGTGAAGCTGAAGACGACGGAGAAACGGATGCCGACTCAGAAGACGATGGAGATACGCTTGCTGAAGGCGATACGCTGGATGACGGGGAAACAGACGCACTCGGAGAAATCGAAGGGCTTACTGAGGCAGACGGGCTAACACTGGACGATGGTGAAACCGAAGGGCTTTCTGAGCTTGAAGGGCTTACAGAGGAAGAAGGCGAAACACTTGGAGATTCTGAACTAGATGGCGAAACCGAAGCACTGGGAGAAATGCTCGGGCTTTCCGAAGAACTTGGGCTGACAGAAGAACTTGGTGAGACAGAAGGACTTTCTGAGCTGGATGGTGAAACCGAGGAACTTGGAGAGGTGCTTGGAGACTCAGACGATGATGGGGATACAGAAGAACTAGGAGAAACACTTGGAGATTCAGAACTGCTAGGGGAAACAGAAGGAGATTCACTACTCGAAGGGGAAACAGACGCACTAGGACTAATAGAAGGGCTAATACTCGAAGATTCTATTATTTCCGTATACTTCAATATCTTAAAATCATCCGCACGTCCTGCCGTGCTTGCAAATGCCCCATGGCGCATCATGCCGCCTTGGTTTGCGAGCCATCGCTTGTTGAACCCTCGTATTTCGAGATTTCCATCAACGTAGCAATCAAAACGCCCGTCTGCGGCGTAGATGACTTTCAGAGCGTAGGTCGTTGAGTTGTTGATCGTTTTGGTGGCATATCCAAGACTAAGTAAAGTATTACTCTCATCAAACGAGTACACGCCAACAAAGTTAACGTCTGTTAAAAGACCAAGCCCTACACCCTCGCGGTTCGCCGTGCCGACAAGTTGTGAACCGACAAAGGTAAAATGGCGGTTTTCCACGCCTCCGGCGTTCCATGTACACTCGGCGGCCAGCGCGTAGACAGAGTTCACGGCAACCCCTGAGTCAATGACAGAGCGGCTGTTGAGAGCGGAGAAATTGAACTTGCCCGACCCGTCTACTTTTACATGGTTAGCCCCGCTTGTGTCCCATACCGTTCCGGCATCCACCGTATCCGGCGAACGACCGTCAATATCGGCTGTTGTCCCCGATGCCGCGTCGTGAAGGAGCAGGGTTTCGGTTCGGCTGGCAATGTCAATATCGGGGAGCGTCCGAACTTCCATGTTGTCCCACCGGGCATTGGAATCCGCAGCAGCGTTTCGGGAAAAGAAAATATATGTTTCGTCCGAAGCCGGATCAGCCGCCGCCCCAAACGCAAATATCTCCACCCCGTCTACCAGTGCAACAATCGTCCGATCTCGTACTGCCAGTCCGACACGGTATGTCTGGCCGGGGTCTATGGCATAGGGGATTGTTCCCACCTCTGTCAATGTGCCACCGATGACTTCAAAAATGATGATCGTGCCTCCGGCTTCTCCCGGCCGGAAACTTATTAACATATAGTCTTGCCGTGACGAGTCGCTTCGTGCGGCAACCGTCATTCGATTATCCGCCGTGCCGCTTACCGGATCAGCCGTGTAGTCAATCTCAAAGATATAATCAAAGACACCTGCTCCGAGGTTGAGTTGTGCATATCCTCCCAATCCAAAACTAGTGTTGATTCTTATTTTATCGCTGCCGTCGAACTCAACGGCATTGGCAGCCCCTTGTGTCCAAGCATTCCCGCTATCGTTTACCGTATCCGGGTTAATGCCCGCAAGGTCAGTGCCGTCAGACCTGCTGCCTCCGAAGCCGTCTTGTTCAATAGTGGTTATCTCGGCCATATCATCTAAAGGTACTGCGGGAATCGTATTTCACGTTGAGCTTCTCAAGTGCCTCCTCAACAGTCGTTGCCGTCACCGTTTCCCCTGTTCTGGTAGCAACGGTATCTAAGGCTCCTTCTCGCACTCCCGTCTCGTCACCCAAGAGCGTGATGTCGGGATCGGCGTCAATCGCGTTCTGCTCGGCTCTCGTTTTGATGCCTGCAAAGATAATCATGTACCCTGTTTTTTCCCGTAGGTCTGTTCTGGCATCCGCTAATCTTTTCCACCATGAACCGCTGAACCGCTTGGAAATATGGTTAGCTATGCAGGGGCGTACCGGATCGTCGGGCGTTCCCGCGCCGATGAGCTTGCAGAGGTAGTATTTCATAAAATATAGGGGATGAATCACAATGAATTATCCCCTATATTTATATTTTTGTCTAATACACTAAAAAACAGGTGGACTAAAAACAATAATAACCGAGAGTAAAACAATGAAAGCACTCAACACATATTTAATTTTCTCCTGTAACCAGTTTATTTTTTTAATAGAAAAAATTTTGTTCTCCATATTTCAATGGGGGTAAAAATAATCTGCTCCGATTCTGCCAGTTTCTTGGTGCCAAAAAATGCACACCGAAACAGTCTCCTACTCCATACTTTTCATGTCAACCCACTTGATCAAAAATTAAATACAGGTTTTTCACCTTATCTTGGCGGTCTAAATTTTTAACTATTGACACATCTAATTTTTGTTGTCCTGATGGTTTTTAATGCCCAAAATTGCATAGCCGCATATATCGTCGAAAGGAGATTCAGCCCCAAAATCTGGCTTGTTTGCCACTCTGAAGAGCTTGTCGATAATCCTCACAAGGCATAGCATATCCACATACTGATCTGGTTTTACACCATCAGGATACAAAACTTTCATTATCAGAAAAAATCAGAAAGAAAACCCTGACCTCTGGTCTGGGATGAATTTCCTTGCATAATGCCCAATGATGTATTAAGATGTGAGTAATGCATCATTGTTCCCTAAAACTAAGGTTCTATCCTACAATAACACAGGAAGATATTTTCTCCAAGGAATTTGGATGTGCTCGTTATGTCTATAATTGGGCACTTAGATATAGGACTGACAAATATGCCGCAGGAGAAAAAATAACATACGTTCAGAGTAGTGCAGCTCTCACCAACTTAAAGAAAGAATTGCCTTGGATGAAAGAATCATCTTCTGTTCCTCAGCAGCAAGCTCTAAGACACCTACAAGAAGCCTTTAATAATTTCTTTGAGAAAAGAGCAAAATATCCAAAGTTCAAAAAGAAAGATGGTAAACAATCTGCTACCTATATGAATACAGCATTCAAGATTAGAAATGGAAAAATAATAATAGCAAAAGCTGGGGTATTAGATATTGTTTGGAGCAAAAAGATGCCAGATAACATCTCCAGTCTCACTATTTCCAAGGACAGAGCAGGGAGATATTTTGTTTCTGTAAAGTACGAAGAAGTGAAAAAGAAACTCCCCAAAACTGGAAAGAATGTCGGGATTGATTTAGGGATTAACGCCCTTGCCACCCTCTCTGATGGAACCTCCATCCCCAACCCACGCTATACTTCCAAGTATTCTTCTCTCCTTACCCGCGCCCAACGTAGATTGAGTCGGAAAGCCAACGGCTCAAAGCGAAGGGAAAAGGCTAAGCTAAGAGTAGCGAAGATACATGCGAAGATAGCAGATTCCCGTCTTGACCATATTCGCAAGGCAACGACGAAAATCGTACGAGACTTCGATACAATCTGTATCGAGGACTTATCTCCGAGGAACATGATGAAGAATCATTGTTTGGCGAAAGCTATCGGGGATTGTTCATTCTTTGAGTTCCGTCGCCAACTTGAGTACAAGTCTCTTTGGTACGGGAAAACGGTCGTAACTATAGATAGATGGTTCCCTAGTTCCAAGAGATGCCATGATTGTGGTTATATTATAGACTCCCTCCCCTTAGATGTTCGGGAATGGGATTGTCCAGAATGCGGTGTATCCCATAATAGGGATGAGAATGCAGCGAAGAACATCTTGTCGGTCGGGCTGACCGATACTGCGCGTGGAGGCACTCTGAAACCGCGTGGCACTTCGGTGCTACAACGTAAGGGCCAGCGAAACGCGAACCGCACTGCTTAGTCAGGAATCCCCTGCCTCTGGCAGTGGGAGGATGTCAAATCTGCCGCATTGTGGAAAGAATCTCCATACGCAATGTTTTTCTCCTGAACCAGCTTGCCGATTCTGGTTCCAATTTTTTCGTAAGACATGGCTAAGATGGATTGTCCACCACAGATTGTATAATAAATATCTTGCCAATGTCCATTGTCGTAAACGATCCATCGGGAAACTCAACCGCCAATTCATAATCGTTATACCCACCAAAACCAGATGTATTCACATTCAAATGGACCAATATCTCGCCAGTATTCTCGTCAACCCATTCTATTTCTGTTTCGACATCATCTGTCAATTCTACCCTTGCAGTCACATCCTCAGCCCTTCTTTTGATATAAAAATGAACCTTCTCTGTCTCTGATCTTTGTATAGGATTCCCGATATCTGACTCATCTATCCAATCCTCATCGTATGTCATTGTATACGGGATTGCGTATTTTCTCCCCTCTACGATGGTGTAGTTAGCTATTGACACAAAAATATAATATCAGTTTCAACCTGTGGAAACAATACGGGATGTCAACTTTCCCTTTGCCGTGACAGATTTCGGTGAAAATGTATTTTGAGCTGTCACAGAAGATGATTCAAATGTGTTAGTCAGATACATTTTTAT
>Ga0326597_10000223_pt1 | contig 105897 bp, 103 predicted proteins | sample RVTome_12_FD_203789 | JGI IMG/M metagenome (GOLD analysis project Ga0326597, IMG submission 203789) | Soil microbial communities from uranium-contaminated site in the Upper Colorado River Basin, Wyoming, United States - RVT100D185 | ecosystem: Environmental > Terrestrial > Soil > Contaminated...
CCAGCTCGCCCGCTTCCCGATGACGCCCGGCCACGAGTTCGCCGGCATCATCGTCGCGGTCGGAGAAGGGGTTGCCGAGTCGCGGCTTGGAGAGCGCGTCACCGCCGACCCGAACCTCCCCTGCGGCCTGTGCGTAGAGTGCCAACGCAGCGCCTTCAACCAGTGCCTCGACCTGGCGACGGTCGGGGTTTCCCGTGATGGTGCCTTCGCCCGTTGGGTCACCGTGCCCGAAAGGGCTGTGTGCGGCATCGCTGACCTCGACTTCGCCGAGGGCGCGCTGGTCGAACCGCTCGCCTGCGTCGTGTGGGGCCTCGAACGGATCCGCATTCACTCAGGCGATCACGCCCTCATCTTCGGGGCCGGTCCAATGGGCTGCCTGCTGGCGCAAGCGGTTGCCGCGTCGGGTGCCGCGCACGTCGCCATCGTGGACGTAGCGCCCTCTAGGTTAGAGATGGCGCGCTCGCTCGGCGTCGACCTGGCGGTCACGCCCGACGAGCTGGAGCGCCTGACCGCCTTTGCGCCTAACCGATTCGAGCTGGTCGTCGATGCGACCGGCATCCCGTCGGTGCTGGAAGGTGCGCTGCGACACGCCCGGCCGGGCGGCACCGTATGGGTATTCGGGGTTGCACCGGGCGACGCGATCGCCCGCATCTCGCCGTACGAACTGTTCCGGCGGGACCTGTCGCTGGTCGGTTCGTTCGCGGTGAACCAGACGGTGCCGCGCGCCGTCGAGATGATTCGCGGGGGCGCGGTGAACGTCGCACCGCTGGTATCGCACGTGCTGAGCATCGAAGAGTTCGGCGAGGGTCTGCGCCTGGCGGCGGAAGATCCCGACCGGATGAAGGTGCAGTTCAGCTTCGCGGAGGAGTCGTGAGCGTCACGATCCGGCGCGTCGTGGTGGACCACCCGCAGGTCGTTCGCGTCGAGCGCGCCGAACTGCCGGACGTTCCAGCGGCCGGCCAGACGCGCGTTCGCCCGCGCGCGATCGGCATCTGCGGCTCGGACCTGCACGTCCTGGCGGGGCACCACCCGTTCGTGCGCTACCCCGTCCATCCGGGCCACGAGCTGGTCGGCGAGGTGGAAGCTGTCGGCGACCACGTCGATGAGGCCTGGATCGGCCGGCGGGTGGTGCTCGAGCCGGGCCTTTCCTGCGGCGAGTGTCGAAGCTGCCTGCGCGGCGACCGGCACCTGTGCGAGACGTTGCGGGTGATGGGGTTCCAGGTGCCTGGCGGCATGGCGGACGCCTTCGATGCGCCGCTCGACCGACTGCACCGCCTGCCGGATTCGATTCCTAGCGAACAGGGCGCATTGGTCGAACCGTTGGCCGTGGCGACCCACGCCGTTAGGCTGGCCGGCGACCTCGCTGGTCGCGACGTTCTCGTCGTCGGCGCCGGCCCGATCGGCGTGGCGTGCGCGCTGGTGGCGCGGGCGGACGGCGCCAGCGTGACCGTGGCGGACGTCGATCCGCAGCGCCGCTCGGTGGCGGTAGAGCGCTTCGGCATGGCGGTCACCGCCGCGGGCGAGGGGTCCGGTTTCGACCTGGCGTTCGAGTGCGTCGGCGTCGAGCCGGCGCTCCGCTCCGCCATCGCCGCGATCCGCAAGGGCGGCATGGTGATGGTCGTAGGTGTCCACGGCAGCGACGCACGCATACAGGCCGGCTCGATCCAGGATCGTGAGCTGACGTTGCGCGGAACGCTGATGTACCAGTCGCAGGATGTGGTGCGGGCCATCGAACTGCTCGAGCATGGCGCGGTTGACGGCGGCGCTTGGGTCGACGCACGGGTCCCCCTCGAGCGGACCGCCGAAGGGTACGCCCTGGCCGCAGCTGGCGGCGCGGTGCTGAAGGTGCTGCTGATCCCCTGAAGGCGTTCCGCCCGCACACCCCTCGACCCTGACGTTACGTCAGGGTTCATGCTTGGGGGCAGAACGCAGGTGGGATGGCCAGCACGATTGGCGAGGTGGCGCGGTTGCAGCGCATCCTCGCCTACAAGGAGCTCGGTTTTCGACCTGCCGTCCATGCGAAGGACGATGGAGGCGAGATCGATGGGCGTGAACCTGACCGCACGAGAGATGCTCGAAGTGTTCGGTGACGAAGGCCCCGGCGCACACGCTCAGGAGGCCGAGCAGCGTTGGGGCGACACCGCGGCGTGGCGGCACAGCAAGTGCGGTAGCCCGCGCTACGGCAAGAGCGACTGGCACAAGCGGCTCGGGACGGCCTGCCTGCGGATGGACCGGTCGCTGTGGACGCCGTGGAAGAGCACCGGCGCCACATCGACCGCTGGTTCTACGACCGCTCAACGGGGGTGCCTCGCGGACTCGCAGAGATATGCCTCGCCGACGCACGTTTCACCGAACACTACGAGAGGCGCGAACCAGGCTTGGCGCAGTACCTCGCCGATGCGATCCACACCAACGCCGACCGGCAGGAGCGCCGGGCGGGCGCTTGAGTCACGAGGCGACGTCGAAGGCGAACACCGACTCGCTGCGGTAACGCTCGCCTGGCCGCAGCACCACCGACGGGAAGTGCGGGTGGTGCACCGCGTCGGGGAACCGCTGCGGCTCGAGCGCAACCCCGTCCCCCTGCCGGTACGAGCGGCCCGAGCGCCCCACCACGCGCCCGTCGAGATTGTTGCCGGTATAGACCTGCAAACCAGGCTGGTTGGTGCGGATGTGAAGGCGCCTACCGCTCTCCTCGTCGATCAGCGTGGCGGCGTCGCTCAGTCCGTCCTCGCCCTGCGCGCCAAGTACGAAGGTGTGGTCGATACCGGGCGCAATCTGTAGCTGCCGCTCGTCGATACGGACGACGTCGCCTATGCGCGGACCGTGCCGCAGATCGAACGGCGTCCCCTCCACCGCCGCGAGCTCGCCGGTCGGCAGTAGGCCCGACTCGACCGGCAGGTACTCATCGGCCGCGACGGCGAGGCGGTGTAGGTCTACGCTGCCCGAGCCCTCGCCGGCAAGGTTCCAATAGCCGTGATGGACCAGGTTCACCAGGGTCGGCGCGTTGGTGACCGCTGTGGTGACGATGCGCATCTCGCATTGCAGGTTCCAGCCGATGCGGGCCTCGACCTCCAGCTCACCGGGGTACCCCTCCTCGCCGTCAGGGCTGGTGCGCCTCAGCACCACCTCCGCGCCCTCGTGGTCACGCACGTGCACCTCGGCCTGCCAGGGCCTCAGGTGGAACCCGCCCGGACCGCCGTGCAGGTGGTTACCTCCGTCGTTGGCGGCCAGGCGGTACGAAACGCCGTCGAGGTCGAAGCTCGCCCCAGCGATACGTCCACCGCAGCGGCCTACGATTGCCCCAAGGTAGGGCGCGTTCCTCTCGTAGTCGGCTAGGTTCGGGTGACCCAGCACGACATTCTCGACGCGGTCGTCCCGATCGGGTACGCGAACCTCCAGCACCACCGCGCCGAAGTCGAGCACCGAAATCCCGGATCCGTCCTCGGCGTCGAGATCGAAGCGGGTCACGTCGGTCCCGCTGGCGCTGATTCCGAACGGCGAGCGGCGAACTCGGATCTGACTCATGCATGAGGCTACCGCGCCACCGCTGCGCTCCGGCGCTCACTGCCAGCCAGGGCGAGGCGACGCCAACTGTGGAACGGAGGTCATCCCGGCGTCTCGTCGGCCCCGTAGGCCGTCTCGAGCGGACCTGCTGGCTCGAAGCGTAGACTTCGCCTGTTGCCGAGAGCGCGCAGCGAGCCCTGATCGGCCAGCTCCCAAAGATCGTTGCTGGCAGTGGCCCTGCTCACGCCGAACGCCTGTGCATACGCAGCCACCGTCCACACTTCACCGAGGCGGGCCCGCTCTCGCGCATTCTCCTGCCTCTCGGCACGCGCCAGCGGCGCATCGCTGTGCCTGACCGTCGCGGCGTTCGACCACTGGGGCGCAGCTTCGAACAGGGGCGACTGCAGGGGAACGGCACGCGCCTCGACCGCCGAGCGCGCATTTGCGCCGTCCGCTGCGTCCCAGGCGAGGGCCTCGGCCAGCGACACCTCCTGCCCCGCGGCGCGGGCCAAGCGGCTGGCGGCCGAGAGCCACCGGTATGCGAGGTCGGCTGCGAGCTTGGGCGTCTCGGCGAACAGCAGCGGCACGTTCGGGTAGGCCACCTGCAGGCCCGCCACGAGATTCAGGAGCCAGCCCTTACGGACCTCCACCTCCGGCTTGAGCAGCTGGCTCAGTCTGCCTTCGACGATGACGGCGGCCCGCGGTAAGGCCGCCAACTCGGCCAGGGTGAGCGCCAACTTTCCGGCGATGGCCTCGGCCGCCAGCTCGTTAGCGCGCTTGCGTTCCACCGCCCCCACCAACCGCGCCTCGCTGCCGGTGCCCACGAACACCGCGTAATCGCCGGCAGGAAGGCTGCGGCGCTCGGTGGTGACCGGCAGGCTCGCGAAGCGCCAGGCGTAACGTTCGCGCTCGTCGACGGCGATCGTCAACGGGCCTTCGAGGCCTTGCGCCTGTGGAACGCGCACGCCGGGCCGCGCCGCCCGCATGGAGCGCTCGCTGCGCCAGAACACCAGCACCCTGCCGCCCTTGCGCGTCCAAACGAACAGCGACCGGCGCCGCTGCCTGCGCAGCAGAACCAGCTCGACCGACGCTCCGCGGCGGCGGCACCTCGCGACCTCGACCTGCTCGAGCACCTCGGCGTCTTCAGGCCAGGCGGGGAGCTCGTAGCAGAAGACGTCCCTGTTCCCGGGCCAGCGGTCGCGCGCCGCCAGCACGATCTGCGTGCCGTCCACGGGTAAGCGTAGGAGGTAGGGCAGGCGTGTCCCCGCGGCCGGGTTGCGGGCCACCACGAAGGTCTCGGGCATGGCCCAGACTACGGCATCGAGCCGGAAGCCCCTTAACCGTTCCAGCGGTGACCGCAGCGTGGCGGACACGGCAAGCGCCATCGGGGTGTGCGACGACGTCGCGGACTAACGCCTCGCTGCGTACATGATGATGAGCATTCCCAGCAGGGCGATGGTTCCACCGAACAGGTCGAAGCGATCGGGCGCGTGGCCGTCGACGAGCCACCCCCAGAGCAGGGCCATGGCGATGAAGATGCCGCCGATCTCGCACAGGCCGGCGAGCACGAACAGGGCGAGGGAGCGCGTCAACCGCTCATGCGCGGGCGAGCAGCCCACCGGCGGTAAGCCAGTAGTACACCAGGTAGCTGCCGACCACGACCAGGAGTGCAGCCGACAGCGGGCCGATCCAGCGCTCGGCGCTCCGCAGCCGCGTTGCCAGGGCAGTCCGGAAGATCGCGAGGGACACGGTCAGGACCGTGATGACGGCGCCCATGCCTAGGGCGTAGAGGGTGACGCCGCCGAGCGCGCCTCCGACGCTCGCGAGCGTGAGGGTGGAGCCGATGACAGCGAGGAACACCGGTAGGGTGCAGCTGAGGGACGCGGCGGCGTAGGCGAGGCCAAACGCGAGGTAGTGCCGGGTGCTGCGCCCGCCGTCCGGGACAAGGGTGCCGGCGACGCGACCGGCTAGTGGCGTGACTAGGCTCCCGCCGACCGCCAGGTGAGCGCCGGCGACGACGAGCGCCGCACCGGTGATGGCGCCGATCCAGGGGAAGGCAGCGGCGAGGGAGCGAGCCCCCAGGCTGACGGCTGCACCCACCACACCGAACAGCAGCACGAAACCGAACGTGAGGCTGAAGCTGATGTGCACGGCGCGAAGCAGGCGCTGGCGACGCGTCTGCGGTCGGCCACTCGGAGCGCCGCCCGCGTCGCCGAGGTAGACGCCGAGGTAGGCGGGCAGCAGGGCGAAGCCGCAAGGGTTGGCGACGCTGACCATGCCCGCTCCGAAGGCGAAGCCGAGCGGCAGCAGCGCGTAAAGGTCGCCGAGCCAGCCACTGGCGCTCGAGGAGGCGGCCTCCACCCCGACCGTGAGCACGGGGCCGAACAGGTACGCGGCCGCCGTAGCGACCGCCAGAGCGGCGAGCGCGACGCCCGCGGTGCCGAGCCAGCGTCTCCGGTGCCGCGCGCGCGGGGCGCCCGCGGCGCTCTCGTCGCCGATCACAGCCATCGTCGCCGCAGGGCCAGGGCGAGCGCGACGAGGCCCACGGGCGCACCGACGAGGATACGATCCCAGTGGAGGTAGCGGCCGAGCAGCGGGTTGATGGTGGCGCTGAGGGCCACCAGGGCTCCGACGAGCACGAGCGCCAGGCCGAATGCCAGGGGCCACGAGCGCGGCGCGCGGTTCACGCCCGGCGCGTGACCGGAAGCGCCCTTCATGGGTTGCCGGACGGGGTCGCGCCGGCTTCGGCGAGCAGCGGCTCGAGCTGCCGACGCAGCTGCGCCTCGGCGAAGTAGCCGGTGCGCTTGTACACCTGATTGCCGTCGGCGTCGAAGATGACGGTGGTGGGCATGCCCTGCACCGCGTAACGCTGCAGCGGCGTGCCGCTGGTGGCGTAGGCGGTGGGGTAGGAGATGGCGTTGTCGCGCAGGAAGGCGCGCGCGTCATCGTGGGAGCCCAGTCCGGTGTACGGCCCCACGTCCACGCCTACCATCACGTACTGCGTTCCGAAGTCATCGAAGACGCGCTGAAAGCCGGGCATCTCGGCGCGGCAGGGGGGGCACAGGGCGGCCCAGAAGTTCAGCACCACCGGCTTGCCTTGGCCGACGAGCGGAGCGAAGTTGGCGCGGTCGCCTCCGAGCACGTCCTGCCCCTGGTAGGCCGCGATAGCGAAGTCGGGCACCCCGCCGCCTTCGCGCTTGGCGCGGCCAAAGATGAGGAAGCCCGCGCCGGCGGCGAGCACCACGGCGGCCGCCGCGCCAACCACTCGCCACCGGCCGGTCCGCCGGCGACGTTCGTGACGTTCGCGTGTGGCGTTCCTGGACGCCTTACTCACGGGCAGCCTCCTAGCGCTCGCGGTCCGCTTCGAGCGGCGCGGGGGCGGTCTCCGCGTCGCCGAAATCGACATTGCAGGTGCTGCCGGCACCGCCGCAACCACAGCCACAAGGCTCGAGGCTCAAGGAGATGTTCGGCAGCAACGCGGCGTCAAGGACGGCCTGGGCAGCGTGCTGGTGCATGGTGCGCTCCACGTGCTGGTGGGGGTCACAGTCCACACCGTAAGGATCTGCCTCCTCGACGCTCATCTCGTCGCGTCCGCAGGTTGCGTTCGGCCCAGGCCGAACTTCTTGTGCAGCGCCAGCATGCACGCGTCTTGCACGACGTCGATCCCGGCCTCCACCAGCCGCTCCGCGACGTCGTCGTTGCGGACGCCCTGCTGAAACCACACGACTTTCGGAAGGGGGTCCATGTCGAGGATGTCGGGCAGGTGGTCGGACAGGTACTCGCTGCGGCGGAACACGTCGACCACGTCGATGGGGCGGCGCAGCTCCGCCAGTGTGGCGGTCGGCTTGCTACCCCACAGTTCCGCCTCGGGGTAGATCGGGTTGACGGGGACGATGGCGTAGCCCTGCTGGTGGAGGTAGGCGGGCACAAAGTGGGCGGGCTTTTTGGGGTCGGGATGGGCGCCGAGTACCGCGACGACGTGGGAGTCGGTGAGGATGCGGACAAGGTCTTCGTGGCTACGGATCTCGGCCATGTCGGGTGTCCTTTCGCTGGCGGTCGGGCCTGCCGGCGTGGCTGGCGTCAGGCGGCGAGCTTTCCGGGCTCCAGCATGGTGGTGATGCTGGCACCGGCCTCGAGGGCGCGGTGGACGGGGCAACGTTCGGCGATGTCGAGAAGTCGCGCCCGTTGTTCGCTGCTTAGCGGGCCGGTAAGGGTGAGGTCGCGCGTGATGCGGTCCTGCGCCGGTTCCGTCCGCTCGCGCTCGTCCACAAGGCGCTTGCCCGGGTGGCGCCTCACGCGGGTGGTGACGCTCGCGAGCGGCCAGTCCTTGCGGCGCGCGCAGAGCCGCACGGTCATGCTGGTGCACGACCCGAGCGCGGCGAGCAGGAGGTCGAAGGGGGCAGGTCCTTGGTCGGCCCCTCCCACGCTGGCGGGTTCGTCGCTGACGAACTTGTGGGTTCCGGTGGCGACCTCCGTGCGAAGGGAGTCGGATGGGTTGTAGGCGGTGACGGTGCGAGGCATGCTGGAGGCTCCTCTCTGGTCTATGGGCGTCGCGGTGCGAGGCCGGCCTTGGGTGGCGCTGGGGCCGCCGCGGGCTGCGTAGCTCGCGGCGGCTGCCGGTAGTGTGGGAGGCTAGGAGGTCGGTCCCGAAGGTCCGGGTTTCGCTGCGGCGCTGCGCCAGGCCAGCACCATCACGATGAGACCGATGAGGATGTCGTTCCACAGCGCGGCGGTGAGCGAATCAAGTTCCTTTTTCCAGTCATCTGTGTCGCCCTTCTGCTCCACTCGGCAAGCGTGTTCAATTCGACCCTAAACCCTCAAGTCCGCTTGAAGGTCAAGGGGTGGCGACACGGCCAGCGGCCACATGGCGTGGAACGCCCCCTTGCTCCCGCGCCGCATCACCGGTCCACCGCCGCTCCCGGTCGCGCCGCCTGGCGCTCGTCGGAGCGACCGGGGCTAGCGAGCAGCATGACGAGTGCAATCGCGATTATGGCTACGCTGGCGAGCTGTGCCAGAGTGACGAAGCCGATGCCGGCGCCCGCGCTTTCGTACACGGTCCAGGTCAGCGGGTTGTCCCGAAACGGCTCCTCTAGCGGGCCGCGCAGCAGCGAGTAGCACAGCGCGAACTGCCAGAACACGTAACCCGAGGGGCGCTGGTGCACGCCGGCGGAGCCTACTGCCACAGCTTGAGACCGCGCCTACTCGCGGCCCTCATGGCCCACAGAGTCCCGAGCACTACGGCGAGGGCGATGAGAATGCCGTACCAGCGAATCGCCAGGGGCCCGAGCCGAACCATGATCGGATCCATGCAGTCGTCCTCTCGCAGGCACCAGTCGTCCTCTCGCAGGAAAACGGCGACGCGCAAGACCGCGGGAAGCCACAGCGCGTTCCGGTGAGCGTAGAGTTTCGACCCGAGGTGAAGGTTTAGCCTGGGGCATGGACGGAATGACGATCTCCGACGTGGCCGCCGCAACCGGCTTCACGCCACCGACCATCCGTTACTACGAGCGCATCGGGCTGCTGCCGGAGCCCGATCGCAGCGCGTCCGGCTACCGCTTGTACGACGCGGACGGGCTCGAGCGCCTACGGTTCGTGGGGCGCGCCAAGCGCCTGGGCCTGGCGCTGGACGACATCACCGAGCTCCTCCGCTACTGGAGCGAGGGCACCTGCTCCACCACTCGCGAGCGGCTGCAGCGTCTGCTGGCCGAGAAGCTCAAGGAGGTGCAGCGGCGTGTCGAGGAGTTGACCGTCCTGGGCGCGCAGCTCGAGGGCGCGTACGGGCGCCTGGCGGGTCACCCGCCGCATGCGAGCTGCGGGCCGGCGTGCGGCTGCCCACCGGACGTGCGCGCTGACGAGGAGCTGCACCAACTCGACCCGTTCAGCAGCTAGGATTCGGTCCGCACTGACGGATCCGTTCTGTTCGTGGGGGGGTCAACGACAGTGACGTGCGCATGCAGAGCGGCTGGATCCACGATCGCTAGCTGACCTTGCGCGGAACGCTGACGTACAAGAGCAGGAAGTCGCACGCCCCATCTCGCTACGCGATGAAGGTGCGATCGCCGGTGGAGCGTGGTGCTCAAACTCCTGCTGATCTCCTGCTTAACGTTCGGTCGCCTGGAGTCCGACACTCAACTTCAGCCGTTGACGTCGAAGGTGAACACCGACTGGCCGGTGTGGACGTGCGAGCGTCGCCCACTTGCTTCATCGAGCAGAGCCGCGGCGTCCCGCGCCCGCCATCCGGTCTGGCGCACCGTCTCCGCTCGGCCGTAGCGACTATCCTCGATCATGGCCGAATACCTGCAGTACGTCGCGCCTGTCGTCCCGGTTCCCTGGTATCCGCAGGATACGGCGCGGAAACTGATGGGCGCGTGGATCGGAGGGGACCGGCGTACCGACCGGCTGCTGGCCCGGATCTACCAACATTCGGGCATTGAACGCCGACACAGCGTGTTGGAGGACTTCCTCGAGGGCGCCCCGCCAGCCCTGGCCGGCGGTCTCGCGTCGCCGCTCGCCCCCGCCCGCGCCGGCGGGGGGTTCTTCAGCGACGACGCTGGGGGGTTACGCAACCCAGGTACGGCAGAGCGCAACGACCGTTACCGCAGCGAGGCCGGTCCGCTGTTCGTCGAGGCCGGCAGGCAGGCCCTCGCCGGTGCCATCGGTCACCACGCGCGCGACGTCACGCACGTCGTTACCGTGTCCTGCACCGGCTTCTACGCTCCCGGACCCGACCTCGATGTGGTGCACGGTCTTGGCCTCGCGCCCAGCGTAGAGCGCTACCACCTCGGCTTCATGGGGTGTTACGCCGCCTTCCCCGCCCTACGCATGGCCCGAGCCTTCTGTCGCGCGGACCGGAACGCAGTGGTGCTGATCGCGGCGGTCGAGCTGTGCAGCCTCCACCTGCAGCCCTCCCGCGACGTCGACACCATCGTTGCCGCCAGCGTCTTCGCCGACGGGGCAGTCGGCGCGGTGGTGTCGGCCCGACCGCCGACCGGTCCAGCCCTGCGTCTAGACGCATTCCACGACGACCTCGCCCCAGAGGGCGCCAGCGACATGGCCTGGACCCTCGGCGATCAGGGGTTCCGCATGGTCCTCAGCTCGTACGTACCGAGCATCGTGGGAGCCAAAGCCGAGTCCGCCATAGCTCCGTTACTGTCTCGCTCCGGTTTGGACCGCTGCGACGTCGGCCGCTGGGCGGTGCATCCGGGTGGCCGCGCCATCCTCGACCGGCTCGAAGATGGGCTCGAGCTTGAGCCCGACGCGCTCTCCACCTCCCGACGGGTACTGGCCGAATACGGCAACATGTCCAGCGTCACCGTGCTGTTCGTGCTCGCCGAGTGCCTCGCGCAAGCCGGGCAGCCGGACGAGCCGATCGTCGCCGTCGCCTTCGGGCCTGGCCTCACCGTCGCCTCCGGACTGCTGCGCCGGGCCTGACGGCGAGGTACGGGAGTTGCGGCGCGCCAGCGAGGTACGGGAGGCGATGGAAGCGCCGGACTGCGACCCGGCGAAGTTGGAGCGGACCTACTCGCAGTTCGCGGTCCTGAACCAGATGCTCTCCGGCTGGCGGCGTGCCTGGCGCACGACCTTGCTGCCGGCCGCACGCACCGCGGCGGCGGAGCGCGGCGTGGCCGAGTTGATCGACGTCGGCTGCGGCGGTGGGGACGTGGCGCGCCGCTTGGCCTGGTGGGCGGCGCGGGACGACGTGCCGCTGCGTGTCCTCGCCATCGATCCCGACCCCCGGGCGCTGGCTTACGCACGCCGACGCGCCACGCCGCCATCGATCCGCTACCGGGAGACCACCGCCTCTCGGCTGGCTGCCGAGGGTGCCCGCTTCGACCTGGTGATATCGAACCACGTGCTACACCATCTGGACGAGGCTTCGCTCGACGAGTTCTTCGCCGCCAGCGACCGCTTGGCGCGACACGCCATGCTGCATGCCGACCTGCGTAGGAGCGCTTGGGCGATTCCCGCCTTCGCTGCGTTCTCGCTGCCGTTGCGCCGCTCGTTCGTGCGCGAGGACGGCTTCCGCTCGATCCGCCGCGCTTGGACGCCGCCCGAGCTGGCGCCGTTCCTGCCAGCCGACGTGCAGGTCCGCCCCGTCGGGGCGTTTCACCTGTCGGTCGTGCGGGAGCGCCGGCTATGAGCCGTACCGTCCACGATCGCGTCGCTTGCGACGTGGACGTGGACGTGGCGATCGTCGGGGCGGGCGCGACCGGGCTGTTCCTAGCCTGTCGCCTCTTGCTCGGTGGGGCGACGGTGGCGCTGCTCGAGCGTAGGGCGGAGCCGACGCGCCACGCCCGCGCGATCGGCATCCACCCGCCGGGGCTCGCGGCGTTGCAGCGGCTCGGCGTGGCAGAGGAGCTGATCGCTCTGGGCGTACCGATTCGGGCTGGCCACGCCAGCACGGGCGACGTGCGCAGCGGCGTACGGTCGCTCGGTACTCTCGACTTCACGAGCACCCTGCCGGACCCGTGGCGCTTCGTTCTGAGCGTGCCCCAGTACGCTACCGAGCGTGTCTTGGAGGATCGCCTAAGACGCCTCGCGCCAGACGCGTTGAAGCGCAATACCGACGTGCTCGACTGGAGCGCCGACGATCGCGCTGTGACGGTTCGGCTGCGGTCTGTCGCAGGACGACCCGACGATCTTCGTTGCGCCCTGTTGGTCGCGTGCGACGGATCGCGTGGCGGCGCCGCGGCGCGCCTCGCCATTCGCGCCCGGGGCGGGTGGTACCCCGACACCTACCTGATGGCCGACCTCCCCGACCGGGCGACCGGACCGCTGGGCGTCCCGCTCGGCGACGACGCGGCGATCCATCTGGCGCCGGGCGGGGTGGTCGAGGCGTTTCCCCTGCCGCACGGCCGGCGCCGCTGGGTGGTACGGACCGACCGGCGTGTCGACCCTCCGGACCCGCTATCGCTCGCTCGGCTCGTGCACGAGCGAACCGGGGTCCGGCTCGAGCCTGACGACGCTATCGCGCCCACCTCGTTCGGCGTCCAGCGGTGGCTGCTGGACAGGCTGGGCACCGGCCGCTGCTGGCTCTGCGGTGACGCGGCGCACGTCGTGGCGCCGCTCGGCGGGCAGGGAATGACGCTCGCCTGGTTGGGGGCGGAGGCTCTCGCCGGCCTGTGGGAGGAGCACCTGGCCGGGCGGATGTCTCTCGAACGGGCCGCAGCGCACTACCAGACCGTGCAGGGAGGGCGAGCCCGGCGCGCCGCCGCCCGCGCCGCCTGGAACCTACGGATGGGACGGCCCACGCGCTTGGCGCCCGGGCGTGCCTGGCTGGTCCGTGCGTTGTTGACGCCGCCTCTCGACCGCCGCATGGCGCGGATGTTCACGATGCACGGCAGATGACCGTCGGCATCCTGGGGCACCCGTGGCTGCGGCATTTGCGTCTGCCGTTCAACCTGCTGCTAGCGCCGATCTTCCTCTTTGGCGCAACCGCGGCGACGGCGGTCTCAGGCGCTGCGGCGCCGCTCTGCGCCCCCGACTTCTGGATCGCATTCGCGTCGGTGCACCTGTTCCTGTACGGCGGGGCTACCGCCTTCAACTCCTTCTACGACCGCGATCAGGGGCCGGTCGGTGGAATGCTCGAGCCTCCTGCCGTCGACCCTGGCCTGCTGCGCTTCTCGTTGCTGGTGCAGGCGGCAGGGCTGCTGCTGGCGGCGCTGGTAGGTGCCGGATTCACCGCCACCTACCTGGTGATGGCTGCGATCTCCGTGGCGTACTCGCATCCTGCGGTGCGGCTCAAGGCCCACCCGATCTTGGCGATCGTTGCGATCGCGGTGGGTCAGGGGATGCTCGGCTTTGTGCTCGGCTGGAGCGCTGTCGCGCCACTCGTGGGCTTGGCGAGCGCCGCGACGCTCGGTCGCATGGCCGTTACCGCGTCGGTGGTGACGGCGCTGTACCTGGTGACGCAGAGCTACCAGACCGTCGAGGACCGCGTGCGCGGCGACCTGACGCTGCCGGTGCTGTTGGGTCCCGGCAATGCACTGCGGATCGCGGTCGCGATCCTCATGCCCGCCGGCGTAGGCCTGGCCGTCGACCTGGTCCGTTGGGCCGGTCCGCTGGTGGCTGCGGGCTCGATAGCCGGCCTGCTGGGGCTGAGCGGCTGGCTGCTGAGCTGGGGCGCGAACTTCGACGAGACCGCGACGATCCCAAACTTCTGGAGAGCGATGCGCGTCACGACGGTGGCATCTGGCCTATTCGGGCTGCTCATGCTGATGCTGCTGGCGCTCGGCCCTGCCGGGGGTGCGCCGTAACTGAAGGTGCACCTCGTCGAACGGTCCGGATACGGTTCTGCCCGCGTCCGGTTCCGTGCCCCAGGCGACGAACCCGAAGCTCCGGTATAGCCGCAACGCCGGCTCGTTCGACGACGCGGTCGACAGGTACACCAGCTCGACGCCCGGCAAGCCGTGCGCGAAACTCAGCGCGGCCTCCATCAGCCTGCGCGCCTGACCGCGCCGCCGCTGATCGGCTCGGACGTACACGGAGACGATGCAGGCTCGATGGCGCTGTTTGAGGCGAACGTCGCGAATCACGCCGATCATGCCGACGAGTTCGGCACCGTCCAACGCCCCGTCGAAGGCTCCGAACGTGCACGCCTCCGATTCGCTCGCGCTGGCCTCTTCGAGTCGGCGGCGGGTTCGCTGCAACCCTCCGCCACGGTGTTCGCTCGCGTCTGTCAGGAACGCTTCGGGGTGTGCCTCGAGCGCTTCGAGGCGCAGCGCGTGCAACTCCTCCGCGTCGCCTGCGTGCAGCCTCCGCACCAACGGCTGCGCGTGCCTCACCTCGGCAGCAGGAAGCCGCGACCGATGGCGTCGCCCGGGCTGAGCCGGTAGCGGGCGCTGCCTACGTAGTGGGCCGAGCCGCGGATTTCCGGAACGACGGCGCCACGGCCACCCCACTCGACCGTTCGGACTATCCGGCCGTGGAACACCGCCTCGCGGCCGAGGATCGATTCGACTGCAACCTCGTCACCCACTCCGGTAGCTCCGCGGGCGTGTTGGATCGCCAGTCGGGCCGACACGCCGGAACCGGTCGGGGAGCGGTCGACCTCGCCCTCGGCGAACACGCACAGGTTGCGGTCGAAGTGGCCCGGGTCCTCCGCCGACCCAGTGAGGATGGCGCCGTAGAGGAAATTGAGGTCATTCTCGGGGTGGTCGATGCCTAGGCTCCCGGCCTCCGCCCCGCCTCGGCGCAAAGCTGCGCGGCCGGCATCCACCAGCGCGCGGGCGGCACGCACCAGCTCGGGCATGCGGGCCCTGTCGAGCGGCAAGCCTAGCCGTTCCGCGGGGAGTACCGCATAGAAGGCGCCCCCGTAACCGACGTCGAAGCGGACAGGTCCATGACCAGGCACCTCGAGCGTCGCGTCGAGTGCCGCGGCGAACGACGGCACGTTCTCGAACGCCACCTCCTGGACGCGCGGAGAGTAGGCGTCTCGTGCCGCCACAGCGACATCCTCGGCCGAAGCCCGCGCCTCGATCTGCAAACGTCCGCACGGCGCGTCGATCGCAAAGCGGGCCGCACCGTCCTCGCCTACACTGACGGCGCCAGCCTCCACCAGCGCGGTGGCGAGGGCGATGGTTCCGTGCCCGCACATGGTCGAGTAGCCCTCGTTGTGCAGGAACAGCACGCCGCACAGGGCGTCGTCGCTGTCGGCCGGCACCAGCACCCCGCCGTACATGTCGGCGTGTCCGCGCGGCTCCCACATCAACAGGCGCCGCACCGCGTCGAGCCGGTCGCGGAAGTAGCGGCGCCGCTCCAGGACCGAAGCTCCCGGCACCTCCGGAAGACCAGCGGTGACGATGCGGAAAGGCTCGCCGGCGGCGTGATAGTCGAGCACATCGATCGTGGTGACGCCCTCGGCGATCTCGGCCGGGTTCCTTGTGGCCGGTAGCTTCGAAGGGTCCAGCCGCGGCACGCCGTCGCCGCTCACCGTGGCAGCTCCACGCCGGCGCCAGCCGCCTCGGCAGCCAGCAGCACGCCCCAAGCGACCGCCAGGTCGCACACCGCGACGCCCAAATGGTTGACGACCACCGTCGTACCCACCGTTCGTTCGCGCAAGCGGCGACCCAGCCCGCCCTGGTCGGCCAGCAGCTGGCCCAGCGTGGCGTCGGCGGGAGGGTAGCCGGGCAGCTTGCCGCTCGCGCGGGTGGCGTCGAACTGCTCGGCATCGTCCACGATCAGCCGCGGAACCTCGTCCCCGTCCTGCTGGCGGATGCCAGCGAGGGTGGCGGCGGTGACGGCGGTGGCGTAGTCGCTTGCGACTACCGTCGCGCCTGGCGCCAGCCAAGCGGCGTCGATTTCGCGACCTACGGTGCCGAACGCGACCGAGGTGATCACCACGTCGGCATCGGCAAGCGCGTCCATCAGGCGAGCGGGGCCGACGGCGTCGTCGCCCTCGCGCAGCGGCAGTTCGTGCTGCGGGCGGCGCGTCACGAATCCGACCGTCGCTTCGGGCCACAACTCGGCCAACGCTGCACGGTGCGAGAACGCCTGCACCCCACCGGCGACCAGCGCCACCCGCCACGGCGCACCGGACGCCGCCCTCTCGGTTCGCGGTGGCACCGCGCGCAACGCAGCCGCCGTCACGGCCGCCGTCCGCGCGCCGGTCAGGCCCGCGGCTGCCACGATCCCGCGCAGTCCGCCGCCCGACGGATCCTCCAGCAGGATCACCCCGCCGATCGTGGGTGGCGGACGCGCAGGGTCGCCTGCGATCCACTTGAGGCCGACGATGCGCTCGCCTGCCACCGTGACCGCTGCCGGCATGGCGTGCGCGAACGCCGCACCGCGTACGACGGCTACCGGCACCTTGGCTGGCAGGTCGGCGCGGCCGGGACCGTGCGCGCCGGCCTTGTCGGTAAGCGCGAACAGCGCGCCCTCGCAGGCGCGGACCGTCTCCTCGACACTGGCGACGAAGCTCGGGGCGACCCCTTCGGAGAGGTAGCGCACGGTGTTCGGCATGGCTGGGACGATAGCAGGCGCAGGTGCGTCAAGCCCATCGTCAGGCCCATCTTTAGACCGTGCAGGCACGCTGCCAGTCCACGCGGGTCGCCAGCTCCTCCGCCAGCGCTTCGAGGCCCTGCCGATCGTCTTCGTCGAACGTCGCCAGCCGGTCGCTGTCCAGGTCCAGCACGGCCACCACCCGCCCGGTAGCGTCACGGATAGGCACCACGATCTCCGAGCGTGAGCGCGGGTCGCAGGCGATGTGGCCGGGATAGGCATGAACGTCGGGAACCAGCTGACTCTCACCCAGCTGCAGCGCCGTGCCGCACACGCCGGCTCCGACCGCGATGGTCAGGCAGGCGGGCCGCCCCTGGAACGGCCCGAGCCGCAACGTGTCGCCACGCAACAGGTAAAACCCCGCCCAGTTCAGGGCGGGCAGCCACTCGTACACCGCCGCCGCGACGTTCGCCAAGCTCGAAAGCCAGTCGGCCTCGTCGTCGAGCAGCCCGCGCACTCGCCGCAGCAGCTCTTGGTACCGCTCCGGCTTGGCGAGCTCTGCGCCAAGCGCTGCGCCTCGTGCGGCGCCGCGACCGGGGTCCGGGGTGTCGTCGTAGCGAGTGTTCCGCATCAGGCGCAGCGTACCGCCGACCGCCGTTCGGAACTCGTCTCCGCCTATACTCCGAGGATCATGAGCGAAGACGGGACCGACCTGCGACCGGACCCGGGCGGTCCGACCGATGCGGCCGTGCGCGCGGCCACCGGGCTCGGCTGGGGCGAGTGGCTCACCCTGTTGGACGATGCCGGCGCTGACAAGCTCGACCACAAGGGGATCGTAGCGATCGTGCGCGACAGGCTCGGGCTCGACCACGCCTGGTGGCAGCAGTCGGTGACGGTCGGCTACGAGAAGGCCCGCGGACTGAGGGCGCCGGTCGGCGAAACCGCCTACGTCGGTTTCCAGGTCGGCGTGCGGCGCACCGTGCCGCGGGACGCTGACGCGGTGTGGGCCTGGCTGACGAGAGGGCCTGGTCTGGCGCTCTGGCTCGGACCGGTCGATGAGCTCGTTTTGGACACCGGCGCCCAGGTGACGGCGCGTGACGGTGGCGAGGGCGAGGTACGCAGCGTACGCACCGACCGGAGGCTGCGCCTGCGCTGGCGTAGCGCCAACCAGGAGCAAGCGACGGTGATTCAGCTCACCCTGACGCCCAAGGGCGACCGCTGTACCGTGGCGTTCCACGAGGAGAGGTTGCCGGACGCGGCGGTGCGCGACGAACGCAAGCGGCACTACCAGGAGCTCCTGGCCCGGCTGCAAGTGGAGCCTGGCGCCTGACGAGGGGCGCGTGTCGCGTCAGCTCGAGACGTCGCCCGTGATGATCTGCGTTCTGAGTCCGCGCATTCGCACGGGAACGACCCGCTCTACCGTCACGTTCGACAGGGCGTACAGAGCCTCGCCGTCCGGGTACAGCAGGGCGAACCGGAAGCCGGCCGCGGCGCTTACCACCTGCGCTACCAGGGCGTCCGGCTCCGCCCCGAAGGCGCCTGCTCGACGGCCGTACGGTGGGTTGGCGAGGAGGACCGGGCGGGTGGCGCGTGAGCGCGCCGCTAGCTCGACCGGGTCGACCGCCCGCGCGTCAGCCAGCCGGACCTGTGCAGCCTCCCGCAACCCGGCCAGCTCGAGGTTGTGGTGTGCCGCCGCCACGGCCGCCTCGGCCGTGTCCACGCCCATCAGGCGCAGGCGAACGGTAGTGTCCTCGGCTGGGCAGGCGGTGCGCCGCGCGTGCCGCATCCTTGCGTCGCTCCAGGCGGGCGACGCTTCCAGTGCGAAGCTTCGGTGTGCGCCCGGACAGCGGTTCAGCAGCCATGAGGCACCCTCTTCGAGCAGCGTGCCCGAACCGCAGAACGGATCGTAGAGCAGGTCGGCGTCGCGTGGCACGCCAGCGACGGCCAGTGCCGCCGCAGTAGTTTCGCGCAGGCTGGTCGGTGCACTCCAACGTTGCCCGCGCCGCCGGTGCAGCGGCTCGCCAGCGGCGTCGAGCCACACCTCTGCTCGTCCGCCACGTAGCTCGAGTCGCACCTGCATCAGCGACACAGACGCGGCGTCGCTCGCCACGCTCGCCTCGATGCCGTGGTCGGCGATCGCCTGCCGCACGACACGCTCGAATCCACCGCCGTCGCGTAGCCGTGAGCCCTTGGCGCGAATCCGCACCTCCACCCGGCAGCGCCGAGGGAGCCACAGCGCCCAGGGGATGCGCGCCAGGTGATCGCGCGCCATCGGGAAGCTGGCCGCGGCCTCGTCGCCGATCCGGATCCGGATGGTGTCGGCGCTTCGCAGCCTGAGCAGGGCGGCATAGAGCTCGTCGAACTGCACCTCGAAGCGGACGGCGCCGGGCGTCACCTCGAGCGGTACGCCCGGCGCCAGTTCGGCCACCTCGCTGGCCAGCACCTGTTCGATTCCCAGGGCGCAACTGGCTCGCAGCATCCACGGCTGCTTCCAGATGCGCCGCTTGACTGCCCGGGCGATCGCCGCTTCGCTTGTCGGCACGTGCCGACTCACGCGCGACACGTCTCCGGGCGTGGGGCGCTCAGTACGAACCCCAGCCGCCGTCGGCGTTCACCAGGGCGCCGTTGATCATGCTCGACTGGTCCGAGACCAGGAACAGGCCTAACTGGGCGATGTTCTCCGGCTGCAACATCACCGGCGACATCGCGTGCCATCTGCCGTACACGCCCATTGCATCCTGGTCGATGCGGCTCGGATCGATCGACTCGCCGATGTTCGTCGCGACCGCTCCGACTACGATGGCGTTGCAGCGTATGCCTTTGGAGGCGTAGGTGACGGCGGTGTTGCGCGTCAGCCCGATCACGCCGTGCTTCGACACGGTGTAGCTAGCGCCGGCCGAACCTCCACCCACTCCCGCTGCCGAAGCGATGTTCAGAATCGCGCCGCCCCCGTGCTCCAGCATGTACTGCACCGCAGCCCGCGACAGCACCATCGGCGCGTACAGGTTGACGGACATTACCTTGTCCCAAAGCTGGTCGGTGACCTTGGCGACACCCTGGAACTGGTCCATGATGCCGGCGTTGTTGACCAGCACGTTCAGCGAACCGTAACCGTCGATGGCGGCCGTGATCAGGCCCTCTGCCTGCTCCTTGTCGGTCACGTCGGCCAGCATGGCCGTCATCTCGCCGCCTGCGTCGGCGACCTCCTTGGCGACCGCTTCGAGCCTTGCTGCGGCTACGTCTCCGCCGACCACCTTGGCGCCTTCGGCGGCGAACAGCCTTGCCATGGCGGCGCCCATGCCGGAGCCAGCTCCGGTGATGACGACGACCTTGCCTTCGAGCCTCATCGGGACCTCCTGTCCCATTCGGAGCGTGGCTCGGACGCTTCAGGCGTTTCTCCGCCCGGGCCGGCCCAGCTGCGAAACGATGCGAGTGTACGACGCGAGCGCCGCTCCCACAGCGAGGAACGTCCCGGCCGCACGTCCGCCAGGCGGTGGGTTCGACCGGCCCGCCGAAGACGCTCCGGGAGTGGCACGTCGCACATGTACTTGCGTTCTTGGTGCCGATAGCCTAGACTCAGCCGTTCCGGAAGAGGTCGAAAGTCCTATTTCGAAACGACGGGCGCGAACCCGCTCCCGTGATTCTCGTGTGTGCCCAGGACCGCTCCCATCAGGAACCGGCGGGCAAGTAAGGAAAGACATGGCAAACGGAAACGTCAAGTGGTTCAGCAACGAAAAGGGCTACGGCTTCATCTCGCCGGACGACGGTGGGAACGACCTGTTCGTGCATTTCAGCGCGATCCAGGGTCAGGGCTATAAGAGCCTCGACGAGGGCGACAAAGTCGAGTTCGACGTCGGTCAGGGCCAGAAGGGCCCGCAGGCGCAGAACGTGACGATCGTCGAGAAGGCTGCTGGCGCCAGCGCCGGCGGTGGCGGTGGCGGCGGCGGTTACGATCGCGGCGGTCGCGGCCGCTACTGACACCCCTCACCAACTCGCACGAGCCTCGGCGCATGCCGCCGGGGCTCGTTCCATTGCCCCGTAGTCCAGTACCCCATTGCCGGCCCTGGTGGCCGGCCTCTGCTCGTCCCGCTAGCATTGCAGCGTCCTTCCGTGAAGACCTACCGGCCGGACGTCGCCTAGCCCGGAAGGACCCTTCATGACGTTCGACGACTTCGGCCTGTCCGCCCGCGTTCGCGCGGGGGTCATTGCTGCCGGCTACACCACCCCCACTCCGATTCAGCGCAAGGCGCTGCCCGACGCCCTCGGCGGCCGCGACGTGCTGGGACTCGCCCAGACCGGCACCGGCAAGACGGCCGCGTTCGTGCTGCCGCTGCTCGAGCGCCTCGCTACCGGCCCGCGCGGCCGTATCCGCGCGCTGGTCGTCGCACCGACCCGCGAGCTCGCCGAACAGATCCACGGCGAGATCCTCACCCTCGGCCGCGAAACCGGCCTGCGCAGCGCCACCGTCTACGGCGGCGTCGGCAAGGCCCCCCAGCAACGCGCCCTTCGTGGCCGCGCCGAGATCATCGTCGCCTGCCCCGGACGGCTGCTCGACCATCTTCGCTCCGGCGACGGCGACCTGTCGCAGGTCGAGGTGCTGGTACTCGACGAGGCCGACCACATGTTCGACATGGGTTTCCTGCCCGACGTGCGCCGCATCGTCCGTCAGGTACCGGCCGATGCGCAACGGCTGCTGTTTTCCGCCACCATGCCCAAGGAGCTGCGCCACCTCGCCGACGAGGTCCTCAACGACCCGTTCGTCGTCGAGATCGCCCGCACCGCGCCGGCCGACACGGTTCAACACGCCCTCTACCCGGTCGACGCGGAGCAGAAGACCGCCATGCTCAAGCACCTGCTCGATCGCTCCGAGGTGCGTTCGGCGCTGGTGTTCACCCGCACCAAGCACCGCGCCAAGCGGCTGGCACGCCAGCTCGACCGGGACGGCTTCAAGGTAGCCGAGCTACAGGGCAACCTGTCGCAGACGCGCCGTCAGAGCGCCCTCGACGGCTTTCGCGACGGACGCTACGACGTGCTGGTCGCGACCGACATAGCCGCCCGCGGTATCGACGTCACGCGCGTCTCCCACGTCATCAACTACGACGTTCCCGACACGGTCGAGGCGTACACGCACCGGATCGGTCGCACCGGCCGGGCCGAGCGAAGCGGCGACGCGGTCACCATGATCACACGCGACGACCGTAAACAGGTTCGCGCTATCGAGGGTGCGCTGCGTACCCGTATCGAGCGGGTGCACCTAAACGACTTCGGTGCGTTCGACGACGAAGTTGGCCAGGCAGCGCGCCGTTCAGCGTCGGCGGCCGGTCCCGGCACGCATCCGGGAGGTCGCCGCGGTCGCCGCGGTGGCCGCTCGGGCAAGCCCGCCACGCGCGGGTCCTGAAGCTGACATGAGTCAGGCCCGCGCGGTCGCGAGCGCGGCCGAAAGGTGCTGAACCCGCTCGGCCGAAAGCCGCAGCAGCATGTCCCGCAGCGCGATCGCGAGGTCGGGACGACGGCTCGACAGCTCGGTCCAATGCGCACGATCCATCCGGTATAGGACGCTCAGCTCGTCGGCTACGATGGTCGCCGACCGCGGCGCGTCGGTGACGAATCCCAGCTCTCCGATCACCTGGCCGGGGACGAGGCTCTCGAGCCGCAGGCTCGAGCCGTCCGCCCTCTCGAGCACGGCGGATACGCGACCGTCGGCCAGGATCCAGAAGTCGTCCCCCGGATCGCCCTGCGCCAGGACGACGTCGCCGCCTGCCGCTTCGACTCGCTCGAACCAGTTACGGAGGCCGCTCCACGCCACCCGCCCACCGGGCAGATCGGCTATAGCGTCGTCGAACGACGGCCGGTCTTGCGCCAGGCCGACTTCGGCGAGCAGTCCGTTCTCGCACCGTTCTAGTGCGCCGTCGAGGTCGGTTTCGAACACCACCCGCGCCCCGGCCCGCTTCAGGACACGCCTCACGTTATTCCCGGCACCGACGATTATCACCTCCGCACCAACCCGTTCGGCGGCCCGCGCGATGCGCACCACGGCCACGCCCCCGGTCGCGTCGAAGGTGCTCGCCGCCGCGACGTCCAGCACCAGGTAACGCACAGGCGTTCCGTCCCCCAAACGTTCTTTGGCGCGCGCCAGCAACCGGTCGACCGAGCCGAAGAAGACCGTTCCTTCCAACCTGTAGACGACCGTCCTGTCGCCAAGCTCGCTGAGGGCCTCGCGTGCGGCAGCCGACCTGGTGACGCGGCTCCGCAATTCGCGCCCGGTCCGCGCCTCGCCGATCACGTCGGTACCGGCTGACGCGACCACGAACAGGATCACCGTCAGCGTCAGGCCGACCGCCACGCCCGGAAGGAGACCGAGCACGGCCACGGTGCCGACGATGACGAAAACTACGGCCATATCGACGTGGGACAGCCGCCGCCAGCCCAACAGCACGTACTCGCTTAAGTAGTCGACACCGAGGTACACCAGCACGGCGCCCAACACCGGCCGCGGTAACGCTTCCAGCGCGCCTGCTCCCGACGCCAACACGGCCAGCACCAGCAGCGGTGTGATCGCCGCGTCCGAACGCCGCCGGACACGCATAGAAACCGCCAGTCGGGATCCGGTCGGCGTGACGGTGGCGGGAAAGCCGGCGAACACGGCGCCGAGGAGACTCGCGACGCCTACCTCGCGCAGCTCGCGCGCCGGGACGGCGTCCACCTCGCGCTCCAGCTCTAGTGCGCCGGTGTACAGCACCACCAACAGCGCTACCACCAACGCGGCGGTCCCGAAGGCTGGCAGCTGGGCCAGCACCGCCGCCCAGTCGGCCGCGAACACCGTCTCGACCGGCGGTAGCCGCCACAGCGATCCGCTGGGAAAGGGCCCGAACAGCCACCCTCGCTCAGCCAGGCGGTCCAAACTCCAGCCGCTGAACCTGGCCACCCCGAAGAACGCCGCCGTGGCGGCGAGAAGCGTGGCGGGAACCACCATCGCATGCCGCAGCAGCCGCGCCGCCAGGTACATCGCCACGCCCAGCGTTACGCCAGGGAGCCAGTGCCAAAGCGCCTCGGGCGCGTACAGGTCGGCCTGGCCCCCCGCCATCATGCGCAGCGCGCTGGCGACCAGCACCCAACCGCTCGCGCCCAAAACGCCGGCAACCACCGGGTGTGGCAGGTAACGGACCAGCCGCGCAGCACCGGTCAACCCGAGCATCAGGGTGGCGAGCCCCGTCAGCACACCGCTGACGACCACGGCGGCCAGCACCGTGCCGTGTTCCGCTCCTGGGGCCGCCTGCGCCGCCGCTCCGGCGACCGCCACCGCCAGGATCGCGGTAGGAACGCCTTGCACCCCCGCCTGAACCCCCGCCATGCTGCTTCGCAGCGCCACCCAGACCGTCGCGATGGAGGTGCCGATCAACGCCAGGGCGAGCCCGTCGGCAAGCGCAGCGGGGGAAACGCCGACGTACACCAACGCCACCAGGGAGGCGATCCGGACGATCGTCATCGCGCCCGCTACCAACACCCCGAAGGCGGAACCGATCAGGGCGGGACGAAGCCGCCGACGCTCGTTTTCGGGCGGCCGCATTTCGCGAGTGTACCGAGCGGATCGGCGCCGTCCGGGACGGCTGCCGCACTGCGCGGGCGGCGCCGTATCTCAGTCGCCCAGCACCAGCGCGAACAACAGCGGAGCTACGATCGATGCGTCGGACTCGATCACGTACTTCGGCGTCTCCACAGCCAGTTTGCCCCAGGTGATCTTCTCGTTGGGAACCGCGCCCGAGTAAGAGCCGTAGCTGGTGGTCGAGTCGCTGATCTGGCAGAAGTACCCCCACATAGGCACGTCGGTGCGCCGCAGGTCCTGATGGAGCATCGGCACCACGCAGATCGGAAAGTCGCCGGCGATCCCACCGCCGATCTGGAAGAAGCCGACGCTGCGAATCTCCGATACCGAGGTGTACCAGTCAGCCAGGTAGGTCATCGCCTCGATGCCGCTGCGAACCGTGTGCACGTCGCGGACGTCGCCCTCCATCACGTGGGCGGCGAACATGTTGCCGGTGGTCGAGTCCTCCCAGCCTGGTACCACGATCGGCAGGTCCTTCTCGGCGGCAGCTACCAGCCAGGAGTCGCTCGGATCGATCTGGTACGACGGTTCGAGCGCGCCACTGCGGATCAACCGGTAGAGGAACTCGTGCGGGAATAACCGCTCGCCGGCCGCTTCGGCCTCGCTCCAGGCGCCCAGCAGCTCGCGCTCGAGCCGTCGCATCGCTTCCTCTTCGGGAATGCAGGTGTCGGTAACGCGGTTCATGTGCCGCTCCAACAGGGCCTGTTCATCGCTGCCGGTCAGGTCGCGGTAGTGCGGCACGCGCTCGTAGAAGTCGTGCGCGATCAGGTTGAACACGTCCTCCTCGAGGTTGGCACCGGTGCACGACACGATCTGCACCTGGTCACGTCGGATCATTTCCGCCAGCGACAGGCCGATCTCGGCGGTGCTCATCGCCCCGGCGAGCGTCACCATCATCGCGCCGCCCCCCTGCAGGTGCGTCCGGTAGGCATCTGCCGCGTCGACCAGGGCGGCGGCGTTGAAGTGTCGAAAGTGGCGACGCACGAATTCGCTGACCGGTCCTTGTCGACGCTGTTCGTTCATCCTGCTTGGTGCGACGCGGCCCAGATGTTGATTCCACTGTCGGTCGCGAACCGGTCGATCTCGGCAAGCTCGTCGATGGCGAAGGCGAGGTTGTCGAGGGCTGCGACGTTCTCCTTGAGCTGAGCGACGCTGCTCGCCCCGATTAGGGCCGAGGCGACGGTGGGATCGCGCAACACCCAGGCGATCGCCATCTGCGCCAGCGATTGCCCACGATCGTATGCGAGAGCGTCGAGGGCGCGGACCTTGTCGAGCGTCGCGTCGTTCAGAAATTCGTCGCGGAAACTGCCGGAGTAGCTGGCGCGGGCACCCTCCGGCACGCCACCGAGGTACTTCTTCGTGAGCAACCCCTGCGCCAAAGGCGAGAACACGATCGCGCCGACACCGAGTTCGTCGAGGGCGGGCAACAGCTCCGGCTCGATCCAGCGGTTCAACATCGAGTACGACGGCTGGTGGATCAACAGCGGGACGCCCATCTCGCGCAGCAGCTCCTCGGCCTCCCGCGTCTTGGCGGCCGAGTAGGACGAGATGCCGGCGTACAGCGCCTTGCCCTGATGCACGGCGCTCGCTACGGCACCCATCGTCTCTTCGAGTGGCGTGTCGGGGTCGAACCGGTGCGAGTAGAAGATATCGACGTACTCGAGCCCCATCCGCTCGAGGCTCTTATCAAGGCTGGACAGCAGGTACTTACGCGAGCCCCACTCGCCGTAGGGACCGTCCCACATGTTGTAACCCGCCTTGGTGCTAACGATCAGCTCGTCACGGTACGGCGCCAGGTCGCTGCGCATCAACCGACCGAAGTTCGCTTCGGCCGCACCGGGCGGCGGTCCGTAGTTGTTGGCCAGGTCGATGTGGGTGACGCCCAGGTCGAAGGCGGCCAACACGCGCTCCCGGCAGTCGGCCAACGGCACGTCATGACCGAACGTCTGCCACAGGCCCAGCGAAACCGCTGGAAGCTTGAGGCCGCTGCGGCCCACGCGCCGGTAGTTCATCGCGTCGTATCGGGTGTCCGCTGCCATGTGAGACATGCCCGTAGCGTAGCGCTTCGGGCAGCCCCGAGTATCATGGGGCATGCCTGCAAGCGACCGGTCGCTGCGCGTCCTCGAGGGCGCGCGCAGCGCACCGTTGTGGTGGGATGACGTTCCGGACCGCCCCGCCCGCGCCCCCTTGGACGGAGGTTTGCAAGGAGGCGCCGATGCCGACGTCGTGGTGGTAGGAGCCGGCTTCACCGGCCTGTGGACCGCCTACTATCTGAGCGAGGCCGACCCGTCGCTGCGCATCGTGGTTCTCGAGGCGCATCACGTCGGTTTCGGCGCCTCGGGCCGCAACGGCGGCTGGTGCCATGTCGAGGTGCCGCTGGGCGTGGGCACGCTCGCCCGCGAGCGGGGCGACGCCGAGGCCGTGCGCTTCGTGCGGGCGCTGCAAGACTCGGTTGCCGAGGTAGGCGAGGTCGCGCAGCGCGAGCAGATCGACTGCCACTTCGCGCACGCCGGACGATTGAGGATCGCGCGAAGCCCGCTGCAACTCCGGCGTGCCCGGTCGGACGTCGGCGAGCAACACCGCATCGGCCTGGACGACTCCGATGTGCGGCTGTTGACGGGCGACGAGATGAGCCAGCGGGTCGCGGCCGAGGGCGTGCTGGGCGGAAGCTGGTCCCCGCACGCCGCCGCACTCCAGCCGGCCCTTCTGGCGCACGGGCTGGCCACCGCCTGCGAGCGCCGCGGCGTCACCGTCCACGAGGCCACGCGCGTAGTCGAAATCGTGCCGGGCGTGGCGCGCACCGAGCGCGGCAGTGTGCGTGCCCCAGTGATCGTGCAGGCTACCGAGGGGTACTCGTCCGAGCTTGCCGGGCAGCGGCGAACGGTGCTCCCGCTTCACTCGCTGATGATCGCCACCGAGCCCCTAGCCGCCGAGACGTTGAGCGCGGTCGGCCTGCACGACCGTGCGTTGCTCGGCGACTACGCCCACGCCTTCCTGTACGCGCAGCGCACCGGCGACGACCGGATCGCCCTCGGAGGACGGGGTGCGCTCTACGCCTGGGGGTCGCGCACCAGCGACCTGCCTTACGGTAGCGACACGCTCTACCAAGAGCTGGTGCGATCCTTGCACGAGCTGTTCCCCGCCGTCCGGACCGCTGCCGTCACTCACCGCTGGGGAGGGGTTCTGGGCGTGGCGCGTGACTGGTGGCCGGCGGTGCGCTTCGACGCCGCCAGCGGCCTCGGTTTCGCCGGCGGGTACGTCGGCGGCGGTGTGGCCGCCTCCAACCTGGCGGGCCGCGCGCTGGCCGAGCGGGTCACCGGACGCAGCGGCGACGCACCGCACTGGTGGATCGACCACCGCTCGCGCCGCTGGGAACCGGAACCGCTTCGCTGGCTTGGCGTGGCGACAGGACTGTGGCTGGCGCGGTCGGCCGATCACGGCGAGGCGCTCACCGGTCGACCTTCGTGGCGCGCAGCAGCAGGGGACCGCCTACGCGGCAAGCGTCGGTGATGAGCCCACGGTCGCTGGCGTCGCGACTAGTCGAGGACCGCGTCGTCGATCCCGCCCAAGAAGATCGCTTTGGTCTCCAGGTACTCGCGTAGACCTTCGCTGCCGGTCTCACGACCGAAACCGGACCCCTTCATCCCGCCGAAGGGAGCTTCCGGCGTGGCGGGCAGCCAGTCGTTGATCGACACCATGCCGTACTCCAGCCGTTCGGCGACGAGCGTGGCGGTAGCCAGGTCGTTGGTGAGCACGAACGCGGCCAGGCCCGCCTCACCGGCGTTGGCGAGCGTGAGCGCTTCGCGCCCGTCGCGGAAACGCGTGACAGGCAGCACCGGCCCGAATATCTCCTGGTCGAACGCCGGCATGCCGGGCGTGACCTCGCTCAGTACGGTGGGCTGGTAGAACCAGCCGGGCCGGTCGGGGCGCGCCCCACCGCTCACCAGCCGGGCTCCCGCCTCGATGCTGCCCGCCACCAGCGCCTCGACGCGTTCACGCTGCCGCGCGCTGATGAGGGGGCCGACCTCGCTGCCCTCTTCGAGCCCCGGCCCGACGCGCAACGCGGCCATCTCGGCAGCCACCGCTTCGGTGAAGGCGTCGGCGACGTCGTGGTGGACCAGGAAGCGCTGCGGGGCGACGCACACCTGACCGCAGTTGCGGGTCTTCCACAACGCCGCCTTGTGGGCCGCCTCCGCCACATCGACATCGGGGAACACCAGCACCGGGGCGTTGCCGCCGAGTTCGAGCGTCAGCCGCGTCATCGTGCGCGAGGCACCGTCCATCAACAGCCGACCGACCGCCGGGCTGCCGGTGAACGCCAACTTGCGGAGGCGCGGATCGTCGAGCATGGCCTGGCCCATCTCTGGAGGAGCACCGTTGATCAGGTTGACGACGCCGTCTGGCGCCCCGCCTTGGTGCAGCGCGCGCGCCAGCAGCATGCCGGTACGCGGCGTGCGCTCGTCGGGCCGGGCCACCAGCGTGCAGCCTGCCGCCAGCGCGGCCGCCCAGGTGCGGACGTTGTTGTAGACGGGGAAGTTCCAGGCAGTGATGGTGCCCACCACCCCGACCGGCATCGACTCGACGCGGATGCGGCGACCGGCAGCACGTGCCGGCACGGTGCGCCCGTAGGCACGGACGCCCTCGCCCGCGAACCAGCGCAGGTAGCCGCTGGCGGAGCGCCACTCGGCCCGTGCTTCGCTCAGCAGCTTGCCGGACTCCTCGGTCGTCACCAGCGCGAGGACCTCCAAGTGGTCGTCGATCCAGTCCGCCGCTCGCTCCAGGACCTCCCCGCGGGCGTACGGGCCTGCGCGCGACCAGCCGGGGAACGCCGCGGAAGCCGCGTCGACCGCCGCGACGACGTCCTCAGCCCCACCGAACGGAACTGTGTCGATCGGTCGCTCGCTGGCAGGATCGACGACCTCCGCAGTGCCGCCAGCAACCGCGTCCTGCCAGCGTCCGCCGACCAGGTTCCTGAACGCGCCGACGCCGAAGTCGTGTGGCATTGCGTCGCCGCTTGCGCTCACGCCGTCGCTCCTGCGCCGGTTTGCGCCGTCGTGCAGACCTCGCGAACCGCCTCGACGAGCACCGCGAGCCCCTCGTCGAGAACGGCGTCGTCGATATTGAGCGGCGGAAGCAGACGGAGGCAGTTCGAGTGGATGCCGGCGCGAATCACGATTAGCCCGCGGCGCAGTGCCGCCGTGCACACTTCGGTAACCAGGCCCGGCGCGGGCCGCCGCGACGCCGCGTCGTGCACGAACTCGAGCGCCAGCATCGGCCCGAGGCCCCTAACCTCCCCGATCTGCGGCACTTCGGCCGCGAGCGACTCGAGCGCGGCACGCATCCGTTCGCCCTGCCTGCGCGCACCCGCGAGGAAGGCGGGCTTGGACAGCGCCTCTAGAGTGTGGATCGCTGCGGCGCAGGCGATCGGACTGCCGCTGTAGGTGCCGCCAAGGCCACCGGCGTGGGGAGCGTCCATCACCTCGGCACGGCCCACCACCGCCGCGACCGGCAGCCCTGAGGCGAGCGACTTGGCGGTGGTCACCAGATCGGGTGCTACTTGCGCCTGCTCGATTGCGTAGAGAGTGCCGGTGCGACCCATTCCCGACTGGATCTCGTCGGCGACGAGCAACATGCCGTGCTCGTCGCACAGCTCCCGTAGGCGCCGCAGAAAGCGTGGCGGGATAGGCACGAAGCCTCCCTCGCCGAGCACCGGCTCGATCACCAGCGCCGCCACGGAGGACGGGTCGACCTGCGCCACGAAGCCGTGCTCGACCCGGGCGATGCAATCGTCCAGGTACGCCTCGTGGCTCATGCCGGCGGGACGCCGGTAGGGGTAGGGGGACGGCAGCCGGTAGATCTCCGGCGCGAACGGTCCGAATCCGCTCTTGAACAGGCCGTACTTGCTGGTCATCGCCAGCGTGAGGTTGGTGCGGCCGTGGTAGGCGCCTTCGAACACCACGATCGCTTGGCGCCCGCTGGATGAGCGCGCGATCTTGACCGCGGTCTCGACCGCCTCGGCGCCGCTGTTGAGCAGTACCGCCTTGAGCGGACCAGGCATCGGCGCGGTCTCGCACAGCAGCTCCGCGAGGCGAACGTACGACTCGTAGCTGGCCACGATGGCGGACACGTGCAGGAATGCGTCCACCTGGGCGTGGACCGCCGCGACCACGCCGGCCGGTCGATGACCGAGCGCCATCATGCCGATGCCGCCCGCGAAGTCGAGCAGCCGGTTGCCGTCTACGTCCTCGAGCGTCGCCCCGTCGGCGCGGGCGACGGCGACCTGGGTCAGTTTTGCCGCTCCGCGTGGCGTGGCCGCCTCGCGCCGTGCGATCAGGGCGCGGCTGGCCGGTCCGGGAACCTCGGTGACGAGTCGAATGGCGGGCATCGGTCCTCCTTCGGCCGGACCGCGAACGGTGGTCGGCAGCTCCGGCTAGCAGCGTGGCAGGCCGGATCGCACCTCGCTATCGATCACGTCGCAGCGTTCCGCTCGGCGTCGTGGGCGCGGCGTGGGCGGCGCGGGCGCTGGTCGGCACCGGGACGCCAGACGATCAGCATCGCGCAGTTGCCGGACTCGGGGTCGTCAGCATATTCCTCGATCACACCGGCCGCGCGGAAGCCGCGGTTCAGCTGCATCGTGACGGTCGGGTCGTCGATCTCGCCGCTACGAACGCGCACTGCGTACTCGCTCGGAGACATGTGGTTGCGGTAGTGACGGTAGCCCTTGAGCATCCCGCCGGCGTACATCCCGTCGAGGACGAGCTCACGCACCAGCGCCTGGCGGCGCCGGTAGAGCGCGCTGCCGACTCCCTGCCCCTGGACCGCCGGGTCGACCGCCATGTCCACCCCGTACAGCCAGCGGCCGTTCGGGTCGTGGTTGCGAAGGTCGAGGCCCCCGATCGCCTGCAGCCACTTTCTTGGCCGCTCACTGGGCGGGTAGTCGGTCCGCATCAGCATCGCTGCGCCCAAAACGCGTTCCTGATCCCCTCCGGCGGAGACGGCGACGAACTGGCCATGGGGGAACGTTACGATCTGCTGGCGCACGATGGCCGGCGTGGGACAGCTGGCGCACGGCTTGTCGTCGCCGACGCCGTGCGCGCGACGAATGACATGGGCGACGCCGTCCGCGTGGCGCGGCCGTGTCCGGACGATCCAAAACGGCGTCGACGCACGACGCGCGGTCGTTCGTTGGGGGGTATGTGGGCCTCTCATAACGTTGGCCGACAACGCCTGTACGAGGAAGTATGTGAGTTCGTGAGGGGGAAAACGAAACGGTACGGGCGCGTGCCCGAAACGGTTTGGCTTCTCCACAACCTTTCACGCGAGAGCAGGTGCCTCCCGAGACCATGCAGATGCAAGGCTCATTGCGGTCTTACTCACCACTATAGGGTTGTCAGATCGGCTTTCACGCTCCTTAGTAACCGTGTGCGAGCAACGATAGCACGGTGCACGGCGCCGCCGGGTCGTTGTCGGGCGAAAAACGGGTCGTGCTATGATTCGAGCGTCTCGTAGCTTACAGGCGCACGCTCGCTGGCCGGCCCTCATCGGCCCCGCCCTCGAAAGGGGAGCCCCATGGCCCGAATCGGTCCTCGCCTCGTCCTGATGCTCGTCCTCCTGCTCGGCCTTGGCGCCGTCCTCGCGCAGCAGCGCGGCGGCACCGCTACGATCCTGATGCCGGAGGATCTGGCCACAATGAACCCGTACGCCACCACCGCCCTCATCACCATGCAGGTGGTGCCGGCTCTGCTCGAGCCGCTGGTCGGCGTCGATCCGGACGGGGCGTACTACCCGATCCTCGCCCGCGAGGTCCCGACCCCCGCCAACGGTGGCGTCGCAGATGAGGGGCGCACGATCACCTGGCGCCTGAAGGAGGGCGTGACCTGGTCGGACGGCACGCCGTTCACCTCCGACGACGTGGTGTTCACCGCTGAAGCCGCCGCCGCCGGTGAAGGCGGATCGGTCCGGGCGGGCGCTTTCGGCGGCATCGCCTCGATCACCGCGCTCGACGACTACACCGTCGAGGTCCGTTACCAGGAGTACGACGCCTCCTACCTCGACCAGTTCCAGTGGGGGATCCTTCCGCGCCACGCGACCGGCGACCCCGCCGCGATGAGCTCGTGGGGGTTCGCGCGAGCCCCGGTGGGCACCGGACCGTTCGTGCTGGAGGCGTGGCGGACCGGCGACCGCATCGTGATGGCCCGCAACGAAGCCTTCCGGGAGGATGGCAAGCCCTACCTAGACGGACTGGAGTTCCTGGTCGTCCCCAGCGAGGAGACCCGCTCGGCGATGATGCAGCGCGGCGACGCGCAGGTGATGCTGTGGCCCGGCCCGCAACTGCGGACGGTGTGGGAAGAGACGCCCGGCGTGACCCTCGACTCGGCGCCGGAGATCTGGGTCTTGCGGATGTTCCTCAATCTCGGTGAGCGCGGAAATCCGACCGAAGGCCAGGCACCGCACCCGATCCTTGGTGACGTCCGCGTGCGCCAGGCGTTGGCGCTCGGCATCGACTACGACCTGATCATCGACGAGCTGGCGGAGGGCCGCGTGCTGCGTGCCCGCTCGCCGTTCGAGCTGGGTTGGTACCGCTGCGATGTGGACGCCTACGCCTACGACCCAGGTCGTGCCGCGTCGCTTTTGGACGAGGCCGGCTGGGCGATGGGCGACGACGGCGTGCGCGTCGCGCAGGGTGCGCCCTACGCCGCGGACGGAACCCGCCTGGCGCTCGACATGACCGGCTACACCGACTTCCGGCTGTTGGAGCAGACCGAGCTGGTGATCGCCGACCTGTGGGGCGACCTCGGGATAGAAACGAGCGTCCGCAACGTCGAGCAGAGCGTGCTCTTCGGTGGCTGGAGCGACCGGGCGGCCCGCAAGACCGGGGAGTTCGACATCCTGGTCTACGACACCGGTGCCGGCATCAACCCGCAGCTGCACGTCTTCGAGCTGTTGCACTCGAGCCGCATTCCGCGCGAGCAGAACGAGGGTGCCGGCGGCAACTATGCGCGCTGGTCGAACCCGCGCGTGGACGATCTGCTCGAGCTCGCCGGCCGCACCCCCGGGCTGGACGAGCGCCGAGAGGCGTACTGCGAGATAGCCGAGATAGTGAACGAGGAGCTCCCGCACCTCTACCTCTACCAATTCGCTGGCGGGAACGCCTACGCCGAGCGTCTCGAGAACTTCCACACCTCGACCTGGGCCGGCCTCGTCTGGAACGTGGCCGACTGGTGGCTCGCGACCGAGTGAGTCGGGCGGGCAGTGAGCAGCGGCGTGCTTCGGCGCGCCGCTGCGCGCTTCCTGGCATCGGCAAGCCTGCGGCCGTGAAGACGCGCCCGTGAGCGGCTACGTCCTGCGGCGCCTGGGCGAGGCGATCCCGCTGCTAGCGATCGTCAGCCTGCTGGTGTTCGCGCTGTTGCAGGCCAGCCCAGGCAACCCACTCGCGCAACTCGAGCGTGATCCCACCGTCAGCCAGGACGACATCCGACGCATCGCCGAGCAGCGAGGCCTGCTCGACCCGTTCCCCGTGCAGTACCTGCGCTGGGCCGGTGGAGCGGTGCGGGGCGACTTCGGCGAGTCGCTGCAGACCGGTCGGCCGGTCGCGACGGAGATCGCCGAGCGCCTGCCGAACACGGTCGTGCTGGTGTTGACGGCGTTCGCAGTGACGCTCCTGATCGCCATCCCGGTCGGGGTAGCCAGCGCCGTAAGGCAGTACTCGGTCTTCGACCATGTGGTGACGGCGTTGGCGTTCATGGGCCAGTCGATCCCGATCTTCTGGTTCGGCCTGCTGCTGATCCTGGTGTTCTACGTCGGGCTCTCGAACCCGCTGACCGGCGGCGCGCTGTTTCCCGCCGGCGGAATGTACTCGAGCGGGTTGCAGGCCGACCTCGCCAACCGGCTTTGGCACCTGGTGCTGCCGGTGGCGATGCTTTGCTCCACCTGGGTAGCCTGGTACACGCGCTTTTTGCGTGCCTCGATGCTGGAGGTGCTGTCGCAGGACTTCGTACGCACCGCCCGAGCCAAAGGAGCGTCCGAGCGTGTGGTGATCTATCGCCACGCGCTCAAGAACGGCGCGCTGCCGCTGATCACGCTGATCGGCCTGGACCTGCCGATGATCTTCTCGGGTGCGCTGTTCACCGAGACGATCTTCGCCTGGCCGGGCATGGGTCGACTGTTCTACCAGTCGGCGCTGCGACGCGACTACCCGGTACTGATGGCGATCGTGATGTTCACCTCGGCGTTGATCCTGATCTCGAACCTGCTCGCGGATCTCGCCTACGCCTGGTTCGATCCGAGGATCAAGTACACATGAGTGGCGCCGACCTGTCGAGCTGGCGCGCAGCCCTGCGCAAGTTCGCCCGCAACCGCCTGGCCCTGGTCGGGATGATCGCCTTCGTCGTGATCGCCGTGGCCGTGGCGAGCGCCGACCTGTCGCCCTACGATCCAGCGGCCACGAACCTGCGCGCCCGCTTCGAGGGCCCAAGCCTGCAGCATCCGTTCGGAACCGACGACCTGGGCCGGGACACCTTGACGCGGGTGCTGTACGGTGGCCGCATCTCGCTGCTGGTAGGCGTACTGGTGATGGCGCTGTCGGTGGTCGTCGGCACGGTCGTCGGCGGCTTGGCGGGTTACTACCGCGGCGCGGTCGACTCGGTGCTGATGCGATGCACCGACCTGTTCCTGTCGCTCCCGTCGTTGTTCGTGCTGATCGTACTGAGCACGCTGCTGATGGACACGCCGTTCGCACGCGCCTACGGCGGCACGCTGATGATCGTCACCATCGTCGCTGCGCTGTCGTGGATGGTGGTGGCTCGGATAGTGCGTTCGAGCTTCCTGTCGATACGCGAACGCGACTTCGTGGAGGCGGCGCGCGCCAGCGGCGCAAGCGGCGTACGGATCATGGCGATGCACGTGCTGCCGAATGCGCTAGGCCCGATCTTCGTTCAGGCGACGTTGCAAGTGGCGGTGGCGATCATCGCCGAGTCGGGCCTGTCCTACCTCGGGTTCGGGATCCAGCCACCCACCGCGACCTGGGGCAACATGCTCAAGGACGCGCAGACCTACATGACGCGCTACCCGTGGCTGGCGGTGTTCCCGGGTCTGATGATCTTCGTCACGGTGATGTCGGTCAATGCGATAGGCGACGGCGCGCGCGACGCCTTCGACCCCCGGCGCAGCGTGTCACGGCACTGAAAAGCGCCGGTTCTCCCCTACGATCAGCGTCGCCCAGTCGTCCGAGGCGGGATCGTCGATCTACCCGGCAGCAGCCCGCGAACCTCGCAGCCGTGGTGCAGCTGGAAGGTCAGGGTGGGGTCACGTCGTCCGGCGTACCGCTCACGCAAGCGACCAGCGCCGGTAGGCGCGCTCGCTGGGCAATCCGCGCAGCGCCCACAACTCGCGGCTAGCCGGACGGGCCACGACCGCCCCGCAGGTGGCCACGTATTTAGGGGGAGCCCCGCGGTAGCAGATCGCCTGGCCGTCGCGGGTGATCTCCATCGCGTCCTCGACCGAGAGGTTTCGCCGGTTTAGCAGCTCCTCCCCGCGCGCCTGGCGAACGTGTGAGCTGGCCATGCCGAGCGGGTCCTTGGGCCGCTCGAGCGGCAGGTTCGCGTCGTGAAGGACGTGGTTGGTGTGGACCAGCGCGCGGTCGGCCAGCGGCGTCACCTCGACCCTGGTGGCCATCGCCTCGACGTTGGCCCCTCGGCCGTCGACGTCCATCAGCAGGTAGTTGTGCGCGCCCGCCAACGGCGCGTCCACGATGGCCGCCAGCGCGTCGTCGAAACTGCGCTGCCGCAGGACCTGCCGCACCACGAACGGCCAGGTGACGCCGGCGCGACCGTCCGCCCCGGCCAGGTTGTTGATCCCGACCGTGATCCCGTACTCGTTCATGCCGATCATTCCGAGGCAGCCGGCGCTGCTGAACGCCAGGAAGTGCGGCTCGCCGGTCGGCTGCCCGGCCAGCAACAGCACGTGCTGCGTGGAGGTCTCGTGCATGTCCCAGGTCTGCGCGAACAGGCCCACGCCCCCCTCCGCACGCTCGGGCGGTACCAGGAAAGCGGTGCAGTTCAGCGCCGCGTGGGGCGCCTCCGCGTCCGGGGCGGACCTTCCGCTACCGTGCACGGCGTCGACAACGTCGGTGAAGCCGCCGACCACGATCAGCTCGGCGGTGCTAAGCCCGGTGGCCTCGGCCATCCCGACCGTCTCCTCCGCCAGTTCCGGCGCGTAACGTCGGTGGGCATCCCAGCAGGCGTCGGCGAGCTCGAGCACGCCGTCGCGATCGACCGAACGCCCGCTCCACAGCGGGTCGCCGGCCAGACGTACGCGCTCGTCGGCGAACCGTCGGATCGCGTCGGCGTGCGCCTCGCCGTGGGCCCGGCCGCGGGCACGGGCGTCCCCGACCAAATCGAGCACGGGCAGATCGGCGTCAGCCATGATCGCTCCTTCCGCGTTCAGCGCAGCAGGCTGGCCCGGCTCGCGCGCAAGCTGCGCTGCCGCGCGCCTAGCCTAGCCGCCGGTCCACCACGAGCGCTCAATCGCCAGTGGCAGCTCCAACCTTGCCCGAAACCGTTACTGGGTTCGTCAGCCGTCCCAGCTTCTCGATCTCGACGTCGACCACGTCACCGTCTTGCAGGAAGCGGGGCGGGTCGAAGCCCATGCCGACCCCTTCCGGCGTGCCGGTAGCGATGATGTCGCCCGGTTCGAGCGTGATGCCGGCCGAAATGGTGGCGACCAGGGTGGCGATGTCGAAGTAGAGCAGGTCGGTGTTGGCGTCCTGCCGCACCTCGCCGTTCACGGTGGTTCGGACGTTCAGGCGAACCGGCCAGCCGACTTCGCTCTTGTGAACCAGGTACGGACCCATCGGACAGAAGGTGTCGAGGCTCTTGCCGAGGAACCACTGGCTGGTGCGCTTCTGCAGGTCGCGGGCTGTGACGTCGTTGAGCACGGCGTAGCCGAAGATGTGCTCCTCGGCTCTCTCCTTGGCGATGTCGCGCCCTCGTTTGCCGATGATCACCGCCAGCTCGCCCTCGTAGTCGACGGCTGGCGTGAGGTCGGGACGCAGCTCTATCGCGTCGCCCGGGCCGACTATCGAGGTGGACGCCTTGGTGAATACGATCGGGTTCTCGGGCAGCCGGTCGGACTTGGTGAACTCGGCGCTGTGCGCCACGTAGTTCAGGCCGACCGCGAACACGTTCTTGCGGGGCCGCGGAATCGGCGCGAGCAAGGTCACCTCGGCCAGTGGGATCACCACGCCGCCGGGTAGGTCGGCGCTTCGCTGGCGTAGCATGCCGGCCAGCTGCAGCGCGGCGTCACCGCCCTCGATCGCCTCGAGCATGGTCGCGGGCGCGTCGCCAGTTCCCAGCGCCTCAGCGCCGGCGACCACGTCGATCACATGCTGGCGCGGTTCGTCGAGCACGCCGAGGCGCTCCGCTCGGTCACGTCGGTAGGTCACGAAGATCATCGATCGGACACTCCTTCCACGGGTACCCAAGCGGGTCCCGGGCGCACGGCCCCGGTGGGAATCACCGGGCGGTGCTTTCCTTCCAGCCGGCGAAGCGTCGTTCCAGCCATCCCATCGAGCTGATCAGGACGGTACCCAACAGCGCGACCACCACGACCGCGGCCAACATCCGATGGGTTCGGAAGTAGGCGGACTCGGTCTGGATGATGCCACCGAGGCCGGTCAGGTCAAGGAAGATCTCCGCCACGATGACGCCCACCAGGGCGCGACCCATCGCGATCCGTAGGCCGGCCATGATGTAAGGCACCGCGCCGGGCAGGATCACGTGCCGGGCGAGCTGACGTTCGTCCGCCCCGAACGAGGTTGCGACCTCGATCAGGTCACGTCGCGCGTTGCGCACGCCGATGGCGGTGTTGATGACGATCGGGATGAAGGTACCGATCCAGATCAGGAACACCCGGCCTTCGTAGCCGACGCCGAACCAGAGGATCACCAGCGGCACGATCACGACGCGGGGGGTGGCATAGATTGCGTCAAGATAAGGCTCGAACACGTCGGCGAGGAGCTTCCACCGACCAAGCACCAGGCCGAGCGGCAGACCGACGATGACACTGAGCACGAAGGCGACGCCGAGCGCGTTGCTGGTCACCAGCAGGGCGCGCTGCATCCGTCCGGTCTCGACCAGCTCCGCGAAGCCGCGGACGACGCGGCTGGGCGGCGCGAACAGGATCGGGTCGGTCAGTCGCCCGAGGATCTCCCAGGCCACGAGGAACACGAGCAACGCTGCAACGGGGAGGAGAGCATCGCTCCACCTGAGCGCCAGGGCGGCAAGGCCCGCGCCGGGGGGGCGTGGAGCCCCTCCGGCACGGTCGACTGGCGTGGAGTCTGTCACGGCGACGTTGGGTCCGCTACTGGCCGCAGCCCATCGCGGCGGCTTCCTGAAGGAAGGAAATGTCGATGAAGTTGGCGACCTCGACCGGGTTGGAGATATCGCCGGTCTCGAGCATGGCCTCCATCAGACCGACCATCCCATCGGTCGAGAGGACGCCCTCGGGGCTGGTGGGCCACATGCCGACATCCATGGCGGCGTCGTACAGTCCGACGACCGCGGCTTCGCTGGTGCCGGGCACCTTGTCGAGCGTGTAGGCGATGAAGGCGTCGCGATTGTCGTTGGCCCACTGGTTGGACTCGAGGTTGCCGCAGGCGATCGCCACTGCCACGTTCGGGTTGGCCTCGACCCAGTCGGCGCGGCTGAAGTACAGTTCGGTCGCGAAGTCGGGAACGACCTCGCTCATGTACTGCACGATGTGCACGCCCTCGGCCCGTTCGGCCAGGTCGAACCAGTCGTCAAGCCCGATGGTGGCGGCGTCGACGCGGCCGGCCAGCAGGGCGGCGGCGCGATCGGGGCTACCGCCGATCTGTACGAAGTTGACGTCGGTTTCCGGATCGAGGCCGACGTCGTTGAGCGAGAAGCGAGTCAGCAGCGCGTCGAAACCGGCCGGCCCGGACATACCGATAGTCGCGCCCTCGAGCGACTCGACCGAGTCGAACTCGGTCTTGCCGACCAGCACGTAGTTGATCTTGGATTGGGGCGAGCCGTAGGCGACCAATTGGGCGCCTTCGGCGGCACCGATGATCAGCTCGTCAGCGCCGTGCGGTGCGAGGTCGCTGCGATTGGCGATGAGCGCCTGGACGCCCGAGGTAGTGCTTAGGGTGACGATCTCGACCTCCGCACCCCACGCCTCGAGCATTTCGAGCATGTACGACTGCGGCATCAGCAGCGCTCCGGCAAGGGAGCTGGTGGTGGTGATCTCGACGCCGGACAGGTCGATGTCGTACTGCGCGGCGGCGTCCTGTGGGCTCAACTGGGCGGCGGCTGCACCGATCCCCAGCGCGACGGCCAGGGCGGCGAACGTTCGGATCAAAGTAGCGAAACGTAATGTCACTTTAATGTCTCCTTGCATGCTGCATGGGACGAGGGACGATCGGGACGGGGCTACGAACCTCCTTTCCTCTCTTCTCCGGAACGAGCGATCAGACCTTCCACACCTGGAAACGGGCCTCGAGCAGGGCGAGAGCCTTCGTCAGGACCACGCCCAGGAAGGGAAGTGGGAGGATGGCGGCTATCAGGTAGTCGACTTGGAACGAGGCGCCGTAGGTCGCGATCAGGGTGCCGAGACCGCTAAGGCGTAGGTACACCTCTGCGATGGCCATGCCGACGACCCCTCGGCCGATACCGAGGCGCACGCCGGCGAGGATGAACGGGACGGCGGCGGGGATCACCACGCGGCGTAACAGGCCGACCTCGCTTTCGACGCCGAACGAGCGCGCCACCTCGAGCAGCTCTGCTGGCGCGTCGCGGGCACCCTGGTAGACGTTGATGAGGATCGGGAAGAACGAGGCGAGGAACACCACCACCACGCGGCCCGACAGGTCGAAGCCGAACCAGATCAGCACCAGCGGTACCAGCGCCACCGTTGGCAGCGCGTAGAGGGCGGCGAAGTACGGACTCAGCGTGCGATCCATCAGCTTGTAGCGACCGACGATCAGCCCCAGCAGGAAGCCGAGCATTAGCGCGGTCGAGAAGCCGATGACCAGCAGTTGCAGACTCTCGATCAGTGCGGCGGGAAGCGGTCCGAACAGAATGTCGACGAACGCTGCGACCACGGCCGTGAACGGTGGCAGCACGTTCGGATTGCCGAGCTGGCCGGCAAGCTCCCAGCTGCCGAAGAAGAGGGCCGCAAAGGCTAGGTGTTTCAGGTAGAGCACCGCCGCCCCCTCACGCGCCGGCCGCGGCGCGACGTTGGTCGGCGTCGTGCTTCATGATCCCCTCGCGCAGCATCTGCCAGATGTGGTGCCGCACGCGGCCGAACTCCGGCTCGCTGCGAACGTCGTACTCCCAGCGGCGCCGGGGCAGCGGCACGTCGACTTCCGCTTGGACGGTTCCCGGAGCGCCGCTGAGCACCACGATCCGGTCGGCGAGCAGCACGGCCTCGTCGAGGTCGTGGGTGATGAACATGACCGACTTCTTGGTTTCCGACCAGAGCTTGAGTAACTCCTCTTGCATCAGCTCCCGGGTCTGGGCGTCGATGGCGCCGAACGGCTCGTCCATCAGTAGGATCTGCGGGTCGGCCGCGAGGGCTCGTGCCAGTCCCACACGCTGTTGCATCCCACCCGAGAGCTGGTGAGGGTGCGCGTCTTCGAACCCGTCCAGCCCCACCTTTTCGATGTTCGCTCGGGCGGTGGCCTCGGCCTGCTCGGGTGGCACGCCGCGGATCGACAGCGGGAAACGGACGTTGTCGAGCACGGTCTTCCACGGGAACAGGCCGAAGGTTTGAAATACCACCGCACGGTCAGGGCCCGGTTTCGTGACCCGTGTTCCGTCGATGAGAATCTCGCCACCGTCGTGCGGAATGAGGCCCGCCACGATCTTGAGCAGCGTGGTCTTGCCGGACCCGCTGGGTCCGATCACCGCGACGAACTCACGATCGTTTACGTCGAGGTCGACGCCGTCGAGGGCGAGGAACTCGTGAATCCGGCCCTTCTGCTTGATCTTGAAGCGTTTGCGGATCCCTCGGACCTGCAGCTTCGGCGTGCTGGCGGGGCTGGTCCTCACTTCGTTCCTCCCGGCAGGCATCAGGCCTGGTCGCGCACAGTGTTGCGGAGGGTGCCGAGGCGTTCGATTTCGACCTCGACCACGTCTCCACCGGAAAGGGGCGTGAACCCGGGCGGTGTGCCGGTCAGGACGATGTCGCCAGGCTGCAACGTGATCGCGCCGGTAACGATCTCCAGCACCTCGCCTAGCTTGAAGGTCAGGTCGGAAGTGGAGCTGGACTGCTTGATCTCACCGTTGACGAGGGTGCGGAGGGTCAGGTTCTCCGGATCACTGAGCTCCGTTTCGATCCACGGACCGACGGGGCAAAACGTGTCGGAGCTCTTCGCTCGCCACCACTGCGTGTCGCTCTGCTGCCAGTCGCGGGCGCTGAGGTCGTTACCGATGGTGAAACCGCGGACGTAGCGGCGCCAATCCGCCGACTTCACCTTCGAGGCGGTCGCGCCGATGACCAGGGTCAGCTCTCCTTCGAACTCGAAACGCTGGCCGCGCGGCTTGATCACTTCGGCGCCAGGCCCGACGACGGTGTTGGCTGCTTTCAGGAACACGTTCGGGATCTCCGGCCGTTCGAGGCCTTTGACCGCGAGCAGTTCGTCGTAGTTGTTGCCGACGCACACGATCGTGGTCGGCTCGACCGGGGCGAGCAGCTGCGTGTCGGCCAGAGGGCCGACCGGCTTGCCGGAGCGACAGGTGCCGTACGGATCGCCGTCTAGCTCGAATACGGTCTCATCCTCGACCTGGCCGAAGCGCGGTCCTTGCGGGTTGGCGTAGCGAACGATTCGCACGGTTAGAACTCCTTCTCGTCGACCGGCGTTGCGGCCGGTTCGGTCGAGGTGCGTTCGTCTTTGTCGGCGCGCAGCGCTTCGGACAGCGACGTGACGGTGGACTGGAGATGGCCTTGAAGCAGGCGGCAGGCGGCCCCGCCGTCTCCCTGACGGAGCGCATGGAAGATCGCCCAGTGCTCCTCCTGGGCGTGCGCCGTGCGGTCGCGCATGGCTGCGAAGAGGCGCAGGAACCGGTCCGACTTGACCCGCAGGATCTGGATCGTTTCCAGCAGCAGGGGCCGGTCGGCCCGGACGTAGAGCAGGTCGTGAAACTGTACGTTCGACCGGAGCCAGGTGTCGGCGTCGGTCTCGTGGTCCATGCTGCGCAGCAGCGCCTCCATGGCCGCGAGGTGAGTGTCGTCCATGTTCGAGAGCGACCTGCGCAAGGCGAGGGCCTCGAGCGCCATGCGCATCTCGTAGATCTCCTGAAGCTCGACCACCGAAATTCCAGCGACGGTCGCACCTTTGTACGGCTGCATGGTGACGAGGCCTTCGGCCTCGAGGCGCCGCAGCGCTTCTCGCACCGGCATGCGGCTGACGCCGAGGCGCCCTGCCAGGTCGGCCTGGTTGAGGCGTTCGCCGGGACGCAGGACGCCGGTAGCGATCGCCTGGCGCAGGCGCTGGGTAACCTGTTCCGGCGCAAGTTCGCGCCCCAAAGTTTCGAAGAGTGTAGAATCCATGATATTGGATCCAATCCTGTGGAGTGGCCGCAGCATAGGGCAGCCCGCTGTGGATGTCAACGTCCCTCGCCGCGCCCCGCTAGGCTGGGATCGCACCGTTTTCGAACGACCGTTTGGAAGGAGTCGCACCGTGGGGATCCTACGAAGCCGCCCGAAGAACGCCGTCGTCCCGCCCAGAGAGGCGTGGGATCCGTCCGGCTGGGCGACGCGAATCCCGTTCACGCACACCGAGAACTTCGCCGAGGTGTTCCGTGCAGCCTGGGAGAACCGTGACAGGGCCGGCTATGCCTGGCGGATCCTGCGGGACGGCGTCTGCGACGGCTGCGCCTTGGGCACCAGCGGCCTCGATGATTGGACGGTCGAGGGTGTCCACCTCTGCAACGTCCGGCTGCGGCTGTTGCGCCTCAACACCATGCCGGAGATGGACGGCTCGAAACTCGGCGACGTCGCTTCGCTGCGCGGTCTCAGATCGCGCGAACTGCGCGAGCTGGGACGCCTCCCCTACCCGATGATCCGGCGCCGGGGCGAGCCCGGTTTCACGCGCGTCACCTGGGACGAAGCGCTCGAGCTGATCGCGAACCGCATCGCGGCTACCGAACCGGACCGGACGTTTTTGTACCTGACCAGTCGAGGGATCCCCAACGAGACGTACTACGTCGCCCAGAAGGCGATGCGTGCCATCGGCACCAACAACGTCGACAACGCCGCGCGCGTCTGCCACTCACCAAGCACCGTCGCCCTCAAGGCATCGGTGGGCGTTGGCGCCACCACGATCTCGTACAGCGATCTGATCGGCACCGACCTGATCACCTTCCTCGGCTCGAACGTGGCGAAGAACCAGCCGGTGATGATGAAGTACCTCTACCACGCGAAAAAGGCGGGCACCAAGGTCGTCACCATCAACCCCTACCTAGAGCCGGGCATGGACGCCTACTGGGTACCTTCCGACCTCGAGAGCGCTCTGTTCGGCACCAAGATCACCGATCGGTTCGTGCAGGTCGCTGCTGGCGGCGATTTCGCCTTCCTGCGAGGAGCCCTCAAGGCGCTGATCGAGGCCGGCACGGTCGACGAGCGCTTCGTAAGCGAGCACACCAGCGGCTTTGCCGAGTTGCGCCAACAGCTCGAGGCCACCCCCTGGGACCTGCTCGAACAGGAAGCAGGCCTGCCTAGCAGCGAGATGGTGGCGTACGCCACCATGCTCGGCGCGGCCGACCGTGCCGTGTTCGTGTGGGGCATGGGGATCACCCAGCACGAGAACGGCGAGGACAACGTACGCGCCATCGTCGACCTCGCGCTATCTTGCGGCTTCGTCGGGCGTGAAGGGTGTGGGCTGATGCCGATCCGCGGTCACTCCGGTGTGCAGGGCGGGGCCGAGATGGGCGCCTACGCGACGGCCCTGCCGGGCGGATCGCCGGTCGCACCGGAAACTGCGGCCGCGTTGTCGACCCGCTACGGTTTCGAAGTCCCCGCGCAACCGGGCTTGACCACTCCAGCCATGCTCGATCGCGCCGGAGACGACGAAATCGACGTGCTGCTAGCCGTCGGCGGGAACTTCCGCGAAGTGATGCCCGATCCGAGCGCCAGCGACGCGGCGTTCGCTCACATTCCCCTTCGCGTCCACATCGACGTCGTACCCAGTAGCCAGATGCTGGTCGACCCGGCCGACACGGTGGTACTCCTGCCCGCGACCACCCGCTACGAGATCCCCGGCGGCGTGACCGAGACCAGCACCGAGCGTCGCATCATCTTCAGCCCAGAGATCCCCGGGCCTCGCGTCGCCGAGGCTCGACCCGAGTGGCAGGTCCTCGCCGAGCTGGCCGTCCGGGCGAGACCGGACCGGGCGGACGCAGTCCGCTTCGCCGACACGGCGGCGATCAGACAGGAGATCGCCCGGATCGTGCCGGCGTACGCCGGCATCGAGAAGCTGGCCAGCAAAGGTGACCAGCTGCAGTACGGCGGTCGCCACCTATGTGCCGGAGGCGACTTCCCCACCCCGGACGGACGCGCACGCTTCCACCCGGTCCCGGTCACGCCCCGCACCAGGCCCGGCGACACCTTCACCGTCGTCACCCGTCGCGGCAAACAGTTCAACAGCATCGTGTTCGAGGACAAGGACTCGCTAAACCACCTTGGACGCGACGTCGTGATGATGGCCGGCGAGGAAGCGAGCCGGCTGGGCCTGCGTGACGGCGATGCCGTGATCGTCGAATCGGACCACGGCACATTGCTCGGAAAGCTGGCCACCTGCGACATGGCTCGCGGCGCGATTCAGATCCATTGGCCGGAGGCGAACGTGCTGCTGTCCAGCGGCGCCCGTTCGGCCAGCGCTGACATCCCCGCCTACAAGGGCGCTGCGGCACGGGTACGCAAGGCGTCCGGCGAATTCGCCGCCGGGGCCGGCCCCGGCTCGCTGCGGCCGTAACGATGGCGCAGTACCGACAGCGTCGCGCCAAGCCGAACAATCGCGTTCAGGTGGTTCGGGTGCGGGATCGAGGTGCCGTCACGTGCCGGGACCTGGTGGCTGGCGAGGAACCGCTCGAGATTCGACTCCTGGCAGGCGGGCAACGCGAAACCGTCGCGATCACCATGCGCACGCCCGGCGACGACTTCGAGTTGGCGGCTGGATTCCTGTACGGCGAGGGCGTGATCGACTCGCGCGAGCGGATCGACAGCATCCGTTACTGCACCGACGTCAGCGAGGAGCAACGCTACAACGTCGTCAACGTCCGACTCCGCTACGGGCACCTCCCAGACCTGTCGCGTCTCGAACGGCACTTCGTGGTGAGCAGCGCCTGCGGCGTGTGCGGCAAGGCCCACCTCGACGCGCTCGCGCTGCGCTGCGAGCGGCCGCTTCCAGCCGGGCCGCGCATCCACATCGACGTGCTGCTCGGGTTGCCCGACGCCAGTCGACCCGCCCAGCGACTGTTCGCCACCAACGGCGGCCTGCACGCCGCCGCCCTGTTCGCGCCGGACGGAACCTTGCTCGGCCTGCGCGAGGACGTTGGCCGCCATAACGCCATGGACAAGCTGATCGGTTGGGCCCTGCTGACAGAGCGCCCGACCGAGGGCAAGGTGGTGTTCGTGAGCGGGCGGGCGTCGTACGAGCTGTTGCAGAAGGCCGTCGCAGCCCGGTTGACGGTGTTCGCCGCCGCGTCGGCACCGTCGAGCCTGGCGGTCGACCTGGCGCGCCGCTTCGGCGTGACCCTGGTCGGATTCGTGCGCAACGCCGGCCTGAACGTCTACTCGCACGCAGACCGGATCGAGGGGCTGCCGGTAGGTTCTTGAACCGGCACAGACCTCAACCGGCAAGCAATCCGCCCGGAGCTCGCAGTGGCACCACTTCGACCAGTGAGCCGGCCTGCACGTCGGCGCCGGGTGGCATCACGATCAGCGCGTCCGCCACTCCAAGGACCACCAGCCGCGAATCCCCGCCGCGCTCCAGCGGCGTGACCTGGAGCCGACCGTCCACCGCTCTGCTGGATCTGGCCAATCGAAGCACCGTCCGCTCGGCGTGCGCCGGCAACGGCAGGTCGCACTCCGCCAACTCGCGCCGAAGGCACGGCGGCTCGCCGGCACGACCGGTCGCCACGTGCGCCCACGAACCGAGCAGCACGGTGCCGAGCAGCGCTACCGCGTGTGGCGTACCGGGAAGGGCGAGCCAGGGCGTCCCGCGCCACCGACCCAAAGCGGTGGGACGCCCGGGCCGCACCCGTACCCCACCGAACAGCAGCCCTCCGTCGCTCTCGAGCACTTGCCGCACCACGTCGTAACGCCCGACCGACGCCCCACCGGTGGTGACGATCAGGTCGGGTGCGTTCAGGTCGGGGCCGGCCGTCTCGCCCGACGCACTCGCCTGCGCAAGGTCCAGCGCCCGTCGCAGCGCCGACTCCTCATCGGCGACTCGCGCAGGCGTCCGGGCTTCCGCCCCGAGGGCACGTAGCAGCGCGGTCACCAGCAGGCCGTTCGAGTCGTGTACCTCGCCTGGGGCGAGGTCACTGCCCGGCGGAGCCAGCTCCGGCCCGGTCGTCAGGACCGCCACGACCGGACGCCTGACGACCTCGGCGTCGGCGTGCCCCAGCGAGACGGCGAGGGCGAGTCGTAACGCATCGAACGTCACACCGGCAGTGAACGCCTCCACGCCGCGCTCGACGTCCTCGCCAGCGTGCCGGACGTGCTTTCGCGCCGCCGGAGCCTCCAGCCACACCTGCTCGCCGTCGAGCCTGGCACGCTCCACCACGGCGATCGCGTTCGCCCCATCCGGCACCACGGCACCCGTCGCGACCGCGACGGCCTCGCCGGGTCCGAGCGTACTCACGAACGGCTCGCCGGCGGCCGAAGATCCGACCAGCCGCAAGCGCACAGGAAGGTCGCTGCAGGCGCCGCCGGTGTCCTCGGCTCGACAGGCGTAACCGTCCATGGCTGCCACGTCGACGTTCGGAACGCGCGTGCGGGAAACGAGCGGCGTCGCGGCCACGCGACCGTGGGCCCGTTCGAGCGGCACCCTCGCAGGTCGCGGTGCCGGCGCCACCCCCCGTACGGCTGAGATCGCCTCGTCGAGCGAAACGTGATTCACGAATCGTCGGTCCGTGCTGTGCCTGCCGTGTCGGCGGCGGACCGGTCGAGTTCGGTGAGACCGGCCGGCTCTCCCCACCGATCTTGGTACACGAAGTCGCTGAGTGGACGGCGTCGCCGCGGCCTTTCGTCCTTCGCGCGAACCTCGGGCGGCAGCGTCGCCACATTTCCAGGATGGCCCAGGGCCAGCAGAACGATCGCTTCGTGTTTGTCGTCGATCTGCAGCACACTGGACGCCTCGGGGACGTCGAAGCCCGCCATCGGGTGCGCCATCAGCCCGTCGTGTGCCGCCTGCAGAAGTAGGTTCTCGAGCGCCAGCCCAAGGTCGAGCAGCGCTCGGCGGTTGGGCCGAACCGGCTTGCCAGGATCGTCCCAGACGGTTTTCGCCGCTGCCGCGATCAGCACCGGTGCGTGCGGTGCCCAGGCAGCGTTGCCGGGGCGAAGCGTCGCTGCAAGACGATCGAACGCTTCGTCGCCACGACGTGTGACCACGAAGCGCCACGGCTGGCCGTTGCCGCCGGAAGGCGCCCAGCGGGCGGCTTCGAACAGAACGGCGAGCTGCTCGTCTGACACCGGCAGGTCCGCGAACGCTCGCAAACTGCGGCGAGTCGCGATGGCGTGCAGCAGTGGCGGAGCGGTGGGGGTGTCGCTCATGGCAGCTCCTCCGGTCGATTCGCGTTGAGGAAGGTGTTTTCCGGGAGTAGCTCGCGAAGGTCGCTCCAGGCGACGACGTGACTCGAGGTGGCGTCGGCGAGCGCCCCGATCGCCAGGTGTCCTCGCTCAAGCGCCTCCTCCACTTCGGACGCCAGGTCGCGACGGTACAGCGCCGCCAGCGGCTCGAGCCCGGTTGGACCTTGAGGGACGACCATCTGGACACCGTCCCGGTACGTTCCGAGGAGGGTCCAGAGAACCGCAGGCACGAACGGCATGTCGCAACCGAGCAGTGCCAGCCACGGCCGCTTGGTCGCCGTGAGCGCCACCTGCAGGCCTGCCAACGGTCCCGCTCCCGGGTGCTCGTCGGGCAGCCAGGTGGCATCGCCGAGTTTGCGGCGAGCTCCGCCGACAACGAAGCGTTCCTCGGCACCTTCGAGCGAGCGTAACGCGCGAGCCAACAGCGTCGCCCCGCGGTAGCGATGCTCGCACTTGTCGCTACCGAAGCGCCGCGCTCGACCGCCTGCGAGCACGGCTCCCGCGAAGACGAACGGCTCTCTCACGGCGGCATGCTATCAGGGGTCGCCGTCGCCTCTCGCCCTGCTGCCAGGTCGTAGTCTTGCGCCATGAGCCGCATCGCCCGCTTCCTGGTGGCGCACACGCGTGCCGTGCTCGCCGTGACCGTGCTGATCACTATTGCAGCGCTCGCAATGCTGCCGCGCGTGTCGTTCAACGTCGACGTGACCTCGTTCCTGACCGAGAGCAACGAGGAGGGCCGCGCCTTCGCCGCGCTGAAGGAGCGATACGACGCGCGCGATCCGATCACCGTGCTGCTCGAGCGTGAGGACGGCGGCTCGTTTCGTGATCGCGAAGGGTTGCGCCTGCTGACGCTGGCGCGCGAAGCACTGCAAGAGCTGGACGAGGTCGCCCGGGTCGGGTCGTTCCTGCCGGAGTCGCTGCCGTTGCTAGGCACCGAGCTCACCTCCGAGACGGTCGCAGCACTGCCGACGCCGGCCCTGAGGCTATTGAGCAACGGTCCGGCCAGCGAGCTGCTGCTCGACGAGGCAGGCACGGCGACCTTGTTGATAGTGCTGCCCTCCGGCGATGAGATCGCCGTTGCGCGGGCGGTCAGGGCGGCCGCACTGCCGGACGGGTTGATGGCGACTTACGCAGGGATGCCGATCGTGTTCGCCGAGGTGTGGGGGCTGCTGTCGTGGTTCCTACTGGCGATTCCGCCGGTGGTGCTGCTGCTGCTGGTGGTGGTGTTCACCGCCACGCTCGGCCATCCGCGTCTGGCGGTGCTGGCGCTCATTCCCGCGCTGCTCGGGAGCTTGTGGACGTTCGGAGCGCTGTTCGCGTTCGGCGTCTCGGTCGACCTGGTGACGGTCATCGTCCCGATCTTCGTGATCGTGATGGGCTCAGCCGACGGCCTTCACTTCGTCGCCCATCTGCAGGACGGGACGCTGGCGGGCCTGGACCCCACCGCTGCCGTGCGACGCGCACTCGACGAGGTCGGAGTTCCGATGATCCTCACCACCGTCACTACCGCTGCAGGGTTCCTGTCGCTGCTGGCGACCGGCGTGGAGCCGATCCAGCAGCTCGGCTCCTTCGTGGCGCTCGGGATCGTCCTGGCGGGGGTTATCTCGTTCTTCGCTCTGCCATCGCTGATGGTGCGCATGAACGTGCCGACCGCGCGACGGCGGCTCGGGGCGCGGCTCGAAGGTGTCGTCGTCGCGGCTTCGCGGCGCCGCTGGGTCGCACTGGCGCTGGCACTGCCGGCGATCCTCTTCGCCGCCTTCGCCGCTCCGCGCTTGGAGGTCGACGCCGACCCGCTGGTGTTCTTCCCGAGCGGCCACCCGCTGCGGGAGGCGTTCGCGCAGGTGTCAGTCGCGTTCGGTGGTGCGACGCCGATGTTCGGCGAGTTCGTCTTCGATCCGGAGAAGCCGACAGGGCCGCAGCTCGAGACGCTGCGCGCGCGCTCGCGTGAGCTCGAAATGCTGCCCGGCATCCGCACCGTCCTGTCGCTGGCCGACCTGCTGCCGCGGGTCCCGGAGTCGCAACGTCAGGCGCTGCTGGATGGTTCGTCCCAACTGCCGTTCGGCTCGATGGCGTCGGCCGACGGGCTCCGCTTCGTGGTGTTGCCAGGCGAGTACCAAGCGTCCGACGTCGCCGCCTGGCGCGCCGCGGCGGCGTCGATGCCGGAGGTGAGGGTCCTGTCCGGCTCGCCGATGCTGCTCGAGGCGGCCAGCGCCCAGATCGCCCGCGCCCAGGCGTCCTCGCTTTTGGTCGCCTTCGTGCTGGTAGCGGCGATGCTTGCACTGGTGTACAGGCGGCTCGGTCGAGCGCTGTTGGCGCTGGCACCGATAACCGTGACGGTCGCGGTAGTGCTCGGTTTCCTCGCCGCCTCGCGCATCCACCTGAACCTGGTGACGGTCGTCGCCTCCAGCATCGTGCTAGGTGTCGGGATCGACTATGCGATCCACCTGATCGCCGCGATGGAGCATGCGCACCGGTCCGATTCTTCGCCGGGTTGGGTGTCGCGAGCGATCCGCGTGGCGACCCGCCCGATCGTCGCGAACGCCGTCGGAATCGCGGTCGGATTGAGCGCGCTGCAAGCGTCGCCGCTGGCTCCGCACCATCAGATTTCGGCGCTGATGTGGGTCGCCATGTTGACGGCCGCGCTGACTACGCTCACCTTCCTCCCGGCCGCTTCGCCGCGTGAAGGCAGGTTCGAGGGAAGGTAGGAGTTTGCCCGACCCGTATCGTGCGCCGCTCGTGCTGCGCTGGCCTCGACCGGTGAGGGCAGGGCGCCGTGGCGGCCACGGCCAATGCCCTGTCGACACCCGATCGGAGGCTTTCATGAAGGCCCGCATCCGCTCTGTCCCCTACTACTACGCGCGCGTCGACGGCGACCCGGACGCCGCCTACGGCTGGCTGGAGGAGCTGGCGCAGGCGGAGGTAGACCTGCTTGCGTTCAGCGCCGTCCCCTACGGTCCGAACCATGTCGAGCTCACGATCTTCCCGGTAGACCCACCTGAGTTGGAGCGTTCCAGCCTGGCGCGCGGAAGCGATCTGACCGGTCCGTATCACGCGCTGCTGGTGCAGGGCGATGACCGCCTCGGCGCCCTGGCCAGCGTGCACCACGAACTGCGCGAGGCGGGTGTGAAGGTCTACGCGTCGACCGGAGTCACCGACGGAGAGGGACGTTTCGGCTACATCGTCTACGTGCGTGAGCAGGACCACAGGGCAGCCAGCGCCATCCTCGGCGCCGAGACGTCCTAGCAGACTGCTGGGGGGTCCGCAAGGGACGAACCTTCGTTGACAGCCGGTCCTGAACCACCGACAATCGCTGCGAACCTACCCGGCTCCGTGTAGGCCACCGGCCTTGGCGAAGCGGCGCGGTCGTCCATCCGCAGGAGGTGCGACGTGATCCCAGCCCTGAGGAGCGCTCCAACCCCTACCGCACGCCGAATCGAGTGGCTGCGTGTCGTGATGATGTTCTTGTTGTTGATGAGTTGGGCGATGTACCCCGTCGAGCTACTCATCGTCGGTCACTGGCTCGACAGTTGGCAGTCTCTCGTTCCGTTCATCCTCACAGTACCCGGGCTGATCTTCACGGCCTGGGTGTTCTTCTTCGACCGCTCGACGAACTGGGTGCGCCAGGCGTTCATCTGGACCATGTGGGCAGCCATCATCGTCGGACTGGTCGGCGGGTACTTCCACTGGGTGTGGAACATGGAGGATGCAGGCGGGGTCGAGTGGACCTGGGGTTACGCGATGGAGGAGTTCCACGGCTACCGCCCGGTGCTGGCGGCGATGGCGTACACCTATATGGGCATTACCGGCCTGGCCAGCATCTACAGGGCGAGATAGGAGTCCGTGGTGATAGAGCTTCTTCTGAAGTCCAGCGACGAGGACAAACGCTTCCTGGTTTTCCTACAGCTGTTCTTTCTGTTCTGGACGGTCTTCGGCTTCTTCTACTTCGCCGTCGAACATTGGGTCATCGCCCATTTCCTCGACAGCTTGGGCTCGCGACTGCCGCTCTACATTTCGCTGATCGGCTTGCCGGTCAGCCTGGCGATGTTCTTTACGACCAATCAGCTGGTCCGCTGGATCTTCACCGGCACCATGGCGCTCACCATCGCGATCGGCCTGGCCGGCGCGCTTTACCACCTGGCTTTCAACGCCACCGACGCCGGCGTCAGCGTGTTCACCATCGCCGGTTTTCTCGAAGCGTTCACCGACCCGTACCGGCCGGTGCTGGCCGCCCTGGCGCACGTGAACGTCGGGGCTGTCGGACTGGTGGTCGGCCTGACGGCAGAAACCTAGCGCCTCACGCCTGAGAAGGGGGTACCTGTAGGACGCGGGTACAACGATCCAGCACTGAAAGCGACGTGCTAGCCTTCACGCCGGCTCGGCCCGCATGCTCCTCTCGCTCCTCGCCGCAGCCTTGCTCGGCCTCGGCTCCGTCGCCATCGCCCAACGCCAGTTCGTCGCCGTCGACGGCCTGAACGTCACGGTGGAGGGCTCGGCAGGATCGGCCGAGAACATCCGCAGGATCCAGGGCGGCGACCTCGACATGGGCATCGCCTTCGCCGGTGATGCGTATCTGGCCTACAACGGCCAGGCGGTGTTCGAGGAGGGCGGGCCGTACGACGACGTGCGGGCGATCGGCTTCCTTTACAGCGCCGTGTCGCAGATCGTGACCCTCGAAGGCTCAGGCATCACTTCGCTCGCCGATCTCGAAGGCATCACCATGGCGGTTGGCGGCGCCGGGTCCGGTACCCAGCTCTCGCTCGAGCGGCTGCTCACCTCCGTCGGCGCGTACGACTCGATCACCCCCGTGCTGGTCGCGGGCCAGAACGCGTCCGACCAACTCAAGAACCGCCAGGTCGACGCGTACCATGCGCTCTTCGGCGTGCCCAACGCCGCGGTGACCGACACCGCCAGCACCTCCGACCTCCGCCTCCTCTCCAGTTACGACGAGGCGCTTGCGGCCGGTTTCTTCGACGCCTTCCCGTTCTATACCGAGTACGTCATACCGGCGGGAACCTTCGCCGGTGTCGACGAGGACGTGCACACCTTGCGCGACGCCGGCCTGTGGGTCGTCGCCGCCGGTGCCGACGAGGATCTTGTCTACGAGATGACCAAGGCGGTCTACGAACAGGCTGGCCTCGACCGGATGCTGCAGGTGACCAACGTCGCCAAGGAGATGGGGCTCGACAACGCCCTGGTCGGCGTGCAGATCCCGCTGCACCCAGGTGCCGCCCGCTACTGGACCGAGGTCGGCGTGGCGATTCCGGAGGCGTTGCTGCCTCGTTGACCGTCGCTTGGCCGGTGATCGTGCGGGCGCCGCACGGACCGTCGGACCGCGCTCGGGGTCGGAGATGCGCACGCGGCGCCCTCCGACCCCTCGTTTCCTCGCCGAGGGCTAGAAGGAGAGGGAGTCCGCATGCGTCATCGTGGTGATTCCGGTGGCACGTCCGACGTAGACGGCGCCGAGCGGCTAGGCGCCGACAGGGTGTCTTCCGGCGGCAATGACGTCGCGGCGTTGGAGGCCGCCCAGTCAGGCAACTTCCTGCTGAAGCCCCCGTGGGAGAAGGTCGTCAACGCCCTAGCGTCTTTGATGAGTCTCTACTATCTGTACGTCGCGTTCGCCGGCGCGAAGCGCTTCGAGGTATACCTCGGCGTGTACGTAGCGCTGACATTCGTATTGATTTTCCTCGTGTAGCCGGTCGTCCGCGGGACCCTCAAGAACCGACCTTCCATCGCGGACGTGGTGCTGGCGCTCACGTCGCTGGTCGTCGTCGGTTACTGGGTCTTCAACTATCAGGCGATCACCTACCGCGCCGGCGCCGCGACCAGCACCGATCATGTCATGTCGATCGTCATGATCGTCCTGTCGCTCGAGGTCGGACGGCGTGCCCTCGGCTGGACCATGGCGGTCATCGGCGTGCTGCTGATGGGGTACGCGTATTTTGGTCCGTACATGCCTGACATCGTGGCGCACCGTGGCTACGGCGTGCCGCGCATCGGCGAGGCGGTGTTCCTCGACGAGCGCGGCGTGTGGGGCACGATGACGCAGGTCCTCGTCAATTTCGTCATCATCTTCATTTTCTTCGGCGCCTTCCTCAACCGCTCCGGTGTGGGTCAGTTCTTCATCAACCTGGCGATAGGCATAGCAGGACGTGCGGCCGGCGGTCCCGCCAAGGTGGCGGTGCTCGCTTCGGCGTTGATGGGGTCGATTTCGGGCTCGGCTATCGCCACACAGTTTCGACCGGCACCCTGACGATCCCGCTGATGAAGAATACCGGCTTCAGACCGGAGACCGCCGGTGCCTTCGAAGCGTCCGCCTCGATCGGCGGCATGTTCCTGCCCCCGGTGATGGGCGCCGGAGCGTTCGTGATGGTCGAGCTGACCGGCATTCCGTACACGCACATCATGTTGGCGTCGATCGTGCCGGTGCTGCTGTACATGCTGTCGATCTGGATGAACGTCCATTTCGAATCGCAGCGCCTCGGGCCGAAGGGCATTCCGGCGGCCGAAATCCCTGCGCTTCGCGACACCTTGCGCACCGGCTGGTTTCTGGCGTTGCCGATCGTTTTGTTGGTCGTGCTGCGAGTGCTCGGGCGCTCGCCCGGCTGTGCGGCGTTCTGGGCGACGATGGCGTCGATTCCGGTGTCGTGGTTCACCAAAGATAACCGGCTTGGACCGCGCGGCATCTGGACGGCCCTGGTGGAGGGCGGCCGCAAACCCTGATCATGGGGGCACCCTCGGGGTGATCGGTGTTCTGCTGGGCGTGATCAACCTCACCGGGTTGGCGCAGAAGTTCACCACGATCTTCCTGACCCTTTCTGGCGGCTCGGTGCTGCTGGCGATTGTGCTGATCGCGTTGGCTTCGTTGATCCTCGGGATGGGCATGCCGGTGACAGCGTCGTACCTGGGGTTCGTCGCCGGCAGTGTCGCTGCCCTGCTCCTCGGCGCCTTGGTCGCCGCCACGCTTGGACCGTGGTCCCTGTCCTCTCCCGGTTCTGAAGCGGTTGGGGTGGCCTAGTCGCACAATGCCGGTCCATTCGTCCCCGGCCCTCTCCGCTACGCTGGTAACGAAGCGGAACCAGCGCACGGGCTGCGAAAGGACTCAGCAATGCTCCAGCGCATTCTCGCAATCACCCTCGCCCTCCTCACCGGCATTGCAGCGGCGCAGATCGTCGACGGCGTCATCGCGGACGGTGAGTATGCGAACGACCTGCTCCACGAAGAGACCGGTACCCACATGTACTGGACGATCGAAGGCGACACGCTCCTCTTCGCCATGCGTATTGGTGCGCGCGGCTGGTCCGGCGTCGGCTTCGGCACCGTCATCGACAACCGCAAGGCTGGCTTCGATCAGTACCTGTTCGCCGTCGAGGATGGCGAAATCGTCGCGTACGACATGTATCAGGAGGATGCCCGTGGCGAGCCGGTCCTCGACACCGATGCCGGAGGAAGCGCTTCGCTCCTCGAAGTCGCTGCCACGCACGAAAGCGAACTTTGGACGGTCGAGTTCTCGCGCCTGCTGGACACCGGCGAGGCGACCGACGTCGCCATCGTCCCCGGCGAGGCGAGGATAGTCGCCTTCGCGTTCGGCGATACCATGGACGTTGGGCGCAAGCACGAAAAGAGCTCGCGCGGTGGCGCCTACTACATCGAGGGCGTGACGTTCTGAAGACCGCGCCCACTGTCCCGACTAGGAGGGCCTTATGGCGTTCGCTCCTGCCGATATGAAGCTCACCAGCTCCGCCTTCGATCATCACAGGAGCATTCCCAGCCGTCATGCCGGCGACGGCGAGGACGTCTCGCCGCCGCTGGAGTGGCGTGGCGCTCCGAGCGGTACGCGCAGTTTCGCTGTGGTCTGCGTCGACCCTGACGCCCCGCTCGTGCGCTCCGGTCGCATCGGATTCGTGCACTGGCTGCTGTACGACCTAGCCGCGGACGTGGGTCGCCTCCCCGAGGGAACCTCGCTGGGAGTAGCGGGCCGCAACGACTTCGGCCGCAGCGGCTACGGCGGCCCGATGCCACCGGAAGGGCATGGAACGCATCACTACTATCTATGGATATTGGCGTTGGACGCGCTGCTCGAAGCCGGTCCCGGTCTCGAGCTCGACGCGTTCCTGGCCGCCGCCGAGCCCCACCTGCTCGGGATGAGCCGACTGGTCGGCACCTACCGGCGCGGCTGACGGAGGCGCCCGCGCGACCGGCCTGCGTCGGTGTTTCCGTCATGCGTAGGCAGCGACCTCGATGCCGACGGCTTGGAGCGCCGCCCGGATCGCTCGTGCGGCGCGGGCAGCCACCGGTCCGTCACCGTGCACGCAGACGGTCTCTACCTGGAGTGGCACCGTCGAACCATCGACGGCCTGGACCTCGCCGCCGAGCACCATCCACAAGGCACGTTCGGCGATCCGCTCCGGGTCGTCGAGAACGGCGCCGGCTGAGCTGCGAGGCGCCAGTTCGCCGTCGGCGAGATATGCCCGATCGGGGAACCCTTCGCCCACCGTGCGGACTCCGAATCGTGCGGCCGCGGCCCGCATCAGACGCCCCGCCGGACCCGCCAGAACTACCAGCGGCACGTCGGGGTCGGCGTCATGAACAGCGCGCGCGACGGCGTCGGCGGCGTCCGCATCCAGAGCGATCCGGTGGTGCAGAGCACCGTGCGGCTTGACGTGGTGTAGCTGAGCCCCCTCGGGCCGCAGAAAGGCACTCAGGGCTCCCAGCTGGTAGAGGACTGCCGCGTGCACTTCGTCGGGACACATCGCCAGGTCACGCCGACCGAAGCCGACCGTGTCCGGGTAGCCCGGGTGCGCCCCGATCGCTACGCCGTGCTCGTGCGCCAGCTGTACCGTTCGCCGCATCGTGACCGGATCGCCGGCGTGGAAGCCGCAGGCGATGTTCACGCTGCTGAGGACCGGAAGCAGATCCTCGTCGGCGCCCATGCGCCACGGTCCGAACGACTCGCCCGCATCGGCGTTGAGGTCGATAGTCCGCTGATTCGCCACCGACCCCAACGATACTCGCTCCCGAGTCGTGGGCGGAGCGGAGTGCCGGTCGCGCTCGGGAGCGAGGACATTAGTCCGTTTCCCCATATACCCCCCACGGGTATCTTCAGCGTCGCTATGTGCTGCTCGGCCACACCTCGCTCGAGGACGCTGGCGGCAGCGGAAGGCGAGGACATCGCATGAAGGACCGGCTGAACGTAATCGTGATGAACGGAACCGTCGACAAGCTGCTGGCCATGGCCACGATCGTCTCGGGCGCAGTGGCGATGGACAAGAAGGTGACGCTGTTCGTGACCTTCTGGGGCCTGATGGCGTTCCGCGAGGGCGCCTGGCAGGACCCCGCCCAGCAGAAGCTCCCGGCCGAGTACCAGGAATACGCACCGATGATGCAGGAGGCGATGCAGAAGATGGGCGTGAAGCCTTGGATGGAAACGCTCCGCATCGCAAAGGAGATCGGCGACGTCTCCGTCTACGCCTGCAGCATGACCAAAGACCTGTTCGGCCTGAGCATGGACGACCTCGACGACGTCGTCGACGACGAGAAGGGCGTCGCCGGCTTCATCTCGATGTCGGCTGACGCCGAAGTCCTGGTCTTCTGACCCGGCACTCGTTACCCACCAACCTAGCGAGCCCCACCAAGACCCTCGAGAAAGGAACGTCCAAATGCCCGAACTGACCGTCAGCCAAGAGATCGACGCGCGCGGAAGCGCCTGCCCCGGACCCCTGATGGAGCTGATCCGAGCAATCAAGAGCTCGGACGTCGGCGACGTCGTCGCCGTCCTCTCCTCCGACCCCGGCTCAAACAAGGACATCCCCGAGTGGATCGCCAAGATCGGCTACGAACTGCTCGGCAACGAAGAGTTGGGCGGCTATCAGCGCTTCACGGTCCGCAAGTCCAAGTAGCCCGTACGGGCAATCGTCCCGTCGGACGGGAGCGACCATGCACGAGATCGTCATCCTCGGAGGTGGGCCCGCCGGCACCATCACCGCCAACCACCTGGCCGATGAGCTGTCCAGCGAGATCCAGCACGGCACCGTCGGCGTGACCCTGCTGACGGACAAGCCGGATCAGCTGTACAAACCGGGGCTGCTCTACCTGGCACTCGGACGCGCCCGCGAGGAGATTCTCCGCCGCCCGGTCCGCGAGCTGGTAAGTCCACGCATCCAAGTCCTCGTCGAGACGGTAAGCGCGGTCGACAGCGCCGGACGCACCGTCGTCACGCAGACCGGTCGTAGCATCCACTTCGACCAGTTGATCGTGGCGACCGGCACGCGGCTCGACCCAGCGGCGACACCGGGCCTGCGCGAAGCGGGCGACCTCTTCTACGACGAGGACGGCGCGCGCAAACTGAACGCCAAACTGGCCTCGTTTCGCGAGGGTCGGATCGTCGTGTCCGTCATCGGCGTTCCACACATGTGCCCCGTAGCCCCCCTCGAGATCGTGTTCATGCTCGACGCCTGGCTTCGCCAGCACGGTGTGCGTGACGCGTCCCGGCTGACCTACACCTACCCGATCAATCGCTCGCACTCGATCCCATCGGTGGCCGCATGGGCCACCCCCGAGCTGGAGGCGCGCGGTATCGAGGTCGAGACCTTCTTCAACGCCGAAAGCGTCGACCCGGACCGCAAGGTCCTCACCAGCATGGAGGGGACCGAGCTGCCGTTCGACCTGCTGATCGCCATTCCCGAACACCGCAGCGCCGCGTTCCTGGAAGCGTCCGGGCTTACCAAGCACGGCTGGGTACCGACCGATCGGGAGACCCTCGCAGTGAAAGGTTTCGACGGAATCTGGGCGTTGGGCGACACCACCGACCTGCCGACCTCGAAGGCCGGTTCGGTCGCGCACTACCAGGCCGCAACGGTGGCAAAGAACGTCGTCGCTTTTGCGCACGGCAACGACCCGGTAGCGCGCTACGACGGAAAGACGATCTGCTTCATAGAAGCGGGCCTGGACCGCGCGACCTTCCTCGAGTTCGATTACGCGCGAGCGCCGGCCCCCAAACCCCCCACCAAGCTGGTCCACTGGGCCAAGCTCGCCTACAATCGCGCCTACTGGCTGACCGCCAGGGGCGCGTTGTAGCGGGAGTGTCATGAAAGCGATGACGCTAACCCACCACGCGGACGTGAACGCGAAGCTCGACCTGCTTCTCGACAAGGTCGCTGGGCTCGAGCAGCGCCTCGAAACGAGCGATTCGCCTCACGTGCACGACCTGCTCGAGCGACTTGACGACCCGCGCGTACAGACGTCCCTCCGGCACCTCTCCGACCCGGACACGCTCGAAGCGTTCGCAGGTCTCGCTAACGGCCTGACGTTGATGCAGGCCGGGCTCACCGACGACATGATCGAAGGCCTGGTCGCCAAAGTAACGGTGCTGGCAGAACTCGTGCTCGATCCGTTCATGCTCGATGCGCTTCAAACGCTTGCGCGTGCCCTCAAGGCGGGCCAGGCCGAGTACCCGGACGAGAAGGTTCCACCGATCGGCGGTCTCTTCGCAGCGCTTCGCGCCGCCAACGATCCGGACACGCGCCGAGTTGCAGCCTTCGCCCTGGCGCTGATGCGCAACCTCGGCAAGGAGTTCGCTTAGCCGGGCGGCTTAGGCTCGGCGGCCTTCACGGGATTACGGCACGATCGTGAAGGCCGTCAGCCGAAGATCCGCTCACCGTCCAGGTACGCGCCGGCGATGATCGCGGCCGCCGCGCTCCAGCCCATCGGCCAGGTTCCACCGGGGCGTTGCCGTTTGCCGTCGAGGTACTCGGGGAACGACCACACCTGACCATCTCGTTCCGCACGGTTCGCTTCGTGTACTCCGCTGGCGTAGCGCAGCGCCAGGGCATGGTCGCCACGCTGCTCGGCAGCTGCGGCGGATAACGCCGTCACGAGGGGCCACAGTCCACCGTTGTGGTAGTGGTACGGCTCGTTCTTGAAGGTGTGCGAAAACGACATCTGCAGCTCGCTCCAATATTCATCTCTCGGGGTGATGACCGGATCGAAGGCGGGCAGCAACCGCCCACCAAGCTCGCCGATCGGCTTCGTCACGCTCGCCTCTAGGTACTCGTCGACCACGGCATCCTGCGCTCCGTTCGACACCCCGAACAGCGATACCAGGCCGTGCGCCATTCCGTCGAAGCGCGTGCCGTAGCCGAGCGGTGAGAAGAACGGCATCCAGTGTCGGCCACGACAATTCACCGACGCCTCGGGGCCTTTGCGCCAGAGAACCGGATGGTAGGCATCTTCAGGCGGATCGTGCGCCTCCCCATCGAACCAGTAGTTGGCGCGAATCAGCTGTCCGAGGTGCGCGATGCGCTCGTCCAGACGATGATCTTCGCCTCCATTGCGCTGCACCCGATAGAACGCCGCGAACGCCCTCTGCGCCTGTAGGTACAGCAGGTTGTCGTACAGCACGTACCCGCTCTGAACGTACTCGTCCGCCCAGTCGCCGGTCGGCGGAACGAACAGCAGCCCGCGCGCGTTGAACTCCCAGGCGCCGAACAGCCACCTGCACCGGTCCAGCGGGCGGGCCATCTCCTCGACGAACCCCCTACCGTGTGCACGCCGCTTCACCACTTCTCCAACGGCGATAGTCCACCACAGCCCGGCATCTACCCTTCCGGCGGTACCGCCGTAGGAGATCCGCCCGCTTGCCGTGTCGACGTTGCTGGGGATCTCGCCGTGCGGCCCTTGGTGGCGCGCGAGGGTCCTCAGGGTCGCCTCTCCAACCGCTATCAGCTCCTCCTCGCCACTCAGCAGGGCGGCCAGGGCCAGGATGCTGCCGTCCCGGCCCCAGATTCGCTTGTAGTTCGCTTGGTCGCTGGGGCTGGCCAGGAACCCGTCCTCGCTCGCGCAGGCTCGCAGCACCGAGAGAGCCTGACTCCGACCCTCACGATGCAGGTTCGCCTGGCCACGTCGCTTGGCCACGTCGGAATTGCCTGGATCGTACATGGCGCCTCCCGCCCGCCCCTATCGATCACCGTACCGAACCGGTCGGCAACAGTGGCACGCGTCAGCGCCGTGGATCGGCTGGCACCCGGTCGTAGTTGGTGAGCTCGACGAACCCGACTCCCGCACTCTCACCGCTCACCACCACCGCACCCTCCCAGTACACGATGCCGGTCGTGGCACGCGTGTCCATCTCCTGATCTGCAAACGCTGGGAAGATGGTGGCGTCGACGGCGAAGCTTGGGACGCGAAGGTGCCAGCCTGCCGGGTAGCGCGCCCCGGTTGTGGGGCTGGTCCATTTCGCGCCGGCTACCACCAGCTCGATGTCGTCCTCTCCGAGAGGAAACGTCGCGCCATCCGGCGCGACGTAACTGCCGAGCGTCGACACAGGGCGCCCGTCCGCATCACGAATTCGGTACACCATCACCTCGGCCCCATCGTCGAGCTGCAGCGCGAACCAGTCCCAACCGGCGAAGCGGTCGATCCTGAAGTCGCCCCACTGGTGGTCGAACCAAGCCTGGCCGGTCGCCGTCACGGCCGGACAGAGCGCCGGCCAGGAACAGGGGCCGCGTACGACGCCGCCGACCTGCATGCGGGTATGCGACACGTAGGCACTGACGCCGCCTGGACCCATCGACAGCCAACCGGGTGGCTCGCCGTGAAGTACCGCAGGCTTCGTCGGCGTGAGGTTCAGCTCGAAGGCGTGCCGTCCGACGGTGAACTTCAGTGCGTGGGACACACCGTCCTCGCCGCGGTCCGCCCGCCAGTCGCCGACCCACAGCTCCAGGTCGTGGACGGAGGATGCACCGTCCCACATGGCAAAACCTCGCTGAGCCATCCGGTGCTGATCGGTGTCTAGGTCGGCCACCGCCGCGTGCGCCACCATCCCCTTTTCGATCAGCCAGTCGGCGGGAACGCCCGCGAGGCGAGGGTAGGGCGGCGCGTACGCTTCGAAGAAGGTGAGTTGGAACGCCAGCCGACGCCCGTCCTCGGTGACTAGCTGCCCTACCCAGTACCACCATTCGACCGGTGCCGTGTGGGAGGCGTCGTCGCGAGGCAGCTCTAGCGGGTCGTTCAGGTAGGGCGCGTCGTACACGCTCGGTGCGCAGCCCACCACCACTGCGGCGAGGGCCAGCAGGCTGGACCGTGCCCACCACATGCGGCGGTGGTGTGGCGTTTCCACGCGACGATCCTTCAGCCAGCGAACTCCGCGAGGATGCTGTTGAACGTGCTGCTCGGCCGCATCGCCGCTTCTACCTTGGCGGGATCGGGGCGGTAGTACCCGCCGAGGTCGACTTGGGCGCCCTGCGCCGCTAGAAGTTCCGCATCGATACTTGCGATCTCGTCACCCAAACGGCGGGCCAGCGGAGCGAACTTTTGGGCCAGCTTGGCGTCATCTTCTTGGCGAGTCAGCTCCTCCGCCCAGTACAGCGCAAGGTAGGCGTGGCTGCCGCGGTTGTCGATCTCACGCACTTTGCGCGACGGACCCCTGTTCTCTTCGAGGATCCGCGCGTTGGCGCGGTCCAGGGCGGCTGCCAGCACGTTCGCCCGCTCCTCGCCTGCCTGCTTGGCGTAGTGCTCCAGCGAGGCGACCAGCGCAAGGAACTCGCCAAGCGAATCCCAGCGAAGGTGGCCCTCCTCGACGAACTGCTGCACATGCTTCGGCGCCGAGCCGCCGGCACCGGTCTCGAACAGGCCACCCCCGTTCATGAGTGGCACGATCGATAGCATCTTGGCGCTGGTGCCCACCTCCAGGATCGGGAACAGGTCGGTGAGGTAGTCGCGCAGCACGTTCCCGGTGATGGAGATAGTGTCCTCGCCGGCACGCAGGCGGCTGCACGACAGCGCCGTCGCCTCGGGTGGCGCCAGGATGCGCAGGTCCAGGCCTTCGGTGTCGTGATCCCCGAGGTACCTGTGCACCTTGGCGATCAGCTCGGCGTCGTGCGGTCGGTCTTCGTCCAGCCAGAAGAGTGCGGGGCTGCCGCTCTCGCGCGCTCGCCGCACGGCCAGACCGACCCAATCGCGGATCGCGTCGTCCTTCGCCTGGCACATGCGGTAAACGTCGCCCGCGTCGACTTCACGCTCGAGCAGGACCGCTCCCGACGCTCCGACGACGCGAACCGTGCCCGCCTTTACAACTTCGAAGGTCTTGTCGTGCGAGCCGTACTCCTCCGCCTTCCTCGCCATCAGCCCGACGTTGGAGACGGAACCCATCGTCGTCGGGTCGAAGGCGCCGTTCGCTTTGCAGTCGTCGATGACCGTCTGGTACACGCCGGCGTAGCAGCTGTCGGGGATTACGAACTTGGTGTCACAGAGCTGCCCGTCCGGTCCCCACATCCGGCCTGAGGTGCGGATCGCGGCCGGGATCGACGCATCGATGATCACGTCGCTGGGGACGTGCAGGTTGGTGATGCCCTTGTCGGAGTTCACCATCGCGAGGTCGGGGCCGTGCTCCATCGCCGCTGCCAGGTCGCTTTCGATCGCCGTGCGCTCATCGTCTGGCAGCTCGCGCAGTTTCGCGTACAGGCTTCCGAGGCCGGCGTTCGGATCTACGTCGAGTCGGTCGAGGGTGTCGGCATGCTTGTCGAACACGCCCGCGAAGTAGGTCGAGACGACGTGCCCGAACACGATCGGGTCGGACACCTTCATCATGGTGGCCTTGAGATGCACGGAGAAGAGCACCTCCTTGGCGGCGGCATCCTGGATTTCGCGCGCCAGGAAGTCGCGCAGCGCGTGACGTTGCATGACGCTCGCGTCGATCACCTCGCCCGGCTCGAGTTGCGGACCTTCCTTCAACACCGTCACACTGCCATCTTCAGCGACGTGCTCGATCCGGGCAGGTCCGGCGTCGGCGGCGGTAACGGTCGTCGAGATCTCGGTGTGGCGCAGGTCCCCTTCCGACATGGTCGCGACGTGCGACGCGGAGTCGGGGCTCCACTCCCCCATCGTGTGCGGATGTGCTCGCGCGTACGCCTTGACCGAGGCGGGGGCGCGCCGGTCGCTGTTTCCTTCGCGCAGTACCGGATTGACGGCGCTTCCTTTGACGCGGTCGTAGCGGGCCCGGACCTCGCGACCGGCGTCGTCGTCCGGCTCGTAAGGGTAGTCGGGCAGGTCGTAGCCCTGGTCCTGAAGCTCCGCGATCGCCGCCTCTAGTTGCGGCATCGAGGCGCTGATGTTGGGCAGCTTGACGATGTTCGCTTCGGGCAGGGTGACCAGCTTGCCGAGGTAGGCAAGATCGTCGTCGACCCGCTGGTCGTCACGAAGCCGGTCTCGGAACTGCGCCAGGATCCGCCCAGCCAACGAGATGTCGCGCGTCTCCGCCTGGACACCGGCAGCGGCGGCGAAGGTCTCCACGATCGGCAGCAGCGACCAGGTCGCTAGCGCGGGCGCTTCGTCGACGCGCGTGTAGACGATCTTGACGGTGGTGGATTCGTTCATGGGGCCTCCCGGCGGCCAGCATCCCGACCCGAGGGTCGGAGGCGGCGCAGCGCAAAAGATGGTACCCCGCGTTCCGGCGTGATGCGAAACCGAGCGCCGGGCGGCATGGTAGACCGTTCCCGTGCGAATCGTCCTGGCCAGCGACCACATGCCACCCCACCGCAGCGGGCACGCGGTGGCGGCCTACTGGTGGGCAAGGGCGTTCGCCGCGGCGGACCACCCCCTGACGGTCGTCTCCGACGTGCCGGTTGAAGGGATCGATTCGATCCGCACCGTGCAGGTACCGACATTCTCGTGGTTGGGTCCGGGGCACCCGCTGGCCGCGCTGCGCCCTGGGGACCACGCCCTCGAGCAGCTAAGGACGGTGCACGCGGAGGTACTACACCTGCACGGTTACGGCCCGATCTGCCGCGCCGCCAGGCGCGTCCTGGCGGGCGTACCGGCCGTCGTCACCTTGCACCAGTTCCCTGACGGTTCGGGAGCGCCACCCGTCCCGCTACTGCGGACGGCGATGGACCGAATGCTCCGCTCTGCGCTGCTGCGAGCAGCGGTCGTGACGGTGCCCTCCCAGGCGGCTAGGCGGATCCTGCGTGAGCGCTACTCCTGTGACGGTCTGGTAGTCCCGGTCGGTGTCGCGCCCGAGTTCGCCAAACGCCCGAAGCGACCGGCGCAGAGCGATGCGACGCTTCGAATCGCGTACGTGGGGCGACGAAGCCGCGACAAGGGTTTCGACACCTTCGTTCGCCTGGCCGAAGCCCATCCGGAGGCGGACTGGATAGCGCTGGGGGACGGGCCTATCGATCCCGGACGCCGGGTAATCACCCTCAGCCAGCGATCACCGGCCGAGGTGCTCGACGAGTTGTTGCGCTGCCACGCGCTGCTTGCACCCGGCTTGCGCGAGACGCAGGGCCTCGCCGTGCTCGAGGCGCTGCACGCCGGTACGGCCGTCGCGATCCCGCGCGGCAGCGCCCAGGCCGAACTCGTGCGCGAAGGCGTGGATGGAGCGAGTTACCAGCCTGGCGACGACGCCGGGGCGTGGCGTGCCCTGCTGCACGCGGCCGACATTACCCGCGCCGACCAGGTCTCCCCGGCTAGTGGACTGGAGGAGTCCCGCCTGGTGGCGCGCATGACCGCCGCGTTCCGCTCTGCAGTGGAACGCAGCTAGCCATGAACGGACGGACCGTCACGCCTCCTGGCCTGAGCCTCCCACAGCTCCGAACCCGCTGCGAGTCAACACGTCGTCGACCAACGCGTCCACCTGCGCTCGAGATGCGTCGAGCAGAACCGGTTGCAGCGCCGCCGATGCCGCCAGATAGGCGGCGTCGTTGCTCTCCACCGGTACGGACAGCGCCCAACGAACGCCTACCGGACGCCCGTCTAGGAACGCGTCGAACGAACGCATCGCCTCCTCACGGGTCGCCGTCCAAGCCGGCTTGACGCCGCGCTCGGAGGGGATCCGCTCGGCCTGGCGAACCAGCACCGCCTCCACGCGGGCGGCGAAGGAGGCGGCCGCCTCGTCGCGGGTCCCGTCCAGCCGCTGGCCGAAGCGTTTGAGCAACTGTTCGTCGGCGTGATCGAGCAGGCTGCGAAGCTGCGGCGCCCGACTCGCGTCGATCAGGTAGGCGTTCGTGCCAAGCGGGCCGGGCAGGGACGTCAACAGTCCGTCGCTGCGCAGGCGTTGCCGTAGAGCGCGCGAGAAGGCGACCAAGTCGCGGCGCAGCGGGTGCCGGGCGAGGAGGAACGGAACCGTCGACTCCTCGTCGACCGACCCCGAATCTGCGGCACCGTCGCCAACGGGGTCGCCTACGCCACCGGCGCGCCGCGCATGCGGCGTGGTCCAGCGGGCGCTGGCGACCTCCACCTCGATACGGACCACCCAGCGTGCGCCGTGCATGCGCTGGCGGGCAGCCCGGTCCCCCTCGCGAACCAGTGCGTCCGCCTCCTCCCGCAGTCGGCGGGGATCGACCTTCTCGGCCGCGTCCCAGACGGTGTCGATCGCGGCAAGGTCGTGCTCGGATAGGGCGAACGGTCCGGCCATCGCCTCCAGCGCGCCGCCGCGACGGGCTCCGCGACCGGCGGGGGTCGCGTCGGCACTACCGATCCAGGCGTTCGCGTGACGTGCACGGTCGCGCCCCGCAGGGTGCACAGCGAGGTAGGCGCGCAGGTTCAGGCGCGGCTCTCGGCGCACGTCGATCCCGGCGTTCACGAGCCATTGCAGCAGGTCGAGGTCGGTAACCCCTCGCTCGATATCGTGCGGATCGCCACGGATCAGCACCCGGTCGCCCGGTCGAGCCTCGCTGGCGAGCGCATCGTCCGCCAGCGCGGGCGTGATCCACCAGCGCAGCGCCGACGGCTCGAGTGCGCGAACCGCTTCCCGCCAACCGGCGAAGAGGACCAGCCCGGCGTCAGCCATGGCGAGCCGGCACGACGCGCCTCACGGCGCTACGGGCATCGCGCGCTGGCCGGGTCGCGGTGGCGGGAAGGTGACGGTGCATGGCCTGCACCGAAGGTGACACGAAGTCGGTGCTCTGCGCTAGGGCAGCAGCGCCAGGCGCCACCCAGCAGGCCACGATGGTGCCGCCCGGTCGGAGCGGTACGCTTCGTTCATGGAGCACGAATCTCGGTGGCGCTGAGCGGCGCCAAACTGGCCAGGGACGCAGGCCGGGAGTTCGATCTGGTGGTTTTCGGTGCCAGCGGCTATACCGGCCGACTGGTCGCCGCAGCCGTGGCTCAGCGGGCTGCTGCCGACACTCGCTGGGCGATCGCCGGCCGGGATCGCGAGCGCCTGGCACGCGTGGGTGAGGAGCTTCGCGTCGAGCACGGCGTCACACCGGACAGGATCGTAGCCGACGCTCTCGATCCCCACGCGATGGGCGAACTGGCCAACCGCAGCCGGGCGGTCGTCACTACCGTCGGCCCGTACGCCCGCTACGGTAGCGCGCTGGTCGAGGCGTGCGCCTCGGCTGGCACCGATTACGCAGACCTCACGGCGGAAGCAAGCTGGATGCGCGCTATGATCCTCGCTTGGCACGACAGAGCACGTGAGCGAGGCGCCCGCATCGTGCACGCCTGCGGATTCGACAGCGTCCCCTCCGACCTGGGCGTGTGGGTCTTACAGCAAGAAGCGGTTCGCCGCTACGGCCGTCCCTGCCACGCGATCGTGCACGCCTTCGGTCCGCTGGCGGGCGGGGTCAGCGGCGGCACCGTCGCCTCGGCCATGGACCAGGCCGAGCGCCTATCGGCGAGTCCCGATGCGCGCCGCGAACTGAGGGATGCCGACCTGCTTGCGCCTGGTGGGACACCGTCGCGCGATCCGATCGGGCCGCTATTACCGATGCGGCACGCCGGGATCGACGACTGGACGGCACCGTATCCGATGGCCGCCTCGAACGCCAAGATAGTCAGGCGGACCAGGCATCTGTTAGGCGAGCCGTGGGGCGCGCAGGTGAGCTACCTCGAACGGGTGCGCCTGGCGACCTGGGCGCGCGCCGCCGCTGTGACCGTGGCGACGGTAAGCGTCGTCGCGCTGGCGCGGCTGGCTCCCGTGCGGCGGGCCGCCGCTCAATTCCTACCGCACCCTGGGGACGGCCCGAGTGTGGAGCGGCGAGGGCGCGGGTTCTTCCGCTCGACTCTGGCGGGCGAGGTGGCGGGTGCCGAACAGCCTCTGGTAGTGAGGGTCGAGTGCGCTCTCGACCCGGGATACGGCGCCACCTCGCGAATGTTGGCGGAGGTCGGCTTGCACCTCGCCGAGGATCCGCCACAGTCGGGTGGGGGCGTCTTGACTCCCGCCGTCGCCGCTGGCGAGGCGCTGCTTGAGCGCCTGGATTCGACAGGCGTTCATTTCCGGAGGTAGGCGCGGAGCGCTGTTGCTAAACCTCGGTGCTCCTCTCGGATTCCTCACACGTCGACGTGAAAGGACTTGGCGTCGGCTACGCTGGAGCCGGTATGGCCGACGCATCGAGCGCGAACGGGCAGGGGGCACCAACGCCGCGCACGGGGCGCGACAGGGGCGCGGAGGGAGCCTTCGGCCCGCCGCCGATTTCGCGGCTGGCGCTGATCGGCACGTTCCTCGAAGCGCAGTTTCCCGACGCGCGCTGTTCGATCCTGCGCTTCGATGCGCACAGATCGGGGTTGCAGCACGTGCACGCAGCCCGGCTGCCAAGCGAGTACGCCACGCTGGTAGACGAGTTGTCGTCCGATGGCAGTTTGGGTCCGTACGCCCGAGCCATCCGCGAGCGAAGCATCACGCAGATCGAGGATTGGCGCTCGGTCGATGCCTCCGACGGCGCTGTGGCTCGCCTTCGCGACGCCGCCCTGGCGGCCGGGATTCGCGCAACCTGGTGCGTACCGATCGAGAACGAGGCCGGTTCGGCCGCCGGCGTGCTGGCGTTCCACCACGAGCAGCCCTACAACCCCGACCGGGAACAGCTGGATGCCGCCCGTACGGCCGCAAGCCTCACTGAGCTGGCGCTCGTCTACGACGTCGAAGCCGCGCTGCTGCGCGAAAGCGAGAGCCGTTCCCGCCGCTTGGAGGCGTTCCGAAGCAGCGTGATGAACCTGATGGAGCTCGGCCTGGCCGAGGACACGAGGGATACCTTCGTCCGCCGCCTGGTAGAGGAGGCGGTCCGGGTGATACCGGGAGCTACCTCCGGCGCGGTGCTGCAACGCGTTCGGGATGGCGCCTACCGTTTCACGGCCGCCGTAGGATTCGACCTGGAGCGGCTTCGCACCGTACGCATGGCACCCGAGGCGGTGGCGTTCGGGCACGGTGCCCACGGCGATCGCCCGCGGGTGGTCCGTCGTCCGAAACTTTCCAAGGCGCTCGATCCCATGGATGCACTCACCCTGTCCGAGGAGGGTCGCTTGGGCGAGATCCGTGCGGTGCTGAGCCTGCCGATAGTGGTGCGAGGCGAGCGGATCGCCTACCTGACTCTGGACGCCTACGACGACGAGGACGCCTTCGACCAGGACGCCATCGAGATGGCTCGGATCTTCGCGAGTCAGGCTGCCTCGCTGATGCAGCGCTTCGAGCTCGAGGCGACGCTGACCCGCCAGGTTTACCAGGACGAGCTGACCGAGCTTCCCAACCGCACCGCCTTCAAGGAGCGGCTGCAGCAGAGGCTCGACGCCGGCCGGACCTATGCGGGGCACTCGGTCCTGTTCGTCGACCTCGACGATCTCAAGCCGATCAACGACTCGCTCGGACACTTGGCCGGTGACGCGGTCCTGCTCGAGGTGGCCGAGCGGCTGAAGCGCAGTGTGAAGCTCGAGGACGGCGTGGTCGCACGAATGGGTGGTGACGAGTTCACCATCCTGCTGTCCGGACCGCACATCCGTGACGACGCGGCACAGACCGCCCAGCGCGTGATCGCATCGCTTCAGGCACCGATCCGTTATCAGGGCTACGACGTCCGCATCGGTGCCAGCATCGGAATATCCAGCTTCCCGGAGGACGGCCGCACCGTTCCCGACCTGTTGCGGCACGCCGACATTGCCATGTATCACGCCAAGCAGACCGGCAAGGGCACCTACCGGTTCTTCCTCGACGAGATGGAGGCGGGTGCACGCGAGCGCGTCCTGCTCGAAGGAGCGATGCGCGAGGGGCTGGTGCGAAACGAGTTCGAGGTGCACTACCAACCACGCATAGAGCTTGTGAGCGGGCACATCGTTTCGGCCGAGGCGCTGGTGCGTTGGCGCCACCCGAAACGGGGGATGGTTCCACCGGGCCGGTTCGTGTGGCTAGCCGAGGCGACCAACCTGATCCACCCGCTGGGACGGCGCGTGCTGGAGCTCGCCTGCGCCGAAGCGGTCGGGTGGCCCGCCATCGCCGGGCGGCCTGCTCCGAACGTGTCGGTGAACCTGAGCCGGCACCAGCTGCAACGTGCAGACATCGTCGGCGAGGTCGCGACGATCCTGACCGCATCCGGCCTTCCACCCGAACGTCTCGAGGTCGAGGTGCTCGAATCGAGTGCGATGAGCGACGTGTCCGAGAGCGCCCGTACGCTCGCGAGACTGCGCGAAATGGGCATCACCGTCGCGCTGGACGACTTCGGGACCGGACATTCTAGCCTCGGCTGGCTGCAGCGACTGCCGGTGGACGTCCTCAAGCTCGACCGGACCTTCGTCGCACGCATCGACGACCCGAGTGCTTCCAGCTCGGTCGGGGCGGACGACGTCGCCATCCTCAGCGCGATCCTGCGCTTGGGCCAAGCGTTGGACCTGACCATCGTGGCGGAGGGGATCGAGACGAACGGCCAGCTCGCCTTGCTCAAGGAGCTCGGCTGCGACGAGGGCCAGGGCTACCTGTTCAGCCAGCCGTTGCCCGCCAAGGAGCTGCGGCCTCACCTGGACCGGGGTACCTTCCCGTTCAACGGAAGTACCTGACCACCCTACGCGACGGGACGGGATCCATGGATGGCCTGACCAACAGCGACCTCAAGGGGTACCAGCTGCACGAGAAGATAGGTGCCGGCGGGTTCGGCGAGGTTTACCGGGCCACGCAAGCGTCGGTCGGACGTGACGTCGCCATCAAGGTAGTCCTGCCGAAACTGGCGAACGAGACCGAGTTCATCCGCCGATTCGAAATCGAGGCGCAGCTGGTCGCGAGCCTGGAGCACCCCCACATCACCCCGCTGTACGACTACTGGCGCGATCCGGACGGCGCTTACCTGGTAATGCGCTACCTACCGCGCGGCAGCCTCGCCGACGCGCTTATCGAAGGGCCGTACCACGTGGTCGCCGCTGCTCGCCTGCTCGGGCAGCTGGGGTCGGCACTGGACCTGGCGCACCGAAACGGCGTGGTCCACCGAGACATCAAACCGTCGAACGTGCTGCTCGACGACGACGGCAACGCCTACCTGACCGACTTCGGAATCGCCAAGTCGACGAAGGAGTCGGACGGCAGCCTGACCGGCGAGGGGGCCCTGATCGGCTCCCCCGACTACCTGTCGCCGGAACAGGCGCGGGGGCACGAGGTGACTCGCACCAGCGACGTGTACAGCCTGGGCGTGCTGCTGCACGAGACCCTGACCGGTCATCACCCGTTTCTAGAGAGCACGGCGATCGAACGGATCGCGCACCACCTGCACGACCCTCTGCCCACCATCGACGACCTGCCCGAGGCGATCCGTGCGGCGGTGAACGATGTGATCCAGACCGCGACCGCAAAAGACCCTAGCCAGCGCTACGGTGCGGCGGGCGAGATGGACGAAGCGTTCCGGCAGGCCATCGCGGGCGCTTCGCCCACCGTGGCGGCGGAGTTGGGCGCCAGCGTAGCGGCGGGGACCACGGCGCGCCTCGGGCCGATCGAGAACCCGTTCCGTGGCTTGCTGGCGTTCCGTGCGGCCGATGCGGACCGGTTCTTCGGCCGCGAGATGCTGGTCTACGAGCTGGTGCAACGCCTGGCGGAGGAGGACTCGGCCCGGCTCCTCGCATTGATCGGACCGAGCGGAAGCGGCAAGTCCAGTGTTCTGCACGCCGGTCTGATTCCGGCGTTGCGGCGGGGGGCGGTGCCCGGTTCGAGCGAGTGGTTCGTGACGGACATGGTGCCCGGCGCGCACCCGCTGGACGAGCTCGAGGTGGCGCTCACCCGTGTTGCCTCCCAGGCGGCGCCGTCGCTGCACGAGCACCTGCTGCGGGACGAGCGGGGACTGCTGCGGGCGGCGCAACTGCTGCTGCCGGACGACGATTCCGATCTGCTGTTGGTGATCGACCAGTTCGAAGAGGCGTTCACGCTCGCCGCGGACGAGGACGAGCGCAAGCGCTTCCTCGCGCTGCTGACCGCCGCCGCCACCGATCCGCGCAGCCGGATTCGCATCGTCTTGACGATGCGGGCCGACTTCTTCGACCGGCCGCTGCACTACCCGGGCTTCGCCGAGGTGCTCAAGCGGCGCGTCGAGACGGTGGTGCCGATGAGCGCCGACGAGCTCGAGCGCGCAATCACCGCACCGGCGGAGGCGGAGGGGTTGGCGTTCGAGCCGGGCTTGGTGCCCCGCATCATCGAGCAGGTGCACCAACAGCCCGGGGCGCTGCCGCTGCTTCAGTTCGCGCTGACACGGCTTTTCGAGGAGCGCGACGGTCGCAGCCTCAGCAACGCCGCGTTCGACCGGATAGGCGGGGTCGGTGGCGCCCTCGCGAACCGGGCGGAGGACGTCTACCAGCAGCAGGGTGAGGCGGCGCGCGAAGCGATCCGGCAGATGACCCTGCGGCTGGTGGCGCTGGGCGACGGCTCGGAGGACACGCGCCGGCGGGTATTGCGCTCGGAGCTGGTCTCGGTGGCGTCCGAGGCGGAGCTAATGCAGAGGGTGATCGAGCGCTTCGCCGAGCAACGACTGCTGACGCTGGATCACGATCCCCGTACGCGCGAGCCGACGGTGCAGCTCGCTCACGAGGCGCTGCTGCGCGAGTGGGAGCGACTGGGGCGTTGGCTCGAAGAGTCACGCGCCGACGTGCGGACCCAACGCGAGTTGGCGCACCTGACGACGGCGTGGGAGTCCGCTGGTCGTGACGAGAGTTTCCTGTTGAGGGGCTCGCGACTGCGCCGGTACGACGATTGGTGGCGGGAGGCGGACCTTCCGCTCGCCCCGGGCGAGCTGCGGTTCCTGCAGGCAAGCGTAGCGGAGCGCGAGCGGGAGGAGGCGCTCGAGCGGGAGCGTAGGGAACGCGCAGCGATGTTGCAGCGTCGCGCCCGCAACTTTCTCAGCGCACTGGTGGTGGTGTTGGCGATCGGGTTCGTCGCCAGCGGCAGCCTGGGTTTGTGGGCCAACGTTCAACGCGGGCGTGCCGTGGAGGCAGAGGCGGACGCACGCACGAGATCGGCGATCCTGCTGGCTTCGCAGGCGGAAGCCGAAGCCGAGGACGGTCAGGCCGACCGGGCGGTCCTGCTTGCGATCGAAGCGCTCGAAGCGTTCCCCTACGTGCCCCAAGCGGAGCGTGCCCTGGCGAGCGCCGTGTCGAAGACGCAGGCCGTGCAACAGTTCGAAGTTACCGGCCAACTGGCCGCAGGGGTCGCCTGGTCGCCCGATGGGCGTACCGTCGCGATCGCCAGTGAGGACGGCGCGGTACGGCTATGGGACCCTCGCGACGGGACGGAGCGCACCGTCCTGCCGCCCCCGGGAGGCACACCCGGCGAACCCGCGCCGTTCGCATTGGCGGTCCGCTACGCCCTCGACGGCGAGCACCTCTACCTGCTGGCGGGTAACCGTTTTCTGAGCGGCAGCCAGGACTACCGGTTGATCCGCTGGAACCTGTCCACGAACGAGCCGGTGGACGTGCTAGACCTCGCCAACGACGCGCCGCCCGAGATCCTCGATCCCGGTGCGGTCGGCAGCCGCGCCTACTGGAGCGGCGACGGTCTCGACGTCGGACCGCGTTCCGGACGCCTCGTCAGCCTGGCCGGCGACGACCGGGCGCTGGTGTGGAGTCCGGACCTCGCACAGGTCGTCTTCGAGCTAGAAGGGCACGACGACGACGTGTCCGCCGTCGCCTGGTCGCCCGACGAGCGTTTCGTCGCAACCGCCAGCCTGGACGGCAAGACGTTGATCTGGGACGGTGCCGACGGGCAGCTGCTGCGGATACTTCCGAGTGGCGACGATCCGATCAGCGCCGCTACCTGGTCGCCCGACGGCACCCGCATCGCTACGGCCGGCACCAGCGGCGTGCTGCGCATCTGGTCGGTGCTAGACGATCGCCCCCCGCAAGCGACCGACCTGCGGGCTGGGAGGCTGCAGACGTTGGCCTGGTCGCCGGACGGCACCAAGCTGGTGGTGGGCGCTCGCGACGCCTTCGTACGCGTCATCGACGTCGCGACCGGCACGGTCACCAGCACCATCGAGGGGATAGGAGTTCTGTTGACGCCATTCGACCGGGTGCGTGGCCGGGGCGCGGAGATCCAAGAGGTCTACAGCGGCGGTCCGGCCGACAGCGCCGGCCTGGCGAGCGGCGACGTGGTGCTCGAGGTGGACGGCTTCGACGTCCGTGACTCCACCGTCGCCGAGGCGGCCGACCGGATCCGTGGACCGATCGGCTCCACCGTCGAGCTGCGCATCCAGCGGCCCGGCAGCGACGCCGAGCGGGTCTTCACCATCGAACGCTCGACCATCCGCACCACCAACATCGCTACCGGCACAGTCACCGCCGCCCTCGGCGGGCATCAGGACGAGATCGTGCACGCCGCCTGGTCGCCGGACGGGGATCGCTTCGCGACGGTCGCGCTGGACGGCGCGACGCGCATCTGGACCGCGCTTCCCGCATCGACGGTGGCGCGCCTCCCGTTCGTCGGGATCGGTGCGATGTCCTGGTCCAGCGACGGGCGAAGTCTGGTCGCCCCGTACGGCAACCTCGACGAAACCATCCCCAGCGACGCTGCCGGGGTCGGCATCTGGGACGCTGAGCTGGGCGCGGTGACGCAAGCGAATATCGACCGGTCCGGCCGTAGCCACTTCTGGCTCGCCGACTACGCCCCTGACGCCGCTCGGATCCTGGCGCTGGGGGTGCACGACTACCCGGACGAGCTAGTTCGGGATGCACGTGCGGTCGTCTACGACGCGGTTCTGCACGAGATCGTCGACGACTACGTCTCCAGCGACCGTGCCGGCGTGCTTTCGGCCGCCTGGTCGCCGGACGGTTCCCGTGTTGCGCTCGGGTCGTACGGCGGGCGTCTGGACCTGCTCGAGGTAACCGGCGACGGCACACCGGTCGGCGCTGAGCACGGCGACGGCGTGCCAATTTCCGAGGTCGCCTGGTCGCCCGACGGAACGCGCGTCGCGACCGCTGGGCACGACGGCACTGTGAGCACCTGGCAAGCATCGGACGGGTCGCGCATCGCCACCTTCGAACTCGCTAGGGGGCCGCTCCATTCGGTCGCCTGGTCGCCGGACGGCGCACGCTTGCTACTTGCCGCTGGCCCGCCACCCGGCACCGTCGGAGCGGACGGCGCTGCATACGTCTTGGCGGCGGAGGACGGTAATCGAATTCACGAAATCCTCGGCCATGCGGGCGACGTCACCGATGCAGTCTGGTCGCCGGACGGCGCACGGTTCGCCACGATCGGCAGTGACGACAGCGTGCGGATCTGGAACGCCGCGAGCGGCTCCGAGGTGTTGCGTCTCGAGGCGACCGTCGGCAGCTCGGCTCGGCTGGCCTGGTCTCCGGACGGCCGCTCGCTCGCGGTCGGCAACGATGCATCGCTTGTGGGCGGCCGAATCGTGAGGGTGTGGACCGACACAGACGACCTGCTGGAGTTCGCCCGCTCCTGTTGCGTGTTCCGCGACCTGACCGAAGCCGAACGCCGCGAGTTCGCGCTCGACCTAGGAACGAGCGTCGAGGACGCAGCCGGACGTCCGTAAGGCTTGCTCTGCGGTATGCCCGCGCTTGACCGCGTCCGGCACGAGCCATAGAGTACGGAGCACGTCAACCGCATTCTGTTTTCGTCGCTAGCAGTTCAGGAGGTACTCGTGAAGCGCTTCTCTATCCTGTTGTTCGCCATCGGCGCATTCGGCCTCACCGCCGCGTTCGCACAGCCATCCAGTGTTCAGTGCATCGCCCCAGCCGATCCTGGTGGCGGTTGGGACTTCACCTGCCGCACGATCGCGCCGGTCCTCAGCGAGTTGGGGCTCGTCAACGGCCAGATCCGCACGCAGAACATGGCTGGCGCCGGTGGCGGCGTCGCATTCGCGCATGTCGTCGGTCAGCAGCAAGGCAACGAAAACCTGCTGGTAGCCGCTTCGACCGCCACGACCACCCGGTTGGCGCAGGGCCAATTCCCCGGCTCGACTGCAGCGGACGTTCGCTGGCTTGCTGCCGTTGGTGCCGACTACGGCGTGATCGGGGTCGCGCCCGACAGTGAGCACGACTCGCTCACCGACCTGATGGACCTGTGGGCGGACGATCCTGGCGCACTTACCGTTGTCGGCGGCTCGGCTGTGGGTGGCTGGGACCACCTGAAGGTGTTGTTGGCTGCTCAGGCGGCCGGCGTGGAGAACGTCGAGCAGATCCAGTACGTCTCGTTCAGCTCCGGCGGCCAGGCGATCATCGAGATCGTCGGCGGTCGCGCTGACGTGTTCACTGGTGACGTCTCGGAGGCGTTGCCGCAGATCGAAGCTGGCAACCTCAAGGTCGTCGCAGTCCTCGCCGACGAGCGAATCGACAACCTTCCGGACGTGCTCACCGCCGTCGAGCAGGGAATCGACGTAGTGGGAGCCAACTGGCGCGGCTTCTACGCCCCTGCCGGGATCAGCGAAGAGCGGTTCCAGTACTGGGCCGACGCCTTCCGTGAGCTCGAAGCGTCGGACGCCTTCGACGAGATTCGTCTCGAGAACGGCCTGGCGCCGTTCGCGCGCTTCGGGGCCGAGATGGAACAGTTCGTGCTTGACCAGGTCGACGACATCGCGGAGCTCTCCTCCCGAATCGGGGAGTGAGCCGCCGCCCGACACCACCTCGCTTTCGATGCAGGGGCGCTTCGCGCGCCCCTGCATCATCGTAGGGAGCGCGCACAACCATGAGCGACCGGATCGCCTCCGGGATTCTCATCGCTATCGCCGTCGCGTTCATCGCCATGGCGATCTCCATCCAGCCCAGTACTTTCTCCGACCCGCTCGGCGCACGCTGGGTTCCTATTCTCATCGGCATCTTCGTGATCGGTGCCGGGATCGCGCTGCTGGTGCAGCCGCGCTCCACGACCCGCTGGCCCGACCGCAAGACGGCCTCGCGGCTGCTGCTCTGCTTGGCCGGCTTCGTCGCCTACGGGTTCGCGCTGAACCCGCTCGGCTTCATAGTGGCGACGACCCTCGCGTTTGCGCTGTTCGCCATGTTGTTCCGTGGAACGCCACTGCGCGCGCTGTTGGCGGGAGCGGTCTTCTCGGTGGCCTGCTACCTGATCTTCTCGGTGGCGCTGGACCTCTACCTGCCGACCGGCCGCGTGTTCGCGGGGTGGTTCTGAATGGGGTGGCTCTGAATGGAGCTCTTAGGTCCGCTGCTGGGCGGCTTTCAAACGGCGCTGACGCCGCAAAACCTGTTGTTCGCCTTTCTAGGCGTGTTCCTTGGAACGATGATCGGCATGCTGCCCGGCATCGGTCCCATCAACGGGATCGCCATCCTGATCCCCATCACCTTCGCGCTGGACGTGAACCCGACCACGATGATGATCCTGTTCGCCGGGATCTACTACGGCTCGCAGTACGGCAACTCGATCAGCGCGATTCTGCTTAACGTGCCAGGTACCGCCTCGTCGGTGGCGACAACCCTCGACGGCTACCAGATGGCGAAACGTGGACGTGCCGGACCGGCGTTGGCGATGTCGGCGATCGCCTCGTTCGTCGGAGGCACCCTCTCGATCTTCGGGCTTGCGTTCCTCGCGCCGTTGCTGGCGCAGTGGGCGATCCGTTTCGGACCGGCCGAGTATTTCGTGCTGATCATCTTCACATTCACCACCATTTCAGCGCTCACAGGCAAGTTCTTCGTCAAGGGCCTGCTCGCTACCGGCATCGGCCTGATGTTGGCCACCATCGGCCTCGATCCTGGAACCGGCGTGCCGCGCTACACCTTCGGCCTGCTGCCTCTCTACGACGGCATCGACTTCGTCTCTGCCACGATCGGCCTGTTCGCCGTGGCCGAGGTGTTCCTGATGCTCGAGGTGACGCGCGCCGGGGGCGAGGTGCGAACCGCAATCGGCCGCGCCATGATAAGCGTGAAAGAGTTCTGGAGCAGCTTCTGGGTGATGATCCGAAGCGCCGTGAGTGGCTTTCTCGTTGGCGTCCTTCCCGGGGCTGGCGCTACCATCGCCGCCTTTCTCGCCTACTCGAACGAGCAGCGTTGGGTCGACAAGGAAGGCACCTTCGGCGAGGGCGACATTCGCGGCGTGGCTGCACCGGAAGCAGCCAACAACGCCGCCGTGTCCGGTGCCCTGATTCCGCTCCTCACGCTCGGCGTCCCCGGTAGCGGCACGACCGCCGTCATCCTGGCCGCCCTGTTGGCCCTGAACCTGAATCCGGGTCCGCTGTTCATTTCGCAGCAGCCCGACCTGTTCTGGGGTTTGGTCGCCTCGATGTACATCGGTAACGTGATGCTGCTGATCCTCAACCTGCCACTTGTCGGGTTGTTCATCCGCATCTTGCTGATTCCGCGCTGGGTTCTGGTGCCAGGCGTCGCGGTGATCGGCTACGTCGCGGTTTTCTCGGTAAACAGCTCGGTGTTCGACCTGATGGTGATGACCTCGCTCGGGGTACTCGGCTACCTGATGCGCAAGATGAACATTCCGGTGGCGCCGGTGATCTTGGCGCTGGTGCTGGGACCGCTGATGGAAACCAACCTGCGGCGTGCGTTGGCGCTGGCTCAGGGCAGCTGGACCGTGCTGTTCGAGTCGCCCATCACCTGGGTGCTGTGGGCGATGGTCATCGCTTCGGTCCTGCTTCCGATCCTCACGCGCCGCACTCCGGTGGCGGCGATGGGCCCGTCGGCCGAGTCTGCCGAGGAGGAGGACGCTCCCACACTCAACGACTGAGGCCGCGCTGCGGTAACGAGCGCGTCCGCTATGATGCGCTCCACCTCGTTGCAACGGAAAGGAGCGGCTGACGATGCGACCGAGGCGGCACCGCTACAGTCGATGGCGAGCCCCCGGACCGACGCCGTGAGTTTCCGTGACCGCGTCGTTCTGCTTGCCGTCGGCCTGGCGCTTGCTCTCACGCTGTTGGTCACCGCCGTGCTCGAACGGCAGCACCGTTTGCAACTGCTAGAGACTTCCAGCGTTGCCGTGTCGCGCACCGTCGGATCGCTCGCGACGGCCGCCCGTGGCCCGCTGACACGCGACGACGTCGCTGCGATCGAGCGCGTGGTCACCTCGTTCGCCCGCCTTCCTGGCGTGGTAGCCGCGGAGGTATCCGACGCGGACGGCAAGATCGTGGCGCGAGCGGCTGGCGACGACCCAAACGAGACGCGAGAAACGGTTCAGGGAGCAGCGCAGGACGTAACGGTCGACGGTCGCCGCGTCGGCACGGTCCGGATCGAATTGGACGTGGAGCTTGCCGCTGCCGCGGGAGCACGCACAGCGGTGGTGGCTTGGTCTTCGGGTGTGCTGGCTCTGCTGGTCGGCGTGGGTCTGATCGAGGTGCTGCTGCTGCGGCCGCGCCGTGCCGTGCAAGAGGCCAGCGCCTTTGCTCAGCGGCTCGACGTCGAGATGGGGACGCAGATGCCGGTACCGGACACTGCGCGCGACGTGCGTGACCTGATAGTTGCACTCAACGACGCGTCCACCAAACTGAAGCTCCAGGCCGAGTCGCTGCGTGAGAGCGAGGCGTGGGCCTCGAAGCTCGCCCTGGTGGCTGCCCGCATCAGCCACGGGGTCGTCATCACGGACGCGGAGCAACGCATCGAATGGGTGAACGAGGGGTTTACCCGTATGACCGGCTACGCGCTCGAGGAGGTTATCGGAAGCCACCCCGGAGAGCTGCTTCAGGGCGACGACAGCGACCCGGCGAAGGTCCGCTTCATGCGAGAACGAATCGACCGCCAGGAGGGGTTCGAAACGCAGCTCGTCAACTACGCCAAGGACGGGCGGGCGTTCGAGGTAGCGATCGAGGTACGGCCGGTGTTCGATGAGAACGGTCGGCTCCGGCAGTACGTCGCTATCCACACCGACGTGACCGGGCGGGAGCGTGTCGCGGCCGAGTTGGAACGTCAACGGCAGGCGGCCGAGCGCGCCAACCGGGCGAAGGGCGAGTTCCTCTCCCGTATGAGCCACGAACTCCGAACGCCGCTAACCGCGATCGTCGGATTCGCCGAGTTGATGGGCATGGACGAGGTTTCTGCCGATCAGCGCGACTCGCTTGCCCGCATCGGCGACGCAAGCCGTCACCTGCTCAGGCTGGTCAACGAGATCCTCGACCTGTCGGGCGTGGAGGCGGGTCAGCTCGCCCTTGCTCCACAGCCGGTCCCGTTGAACGACCACCTCCAAGCCGCAGCGACGTTGATGCGACCGATGGCCGACGAGCAGGGCGTCGTTCTCGACCCGGGACGGCACGATCCACGCCTTCAGGCGCTGTGCGACGAGCAGCGCCTGACGCAGGTGGTGCTGAACCTGATCTCGAACGCCATCCGCTACGGTCGGCGCGGCGGCACGGTACGACTCCTTAGCCGCTCCGTGCCGGCCGGCGTCCGCATCATCGTCGAAGACGACGGTCCGGGGATCGCTCCGGAGTTGGTGAAGCGGCTGTTCGTGCCGTTCGACCGCCTCGACGTCGAAAAGCGCACGCAGGTCGACGGTTCCGGCATCGGTCTGGCGTTGTGCAAGCGCCTGGTCGAGGCGATGGGCGGTGCCATCGGCGTCGAGAGCGAACCTGGCACAGGCAGCCGTTTCTGGCTCGAGCTGCCGAGCGCCGAACCGCTCGCCGTCGAGCCACCGGACGTGCCGGCGCACCAGGAGCGAAGATCGCCACGAACCGGGGGATCTGAGTGATCGAACACATCGTCACCGTGCGACCGTCGGCGGATGCGCTGCCACGCGAAGAGCAGCTCGCGTGGAAGTTGGCCGAGGTCGCCACTTCGACCCGGACGATCCTGCCCGAAGTGGCGGAGATGGCGGCCAACCGCCTGATCGACGATGCGGCGGTGGCGCTCGCAGCGCTGCGCCGCGCTCCTGTCGCCGCTGCGCGGGCGCAGGCGGCCGCGCACCCGCGCCAAGCGGGTGCTACCGTGTTCGGCCTCGCAAACGACCGCACCTTCCATGCGGAGTGGGCCGCCTGGGCCAACGCGGTCGCGGTACGTGAGCTGGATTTCCACGACACCTTCCTCGCTGCCGACTACGCGCACCCGGGGGACGCGATCCCTGCCCTGCTGGCGGTCGCGCAGCAGACAGGCAGCGGCGGTGCCGACCTGCTTCGCGGCATCGTCGCGGCGTACGAGGTGCACGTCGCGCTGGTGAAGGCGATCTGCCTACACTGTCACAAGATCGATCACATGGCGCACCTCTGCCCCGCCACCGCGGCTGGTATCGCCGCCATGCTGAACCTGCAGCTTCCTGTCGCCTTCCAAGCGCTGAACCAGGCTGTGCACGTCGCGTTCGCTACGCGCCAGTCGCGCAAGGGCGAGATCAGCAGCTGGAAGGCGTACGTTCCTGGCCACTCTGCACTGTTGGCGATCACTGCCGTCGACCGCGCCATGCGTGGCGAAAAGGCCCCCGCGCCGATCTACGAGGGTGAGGACAGTGTCGTAGCTGCCCTGTTGGACGGTCCCGAAGCGCGCTACGTCGTGCCGCTGCCCGACCCGGACGAGCCGCGCCGCGCCATCCTCGAGACCTACACCAAGGCTCACTCGGCGGAGTACCAGGCGCAGGCGTTCATCGATCTTGCGTTCGAGCTGCGGGGTTCGCTGCCGGGCGGATCCGACGCGATCAGCCCGGGTGCGACCAGCCCGGATGCAATCGACGAGATCGTCGTCCGCACCAGCCATCACACCCACCGCGTGATAGGGACGGGGTCGGGCGACCCGCAAAAGTTCGACCCCCACGCCAGTCGCGAAACGCTGGATCACAGCCTGATGTACATCATCGCCGTGGCGCTGCAGGACGGCCGTTGGCACCACGAGGAGAGTTACGCCCGCTCGCGCGCCACCCGGCCGGACACCGTCGCACTGTGGCGCAAGATCCGTACCGAAGAAGACGCGCTTTGGACCACCCGTTACCGCGACCCCGATCCCGCACTGCGCGCCTTTGGCGGCGAGCTCACCGTGCGGCTAATGGACGGTCGCGAGCTGCACGCCGAGCGCGCCGTGGCCGACGCGCACCCCAACGGCGCCGACCCGTTCGGACGTCCGCACTACCTGGCGAAGTTCCACAGCCTCGCGAGCGACTCCGTCGCAGACGAGGAGCGGCAACGCTTCATAGAGCTGGCGGAACGGCTCGGAACACTCGCCCCTGCTGAGGTGCGCGAGCTGAATGTTCAGGTGCCCGCGATCGATCACGCCACCGTGGCGGGCGAAGGGATGGCGATCTTCTGATCACCTCGCGGCCCCACGACCCTGGCTCGATCCGGCGCGCCCTGCGCGAGCGACTGGTTGGTCACGGACCGCCTCTGCAAATGCCGGGTGCGCTGTCGCCGCTGGTCGCGGCGCTGATCGAGGAGGTCGGCTTCGGCGGCGTGTACCTCTCGGGTGGGGCGTTGTCGGCCGAGCTGGGCATGCCGGACGTGGGCCTGACGACCGCCAGCGAAGTGGTCGAGCGGGCGCGTCGCATCGCCGTCTCGACCCGGCTTCCACTGATCGTCGACGCCGATACCGGGTTCGGCGAGGCGCTGAACGTAGCTCGCACCGTGCAGGAGCTCGAGCGCGCCGGGGTGGCCGGGCTGCACCTCGAGGATCAGGAGAACCCGAAGCGTTGCGGGCACCTGGCTGGCAAGCGCTTGGTCGATCGGGAGTCGATGGAGCGGACCGTGCGCGCGGCGGCGTCCGCCCGGCACGATGCCGAGCTGTTGCTGATCGCTCGGACCGACGCGCGGGCGGTGGAAGGGCTCGACGCCGCGATAGAGCGGGCACGCGCCTACCTGGCCGCCGGCGCCGACGCTATCTTTCCCGAGGCGCTACGTGACGAGGAGGAGTTTCGCGCCTTCCGCCAGGCTGTCGACGCGCCGCTGCTGGCGAACATGACGGAGTTCGGCGCCTCGCCGCTCTTGGATCTCGCCACGCTTCAGAGACTCGGTTACGACATAGTCATCTATCCGGTCACTACCCTGCGGCTGGCGATGGGCGCTATGGAGCGGGGCTTGCGCGCCCTGCGCGAGGAGGGCACGCAGGAGCGGCTGGTGGTGGAGATGCAGACTCGCGCGCGCCTTTACGAGTTGTTGCGCTACGACGATCACGTCGCGGCGGATCGGGCGGCGTACCAGTTCGCGCCAAGTGGCGACGGAGACCGGCACGACAGCTGAGCCGAGGCTCGTCGCGTGGAGAGAGGTGCGTGTGCCGGTCTGAAGGACAACCGGAACCTGTCGACCCTCGACCCCCCGCCTACACACGTGGCACGTGTCGTCCCGGTACGATGCGGCATCGGTTCCGGAGCCGCGTCCCCATCGTCGCGCCCTCTTCGTTGCGACCTACCTGGTGAACACCCTGAGGAGACCACCATGTCCGAGCGGCCGTTCGCCCTCGTCGACGTCCATGCGCACTTCCCGGTCCACAACACCACCGGGTCAGCCTCGTCACCGCAACACCCGCTGCTGAAGGCGTACGCCGAGGAGCGACAGACGCGCATGCACGCCGAGTGGTGCACCTCGCCCAGCGAAGCGCCTGCGCACGGCGAGTCGGAGATCGCCGCGATGGCCGACCGTTGGGCGGTCGAGTTGGACCGTCACCAGGTGCGCTGGATCAACTTCGTGACCGGTCAGAGCAACGACCGGCTGGCCGGCGTTGTTCGGCGTCACCCGGACCGCTTCTTCGGAATGGCGCACCACAAGTTGCAGCCCGGCGCGGGCGAGGAGCTGCGCCGGGCGGTGGACGAGCTTGGTCTGCGCGGCTACAAGCTGCTGGGTCCGCGCACAGAGATACCGTTCGAGGACCCGTCGCTACGTGACGTCTGGGAGTTCCTGGCCGAGCGGCGACTGCCGGCGCTGATCCACTTCGGTTTCCTCGGCCGGGGTGGCGGGGTGGTCGCGCACCCGCGAATGAGTCCACTTTCGCTTTTCACGGTGGCGCGCGACTTCCCCGAGATCCCGTTCATCGTTCCGCACTTCGGCGCGGGGTACTGGCACGACCTGTTGGCGTTGTGCTGGAGCCTGCCGAACATCCACGTCGACACCTCCGGCAGCAACCAGTGGATGCGTTGGATGCCGTACCCGCTGACGCTGGAGGACCTGTTCCGCAAGGCGTTCGAGACGATCGGGCCGGAGCGGGTGTTGTTCGGAACCGACTCGTCCGCCTTTCCGCGCGGATTTGCGATTCGCTACCTACAGGATCAGCTGCGGGCGGCGTACACCCTGAACCTAGCGGAGGACGACGTCGCCAAGGTGTTCGGGGGAAACGCCGCCCGCCTGTTCGGCCTCGACCTGTCGCCGGATTCATCCAAGTGAGACCCGCCAGCACCTCCGGTCCTTGGCACCCTGCCTACGCGTCGGGGGTAATGGCGGTGGATCAGCGCTTCGCAGCCAGAAACTTTTTCGAGACGTTCCTCGACGTCGCTTGTGCTCACGTGCGAACCGTCGCCAGCCTCGAGGTCGCGCGCGGCCACGAGCAGGAGCTTGTCCGGCTCGAAGCCGCCCTGCAACGGCAGCGCCGGTTTGCACCGCCCGAACCAGAGGCGGGCGTACCGGATCTGTACTTCGCGTTGCAGCGGCGGATCGAGGCGGAGCTCGGTCCGCAACCGCTAGGCTGGCTGCGCTTGGGGCTGTCGCGGAACGACCTGGACATGACCGTGTACGTCATGGCGGCGCGGGCGCGGCTGTTGGGGGTCGCGGCTCGCCTGGAGGCGCTTCAGGAACAGCTGTTGCGCCATGCGGAAGAGAACCTGAACACGATCGTCATCGCCCGGACGCACCACCAGCCGGCGCAACCGTCGACATTGGCGCACCTGCTGGCCGCGCACGCTGCGCAGGTCGAGCGGGACCAGCGGCGTTCACTGGCCGTGCTCGAGCGGCTCGACCGCTGCCCACTGGGCGCCGCGGCGTTGGCGGGCTCGAGCTATCCGCTAAACCGCGAGCAGAGCGCCGCCGCGCTGGGGTTCACTGCGCCGGCCGAGAATACCTACGACGCGGTCGCTTCGGGCGACTGGCAGCTGGACCTGGCGGCGTTCGTGCAGACCGCATCGCTTGGCGCCTCGCGGCTGGTGTACGAACTGCTGCGCGCCGCGGAGGAGGGCGCTTTGCGGCTTTCGGACGAGCTGGTGCAGGGCTCGTCGATCATGCCGCAGAAGCGCAACCCGGTTGCGCTGGAACATGCTCGCACCCGCTTGTCGCGTGCCGCCGGCGCGGCGCAACAGCTGGCGTTCCTGCACCACAACATCCCCTTCACCGACCTGAACGACGTGGGCACCGATGCACAGGAGCCGCTCGACATCCTCTTGACTGCGTTCGAATCTGCTCTCGACCTGGTGAACGCCTGCTTACAGGGTGCCGCCTGGGACGAGGCGCTCCTTGCGGCCCGGGCGGCCGCGTCCGACACCACCGCTACCGAGCTCGCCGACGAGCTCGTGCGGACCGCCGGCCTTCCCTTTCCGGAGGCCCACCAAGTCGCCGCGTCGCTGGTTCGTCAGATGGCGGAACGGGGACGCCCACTTCAGCAGGCCACGCCGGACGATCTGTCGACGGTGGGCGGGCCCGCGTTACGCCGCGAGGCGCTCGAGGATGCACTGTCGCCAGCGTCGTTCGTTGCGCGCCGCAGCGGGCTGGGGGGTCCCGCTCCCGAAGCGACACGGGCGCACCTGATGCTGCTTCGTGACCGGTTGGCCGCGTATCATGACGTCGTCGCCACGACGGCGCAGAGGATCGATGGAGCGCTCCGCACTCTACGGACGCCCAGAAAGGACGTTTCCGCATGAACAGGTTGTTCGCATCGTTGATCACCACCGCCATCCTGGCCCTGGTAGGCCTGGGGTTGGCGCAGATAGAAATCACCTACTGGCAGTACGACTTCTCGACCCGGGTCGAGGCGATGAACCAGCTGATCGAGCAGTTCAACGCCGAGAATCCGGACGTCGTGGTACGTCAGGAGACCTTCCCTTACGACGCTTACCAGCAGCGCGTCGCAGCCGCAACCGCCGCGGGCGAAGGACCCGACGTGGTGCAGCTGTTCTACGGTTGGACCGCCGCCTGGCAACGCGCGGGTTATGTCGAGCCGCTGCCTCAGGAGCACATCTCGCACGAATGGATCGAGGAGTACTTCATCCCGATGGCCGAGTCCGGCAAGATCGCTGGCGAGTACTACGGCGTGCCTACCGCCGTGCGTGCGCTGGCGCTGTTCTACAACAAGGACATGTTCTCCGAGGTCGGGCTCGACCCAGACTCACCACCGGCGACGTGGGACGAGTTCGTCGAGTACGCCCAGGCCCTCACCATCAAACGCGGTCCGCTGTACCAGCGGATCGGTTACGGCTTCGGTGGTCAGGATCACCACCTGATCCGTACCGTCCTCACCAACCAGCTGGGCACCCCGCCGTACAGCGAGGACGGCCGCGAGGTGCTCTACGGTGGCGCGGTCGGCGCGCAGGCACTGGGCACCTGGACCGGCTGGATCCTCGAGGACGAGATCGGCGAGTTGGAGTTCGTGCCTGGTGGAAGCGGCTACCGTGACGGCTTCCACACGCAGGAGAACATCGGCATGATCATCGACGGCTCGTTCGCTATCGGACAGGTTCAGAACAACGCCCAGTTCGATTGGGGCGTGGCCGAGCTGCCGACCTTCGATAACGGCGTGCAGGCCAACTTCGGCTCGTACTGGATGAACGGCGTTACAGCGAAGGCGTACGAAAGCCCGGAGCGCCTCGAGGCTGCCGCTCGCTTCGTCGAGTTCGTCACCTCCGAGGACGCCATGTTGCTGTGGCTCGAGGTGGTGGGCGAGCTGCCGGCAGCCGTTTCGCTGGTCGGCGACGCGGAACTGACCGCGGACCCGGTCAACGGGCCGTTCATCGCCGGCCTGGCGTACGCGGAAGCGACGCAGTTCGTCGACGAAGGCGCGCAACGGCAGGTCATGCTGGACGCCTACAATCGGGTTCTGCTCGAAGGCATGGATCCGGCGGAGTCGATCGCCATTGCCGCCGCCGAGGATCAGGCTCTGGTCGACTCGTTCCTGAACGAGTGAGCCTTCGGTCCTGCTGACTGGTTCGTTGGCCCGCGTCCCGCCCTGGCGGTGGGCGTGGGCCAACGAATTCCGACCGCCCCTGGCCTGGAGGCTTCCGTGAGCAGCCCGACCCCGAGCACGCCGGTAAGGCGGACCCGCGCACGCCTCTCGTTGGCGCGCCGCGAGGCGATCTGGGCGTACGTGTTCTTGGCCGTTCCGCTTCTCTTCTTCGCCGTCGTCCGCTTCTATCCGGCGATCCAGTCGTTCCGCCTGTCGCTGTTCACCTGGCACGTGGATCCGGCGCGCCGGGACTTCATCGGCGCCGACTACTATCTCGAGCTGCTAGGCAACCCGGTGTTCCACCAGGCGCTCAAGAACACGCTGCTCTACTCCATCATCACCGTGCCCACTTCGATTCTGCTGGGGCTCGGCATCGCTATCTTGTTGCAGGCCATCGCCCACGCGCGCGGTTGGTTCCGTGCCATCTACTTCGCGCCGTACATCACGCCCGCCGTCGCCGTCGCCTGGGTGTGGGGCTGGATGTACAACGCCAACTTCGGCATCTTCAACACTCTGATCGTCGACTGGTGGGAGTTCACCGAGCGGATCGGCATGCCGTGGCTGCAGATCCAGCCGCAAGCGTTCCTGCGCGACCCGGATCTCGCGCTTTACGCCGTGGCTGCCGTCATCGTCTGGCAACAGCTCGGCTTCCAGGTGGTGATCTTCCTGGCCGGTTTGCAGGGGATCCCGCGGGTGTACTACGAGGCGGCCCGAATCGACGGGGCGAATCCGTGGCAGCTGTTTCGGCACGTCACCCTGCCGCTGCTCAACCCGGTGATGGTGTTCGCGATCGTGATCACCACCATCTACTCGCTGCAACTGTTCGACCAGATCGTCAACATCAACTTCACCGACCAGGGCGGTCCGCTCAACCGGACCTTGTCGATCGCGCTGTACATGTTCGAGGAGGCGTTCGGGCGGGCGCGCCTCGGGTACGCCGCAGCGGTGACGGTGGTCCTGTTCGCGATCATCATGATCGTGACGCTGATTCAGCTGCGGCTGACGCAGCGGAGGCTGGACTACTGATGCGGGCTAGCGACAAGGTGCAGCGGCAGCTCGAAGCGGCCACGGCGACCCGGCCGCGACGGCGCGTGAACGCCTGGTCGGTGCTCGCGTACGTGCTGCTGACCGTCGGTGCGGCCGCGATGGTGTTCCCGTTCGTGTGGATGTTGCTCAGCTCGTTCAAGGACGCCCGCGAGGTGCTCTCGCCCGGCTTCTGGCCGCGTGAATTCACGTTGGCGAACTACGTCGAGGTTCTGACCCGCACGTCGTTTCCGCGCTGGTTTTTCAACAGCATGATCGTGGCGGTGTTGAACACGCTGTCGGTACTGTTCTTCTGCGCCTTGGTCGGGTACGTACTGGCGCGGATGCGCTTTCCAGGCAAGCAGGTCGTCTTCCTGGCGATCCTGGCTACCCTGATGGTACCCACCGAGATGCTGGTCATTCCTTGGTTCGTGATGTCGGCCGACTTCGGCTGGGTGGATACCTACTGGGGCTTGCTGTTCCCCGGGCTGATCCCAGGGTTCGGCGTGTTTCTGATGCGGCAGTTCTTCCAGACCTTGCCGCGGGACCTGTTCGACGCTGGCCGCATCGACGGCGTCAGCGAGTTCGGCCTGTTCCTTAGGATCGGCCTGCCGCTGGTCGGTCCGGGCCTGGCTGCGCTGGGGATCTTCGCGTTCATCGGAAACTGGAATGCGTTCCTGTGGCCGTTGATCGTGGCTCAGTCGCCGCAAATGCGGACCGTGCCGGTCGGAATCGCGCTCTTCTCGGGCGAAGCTGGGGCCGCCTGGCATCTGATCATGGCGACCTCGGCGATGGCTATCCTGCCGGTGCTGGTAGTGTTCGTGATCTTCCAGCGGCAGATCATCGAGGGCGTGGTGCTGACCGGCGTGAAGGGCTAACCCGGCCCGGCCGCGCGTTCCGGTCCGACGCCGTCACCTTGCGCCGCTCGCGCCAGCCAGTCGTCGACGAAGCGAACCAGCTCGTCCGTGACCTGGTCCGCCACCCGCCGCCCGCGTTGCAGGTCGATCGCCGAGACGCGGCCGTGATAGCCGGCGAACCCGTCGGGCGCCTGGCCGCGGCCGACGACCTGCGCCGCGCCGCGCCACCACGGAGCTTGGTACGGCACGTCGGCCGTCACATCTTCGGGCACGACCACCCCTTCAGGGTCGAGCGCGGCCGCGACCGAGATCTCGAGCGGCCCGCCGTGCCCGTGGCCTCCGCCTTCGTGCCATGGGTCGGCCGCATCGTCGCGCCACGGCGTGTGCGCCAGTTTCCACCAGTTCACGATCGCGACGCTGATGTTCGGCTCGGTCTCGTGTAGCGCTTCTGCCGCCAGCCGCGCCGAATACTGATTCTCGCTGTGGCCGTTGAGCACCAGGATGCGGCGCGGCCCGAACGAAACCAGCCCACGTAACAGCTCGCGCAGGTAGGCGAGGAACACCTCCGGCGGTAGCGATGCGCCCGGGCCGTGGTCTCGAGTGAGTCGCGGCACGAAGGTGTACGTGACCGGAGGGAACAGCAGGCAGTCACGCCGCTCCGCCAAACGTTCGGCTAGGCCCTGCGCCAGCGTGGTGTCGGTACCGAACGGGGCGTGGTCGCCGTGATACTCGAGACTGCCGAGCGGCAGCAGCGAGAACGGCAGGGCGGCTGCGCGACGGATCTCTGCCCCGCGAAGTTGCATCGCACGGACTGCGGTCATCGCCACCATGGTGGCACGCCCGACCGTTCCGCGTGGTCAGCGGCGCCGACACCGGTCAGCCGACGATCGGGCCCAGCCATCCGTACGAGCTGCCCCAGCTTGCACGGGCAGCGCGGGTGACACGCTCGACCTGATCCTGGAAGTAGGCGCGCATCTCGCCACCCTGATCGTCCTCGGCGACGCGTAGCAGCGACACCGCATGGAAACCGAGCAGGTCGCCGTTCGCGGAGGTGACGAACAGCCCGACCGGGCTGGGGTAGGCGCGGTCGTGACCGTCGTTGTACGACGGGTGGTGCGAAGCGTAGAGGGTGCACACGAGACCCTAGAAATCCCGGATCGCCTGCGTGACGGGATAGAACGCCGAGCAGAATCCTGTCGGAATCCACTGGCCGGACAGTACGGGATCGACCCATTTGTGCGGATCGTAGTCCCGGCAGGCGGCGCGCCGCTGCAGCGCGTGCTGTCCTGGGAGACCGCCGTGTGCACGTCAAGCAGGTCGCTCGCGACGACTTCGTCGGCTACGGCACCAGCTTTCAGGCGCCGCGTGACATGACGGTCGCCGTGCTGCCGATCGGCTACTCTAGCGGCTACCCGCGCGACCTGTCGAACCGCGGTCAGGTGCTGATTCACGGTAAGAAGGCACCGGTCGTCGGGCTCGTCAACATGAACGTGTTCATGGTTGACGTCACTCACATCGCAGGGGTGCAGGTCGGCGACATGGCAGTGCTGGTCGGGCGTCAGCGCAACAACGCTATCACGCTGCGATCGTTCTCGGAGTTCGCGAACGCGCTGAACAACGAGTTCGCGAGCCGGCTACCCACGGCGATCCCGCGGACGGTGGTGAAGTAGGTCGGCATCGGCAGGCGCCATTCCGCAAGCCCCGACAGAGTTAGCCGTCTCACGCCCTTGCGTGCGTCGTCACAACGCCAAGTGCAACCGGAGCGCATCGTCGAGCTGCAAGAGGGTGACCGGGTCGAGGTGGCCGATCGGTCGGGACACGACGCGTCGCTTCGTGACCGTCCGGACTTGATGAGCTTGGGCCTTGCTAGGCACGTCGAGCACGCCCTCGAGGTACACCTCGAACGGGTAGACGTCACGAACGACCGAGGTGCACGGAACTACCGTGAGCGTCGCGGCAGCGCGGTTGCTCGCGTCGTTGGACACGACCACGCACGGACGCCGCTTGTTCGCTTCGGACCCGCGAACCGGATCCAGATCGACCCAGAGCACGTCGCCGCGAATCACGACCCTTCGACCTCTGGCTCCAGCCCATCCGCGATGGCGACCTCCCAGGCCGGGTCGCTCTCTTGGGAGGCGGAAGCGTATGCACCCTCGAGGTCCACCTCGCGAAGGAGGTCGAGAGCACGCTCTACGACCTCCGACTTCGTTTCCAGGTCGTGTTCCTGTCGGTAGGCGTCGACGAAGCGGACCAACGCGGCCGGCACGGACACCGAGAGCTTCCGCCTATTCATGTCCCGTATCGTACGCCAACTCGTCCGACGTTCGTGTCGTCCGTGTCCGGTCGGTCTCTCAAGTGAACAACGGCTCCATCCGCTCACGCTCAACCAGCCCGCGCATCTCCTCGCCAGAAGGCCGCGCCTGGAACGAAGCAGCCTCCTCCAGCACGCGTGGCAGCACGTCGACGTCACCGACCGTGTTCAGGAATACGCCCGGCCGGCCCAGAACCCAGTGCACCGCCAGTCTGATCGCATCCGCATCCTCGAGCGGCTGGTACCAGGTGGCGCGGTCCTGCGGGCGTGGTCCCCACGGCCGGCGCGTGACCGCCTTGATGGTCTGCACCGCTACGCCGCGCTCATCGCACGTCGCCATCAACGCCTCTAAGTCGGCGGCGTAGCGTGGGTTCTCCATCATCACGAAACTGTACGGAAGCAGCATCGAGTCGAACGGAAAACGCTCCAGGCTCTGAAGGTGCCGTGCAGCCACCTCGACCCCGTGGCCGGTGACGCCGATGAAGCGGACCAGCCCTTCGTCACGCGCCAGGGTCACCGCCTCGAGCGCCCCGCCCGAACCCATCGCCGTCGCCCACTCGTCCGCGTCGACCAGGTTGTGGAGTTGGATCAGGTCGACGTGATCGGTACGCAGACGCTCGAGCGATCGCCGGATCTCCGCCGCAGCCGCCTCCTTGCGCCGCTCACCGGTCTTGGTAGCGAGGAACAGGTCGCCGCGGTATCGCTCTATCCAGGGCGCAAGTCGCAACTCCGCATCGCCGTAAGATGCGGCGGTGTCGAAGTGGTTCACACCGAAGTCCAGCACGGTCTGCACCGCTCGATCGGCGGTGTCCTGCGTCACGTCGCTGAGCGCGGCGGCGCCGAAGATGGCGCGACTGCTGCGGTGGCCGGTGCGTCCAAACGGCGCCTTTGCAATCATTCGAGATCCTTCCAGGAGGGGCGCATCGTGCACGCCGAGCGCCACGCCAGCGCCGGGCGCGGACGACGTGCGCCACGTCCGCTACCTACATCCTGGTCGTTGCGGCGCTGCCGCGCAAGGGCAATGGCGCGGACTCAGCGCTGGTAGAACGCCGGTGGCTCGACGCCCAACTGCCGCAGGTAGGCGTAGCCCTGGCCACGGTGATGCACCTCGTTGTCGAGGAAGTAGAGCAGGGTAGCCACCACCGGCTCCTCGCGGTTGCCCATCGGGTGGTCCACCTCGAGGAAACGCGGTGCGGGAACCGTCTGCAGCAACGTTTCGAGGGTGCGTGTGGCTGCGTCGAACTTCGTCAGCAGCTCGGCCTTGCCGCTCGGGGCATCCTCGTCCCCCGCCGGCCAGCGCCACTCGCCGGTGGCGGCACCCTCCACGACTAGCGGTAGGAACACGTTCAGCTCGTGGACGATGACTCCGAAGGGGCGCATGCCGGGGATGCGGTGCTTGAACAGCGCCTCCTCCGGGAACGCTCTGATCACGCGGCGGGTGAGCCGACGGTGCCCCAGCCAGTGCTTGAGCAGGATCTCGGACGTGAGCACGGGGGTGGGTTGGGCGGTGGGGTCCGTGTCGGACATGGGGGGCCTCCCAAGTGGCGCGACCTCGTATGTCCAATGGTACGCGAGCGAATCGCTGGGGCCTGTGGTGCCCGGGTAGTGTCTCGGCTCGATGCGCCTGGCCGTGTTTCACACCACCGAGTAGCGCTACTGCGAGCCCGCCTCCGACTCGTTCAACGAAGGCCGTCTCAGGCCGGCGGCGTCGTCAGGGGGTGAAGGCGCGCCGCCAGCGTTGTCCGTGCAGCAGGGCGTCCAGGACGGCCTGGGTTCGGGCCGCACTGCGGCCGTTGCTGGGCGCGGGTCCGCTGACACCTCTTAACTCGTCGACCACCTGCTGGATCAGCGGTTGTTGCACGTGCGCCGGATGAGCGATCATCTCCTGTTGCTCGGCCCCATCGCGTCCGGTCCAGCGCACAGCCCCTTCGGCGAAAAGCGGGACCGAGATCCAGCCGTGGCTGCCAACGACGAGGATCTCGTCGATCTCTGCGCCCCCCTGGAAGCTCCACAGGCCCACGCCGTGCACACCCCCGGCGAACACGAAGCGGGCGCTCACCTCGTCCTCGACCCGCCCGCCTGGCTGGACGGCCGTCGCGTGGCCGCCGATTTCGGTGACGGGACCGAACCAGTGGTCAAGCAGGTCGAGGGCGTGGCTCCCGAGGTCCATCAGCAAGCCACCGCCGGCGATCTCGGGATCGAAGCGCCAACCCTCGCGACGGGCGTCCCGCTGGGCCGGACCGGCGGCGTGCGTCAAGGTGGCGCGCACCGTCCTCGGCGTACCGATGGCGTCACGCTCGATCAGCTCGCGAACCCGTTCGAAGCGCGGCAAGGCGCGCCGGTAGTACGCGACGAACAGCGAAACGCCCGCTTGGGCGCAGGCGGCGCGCATGGCGTTCGCCTCGTGCAGGGTGGTCGCCATCGGCTTTTCGACGTATACCGGTTTGCCGGCGGCGGCTGCCATCCGTGCGTATTCGAGGTGCGACGCGGGTGGCGTGGCTACGTACACGGCGTCCACGTCGCTACCGTGGATCAGCTCGGCGGGGTCGTCGGTCCAGCGGGGGACTCCGTGCCGCTGTGCATAGTCGCGCGCCTTGTCGCCGTCGCGGCGCATGACCGCCGCCAGGCGCGAGCGGTGCGCCTTCTGCAGGGCAGGACCGGACTTGACCTCGGTCACGTCACCGCAACCGACGATGCCCCAGGCGATAGGCGGGGCTGCCTCACGACCGGTGGAGACGGGCTGCGCCTGAACCGCGACCGACACGTCGCTCATCCGCTCAGCCTCCCCACCGCTCTATCAGGCTGGGGAGGAATTCGACCGTGAAGGGGAAGAAGGTGACGAGCAGCAGGGCGGCCAACAAGGCTGGCCACAACACCAGCATGGCGCGGCTGGCCTGCTCGATGCGAATTCCGCCGATGGCGCAACCGACGAACAGCGCGGTTCCGACCGGCGGGGTAGTCAGACCCAGCCCCAGGTTCATCAGCAGCATGATGCCGAAGTGCACGTCGCTCATGCCGATGATCGGGCCGGTCACGATCGGCAGCAGGACCGGCGTGAGGATCAGGATCAGCGGCGCCATGTCCATGATGGCGCCCAGCGCCAGCAGCATCAGGTTGATGGTGAGAAGCAACACGATTCGGTTGTCGCTCATGGCCAGCAGGCCGTTCGCGATGGTGCTGGGGATGCGCAGGAACGCCATCAGCCAGGCGAAGGCGCTGGCGGTGGCGATCAGGAACACGACCACGGAGATGGTTCGGACGGCCGACAGCAGTGCGTTCCATAACCGCACCGGCGTGAGTTCGCGGTGGACCAGCATGCCGACCAGCAGCGCGACGACCGTGCCGATGGCGGCAGCCTCGGTGGCGGTGAAGAAGCCGAAAGCGATCCCGCCGACGATGATCACTCCGACCGACAGGCCGGGGATCGCCGGAAACCTGAGGGCGAGGCCCAGCCCGGACGCGATCGGTACGCCTATGGCGAGTGAAAGGACGAAGGCACCTATTAGAACCCCCGCAGGTGCCAGCACCGTTCGGAATGAGGCGCGCAGACCTTCGCATTCCAGGCGACCCGAACGTGCCGGGCGCAGCGCCGGCCAACGCGCTGGTCGAACACCCTGCGTCGATCGGACTGAACGCCGCCCGGACCCTACCCCGCGGTCCGGGGGGTGCGTCCTCCGGTACGCCAATAGGCGCCGCCCGGCACCGAGCAGCCCCGCCCGCATACGGACTGGGGCTAATCGGCCGAGGCAGCCACCGTTGCAGCGGGATTCCTCTCGGTCGGGACTGGACCTCGCCACACGTCCAGAAGTTCAACACGGATAGTAGGCTACCCGGAATCCCAGGTGCCCCAGCCCGTCGTCCTCGTTTCCATGCGTGCGAACCGCGACGCGGTAGCGGTTGCAGGAGCTAGCGTGGCACAGGTGCGATCCTCCCTTCATCACGCGTCCCGTCGCCGCGTGCGGCCAGTTGCGGGTCGCTGGTCGGTCGCGGGTCTTGATGCGGCGTGAATCGATCATGGCACCACTTCCACACGTTGCCAACGACGTTGCGAAGGCCGAAGCCGTTCGGCACAAAGGCGGCGACGGGCGCGGTGCCGGAATAGCCATCATCGCCATCGTCACTGACCGGGAAGTCGCCCTGCCACACGTTGCACCGGTGCTCGCCACCCGGCTCAAGCTCGTCGCCGCACGGGAATACCCGTTGTTCCGCACCACCGCGTGCTGCGCGTTCCCACTCCGCCTCCTTCGGTAGGTGGCCCCTCGCCCAGGCAGCGAAGGCAGGTACGACCCGTCGGCGAGGCGTTCCTCCACGGTGAACACGGCGTTCTTCTTTAGGCGCCACAACAAAGCCGCGCCCGTCGCGCGGGCCGCCTCCCACGCCTCAGACCCGAAGTACGCCCGGTCGCACAGGCACAGCATGTCCGGCGCCAAGCGCGCCAGCAGCGGCCGCGCCAGAGCCTGCTCCCCCTCGATGTACGCGCCCGCCTCGAGCCCGACAATCGCGCGTGTGCCAACCTTGCCCAATGCGACCCACCGCACGCGCGGGTAGGCGCGGCGCTCACCCCGCGACACGCCCGGCCGTCCGAAGTGCGCCGCGTTCTCCGGCGTGTCCGGCACCTCCAAGGTGCTGCCATCCATACTCATCACCCGCCAGGCCCGGTACCACGCGCCCCGCGTCGGCTCCTCCGCCAACGGGACGGCCGTCTCCTCGAACAGGCGCTTGAGCGGGGCCGACCCCACCCGCGCCCGCGCCTTCGAGAACGCCGACTTCTGCGGGACGACGACCGGCACCGATGCACCCCACGACCGGACCCCCTCGATCAGCAACCGGAACAACTCCCGGTACCCCGCGTCCGCGTACAACGCAATCGCCAGGACGTACTACACCACCAGACGCGACGGCAACAACCGCGACCTCTGCTGAAGACGATCCATTTCCCGCAAGATCCGATCCACCACCGCCGCCGGACAGAACGCAGACAGGAACCCGACCCCCACCAGATCAGGGACGGAAAACGCCCGCTCCAACTTCTTCGGACGACCAGGGCGCGCCACACTCCCACCTACCAACACGCCTACCCCACGTCAACACTAAGTGAACGGCATTGAGCCTAGTTAGTAGACGTCAGCCAATGCCGTTCTCTAACGCGTCCAGGAACGACGGCTCCTGGAGGATCTTGTTCAACGATCGGCAGCCGCTGTCGGTGATGGCGATCGTGACCTCGCACCGAACGCCGGCAAACGGCAGCCCGTGCAGATCGAGTTTCAGGCCGAACACCATGTTCGGTTCAAGAATGTAGTCGCTCTCAGGCCCGAGGTTCGGAAACTCGACGACGTCGAGACCGACGCCGTGCCCGATGGCGCGCATGCCTGTGGCGTACGGCAGGAAGTACTCCGAGTATCCCGCCCCATCTAGGCGCTTCGCCATCTCGTCGTACATGCTCGACGCGAGCTGGCCTGGGCGGGTGTGCTCGATGACGTCGAGGACTACCTGCCGGGCAGTCGTCAGCGCCCTGCGCATCACGTCGCTGGGGCGCCCAATCGGCACGGTGATGGCCACGTCGGTGCAGTACATGTTGAACGACGGCGCGATGTCGACCATCACGACCTCGCCTCCCTCGATCCGCTTATGGGTCGGGCGCCAGGTCGGAAGTGTCATATGCTCGCCGGCCGACACAATGTACGCACAGCCCAGATCGCCGCCGCGGATGCGGGTGGCGTACTCGGCCACGGCGCATACCTCAATCTCGGTCTTGCCCGACGCCAGTTCGGCAATTGCCTCGCGAAGACCGATGTCGCCCAGTTCGCACGCCTTTTCGATCCAGACTAGCTCGTCAGCGCTTTTTTCTTGGCGCATCTCGCCGACAAGGTGCGGCGTGCTCAAGAACTGCGCCTGGGGGAAGGCGCTCTCGAGGCGGCGGTAGATCTCGACCGGCATCAGGTTCTCCCCCACCACAGCTAGACGTTCGACACCGGCGGCGAAGGGGGCGAGGTGGTCGCGGATCTCGAGGGTGGGATGGATCTCCTCGATCCAGGAGACCGTACGTGCCGCGTGAACGTTGATGTGGCCGAGGAACACGAGGGGATCGCCGTGCACGGGCAGGTACACCAGCTGGGGGGATTCCTCGATGACGTTGATGGGCTTGTAGCCTGTCAAATAGAGGGTGTTGCCGCACCGGTACTCGTCAGAGTAGACGATAGCACCATCGAGTCCCAAGGCGCGGATGCGCTCCCGGAGTGCTTCCACTCGTCCTCGGTATTCCGTCGTGGTGATGCCGTTCCTGCGTTTGTCGGTCAGCGTGTCGCTCATGGCGTGCTTCCTTTCACGTGGGTGAAGGGCGAGGCGTCAGTGGGAGCGTTGCTGCGTCCGGACCGGGGCCAACTTGGCGGCGGACGCTGCATCGAGGAAGAGGCTGGCGTTCGGGTGCCGTCTCAGGATCGAGGCGGGACAGCTAGCGTCGATCGGTCCTTCCAGGGCTCGCTTGACGGCGGCAGCCTTGCGAGCGGCGGGGACGACCGAAATGATCGCGTTGCTGCGGAGAATGGCGGGAACCGTCAGCGTGATGGCTTGCGCTGGAACCTCGTCGACGCTAGCGAACCAGCCCTCGTCGACCTGCTGGGATCGTGAGCGGGCGTCGAGGGTGATGACGCGGACGCTGCGAGGGTCGTCAAAGTCGGTAGCGTCAGGCTCGTTGAAGGCGATGTGCCCGTTTTCACCGATGCCGATCAGCGCCAGGTGAATGGGGTGAGCCTCGAGCAGGCGCGCGTAGCGTTCGCATTCCGTCTCGGGCTCGTGGCCGTTGCCGTCGATGTAGTGTAAGCGGCGTGGCGCAAGGGGAACTTCGACGCGGTCGCGCAGCCACCTTCGGAAGCTCGCCGGGTGGTCCATTGGGATCCCCAGGTACTCGTCGAGGTGGAAGCCGGTCATCCTCGAAAAGTCGATGTCGTCTTGGCTGCGCAGGGCGTCGACGTATTCGAACTGCGAAGCGCCTGTGGAGAACAGCACGTTGGTCGCTAGGCCGTCGCGGCTGGCGGCGCGTAGGATCTCGGCACTCCGGCGTGCCGCCGCACGGCCCACTTCGCGTGGGGAGTGGTAGATGCGGACCTCCAGCGCATCGTACCTGCGTACATCGAATGCTTGCTCAGGCATTGTGCCTCCGGTCGGTCGTGCTCGTCCCCGCACCGCGAGGGGCACGGGAGCTGGGGAGCTTCTTGCTGAATGCGCGGCGGGGGTTCTCGGTGACGAGTTGAACGATCGTTGCCTCGTCGACACCGGCCTCGCGCAGCTTCGGGAGGAAGCTTGTCAGCAGGTGGTTGTAGCCGTGGCCGCCGAATGTCGCCAAGTGGCTCCGGCGAAATATGTCGCTTGAGAGGAGGATCTGCTCGCCGTACCCGCGTCGCAGCATCGCGACGAGCAAGTCGACACGGCGAGTATCGGGAAACAGGTCCGTGCGGCCGACCATGTCGTACTCGAAGAACACGCCGCTGCGGGCGACCGCTAGTTGGTAATCCAGGTCAAAGGGCCGGTGGTCCATGTGACCCACCACGATGCTCTCGGGCGTTACACCTTCTTCACGGAGCAGGTCGACGTGGGCGAGGCCGATGCGCTCGAACGGCGAGTGCGTGGTGATGGTGAGTCCCGTGGCGAGCTGGGCTCGAGCCGCTGCGCGCATCACGCGCTCTTCGGCCGGGGAAATATGGCTGCGGTGCGATCCGACCTCACCGATTACGCCGGGGCGGATACCGGTGGTGCCGACTCCGTTCTCGATTTCGTCGATGAACTGGCCCGCCAAGGCGTTGGTGTCGGTCCGGGTGATGGTCGGCGGGTAGAACGGCTCCCAATAGTAGCCGCAGCCCATCACGATGTGCACGTACGTCGCCTCGGAGATGGCCTTCAGGCCGAGCGGATCACGCCCGATGTGGTCAGGGGTGACCTCGATAATAGTGTTCCCGCCGGCTTCTCGGAATCGCGTGACCTCCGCGATCATCGTTTGCGGGTCCTCGAGGCGGGAGTTGGAGTCCAGTGTGACGTCGAGCATGTCGACGAGAATGTGCTCGTGTGCAAGGAAAGGTCCCATCGTGGTGGCATCGACTGGGCCTCGTACCGTTTCTATCGTCATGAATGGATCATCCTTCGCCAGGAGCAAGGATCAGCGACGGGGCCCGTGACGCACGTCGGAAGGTCCTGCTGGGGTCAGCGGGCATTCGGATCGGTTAAGTCACGTAACGCGTCGCCGATGAGGTTAAAGGCAATGACAGCGAGTACGATGGCGATCCCCGGGTAGATTGACAGCCAGGGCGCGCGTTCCAGCATGGTGATTCCTTCTGCCAGGCTGGACCCCCACGACGGGGTCGGGGGTTGGACGCCAAGGCCGAGGAAACTGAGGTAGCTCTCAGTGAGGATGGCGCGTGACAGGGTCAGTGGCACCTCCACCAGGAAGGGCGAGAGGGCGTTGGGAACGACGTGCAGAGCCATCATGCGGGCATCGCGCACGCCCAGCGCTCGGCCGGCTTCCACGAACTCGGTCTGCACGAGCGCAAGCACGGGAGCACGTACGATCCTGAAGAAGAGGGGAGTGTAGACGACCGCGATCGCGATGATCGCGTTACGTGCACCGGCACCCAAGGCCGCGGCAAGCGTGATGGCCAAGATCAGTGCCGGGAAGCTGAAGAGAATGTCCATGATGCGGCTGAGGATCAGGTCGGTGGCGCCGCGGTAGTAGGCGGCGACCACGCCGAGGCTGCCACCGACGATACCGGCGATTAAGGTGGATACGAAGCCGACGGTGAGGCTGATGCGGCTTCCGTGCACGACGCGACTCAACACGTCCCGGCCGATGCGGTCCGTGCCGAATGGATGTTCGGCACTCGGGCCCTGGAGGCGTTGGCGCACCTCGCTGGCGAGAGGGGCATACTCTACGAAAAACGATGGAGTTACAGCCAGCAGCACGAAGACGACGGCAATCGCGCCACCGATGAAGATTTGTGGATGCCTTTTGAGCCGTCGCCACAGGCGACGGGAGGGGAGGATTGGCACCGTCATGCGCTGTCGTACCGGATCCTAGGGTCGACCAGCACGTACAGCGCATCGACCAGGATGTTGATGGTGACGAACAGCGTGCTGATGAGCAGCACCGCTCCCTGCAGAAGTGGGTAGTCGCGCTGGCCAATGGCGAGCAGCGTCAAGCGACCCAGTCCCGGCAATGCGAAAACCTGCTCCGTCACGACTGCACCGCCGAGCAAGTATCCAAGCTGCAGGCCGGCGACGGTGAGGATGGGCACCAGCGCGTTGCGAAGCGCGTGCTTGCCGACCGTCAACCGTGCCGCCAATCCCTTGGCGCGCGCCGTCCTGACGTAGTCCTTGCGCAACGTCTCGAGCATGCTGGCGCGCGTCATGCGGAGGATGACAGCGGATGTGGCGGTGCCCAGCACGAAGGCGGGCAGCAGCATCGTTGCCAGGTTCCGGCCAAGGTCGTCGGTCAGACTGACAAAGCCGACGGGGGGACCCCAGCCGACCGCGGTCGACAGGAACAGCAGCAACATGGCGGCTTGCCAGAAGATCGGCATCGACAGGCTGGCGAGGGAGATGATCCTGAGCACGTGGTCGAGCCAGCGGTTCTGCTGGAGGGCGGCGAGGATACCAGCGGGGATGCCAAGGACGAGAGCGATGAGAAGCGCCAACCCAGCCAACTCCGCGGTGAGGCCCAGATGCGCGCCGAGAACATTGATCACGGGTTCGTTCATACGCCACGAGAGCCCGAGGTCTCCCCTGGCCACCGACGTCAACCAGCGCCAGTACTGCACGGGAACCGGTGCATCTAGCCCGAAGCGTGCTTCCAGGTCCGCCCGCATCTCTGTGGTCACCAGCATGTCGGTGCCAGCCATCTGGTCGATGATCGAGCCCGGAATGACCTGGAGGACCAGGAATATGAGCAGGCTCATCCCGACGAGCGTCGGAACGGCGATGAGCAGCCGTTTGACCACATACATGAGCATTCAGGTCAGACCCCTCTCGCCCGGGCCCGTTAACCGAGCCGGCATGGGCGTCCGTATTGGAGCCGCCCACGCCGGCTGTGCGAGTCTAGTTGCCTTGCTCGAGCCATGCCTCGTCAAGGCCGTAATAGAACGTGGTTGGGTGCTGAACAAAGCCCCGGAGCTCGTCTTGGGCAACGTGGATCTGGTGCGGCGTGAAGAGCCAAATGTAGGGCACTCGCTCCACCAGGAGGCGCTGCAGGTCCTTGTAGACCTCGATGCGCCCGGCACGGTCGGTGGTGCTCTTGCCTTCCTCGAGGAGTGCCTCCACCTCGGGTTGGTTCCAGTTCGCCTGGTTGTAGCCCTCGGAATGGAACCGGTTGTAGAGCCAAGCGTCTGGATCCGCGAAGCCGGACAGCAGATTGATGGTCAGAGGCATATCGCGCTCGACGTTGAGGCGGTTGAGCCAGATGGAGTAGTCGACCGGTTGGAGGACGAGTTGAATGCCTGCCTCGGCGGCGTGGGCTTGAATCGTCGCAGCGATGGGCTCCATGAGCGGGTAGCCAGCGATGTACGTGAACTGGGCGCTTACGCCGTTGGGGAACCCGGCTTCGGCCAGTAGCTCACGCGCTCGTTCCACGTTTCGGGTGAATGAGGCGTACTCGCTGACGGGAACGGTCCACTCGCCCATCGCCGGCGGTAGTGGACCCGTCAGGTCAGCATTACCCTCTGCCGCCACCAAGAGCACCTCATCACGATCAATCGCGTAACTCAGGGCCTGCCGGACCAGCAGGTTGTCGAACGGGGGAACCGAGTTGTTGACCACCAGGAACCAGTAGCCCAACTGCTCCCCAGCGATGACCTCCAGTCCTGCATCCTCGGCGATGCTGTCTGCACGGGTGTTGTCAGTCAGGAGAGTCAAATCCAGGTTGCCAGCGCGGAGGCTGGCGATGATCGACGATTCGTCGGGCACGACCTGCACCAGCACCTCATCGAGGCGCGGAATGCCGGAACGGTAGTAGGCTTCATTGCGCACAAGCCGGAGCTGTGCTCCGCGGCGCCACTCGTCGAGTCGGAACGGACCGGTTCCAATGGCGATCTGGTTCATCGTCTCCGGGTCCTCGAGCAGGCTGGGATGAACGATCGACGTCCATGGGTAGCTCAGGGCGCCCAGAAGGCCGCCGGCCGGACGGTTGAGGTGGAACACGATCGTATGCGGATCCTGCACCTCGATTGACTCGATCACCGTCAGGTCCCCGCGGCCGGAGGCGGCGGTTTCGGGGTTCTGGATGTACTCGACGACGGCTTTCACATTAGCGGCGGTGAACGGGTCGCCGTTGTGCCACACCACGTCGTCGCGCAGGTGGAAGACGTACGTGCGGTCGTCCGGCGTTTCCCAGCTCTCGGCGAGCCATGGTTCGATGGCCATGTCGGGCGTGAGCCGCACAAGGTTCTCGTAGAGCAGGACGGTGAAGCGGTGACCGGCGATGCCAGCGGGCCCGAACGGGTCGAGGCTGGGCGGTTCGGTGGCCACGGCCACGTGCAGGGTGCCCCCCTGCACGGGGTCTTGAGCGAAACCCACTGCGGAGAGCGTCACCAATACAAGAAGCGTGAACGTCGCAAAGACCTGTCGAAGCGGTTTGTCGATCATTTTATGTCCTCCTGGTTCGGGGGGCGCGCACATGCCGGCTGCTGCCTTCGGGGAGCACCGTGGTGCTCCGGGAGGTCGACGCGCTGCCGGGGGTGCGCGGGCAGCCTTCATCAGTACCGTCCGGCCAGCGGCACCGCCGCCTCGGGCGACAGGCGCGCGCGGATGGCCAGCGATGCCGCGCCGCGCAGCGCGCCGTCGTCGCTTGAGGTGGCTTGGACCAGGCGAACAAACCGCATCGAGTGGGGCCATGCGTAATGCTGCACTCGGGTGCGGACCTGGTGGAACAGATATTTGCTGCGGCCGCCCACGGGGCCGCCGAGGATTGCCATCTCCGGCTCAAGGATGTTGATTAGGTTAGCGAAGGCGATCGCGATGTAGCGGGCCGCGGGCTTGAGAGCCTCGCGGGCGACTACATCTCCAGTTTCGGCATGTTCTAGAAGATGGCGAATGCGACGTTCCGTGTCGGGCGCGGCACCGGTCGAACCGTGATCGTTGCTCGAAATACTCCGGAGGATGGCGGGAGCGGAGGCGTAGAGTTCAAGGCAACCATGGCGTCCGCAGTCGGGGCATCGTTCGCCGTCGGGTTCGACGCACATGTGGCCGAGCTCGCCCGCGTTTCCGGAGAAGCCCTGGTAGATTCGGCCGTCGAACATGAGGGCGGAGCCCAGGCCGATACCGGCGTTCACGAAGACGGCGCTGCGCACGCCTCGCGCGACGCCAAACTCCGCCTCCCCCAGCAGCGCCGCGTTGTAGTTATGGTCCACCAGCACGGGAACGCCAAATCGTTGCTGAAGGGACCGTTCCAACCTTACGGGTGTCTCGTCGTGGGACAGGTAGACGAGGCCCTCGTGCGGTTCGAAAGATCCTCGGACGCCGACGCCAATGCTGAAGAGTTTGTCGAGGGGGTAGTCGGGACGGGCGCGAAGCTGCTGCTCGACGGCTTCGATGATCGCTGTTGCAAGGCCGGCCCAGGCTTGCACCGGCCTGCCCTCCTGGGGGTCAGCGATGAAGCCGCCGTTAAGGTCGACGAGCGAAGTTCGGATTCGATCCTCGCTGAGATCGATTCCCACAACAAAGCGGGCAGTGGGATCAAACGCTAGGACCCCCGAGGGGCGGCCCCCGGTTGCGTGTGGCCGGTCGAGCTCGTGCACCAGGCCCTGGGCGATAAGCGTCTGAACGAGGGCGGCGACGGTGGGGTAACTCAGGCCCGTGGCGGTGGAAACCTCGGAGCGCGTGGTCTCGCCGGACTCGCGGACGGCATTCAAAACCAGCTTCTCGTGGAGTGCCTTCAGGTCGGTGACCTTCACCTATCGAACTCCTTCGCGCCCTCGGAAACGACTCTCCTCATTCGACTCGCCTGCTCGTGTGGATCCAACATACGATGCAATCTGACTTTTGTAAAGTCGAAGAATATGGCCGGTCGTCGCGAACTGGCTAGACGCTCTGTACGAAGTACCTGATTGGTTCGGCCTGTCGAAACCCTGTTCTTGCGTCGCTGACGTGATAGATGGGGTGTCGGCAGGCCAGCCTGGTGTTTCTGTGGACCCATGCAATTGATGACGGCGTTGGTCGCGTACAGCCTGCTAAACCCAACAAGCAAATTGGCCGCGACGCGCGCCTGGCACGCCAAGACCCTCCCAGGAGAGATGGGTGTGGAGAGATTGAGCGAGAACGTCGAGTACATTGCCATGGACTGGCTGGTCGGCCGGACGAACCGGATCGAAGGCAAGCTCGCCGCCCGAACCTTCGGGAGGGCTCGCGCGTGCTGTTCGATTTGAGCTCCTCGTACCTGAGTGAGGGCCCACCTGTTTCTCTGCACGCTCTCCTACTGCGTTGAGGTGGCACACGGGGGCGGGGCCTGGGCCAGCCTGACGTTCTTAAGGACGAAGACACGGCTCAGCTCGAAGACCGGGATCCCGTCGCGCCCGCGTACGGTCCGACGCGGCCACCAGGCAAGCCCAAATGCGCACCCTGCCCGACGGAACTCCCGACCAAACGTTCAAGACGGTCGTCGAATTCCTCGCCACCATCAGCCTTTCGACATCAGCCCGCACCCCAAGAAACCGAGTACCCCCGTCAGGGACAGGGGGTAGTCACGCTCACCGTGTGGAACTAGGGCTAGTCATTGCATCCGTTAGGACTCAGCGTAGTGACTTGCCGCGCGACTCGCTAGCCGGAGTAGTGGAAATGAGTCCTTGCGTCCCTAGAATGTTCCCTTCGCAGGGCGTAGTCGGCCGGCTGCCGGTTCGGTCGCGCCTGCGCTGTGCTGTTCTTCAGCGAAGCATCCCCCGGCCCCTCCGAGGGCTGCTCAAGGTCGACACGCCGAGGAACTGCGCCGCCTCCAGTCGGTCTGTCAGAGGACCCCATACGCTGGCTCTTCGTCACTTTTGGTGATCGTCGGCCGTGAATGGCGGTCGTTGGTCCTCGGTTGGCGTTGCGGTGCGGTTGATGGGCCGCGGCCGTCAGGCCTCGTGGTAAAGGATCTTCTTGCGGAGCAGCTCGAAGTTCGCGCGGCCGTACATGGTGCGTTTGATGAGTTTGATGCGGTGCACGTTTCCTTCGGTCGGGCCGTTGCTGTACGGCAGGAGAATCGCGTTGGTGACGGCAGCCTCGTCGCGTTCGAGGCCGCGGAGGAAGCGCTTGAGCTCATTGCAGGCGGAGGCGGCGACGGTTTGTCGCCAATCTGTCCACGCTTCAAGGTCGCGGCTTCGCAGCGCGTAAAGGCCGGCTGCAGCGAGGTCAGCAAGGGTCACGGCGTGCTCGTCGATATCCCGGAGCAGTTCGACGGATTGGACGTCGCGTTGGTCGTGTAGGACGGTCCACGCGAGCGTGCGGGGAGCGGGCAACTGAGCGGGTGGCGACGCAACGGGTTCTGCGTCGCTTGGCGCGGCTCGTTTCCAGGTGCACAGTCGGCGCATCACGGTGCGGACACTGCCGGTGTAGCCCTGCTCCTCGATCTCGCGGGTGAGGAGAGCCGAATTCCGGCAACCGTCATCCAGGAAGGGCGTCTTGAGGTACGGCAGGAACGGATCGAG